>Ga0265798_10006655_pt1 | contig 15132 bp, 15 predicted proteins | sample P3T30metagenome_FD_192430 | JGI IMG/M metagenome (GOLD analysis project Ga0265798, IMG submission 192430) | Plant litter microbial communities from East Loma Ridge, Irvine, California - P3 T30 | ecosystem: Environmental > Terrestrial > Plant litter > Unclassified | place: USA: California... | reverse complement strand
CGAGCTACTCGATATGATCGCGTGGGCTGCAGATTCGCTCTTTGGTTCGATCGGGTGGAAAAAGAGCGTCAGCAAATAATAATCGATGTTAGCAGCCGATGTTCGGCATAACGAAAATGCAATTGAAGGATTTAGATCATGAATTCCGCTCAGCACGACGCGCAGAATAATGCCAATCAGGAAGAGCTCGAGGTTGGTGAGCGTATCTCCAGCGAGCTACTCGATATGATCGCGGGGGCCGCAGATTCGCTCTTTGGTTCGATCGGGTGGAAGAAGGGCCTCAGCCCGCAAAAGCCATCGGGTGGCTAACTTTTGCTGAAATAAACCAGTGGTTGGCTCTGGATAGAGTCGACCACTGTTTTTTTCCAATATAACATATGATTTGTGGTGTTGGGTATGGACAGGTTCTCCTTGATTATAAAGATAACGGATCAATGCAATCTACATTGTCCGTATTGTTATTATTACGCTGGAGACGCCGCTTCTCTGAGAACAAGGAAGCACCGCGACGTGGGGCTCAAGCTTGAGCGCCTGGTCACCGCCATCACTCAATCCGAGAAGATCATGGGAGCGGGGCAGCTTCTCCTGGTCCTACATGGCGGCGAGCCTCTGTTGCTTCCCAAGCCGGTAGTGGAACGATTTCTTGCGGATCTAAGGGGACGCCTTGGCTCGCGACCTGACATAACGCTTCAGACTAACGGCGTCCTAGTGGACGAAGAGTGGGTAAGGATATTCTCTCGCTATAAGGTCGGCGTCGGCGTCAGCATCGACGGTCCTGCTTGGAAGCATGACGAGTTTCGTATCCACGCCAACGGATCGGGTTCGCACGCAGAGGCAGTGCGCGGATATCGCCTTCTCAAGGACGCTAGCGATCGGGGCGAGCTCGACGCCCCAGGCTTGTTGGCGGTCTATGATCCTGCGGTCAGCGCGCGCGAGTATTTCGATCTCTTCGTCGGCGAACTAGGCGCTGATCTTTACGACCTTTTGTTTCCGGATGATCTCGAGCGTTTTCCAAACGTTCCGGAAGTCGTCCAGGCGTTCAACCGAACGGTAGCGGAGACGTGGCGTCTTTGGGCCGAGAAAGATGACCCTCAGCTGGCAATTCGCTTCATCTCGGGTGCGCTATCGTCCTGGTACAATCAACGTCCCCACCTGGACAATCCAGAAGCGGCTTCCGCCCTGGTCGCGGACATGGCCGGAGACGTCTTCTTCGAGGACGATCTGAGGCCAGCGCTTTCTCTGGAAACCCTGAAGGTCGGATCATGGATGGTCGACGGGTTCGATGCCCTGATCGGTAGGGCGTTCGAGCAGATGAGCGGATTGCGCGACTATCACACGGACTGCCGATCCTGCGAATTTCTCGGCGCATGCCGGGGCGGCCAATTTGCCTTCCGCGTCGATCCGGTGACTCGAGTCTTCGGCAAGTCGGTGCTCTGCGACGTCTACAAGACCGGCTTCTCGAACGCACGCAATCTGATCGAGAAACTGCAGCGTGCAGCTTGATTGCGCTCGAAGCGGCATTCCAGCCTCGGACGTAAAAGCGTGTTGGATCGCACATCCGACGTCATTCCGTCCGACGGTTCACATCGGTATCATCGAAAATGCGCCTGCCGGTCCGCCGGCTGACGCCGGCGCTCATTATTGCGAATACGCGCATGTTCCACGACTTCCTTGGCAAGTGCCTCGGCGTAGGCGGATGCCCATCCAGGATCTGCCGGTCATACCCGAGATCGCTGTTATGCCGGTTCCGAACGGAATCATCGAATTGTTCTGGACAGAGCAACGTCGTTCCGTCTCGGGCGGAACGAGCGACCTTAGTTTCAGAGTAGGTCAGGAGGTTCGGTCGCAACTTGCCAATGAGCTGGCTGCACTGTGCGGTGCATCCGAAGGATTCCGGCCTCTGGGATTCAAGTTCGACGCGCCTGGCTTGCTGACGGTGACCGTAGACGAAGCCGGACGGCGAATAGGCCTGCATGTCGACAGCTGGTTCGGGGCTGGTTGCACCGAACGCGATCGTCGACCAAATCGCATATCCGTCAATCTAGGCCCCGGGACCCGACACTTGCTCGTGGTACCGCAATCGCGAGCCTTGTGGCAGGCGACGCCGGACAAGGAGGCTGCAGAGGCCGTATTCGACTTCTTCTCGACCGATTCGGTGCGGACGTGCCTGGCTGTAGCCGTGCCGCCCGGTCACGCCTACGTCGCGTCGACCGAGGCATATGTCCATGACGCTTCCACGGTTGGCGATGACCGTGGCACCCTGACGTTCACGCTGGTGGGTGATTTGGCCCCTTGGAGCGTCAACCCCTCGGATTGGAGCGCTTCCGAGATGATCGAGAACGTGCCGGGAGACGAGAGCCATGGCTGATCTCGCCGCACAAGGCTATTCGCCTGCGTTTGATCTGCCCGCCAGGTCCTGTGGTCCCCTTGTCCACTACATGCTGGCTGCAGTGCCAAGGACTGGGAGTTCGTTTCTTGCTCATGAGCTTTGGAGAACCGGCGATCTTGGCGTTCCCCTGGAATATCTCAATTTCAAGTCCGACGGACACTATCCTGACGCTGCCGGCGATCCTGAAGCCCAACTGCGGCACTGGAGAAGGACGCTCGCGACCCGAACCACTTCAAACGGAGTGTTCGGTCAGAAGATGTTCTTGCAATTTCTGGTGCAGCTCAAGGAAGAAAACCCAGCGCTTTTGAAGGAGATGCGACCTCACCGGATCGTCTATCTTACCCGGTCTGATCGCATGGCGCATATGATATCCTATGCCCGGGCGCAGCAGTCGGGCGTTTGGACCGCCGGCGCCACACCTACCGGTGATAGTCGGTATTCGCGAACGCTTCTCGAACAGGCGGCGGAGAGGATCGAAAAGCAGGAAAGAGGATGGGAATGGCTGTTTAGCCAACTTGGCATCGATCCCTTGAGGGTGACATACGAAGAGGTTGCCTCCGACGTGACTTTCGTCGTCGAACGGATCGCCGATTACCTCGGTGTCGAATTGAGCCGTTCACGAGCATTGTCCGCACCGGAATTGCGCCGACAGGCAGACGAGCTATCGCACGAATGGGAGCGGTCCTATAGATCCGGAGCCTGACGAAGGGGTGCGGTTCGAATGAATAGTTCCACTGGGCGGACTTGCCGCTTTGCCGGTTTGATACCCGGATGGTTGACCATCGCTCTTGCACTGCCTTTGATCGCTACCAGAGACATCCCCGATGAGCGCACTCCGGCCGCCTCTCCAGTTGATTATGTGATTTCCCCCCGAACTCAACGTGGATCCCTACGCGCCGTCAGGATCGCCGTTCGCTTCAGGGCAAATGCCGACGGCAGGACAGTATTTGGCTGGACCTCCCAATGGGCAGGGGAAAAGCAACTGTGGAGGTGGGTCCGGAATTTGCGGTTCAGCGGCGCGGAGCGCGCGATCCCGCTCGGAAAGGGAAGATACCTGATCCGCTCTCGCCCTCGCGCGATCCTTCACGCGAGATACGATATCGTCTCCGCATATTCAGGGATGCCGGGCGTAACGGCGGCGCGTCAGGCTCGTCCCATCATTCTCCCCGACCGCTTCTACGTGGTGGGAGAGACCTTGTTCGGGCGGCCGGAAGGAAGACCGCACAGCAGCGTCACCCTCCTATGGAATGCCGAGTCCACCGGTTTCAAATTGGCGACTGACCTCCCGACGCGTCGTGCCGCGATGGATGTATCGGAGGCACGGACGCTGGACGATCTGACGGACAGCATACTTGTAGGGGGAAGGGGTCTGTCGCTCGTGAACGCGTCCGTTCGGGCGCCCGCTCAGGTAGCCATGATCGGTCGCTTTGCATTCTCCCCTGCTGCTCTTGCGAAGTTGTCCTCGCGGATAGTCCGTGCAGAGCGCGATTTCTGGCATCAGCGCGACGACGGGGCATACCTGGTTTCAGCGGTTGGTCTACCTGCGGTGACCGATGTGACCGGGTTCACAGGCATCGGGCGTCGCAACGGCTTCGCGCTCTGGATCGACTCCAGGATGCCACTAGCTGACATTCGAACGTTGCTTGCGCACGAATATTTCCATCATTGGAATGGTCGATCGCTGGGATCACTCAACGAGCAGAATCAAGCAGCAGAGTTCTGGTTCACCGAGGGTTTCACAGACTACTATGCGCGCGCGCTCTTGGTCAGAAATGGAGTCCTATCTCCGGAGGAATTCGCGGAGGCATGGAACACAGTGTTTACGGCGTATGCATACTCAAAGGCCAAATACGTAGGGAACTCGAGAGCTGCCCCCCTGTTTTGGAGCAACGAAGAATTCCAGCAATTGCCATATCAGCGCGGCGCGATTCTCGCGGCGCTCTGGAATCGTAAACTTCGGAAAGCTTCCGCCGGCAAGCTTGGGATTGATGACGTTCTCCGTTCGCAGAGACGTATCGCGAAGCGTAGTGCACTGACGCCGGGAGCGCTGTTTTCTGAAGTCGCTAAGGACTTGGGATTCGATCCACGTGGAGATATCAATCGATATATCGACTCTGCGGCACCCATTCCGCTTCCGGTGGATACCTTCGGAGCCTGCTCTCGATTGTCCTATCGGCAGCAGGCTCCTGAAGGAAGGCCTGATCAGGACGCAGACAAGACAGCGTCGTTTCATCTCACGATCATCAAGCGCTCTTCAGAATGCAGTAGAACACTCAGCGGACTATAATCGAAACGTAGATCATATCGACCGGAAGTCGCCGCCGGCAGTCGGGTCCCGGGAGCGAGCAGGGTGGTTGTCGCCGACATGCAGCTGAATTGCTTGTCGTCGACTCATGACCTTGCCACCGAACGGCAGCAGTCACGTCCGAGTTTTTCGGAGCTGCCATCGACATGGCCGATGCCGCGACCGTCAAGGGAGTGCTATGGCGTCCGATCAATGATCTCGACGATCGCTTCAGATCACCCGGCGAAGCGCCTGTCGAATAAGCTGCGAACCCAACCGGGAGGCGATGAAGGCTCCCCCAGTTCGCGAGTGACCCGATGCCACGCGGCGCTTGCCGACTGTCCCAGCCGCGCCGCAGCCTCCGCGGTGGCGACATGGCCATGAGCGACGTCGAGAACCTCGTCGCTGCCTACCAGCAGCGACTTCCTGCCGGGCTTAAACCGCAGCAGTGTGGATCGGCGCCCAAATCGAGCCCCCTGCTCTGAGCGAAGCAACCATTTATAAACCTTTGAGAAACATGGCTATGAAGGGGTCCCGATCGGCGCCGATCGGGACCCCTGCCTCGGTAAGGATTCGACGCACGATCAATAGCTTGGCAAAAATCTACCGGGGTCCCGCTTTTGGACGCCGATCCACATATTTCCTGAACGAGCAGACGGTATGCGACACAAAACCTGTTCAAACAGGGTTGGTGACAGCGAAACTGGACACTCCCCTTCGAGATCTAAACCCTGATGACAGATCAAGTCCCAGCGAAGAGCTACGCTGCCCCGACCGGCACCATCGCCGACCTCCTTGACGGGACGCTCGAAAACAATCTGCTAAGGCGGGTCCAGTCCTGCTACGTGGTACGGCCGGCGATCGATGAGGCACCGCGGTAAGGCAAGTGGGAGGCTCGATGAAGGGTCGGTGAGCGAAGCGGGGGCTGCGATTTCTGTCGCCCCTTGGCCTAGAACCTACTGCTCGGTTGCCTCTCCCTTGAACTACGACATCAGTAATAGTCCGGGCGAGCGCTTAGATTGCAGCGCGGCACGAAAGACGAGCCGTTCGGCCGTGCCGATCAATGACGCGGCGAGACCAGGGCTGAGGAGGCTAATTTTAGCACACGAACTAGCACACGTTCGAGGTAAAAAATAACTTAAGCCTCTCTTAGAAAGGGTTATACATCAATGCCACGTACTCATAACCTGAAGGTCACAGGTTCAAATCCTGTCCCCGCAACCATCTTCATTTGCAACACCTCCGAGGGTTCACCCGCGGAGGCTTTTTGCGTTCCGCACGTGCTATCCCGCGATCGGGGCACGTGCTGATGCTTGATGCGAGCGGCGTGGCCGTGATCGCGGAGATCCTGCGGCGAGCCGCGACCACGCATACGCGCGTGATCCTGCGCGGCGTGGCCGCGCAACCAGCAGCCACGAGCACGCTGGATGCAAGCGCGATCAGCGAGTTTCGCTGCGCGCTCTTTCAGAACGAAAAGAGCACGGGGCTATCGCGTCGCGCGCGCTGTAGGCCGGTTCGCGTCGGTCCGTGGCATCATCCGAACCGCGGAGATAAGCGGGTAAGGGCCGTCGAAGCGGTACTGACGCGCATCACCGCCGACTTGGCCGGACTTCCGAACTTGGCCTCCGAGTGCGATGGCTCGTTTCCTCCGACAAGAATGCCGGAGCGTTCCGACCCTCGCGCGAAGGGGAAGTCAGGTCATCGTCACGGCGGCACGGCCGTGCTCGATGATCGCCGCGCCGGCCGTTTTGACAGCGCCGTCGGCGCGCGCGACGGTATCCACCGTTCGGAACTCCGTTTTCCACTGGTCCGTACCCACGTCGCACAGCAGGTAACCGCGGCGGTCGTTGGTCCAGGCGAGGAACGGGTTGCGGGCGCGTATGCGGTCTTCGCCGACCCGGCGATCCGCACCGTCGCCGCCCGAGCTGATCGAGGTGCCGACGAACTCGACGGCGACGGCATCCCCCTGGCCACCCTCGGTACGCAGCACGCCGGCATAGTTCTGATGCTCGTCGCCGGTCAGCACGACCGCGTTGCCGAGGCCCTCGACCATCTTCAACACGCGTTCGCGCGGCGCGTCGTAGCCGCCCCAGCTGTCCATGTTGCGGATCGGCGCGGGCTCGTCGCCGGTACGCCGGTCGAGCGGCATCATCATCACCTGCTGTGCCAGCGCGTTCCACCGCGCCTTCTTCTGCTTCAATGCCGTGCCGAGCCACGCCTCCTGCGTTCGTCCCATGACCTGCGCCGCGGGATCCGCCCACCCCTTGCAACGCGTCTTGAAGCCGTCGTCGCAGGGCTGGTCGGTCCGGAACTGCCGCGTGTCGAGCAAGTGAAGGTCGAGCAGATTGCCGATCGTCGCGCGGCGATAGATCTGCATCCCCGCAGGCCCCGGAAACGCCGATCGACGCAGCGGCATATGCTCGTAATAGGCCTGGAATGCCGCAGCCCGGCGCAGTGCGAACACCTCGGGCGGATCGTTTTCCTGGTCGATCTCGCCGACCCAGTTGTTCTCGACCTCGTGATCGTCGAACGTGACGAACCATGCCGCGGCGGCGTGGGCGGCCTGGAGGTCCGGGTCGGTCTTGTACTGGGCGTAGCGGCGGCGATAATCGGCGAGGTCGAACAGCTTCTGCCCGGCATGTTCGCGGACGAAGCGGCGGGGCTTGCCGTCATAGCCGACCGGCATCGGCGCGCTTCGCCCTTCATAGATATAGTCGCCGTAATGGAAGACGAAGGCGGGATCGTCCGCCGCAAGGTGGCGATAGGCGGTGTAGAGGCCGTCCTCGTAGTTCTGGCAACCCGCGACCGCGAACCGCAGCCGGTCGAGTGGCGCGCCGGCGAGCGGGAGTGTCCGTGCGCATCCTGTGGTCGAGCGCTCGCTGCCGACCGTGAACCGGTACCAATACGGCCGATCGGGTAGCAGGCCCGCAACCTCGACATGGACCGAGTGGGCGAGTTCGGGACGCGCCAGCGTCTTGCCGCCCGCGACCAGCGTCGCAAAGCGAGGGTCGGTCGCGACCTGCCACTCGACCTCGACCGGCTGCATCGGCATGCCGCCATGCTCGGCGAGCGGATCGGGCGCGAGCCGGGTCCAGATGACGAAGCCGTCCGCGGCCGGATCGCCCGCGGCGATGCCGAGGCGAAACGGGTAGGCGGCGAAGAGTTGTTGCGCGCGCAGGATCGCCGGCGCACCGACCAGCGCCGCGGCGGCGCCGATCATGGTACGGCGGTTGAGGAGCAGGCGCGAGCCGGTCGTGTCGGTCATGATGGTCTCGTCAGTAGAGGGGCTGGGCGACGAGGGCCGCTTCGCCTGTGCAGAGCGCAGCGTCGGGTTTCGCCGTTCCGCCGTCGTGTCGAAGTGCCGCGATCTCCTGCCTGGCTGCGGCGAGATCGGCGGTGAAGGCCGGGTCGCCCTGCATCGCGGTTAGCGTCGACGATGCGGACAGCCGCCCCGCCTCGACAGCGCTGGCATTGTGGACGCCGCACACGATCCGACTTTCGCCATAAGCTCGGCCGCGCGCGAGCAGGGCGGTCGCGCGATCGGGCGCGATCTCCGCCAGCAACGTCGCCATCGTCCAGCCCGCGGTCGTATGGCCCGACGGGTAATCATAGCTGTCCGCGACCTCGGCGGCGGGCTGGCAGATCGGTCCGCGATCGATCAGGAACGGTCGCTGTCGCTTGTAGAATGTCTTGGCGCCGTTGGTTTGACGGGATGTGTCGACCATGGCGCGCCGAAGCAGCGCGGCGGTCCGCGGGGCGTTCTCAGGCGTGAGCGCTATCCCCATCGCGCAACTGAAGTCGCGGAACAGGTCGGCGGGCGCGGACTTCACGTCGTTGGTGGCCAGCGCCCAGCGCGGACTGCCCTGCAAGGCGCGCGTCGCCTTGAAGATCGCACGGTCGGCGACCCCGCGAGGATCGGTGGCCCTGGGGGCAGGCGGTAGGATAGCCAACACGTCGAACGCGCCGGGCTTGAGATATCCCGCCGGCCCGAGCGCCTGCTGCGCACCGGCAACGGCACCAAGGCTCGCGAGCGTGACGGCGAGGAGAAGCGGCAAACGCGTCATGGAGTGAGTATCCTGATGGCTTGGATGATGAGACGCCGTGCGCCGGTTTGGCAGGGGCAATGGACCGGTAATGTGTCAGCCACGTTGCATCGCGCTCGCCCACAGCGCCGCGGTTTCCTCTGGAGGCGGACAGTCGAGCACGAGCAGAAGTCGCTCCTCGCCGGTGCCTGCGATCGGCGGCGAACGGTGGATGATCGCCTGCTCGCCGGCGAGAACGCGGCCCTTGAACAGACCGACCGCACCCGCGTCGAGCGATTGCGGTGTCTCGACGACCGGTACGTCCGGGCTTTCGACCGACCGCTCGATCCACTGCGTTCCCGATCCGCGATAGGTGCAGATCAGGCGAACGGAGACGTAATCGGCGTGCCAGCGTTTGCACGCGTCGCCCACCACCCGCTCCAGTCGAATCAGGACGTGCGACAGCGCCATGATCGCCGCGAAGGACGTGGTGAGCGCGGCGATGTCCGCGGCGATATCCGCATGCCAGGTGGCGGCGGGCAGCTGCGCGAACGCGCTCGTCAGTTCCTCATGCGCGCGATCGACCGTCGTCGTCATCTGGATGGTGCCGAAACCGCCTAGCGCCCCGATCGGCACCGATGGTCGCTCCCAGATCGCGAGATTGACGTCGCGGTCGAGGATCGCAGCGAGCGCATCGACGGTCCGCGCCCGGTGAACGTGCGAGCGGACTGGTGCGAGTATCGACGCGTCGGTCATCACGCCATCTCCCGCACGCCCCAGGCGGGGAACGGATCGGGCAGCCCCTCCCACAACCGTGGGGTGAAAGCGGCGGCGGGCACGAGGCACGCATCGAGACGACGCCGGATCTCGGCTTCGTCCATGTCGATGCCGATGAAGACCAGTTCCTGCCGTCGGTCGCCCCAGATCGGCGACCATTTCGTGGCGATCATTCGGTCCCAGGCCTCGCCACTCGGCCGCTTCGGTTCCGGCACGCAGGCCCACCAGCGGCCCAGCGCCTCCGTTACCGACTGCGCGCCGGCCTGCGCGAGTTCGCCACACCAGTCGGGGCGCGTCGCGAGCCAGAAATGCCCCTTCGCCCGGACCACACCCGGCCAGCCGCCGTGCGCGAAGTCGTGGAACTTCACCGGGTCGAACGGCGCACGAGCCCGGTAGACGAAGCTTTCGACACCGTATTCCTCGCTCTCGGGACGGTGATCGGCATGACCGTAGAGTTCCTTCGCCCACAGCGGATGCAACTCCGCCTTCTCGTCGTCGAACAGCCCGGTTTCGATAACGGAATCGAGCGGCACGCGTCCGTGATCAGCCTCGACGATGCGGGCGTCGGCGTTGAGCGACGCGACCAGCTTCCGCACGGTCGCGAGTTGCGCGGCGTCGACCAGATCGCCCTTGGTGATGACGATCACGTCCGCGAACTCGATCTGCTCGACCAGCAACCCGACCAGGCTGCGGCGATCGTCGTCGCCGAGTGCCTCGCCGCGATCGGCGAGAAAGTCGGTGCTGGCATAGTCGCGGAGCAGGTTGGCGGCGTCGACCACCGTCACCATCGTGTCGAGCCGCGCAACGTCCGACAGGCTTTCGCCGTGTTCGTCCTCGAACGAGAAGGTCGCGGCCACCGGCAACGGTTCGGAGATACCGGTACTTTCGATGACCAGGCAGTCGAACCGCCCGGCATCGGCAAGCGCGCGCACCTCGACGAGCAGATCCTCGCGCAGCGTGCAGCAGATGCAGCCATTGGTCATCTCGACCAGCGTGTCCTCACCGCGCGACAGGGCGGTATCGCCGCTCCGCACCAGATCCGCATCGATGTTCACCTCGGACATGTCGTTGACCATCACCGCCACCCGCCGGCCCTCCCGGTTGGCGAGGATGTGATTGAGGAGCGTCGTCTTACCCGCACCCAGGAATCCGGACAGGACCGTCACGGGCAACAGCGGCTTCATATCCTGGACCATCGACTTACCTCATGCAAAATGATATGATGTATCATTACGGTATTGATGACGGGCGTGGCAAGATGAGAACGATACGGACGTGCGGCATGGACTGGCTCGATCGGGCGGCGATGGCAGGATCGGCGGCGTGCATGGTGCATTGCCTTGCACTACCGCTCCTCCTGGCGGCGGTGCCGATGGTGTCCGCGATCATCGTCATCCCCGAAAGCTTCCACCGTTGGGTGCTGCTGTTGGCCGTCCCGATAGCGGCGATCGCGCTTATCGGCGGGCGGACCCGTCACGCCACATCTTGGCCTCTGTGCCTTGGTGCCGCTGGACTGGGTCTGATGACGATAGGGGCGTTCGTCCTGCCGGAAGGCAACGTCGAGGTCGCCGTCACGGTGACTGGCGGCATCCTGGTGGCGACCGCGCACATTATGAACCTGCGGCTGCGGCATACCTGCCTTACCTGACGACAGTCCGGCACTTCGCGTTGAAGATCTTGCAGACCTTGCTCGATCACGGACCGCATGAGGCTCTGCCTTCGCTCGAGTAGCGCAAGCGCACATGCATCGTGATGCCCGCAAACCAGCCTTCGGCTAATCTTACGCGGGGTCGCCAGTGTAACTTCCGGTTTATCCTGCTAGCGGACGTCCATGCTCAAGATACGAACCAAGCGGCGCGCGACGGAGACGGGGCGGGCGCTCGAGCGCCTCGCGGCGGTGGAGGCGTCGGTGAAAGCGCTGGGCGACGAGGATCTGCTCGACCTCGCCGACATCTTTGCCGCAGGCGATCCGACGCCGCTGCGCGAGATGGCGGGGGACGAGATGCGCCGCCGCGACATCCGCCTGTGAGACGATTCCCGTCGCGCTTCCGGCGCCTCGATGGTGCGCTGGCCGATCTCGCCGTCGAGGAGCCGATGCTGCTTACCGAGCTCGACGGCTTCCTAACCGGGCTGCTGATTTGCCCGGAGGCGATCCCCCCGGGCGAGTGGATGACCGTCGTGTGGGGAGCGGACGTCGACGGCGTCGCGCCGTTCGAGGACCCGCTGGACGTGCAATGGTTCGCCGACGCGGTGGCGGCGCGACGCGAAGAGATTGCGCGCGATCTCGTCCGCGGCAAGCTTCAGCCGATCTTCGACGTCGACGAGCGCGATGGCGAGGTGCTTTGGGAATATTGGATCGACGGCTTTGCCGAGGCGATCGCGCTACGTCCGAACGCCTGGGAGGCGATGGCCGGCGACGCTGAAAGCGCAGCGCCGTGGTCGCAATTGACGACGCTGATCGCGGTCGCGCGCGACGAGAGCGATCTCGACAGCGTGGAGATCAACGCGCTGCAGGACGGTGCCGCGTCGGCGCTGACGGACGCCGTCCAGCTACTGTACGTGGTGCGTACGCGCCTCGCCGGCACGACATCGCTCGATGCGCTGGCGACGACGGCATCGAAAGTCGGGCGCAACGATCCATGCCCTTGCGGGTCGGGGAAAAAGCACAAGCGCTGCTGTGGTTGATCGGGTCGTAGGCAAGGACATCGCGGCCTGATTGCTGGCGAGTCCGCCTCCAACTTGGTCGAGCCTTCTGCGAACGACGCGTACCCGAGTCCCGTCTGGACGCTGACACGATGTACCGCCCGCTAAGCGACATGAATGGGTGTCCGCTTTGCGCTCTGGACTACGCGCCCCGAATGCCGATGCGGGGCGACGCCTTGATATACATTAACGGTGTCAGCCAGAACAACGACTTATGCGAACGATTTGCATTAGCGTATCGTGTCGCGTAGGGGCGTCCCCATTCGGGGGACATCATGCGGTTTGGGCTTTTCACTCTACTGGCTTTGCCGATCGTCGGTACGACCTCGCCGGTTTGCGCGCAGGCGACATTCGCATCGGCGACGGATGATCAAGACGCTCGGCCTTCGGACGCCCCTGCGGATATCATCGTCAGTGCGACCCGCAGCATCCTGCCGCCCAACGCGCTGCCATTGACGATCGACGTGATCGATCGTGCGGCGCTCGACCAGCAGGTCGCGATCGGCGGGTCGGTGGTCGATGCGGTGTCGAACCTGACGCCGTCCTTCTCGCCAACGCGGCAGAAGCTGTCGGGCGCGGGCGAGACGTTGCGCGGGCGATCGCCGCTCTATGCGATCAACGGCATCCCGCAGTCGACGCCGCTGCGCGATGGATCGCGCGACGGCTTCACGATCGACCCGTTCTTCATCGACCGGGTCGAACTGATCTACGGCTCGAACGCGTTGCAGGGGATCGGCGGCACCGGCGGGATCGTCAACCAGGTGACCGTGCAGCCGCCGCGTGCCGAAGGTCTTTCGGGCCGCGCGCTGGTGCAGGGGACGACCGACACCGGCTTCAGCGGCGACGGCAAGGGCGGCAAGGTCGCCGGACTGCTCGCGTGGAAATCGGGGCGCTTCGACGTGATGGCGGGCGGCGCGTACGACAAGCGCGGTGCGTTCTACGACGGGCACGGCAACCGCGTCGGCACCGACCTGACCCAAGGCGAGACGCAGGATTCGCGCAGCTGGTCGGTGTTCGCACGCGCCGGCTATGCGCTGACCGACACCGCGCGGATCGACCTGATCGCCAACCGGTTCGAGCTGAAGGGCGGCGGCAACTACATCGCCAGCAACGGTAATTTCCGCACGAACCTGCCGACCACGTCGGTGCGGGGGACGCCGCCGGGCGACCCAGCCGAGAACCGCACCGAGAGCATCGCGCTGTCGCTGACCGATCCCGATCTGTGGGGCGGCAACCTCGTGACCCAGGTTTTCTTCAACCGGTCGCGCGATACGTTCGGCGGGGAGGTCGCGCCGATCGCGACGTTCCAGGACGTGCGGCTCGCACCGGTCGGCACGCTGTTCGACCAGTCGCAGAACCGCTCGCGCAAATACGGCGGCAAGTTCAGTTACGAGCGTGCGGTCCCCGGCTTCGAGGCGCTGACCGCCACGCTCGGTTTCGACGCGCTGTACGATCGCACCGAGCAGCGCCTGATCGCGACAGACCGCGTCTGGGTGCCACCCGCCGACTTTCGCAGCCTCGCACCGTTCGGCCAGGTCAACCTCGCGCTGTTCGACAAGGTCGTCCGGATCGCCGGCGGTGCGCGGTACGAGAACGTGAAGATCGTCATCGACGACTACACCACGCTCGCCTCGTACGGCAGCCACGCGGTTGCGGGCGGCAGCCCGAGCTTCAGCAAGGCGTTGTTCAACGGCGGCGTCATCGTCGAGCCGGTCCCAGGCATCCGCGCCTATGGCAGCTATGCGCAAGGGTTTACCGTGCCTGATGTCGGCCGCATCTCCCGCGCGATCAACCGCGACGGGGTCGACCTCGATTCCTATGTCGACATCGCGCCGATCGTGTCGAACAACCGTGAGCTGGGCGTCGAGGTGAAGCGCGGACCGATGAACGCGAGCGCGACCTATTTCTGGTCGACCAGCACGCGCGGGCAGGTGCTGGTATTCGTCGGCGGCGCGTATGAAGCGCAACGCCAGCGCGTCGAGATCCAGGGCATCGAGGTCAATCTGGAGGCGCGGATGCCGCTGCCGGGGCTGACTCTGTCGACCGGGTTCGCGCATCTCGTCGGCCGCACAGATTCGAACGACGACGGCAAGGTGGATATCGATCTGGACGGCGCGAACATCTCGCCCGATCGCCTGAACCTCGCGGCGAGCTACGTCCGCGGCAAGGTGTCCGCCCGCGTACAGCAGCAATTCTACCTCGCGCGCAAATATGCCGGACTGCCCGCCGCAAACGACTTCAGCGGCTACAATATCACCGACGCCTCGATACGGTACGCGTTGCCGATCGGCGCGCTGACGCTGAGCGCGCAAAACATCTTCGACCATTTCTATATCGATTATTACAGCGACACGGTGCGGCCGACCGACAACGCACATTTCTTCTCCGGGCGCGGGCGCAATTTCACGCTCGGCTGGGACGTACGGTTCTAGCATGGCGCTGCTCGATACGCTGCACCGTTGGGCTGGCGGGTTCCTGGGCCTGGTCCTCGCGCTGCTCGGGCTGACCGGCGCGATCCTGGTCCACCGCGATGCGTGGATCATGCTGCCGCATGCCGGCGACGCGCAGATCCAGAGCACGCGCATCCTCGCCGCGACCACCGAGCGGTTGATGGCGGCCCCCGCGAACCGGCCGCAGAGCATCACGTTCGCCAACGCCAATCTGGGGCTCGACCGGCTCGATTTCGGCAAGGGGGCAGGGGCCTATACCGATCAGGCGGGCACGATCGTCAGCCAGTGGCAGAGCCAATGGGCGCGGCCTGAACTGTGGCTGTTCGACCTGCACCATCATCTGTTTTCGGGCGACACCGGCGAGACGATCATCGGCATCGCGGGCGTGGCGGGGCTGTTGTTCGTGATCACGGGGACGATCCTGTGGTGGCGGACGCGCAAGACGTTCGCGTTCCGCCCGTTGCCAAAGCGTCTCAGTCGTCCGGCGATCGTCCGGCACCACCGCGA
>Ga0265798_10006654_pt1 | contig 15137 bp, 9 predicted proteins | sample P3T30metagenome_FD_192430 | JGI IMG/M metagenome (GOLD analysis project Ga0265798, IMG submission 192430) | Plant litter microbial communities from East Loma Ridge, Irvine, California - P3 T30 | ecosystem: Environmental > Terrestrial > Plant litter > Unclassified | place: USA: California... | reverse complement strand
CGGGATTTACCAGCCCCGTCTCGCCAGGCTTTTCTCCCACTTCACCTGGTTACTCGCCTACCTCACCAGGGACCGCCAGCCCTCGCTTCGCTGCAACTTCACCGGGTTACATGGCCTCGCCTACGTCCCCACACTACTCTCCGACGTCGCCGCGGTACGGATCGCCTACATCGCCGTCATACTCGCCCACGTCTCCCGCTGGTTACTCACCCACATCCCCTCAGTACTCTCCCACATCGCCCAATTACAGCCCTACGTCACCGACGTTCATGGGAGGAGCGACATCCCCAGCATACAGCCCGACATCACCACAATACAGTCCGACATCGCCACAGTACAGCCCCACCAGCCCACAGTATCAAGCTACAAGCGATCGCCGTAGCCCCACCTCACCGACGTCTCCTCAATACAGCCCGACGTCGCCCCGCTACTCTCCAACGAGCCCAGCAGGGTCTTTCTCTCCGACATCACCCCGATACAGCCCGACATCTCCAGGGCCGGCCTACTCCCCAACGTAAGTACCCCTTTGGTCATAGTTGTAGACATCTCCTTGTTATGAAGCATTCACTAACTCTGAGTCAGATCTCCGAAGCAATAGTGGTCACGTTGGTGTAGGAACTCTTATTTCTTCACTGTACTATATGAAAATCTGTTCTCTTCCTTGGGGATCTTTGGGTGAGCTTTTTTGGTGAAGCCGAGCAAGCTGTCAATTTATCTGCCTGCCCCCTTTGTCGAAAGGTCAACCTGATTCTCCCCGTTTACTCCACCCACGGCTGGTCTCGTACGGCAGTCGGCAGTTCGCATGTGGTCGTTCCTTTAAGTAGGCCCACGTCCGCCAAGGCAAACATGTTTCAGTGTCGACGAAAAATGGGAATCTTCAAGGATCCCCATTCCAAGCTTCTATTTGTTGCTCGCAAATCAAACCGAACCAAATCTGTACAACAACACCACCGACCCCCTTACTATCCAAGCTGCACCCGCAAAGTCAGCACCAAAAACCTGTTTTTTCCGCCTGCGTAACAAGATTGGATTTTTTTGACACCTGCATACAAATAAACTCCATCGTTTGCGGGTTCATTACGGCGTTTGCTTTTAATACGAGGGACTATCCAAAAAACTGCGAGGCGTTTTAGGCATATATTGGGATCCTTGCTCGTTCTTTTGCAAACAAGACTGAGGCTTAGTTTTGTTTAGCCTTTCTTCCATTTCTTTTTTCATTCTAACAAGAGGAGAAAACAATATATTTACAACGTATTTGTGATCAGTCAGCCCCGGATAAATTGCGCGAAAGAACGTTGGGGTAGTTTTACTTTTTGATGTCGTTTGTCTTTTTGCGATTGCGAGATATACTGAATGTGGACGTGGACGTAGGATAGCGAGCGAGAAATTTGAAATGGGAGAAGACATCGGCCACGCGTTTAATGAGAACGGACGAGGGGGGTTTATTTTCTATTTCTTATTAGTGGTTTCAGTGGTTTGGTTATGCGCTGCATGAAAGGGGATGACCAAAAAGAAAATCAACAAATGTTGAGTGAATCTGTGCGTTGCCTATGTGTTTTTGCCGTATCATGTGAATTACAACAAAAAAAGAAATGATGGTAACATGATGTTCACTGGCAGTGTATTGAGTTGTGTGATGTTGTATTGATAGTTTCATAATGGGGAGAAGAAAAGTGATACCCATCCACGCACATCAAAGACTCCATATCCTGTAAACGCGCGCAATACAAAAAAGGATAAAGAGAGAGAGAGATGGATAAGATAATATGACCTGGTAATGATAGTACTAAAACACGACGTCCCAATTGTCAGGATCGTCCAGCCCAACCTCGTTCAAATCCATCAACGCTGGCGAACCCCAGGTGGTACTTGTAATGGACCAGTCGGCGGGCGGAACCTTTCAAAAAATACTTTAGTAAAAAGAGTACGCACACACACACTCACGCATGGAATCCATGCCACGAAAAGCACAAATATATCCACGCCTCTTACCGTATACTAAATCATTTCCCTGCTGCTATCCTACAAAACAACTTTCCTCGCATCTCTCGGGTGGCTTTCGTTGGGACAGTACGGACACTTGAAGCGAGACCCTTTACTGAGCTTATCAAGCGACTCTTGTGCTATAACGTGACCGCAGGGCATCATCATCGGGGGATTAGTATCAGTGCTTTGTTCCTTGCTGACGGGGCATACGAAGATGGAGTGGAAGTGGTATTGGCTTGGTAAGGGGATTTCAACCGGGAGTTCGTCCTGCGTGGTCCACTCTGTACGTTTCTCCTTCATGATACTTTGCATTTTGAGGAGGTAAGGTAGCGCGATTGCGCCAGCTGTGGCGGCGATGAAGAGGGGCGAGTCTGCACTGAGACCGAGGAGAGAACAGAATTCTCGGTTGAATGAGTGTGCTACTTCTTCCCATGCTGTGTTGTTGTAGAAGAGGCGGTTGTAGGGCGAATCTTGGATGTTCTGCCAGAATGCCATGGCACCAAGGAGTTGCTGGATCTCTCGTTGGTACCGTTTTTGGAAGGGTGCGAATTCGCGGCGGGCGTAGGCCCAGGCATCGAGGGGTCCGCTGGGCGTTTCCGTGTCCGACATGGTATCATCATCTTCCTCTTCCTGGTTGTTGTGCGCGCCGAAAAGACAGACGAATTGGAGGCGGCAGAGCTCGAACTCGAGATTGCTACCGCGGGCTTCTAGGATCTCGCTGCGTTGGCGCGCCCATTGTATCGCTGGCTTGAGATTCCGCTCTACGCGTAGCTCGTGTAGTATATTGTACATGTCTGCGAACTGCTGCTGTAATCTCTCCGAGTTGAAGGTTCCTTCTGCAAGGTCCTTTTCCCACGATGCCTGCATATATGGTTCCGGGTTGTTGAGTGTGGGCTCGGGACGTGGCGGGTGGCGGTTGGCTTCTTCAACGAAGGTGGAGGCGACATCGAATTGACCTTCGCGGAGGAGGTGCATGGCGATGGCGCGATTAATGAGGGAGGGGTGGGATGACAGGGCGTCATTCTCAGGTGATGGTAGAGGCTTGTCTTTGAATTTCTAGAGGGGAGAGGGTGACTGTTAGACTGGGTGTTGTTGGAGGGCAATATAGAGCATATATGGACGTGTGGAAGTCGTACCTTGTCCAGCGCCTTGCCATATTTGTTAAGGCCAGCATATATGGGTTTCAAGTCTTTCTGTACAGCATCCAAGCTCTTCTTGAACGGGTCCTGGAGCTTTGCAAGAGTCAAAGGTGCAGTTTTCGGATCTGGTCGTGTGCCGATTAGCAAGCTTCAGCCGAAGAGTGACAGGAAGCCACTCACCTGCCGCGATCTTAGCACGAGCTGCAGTGAGCAGGTCAATCGTCTTTTGCACGTCGTTGATGCTTGCCGACAGGTTTGCGCTGCTCTCTAGCAGCTCTACCTGGTCTCGGAGGTCGTCCATGGCGTCGGCAGCAACCGTCTAGTAGGCCGTGGTTATGATAGGCTTTGACTGGTGAAACGAGCGTCTCCTGATAGTAAATAGTGGATGTGTGGCCAGCAAGAAGCCTCGTTGCTGTCCATGGCCGTCCTGTCGGCTGGTAGGAGAAAGTGACGGGTTGGTGGTTGGTGGTTAGTTGGTCGTGTCGAGCGCATGGCCATTGCCCGCGGTCATGACATGACGTGTGGGCAGGGAACAAGGCCGAACTTCCGCCCATGGCCGCCTTTCACGCGTCTATACAACACACTTCCCTGTAGACCAGATCGACCGCCTTTCACATGCAGCGCCGGGCTGGAGACTGCTGGAAACATGCGTAAAGTGCGATCTGGTTCACTTTTGCTCATCTTGTCGCCTTCTGCCCGTTGGCTCGCGCTCGGGCGTCGGCGAGACTCGACGCCTACCTCTCTACGATGAAGAGGGCACCCTCACAGCCCCCCGTAGTGTATTGGCCATATTACACCTGAAGTCGCTCCTCTACACGCTAACATGGCGTACCAACTTCCGACGTCGCCGGCGACTATGCACACGGAGAAGGAGCTACGGAGGCAGATACCATCGCTGCACACGTCAATCGACTCCAAGAACACACCCCAATCCCGGCCACCACTGGCTTCCAACCCTCCCGCCGCGGAGACAATGCCAGGAGAGGCCAGGGTAAAGCCCCCCACCTCGCTGGTTGGTCATCAGCGCTTCGTCTTGACCGACTCGGTGGCCGCGCGCTACATTGAGGAGGACCCGTCAACCTCATGTCACGTCCTTGCCCGTCGCCAAAAGATCGAGGGCTACGAAATCTATCTGGTCGAGCAATGGGCATGCTCGCGCATCCATCCCACCTTCCTCATAACCACGTACACGGGCAACCCGGAAGACACTGTGCTGGCCACCATCATCAGCGTCCCCAAGAATGAGGAGGAATGGTCGCCGCAGATGCGCCTGTATTTCAAATCCCTGACCGATCACCACGCCCGGAGAAAAGACACGCCCTATGGCGCCTTGATGATCACGAGCCTTAGCGGCTTTCCGTCTTCCCTGACCGTCATTCCCATTCCCGGGGGCGACTTGAAGAAGAGCCGCGAGTTGTTTCTGGTTAACGAAAACTTGAAGAGATTAGGATGCTCGGGCCGGCTAGGTATCAAGCTCTCACCTCCCAGCGGTGCGACGCAAGCCAAATTTCACCAATTGTATCGCACGAGCGAAAAGATCCCCTTCAACGCGTCCGTAATCGAGCTTGTCAAGCTCTGTCAGGTCGCACTCGTCTTGTTTGGAAAGCTGGAACCAGAGTATGCAGATGGACTCCTGTGCGATGTCACCGAAAAAGCCATCAACGACTGGTGGATAGACTTTGGGTCGGAATACTACACAGTAGAGCCTCATGATGGCATTCTCGGTCCTACCACGGTCGCAGCCTTGCTCGGCATGTTGATGGGTGCGCGCAACAGACTGAGCGCATGCGGTGCTGCAGTAGCCAAAGACGTCTTCGATATTGAAGCAACCCAGCGTGGTATTTCACATTTCCAGAAATCGCAACATCTGCCGAGAACCCGACGTCTCGATCGTCATACACTAGAGAAACTGCGAAGAGCCTCGGCAAAGGCGGCCAGCAAAGAGGGTTGGACTGTTCCCCGAGCTTTTAAGTCAACTGTAGCTGAGTTGGGGGGCAAAGGTGGTGAGATGGTCATGGGCATTGTTGGGGCAGGCCAGAAAGACGGCATCGCCGAGATTGAAACCGTAGACATCGATCAGTTCGCCGAGCTTGTACGAGGTGAACATGCTAAGTGGCTGTGGCATGGGAAACCGAGAAAAACAGCATCAGGAGACAGCATGTTCGATCGACTGCCGGGTGGGGAGGAACGTTCATCCTCGCCCGACAAGAACGATCATACTCCCAAACCAGTCCGTAGAGAGACTACAGAACACCAAAGCATAGCAAAGCGTGCCACTTCTTCTTCGGATATAAAAAAGGGGGAAATGTTTACGCCGGAAGGCATCGAGAAGGAAAGCTTCAAAGACCCTTCTTCAAAACGAGCTGCCATCAAAGCCAAGCTAGAATCTGGTAGCGGATTCCATCATATTAAGAATGCCGTCGGCCTGCGTACTCACGCAACCAAACTTTCTCGCGACGATCATGGCCGGCATGGCCTATATCGCACAAAGAGCGGTACCCCACAGCCTCAGTATACCGACTCCCGAACATCTACAGACTACGACGAAGGCCATTCAGATGATCCTTACTCCCTCATGTCGCCTCACAGCACAATTGGCGAAGAACCAGCTTTCGCGAAAAACCTGACCGAGACGCCTGGCGGATCCGTAACATCTCTCAATGCCAACAAAATCCCCGGCAGTCGTCACGCATCAAATTTACAGAGTTCCATTGCCGAAAGCGACTTTTCCGACCAGCCTGACCAACCCCTGACGGTCGCAAGTTCCATCGCAGGCTCCATCTATCACGGCATTGATCTCAACGAAAACCTCCCCGTCGACCAAGCAAACACCATTCCCCCACTTCTCCGCCGCACCCAATCAGGCGGCCAATTCGACTTTCACCAAGCTCCCCGCAATGACGACTGGTGGCCCCGCCACCTCTCCTTCAGCACTGCCGAAGAATCAATCTTCCGCTGGTCCAGTATCTCCCTCTCAGACGACAATGATGCCAACCAAGAGGAAGAAGAAGCAATCGCCCCAGACGACACCTCCCCTACCTCCCTAACCGCACGCTATGCCTCGCAAAACTTACACTCCACACAGCTCAAACGCCTGCACAACCAGCTCCTGCGCCTCTCCTCCAAAGACGAAAATTGGGTCCACACGCGCGTGTCTGAAGTCCTCCAACTCTCAGCAGCAGTAGATACGGATATTGAAACGCTCGAGAGCATATACTATCCCCGCTTGGACACATATCATAGCCTCCGCGAGGACACACATGCCACGGTTACGAATAACCGCGGTCAGTTGACAGCTAGTCTCCGTGAACTGGAGAATGTGAGAGATAAGCTCGAGTATGAGATTAGTGCTTTGAGGGGCAAGGTTGAAGACATTGAGGATGTCGTGGGCGAGTTTGAGAGGCAAGTCGAGTTTGTGGAGAGTAGGGTGGAGGAGCTGGAGAATGTGTTGGGCGAGAGGGAGACGTGGCTGAGATGGGGGTTCCGGCTTTTGACGGGCATGGGGATGCCGCCCGGTTAGATTGATTGGTGTTTGGGCAAATGGCGTTGATATACCCGTGTTTCCTTTCTTTATTTCCTCCTTTTCTTTGTATTATATTGTCGGAATTTGTACCATGTAATACTTGTGGGTGAAGGAAGCATATAGATCCAGTATTAGGTGGGAAAATAGAGACGTGTATTTGCTCATCAAGGTATCACTAAATCTAAATAACAATGAACTCGCATGGAATCAGCCCATTCCTTAAAACAACCTCGTCAACCCTCTCACATACCAGACGCAGCATTACTCCCTTCACCCCTCGTGTCCCTACCTTGCACCACGCGTTGTCGATGCTGTTCCTCGAGTAAACTCTGCTTGCGTACATACTCCATGACAATGTCTTCCTCAGTTTGCTGCTTTTCCAGCATCTGCATCCTCTCAGTCTCCGCCTTCTCGCTTTCTTCAAGTACCCTCTGCAAGTCCGCATCGCTATCTCCATGATGAACCTCACGGGGGGAAGCGATGGTGCCCATATCGGTGCTCCCATCCGTCGAGGCATCAAGGGCCTGGCTCATAGCATACATGACGCCACTCTCTTGCTGCGCTCCCTGTGCGGAGGTCGCGTAATCCTCGGGGTAGTTGGCGTGCATATGTGCAAGTTCCTTGGATTCTGCTATGATGCGCCGGTACTCTTCACCTTCTTCAGTGTCAGCATCGGAATCCCATTCAGAGTCGCTTCCATGCTGACGGCGGACTCTCGTTTCCAGTAGGCTCTTCCGCAATGTTTCCTCGAGTGCCCTCTGTTCTTCTTCGGTGATGTTGGTCTTGCCAGCTTCTTCCATACTAGCAGTCAAAGCTCGATGTAGCGCTTCCTCTTCATCTTGCTGCGACGCGTTGGTGCCCGTAGGAGCACGCTCGAGTTCCGCAACTGAAGCACGAATTGCAGAAGCGAGAAGTCGGTCTTGTTCGGCATTGCCGCGGGATGACTCTGCAACGGAAGCTGCAATGGCCCGCTCAAGTTCGCGCTGATCTTCTTCCTCTTCGGCACGTAATTGGGCTTCGAGCTCGGCCTGGGATGATTGAGATGGCAGGGATGGTGTGCCTGGTACGCTTCCAGAAGTAGCAGTATCCTGCCGTCTCAACGCGCGTGTTCGTCCAGCTTCTTGTTGACGCCAACTAGGCATTGTCGATCTGATCTCAGGTTCAACACCGCGTCTTCTTGGAGGATCAGGGTACTGGCCGCTCAGACTGCCTTGCTGGGTCGGGGTTCCTGGCTGTGACAGTTGAACGTCGGGAGCATTTGTTTGCGAAGTGAGCCTTGCTGAGCGCTCGTTTTGCTTCATCTTCTTCTGCTGTACGAGTGAGTGCAATGAATCCGTTTTCTCCGCTTTTGGGTTTCTCTTCTTCTTGATATCCGGTTTCACACCGCTCCATCTTTTGACAATTGCATCTCGTTCTTCTTGCGTAACTTCAGACGCTTCCTCACAGCCCTGTGAGACACGTGCAGCGATGATGTAGTTTTGCACGTTATTTCTTTTGTTCTTGACCATCTCTTGATAAAGGCCCTTCATAGCATAGCCAGGAACTGCCCATGCACCTCCCATGACGCGGAATGGGACGCTCATAATGCCCCGGCCAACGCCCTTGACAAAGCCAATACCACCTTCTTTCTTTGCGCCTTTGTAAGGATCAGTCACGATACCGGTAATGCCATCGTATAGCCCGAGCCCAAATTGCTAAACCTTGACGTTAGTGAACTCTGGATGCGATAGTGCAGTCTGAATTACCTTGGCTGCTGTCCGCATACCACTCTGGAAGTCAGTAACCTTGTCAACCTGCCGAACATCTGCCCCGTAGAGTTTGGGCACATTGTGAAACCCTTTGGCAACGTTCAACGAGAAGTTCATTGGCGACTTGAAGCCAGCGCCAACGATACGAGCCAACCCCTTTCCAGTATCCACCGCAGATTCAATGTTATCAGCCATCCCCGGCGGCTTGGTCGCTGAATCAAAGGTTGACGTTGAACCAGTCGTAGAGCTGGACTGTGGCGTAGTAGAAGGAGTAGGGTTAGTAGCTGCTGCGTAGTCGGCTTGAATTCGAGCTAGATCGGCAGCACCATCAGCAGCTGTAGGTGTAGGAGCTCCGCTTCCAGCTGAATCTTCGGTCGTATCAGTCGCACTTCTTGTATTTCTCGGCCGCCCGCTGCTACTTCCTTCCTTGGTTGAGGAAGCTTCGGTGTTCGTTGACTTGTCTTTATCCTTTTTATTCCTGGTGTCTGGGTGAATGTTGAGTAGCTTGAGTGTCTGAATGGGCATATCAGCAACCCCCATCATCACTGAGGTCGCGGTACCCGTCAAGGCGGAAGCTCCTCCAGAAATGGGATCCCAGGGACCTTCATCTGGAACATATTCGCGAGGGCGAAACCTGAGAGAATTAGAAAACAATCTATCCAGTCACCAGAAAACTTACAGCTTCATGTCGGAAAAGTTGATTTCGCCCTGTTGGGCCAGAACCGTAGCTGCCTTGGCACTCAGCTTCACTTGCGTTCGTTTGAGCCTCCAGACAGCGGGCTTGTCCGGCATAATCGCACATCGCATCTCTTCGTAGTTGAGCATTTGATGGAAAGACTGGGCGCCATTATGCGTTCCATTTTCCTGCTTGATCTTCTCACATAGCTCTTGCGCTTGTCTGAGCGACTCAGGTTTGAGCGCTTCGGTGATGGCCTCTGCAAGCTTCTCGGCTGTAAGCTCCTTGTACGGTATAGGATCGGGTCCAGCGCCTGCTCTCGAAACCATAGCACCCCAAAAGGCCTGATCTCCAAAGAAGGGGATGACTACGGTCGGTTTACCAGTCGCAATGCCAGCTGCTGTTGTCCCAGCTCCACCGTGATGTACGACGGCCGAAACTCGCTTGAACAGCCAGTCGTGTGGGCAGTTCCCAAGCATGAAGACGCCATCGGGCTTACCAAGGTCGTCAGCGCCTAGACCTCCCCAACCCTTGGAGACCAGGGCTCTCTTTCCGGTGATCTTGACAGCATCGAATATCATCTTTGTCATGGCATTTGGATCGTCCACTACGATAGAACCGAATCCAATGTAAACCGGTGGTTCTCCTGCACTCAAAAATGCTGCGAGCTCTGGGTCAGGAGTGTAGTTGGAAGCAAGGTTGAGAAAGTAGAAGCCGGCAATCGAGATATGGTTACTCCAATCCCTTGGTTTTGGGATAAGTGCGGGTGACCTGAGCTGTGTAAGCGCCATTGCTCGCGCCATCTCATCTTGACTTACCAGCAGTATGTAAAAGGAATCTTGAGTCTTGCGAGCATAGCTGGTGCCCAGACGGCACTGATAGAGTCCAAGTGAAGACTGTCTTTGCGAAACCTATTGATCACATCTCCTAGGCCTTGCCAGGTGAGTATGTCGACCATGATGTATGACATGTAGTTTGTGATTGTGGGGTCTGCGTTTGTGGATTGAATATTGGCGAGGGGATGAGGAAACTGCTGTGTAGGTGACCAGGGCATGCTGCTTTTGTGTAAGTGTACAAGCATTAGTCGGGCAACATCAGACTTACGTGAACATCATGTGGAGAGGTATACCCAGCTTCTCAGCGCAATGCAAGTGGCCAAAGCTTGGAGGGTTTGCGATGATGGCATCAGCAACGAAGGGCTTCTTTAGATGGTCTGGTAGCTGATCCTCAATGTTCATCCACTCTTCGACTGTTTGTTGGAGGGGATCCACGCCAATACCGTTGCCAGTCTCTATGCAGGATCTCCACGTTCCCCTCAATATCTCTGCGATGCCTTTTCTCCTCTTACCAATGTCACCACTGAGTAGTGTGTCGAATCCTGGCATGAGGCCTGGGTTTTTCACCATGAAAGCCATGAGCTCAGCGGGATCTCCGCCAATACTGAAGAATTCGAGGCCATTCTCGACGACAAAGTCTTTGAACGTCGGATGTGTCGCTAACCGCACTCGATGGCCATATGTCTCCTTCAGCACCTTGCCCAAAGCGACGAATGGCTGCACATCGCCCCGGGAGCCCACGACTTGTATAACGACATTCATAAGAGGTGGGGGCTGTTGACCCGGTGCACCGCCGAGGAATTCCGGGACGTAGGGAGGCGGGGGTTCTGGGGTATTTTGTGCTTGTGTGAGTTGACGTTGGACGTAAGGGCCCATGAGCTGCGAGAGTCCACGGCCCTTTTGGTCTATGCGGATATTAACACGTCCATCTTCTGCGACAACTGCATTTGTGCCCAGCTCCTCATTCTCAAGTTGGCCTGGGAGCTCCGTGTATGCAGGCGGAGGCTCAGTCGGACTTGACGCCTCATAGGCGGGTATTTGGGTCGCATCTAAGCTATGCCGCGAATTTGACGGTATACTATTCCACGCATGAGTATATAAGCCTTGGAGCAAGATTTTGGTATGACGGACGGAGCATTTGTTTGTGTATGTTGCTGCGCATCTACTGGCGGTTGTTGTGTTGTTGGTGGGGCACCATTGCGAAGCGCTTCCTTGTTGGCGGGGTCTAAAGAATTCGACATGATAATCGGTCTCAGTAAGAAAAGGTTATCGTAACTGCGAATAGCAACAAGAACAGGTTAGGAAAGGTTACTGAAGGCAGATGATAAGAAACAGGCTGTACTGCAGGTAGCTTAGGAAGTAGAAGTCTATTGTAGGAACTAGAAGCCTGTATTGTAGCTAACGCGTAGAGATGCGCCTGCGCCTGCGCTATGACACGGGGTATCGGGGAAGTTGCCATGCAATTGGTCGTGACTGGTTCGAGGTGACTAGGCAGGCCTGCGTCATCGCTCGCACGGCCTCGACGTATGAGATGCACTCAGCCTGGGAAGCTTGCGTGCTTGGCAGGAACGGGTTGCAACACTGCCACCTCCTGCAACCATTCTTCACTTGTTGGCTCATCCAATCCCTTTCATTGAAACTTTGTTTTTTCATACTCTTGAGAGTGAGCGTAGCCCAGTATGTTTTCATCAAAAGTTCACACACCACCTTTGCCAGGATGAGGGTTGATTCAGCCATGTTCGGTTGCCCGGGCCACTAAACATACCAGACAGACCCTTGCCCCACAATCAGGTGGGTCTGCTTCGCATATACGCGTATTCGGCTGCATTAGTCGTTTGTTGTGTCTCGTATAACGTACATCGTATATCGTATCTGCCCGTTGTTGTTCGAGATCCATCTCACCCAAACTACGGTGGTTTTCAATCATGGCCTCCTTGTGATCCGCGAATCCAGGCTATGAACCGGCGCTCACCTATCAGCATACGGTCTTAGTGTATACATTCGGAATAAACATGGTCGGCCTACCGACCACAAGTGCGACCATACGGAAGCAACCTCCTAAGCCTCTCCGTCGTCTTGTTCGCACCTAGTTGGCTGCTTGCCATCTTCTGCTACCTGTGGCTGCTCATCGACGACCGGCTTGCCATTACACTCGACGCTGCGCTTATGTGCCGCTGATGCGTCGAGTGAATATCTTGCCAGCCAGATGAGCTGCTCGGTCCGAGTCGTTACCCTGTCATTTGCAAGGCGTTGGCATATCTTGTTGATGAGACGACCAGTGTTTGTTGTTCCTTGCGCTGCCTGGAGTTCGTTGACGACTTGGTTGACATGCTGGGTGGGGCCCGGTGCTGAGCTTGATCCAAGGCCTCGCTTAGGAAAGTAAACGGGGCTTCTGGCAATACTGCGTGTGAACTGGAGGCGCAGCTTGAACATGGCGACTGGGCCGGTCGAGATTGATACCGAGGTAAGCGCTGGATACTCTGTGCGAAGCAAACTAAATGAGCAGTTCAGACGCGTTTGAATGTGTGATAGGTATAGACGCAGAGGAATACAACGAAAAGATTACAGGTACGTAGGTTGATGGAGAAAGAGTTCAGACACTAGTAAACAGAAAGTGAAGTTCAAATCAGACTCAAGAAAGAGCCCATGGCTATCGAGTTCGTGTAATTTCCCGCTGTATACGACACAAGGCCATTGCGACCTTGTTTCAACTCAGTAGACGATGGACGATATACTCTCGAAACATTGTGCCCTCCGCCCCTTCCCTACCGCTCTCATCTTCATAACTATGCGATTTACAGGTGGTTGCTTGGCTGCGCCCTGATCCTTACAACTTTCCCTATTTACAACACATGTTTCTGTCAAACATTCTCCATACAGATCCCCGCGTTTCATTATACCTACGTTTGCATGGAAGATAATCGGTCAAGGGAGTGAAATCCTTCAGTAAGCGTCGTCGCTAGGCTCATTTCGTGGCAACCATCTGTTTGGCTTATGTTAACAAAGAAGTGGCTACCTATTGGTTACTGTTACTTGGCTTCTTACCTTTTTTAACAGCCTTTAAGCTAAGGGCAAGAGCCTGTTTAGCTTGACCCTTCTTACGAGTTGCACCCTCTTCGTTCTTGGCAGCCTCCTCCTTTAGCGCTTGCCGATCCCGATGTGTCTCCTGTGCAAGCTCTTTCTTCTTATTCTCATATGCCATCCAGTTGTTAGCATCTTCCTCCTCTTCTGCCGTCAATGCCACTACTACCTTGCCCGGTACAGCGTTTGCTTTCGAGTGGCGAGTTTCGAGGGTTGTACCAGACATCCTGCACAGCAGGTCCTCTGTCTCCCTCGAAACTGACTGAGGTAAACCGAACAGATATGAGGGCTCTTCTTCACCCTGGTTATCGATGACATTACCAGCCCCTATATTCTTTGATATAGGGTTCTGGTATAGAATCATGTTCAGTTCATCCGCAGCCTTTTGAGCTTTGGTCAAGTCGAGTTTTGTAGACTTGAGCGGCACTCGCCCTGCTGTACCTTTGGCCTTGGACTCTGCTTTCTCATTTATACTCTTACCCGAAGCTAGCTCGGGGTAAACAAAGCATGCCAAATGATGGGGAAGGAATTTGGGCATCTCACAAGGTTGCCGCTTCCACGCAAGCTTGAAGAGTAGATTGAAGCCCATTGCGTAGGTGTGGTTTACACATCCCTTGGGTGACTCCACTGCAAAACGTATACCGCAGGTACGAACCTGCGCCTGGTCTCGATCACTTGCATCGCTCACCATTGCAATGCAGTATGCAAGGTGCAAGTTCTCGTAGCACTCTGACGCGGCCGGTTTCTCGCAAATAGGACAGTGATGGTTTTGGTTATCCCTCTTGCATGTCATCACATTCGCCATGAGCACGTTGTGTCCTTCCTTGTAGTTTGCGCCATATAGGTAAGGAAGGTCTAGCCCGTGGTCAGAACTTCCTCTAACCATCTTTGAGGTTATAAGGTCGGATTGGGTTGGTCGAAGTGGTTGAGATTGTGAAAAGTGGTTGATGAAACGGTGGGAACATTTCGTAACATCATTTTATCTCCGACGGAATCGTATAGTAAATGCAACTCTCGGAGCCAAGTGGCAGTACAATGTACTGCCTGGACCAACGTTGTGAGGATTCACTGCCTTCCAGACCGACCGATGTCCGAAACAGTGAGAAAATATATATAGGCTGGCCTAGGTCAAAGTACTGCGCTGTTCAAGAGATTGATCTCTTTCCTAGGATAATTCACTGTGTGACGCAGAGCTTTTTGCCCGGGCTCAACTTTCACCATGCGGGGACAGAGAAGCCCATTCTTTCTTCGTGAGATGCTATAACATAAAATTAAGTGTCTCCTACTCAAGATAATATTAGGTTCGTTATTCAGTTTTACAGCAACTTTGTTTTTCATTCTACCCTCACCGAGTATAGGATAACACGGGTTTACTTACCGCATTGCGAAACCCCTTCAATCTTTTCTCAACTCCCCTTACCGTAGACACGAGGAGGAAGCTTTCAAAGCCATTATTTCATACAAATTGGCCCGCAGGAGAGTGTACCAATCCTCGGTGACCAAGCCGAATTCTCGACCGAGCCCATACACCATTCCCGCAGCATTCAGGATGTTGTTTTGTGTGGCAAGCGAGATGGGCCTGAAATCCTTCTTGTAACGCCCCCCAAGTTTGCTATCGGGTTCAGTCCTATCTTTGTTGTGATCAATCAGCCCCCATCACAAACATTCTGGCATACACAATCTGTGCTCCCGTTGTCTGTTCCGCTAGTCTCTCCTGTCACACTTGAACTGGGAACCGAAAACACAAACCTGGGCAATCACCCAAAGTATCTGGGCCCTTCTATATTGGAGTGCTCAGATACTCCGATGGATGACAACCGTACCACTAGCTCAAAGTCATCTGTTGATGGAGATGATTCTCTCCCTGCACCACAGTCTCAACATGATGGCGAGGTACGGATCGCGTCTCGTCAAGGTCAAATCGATAAAACATTCTCCGAGGAGTCTGAAGATGAATCAAACTCACGTTCCGGTTCCGATAAACAGCTTTCTGATGGGGAACACGTTAAGGCTGATGTCGATGTTGAAGCGGGTAAACATGAAAAGGAGGAGGTTATCGGACATTTGCCAATGAAAGGGTCCCTAGACGTAATCACAAGGTTACACAATGATCGCTCCATCATGAACGATTTGACATGACGACATCTA
>Ga0265798_10006653_pt1 | contig 15138 bp, 14 predicted proteins | sample P3T30metagenome_FD_192430 | JGI IMG/M metagenome (GOLD analysis project Ga0265798, IMG submission 192430) | Plant litter microbial communities from East Loma Ridge, Irvine, California - P3 T30 | ecosystem: Environmental > Terrestrial > Plant litter > Unclassified | place: USA: California... | reverse complement strand
GCGCAAAGGATGATGAGGATGTGCATACTCTTTTCTTTTCTCCCTCCTAGGGCAGGCAGAGATGGGATTTCCATCCCTTCCCTCGTCGCATGACCACCTCACCATACCATTTCCACGAGGTCGGGAAAAACAGCTTTCAGTGTGTGATTGTGCGCGCGCGTTTGCGTGCCCTTTGTACATAATGTCTTTTGATTAATGTCACTTCTCTCGCTCTCTCGCTCTGGTTCTCCCCTCCCCTCCCCTGTCCTCAATTTCTCCCCTTCCCTCTACTCCTATCTCCCGCCCTCCCTTGTTTCCCTAGTCTCTCCTCAGTTACTCAACATGTCTGCGTAACCTGTGAAGCTGTCCAAGATTTCAGCCTGATCATTCTCCGTCCCTCCAATGGGATATTTCGTGTATTCCTCCTGGTACTTCTCAACAGTACCAGACAGTAAACTGGTTGGCGTCAAATGACTCCCAGCCTAAACTGGGAGAGTCCCCATCCCACTTAACATCCGTCGTAAGTGGTGATGATTGCAGATACAAAAACCAGCCAGACAAGTGCATTCCCCCCAAAAAAGCAAATCTTCGTTTGCAGGTCGGGACTCGTCTGACAGCGTCTTCAACGTCTGTGGATGCCAAAAACACATTTATTCACCTTTACGACGGAAAAGAGCCTACTAGAGAAAAGAGAGGTCTGGGGGAAAACCTGACAGCCAACATCTTATCATGAACTTTGGATATTTGACAGAGCCCCCTTTTGGGTTTCTAATGCTTTTCGTCGCTCTTCGCATCATCATCATCACCTCACCTCGCACCCAACTTCTCGAGCGCCCTAACGCCCTGCTCTTCCCACTCCGCCTTGCTGACCCACATGTTGTCGCGCTCGGCCATGATGTTCGCCAGGACAGCGCCTCCCAGGAAGACCATGTGGCGACGGCGCGGCGGGTCCTCGATGCGCACCTTGAACTTCTCCAGGCGCTCCGGGTTGCCCCCCAGGACCTTGTGCAGCCACAGCTGCTTGATCTCCTTCTCCATGCGCGATGGCAGCCCGGGGTACATGCTGCTGCCGCCGGACAGCACGATCGCGCGGTACAGCGAGGAGCGGATGTCGACGTCGGCGGATTGGATGGTGTTGAAGAGGAACTCTGCGATTCCGGGCTGCTCGACGTCGACCAGGTGCGGTTGGAAGAGGCACTCGGGCGCTTCGAAGCGCTCGCTGCCCACGCGGATCACGCGGCCGTCGGGCAGAGTGTAGCTCTCGACTAGCGTCGTCGTGTCTTCGCTGAGTTTCTGGTCCAGGGCTAGGTCGTAGCTGACGTAGCAGAGTTTCTCCTTGATCGCGCGGACAGTCTCGAAGTCGGCCGTGCGGTTGAGGGCGTATCCGCGGCGCAGTAGGAGCGAGATCAGGTTGCGGGTGACGTCGCGGCCGGCGACGTCGAGTCTGCGCGTCAGGTGGTTGAGGACGGTGGATTCGTACACGGGTACGATGTGGGTGACGCCGTCTCCAGAGTCAACAACGACACCGGATGACAGACCCTGGGCGTAGAGGGCCAGTACGGCCTGGATGGCGACGTAGACGCCGCCGAAGTTGTAGCGCTCGAACATGACCTCGCACATGTGTTCGCGGTTCCTCAGTGGGTTCATGGGCGGCTCGGTAAGGAGGATCTTGCGGCCGGTCGGGTCGATCTTCATCTTCTCGAAGAAGGTGTAGTCCCAGAGGTGTTGCATGTCGTCCCAGCGCTTCACTATGCCGTTCTCCATCTACACGCGTTCCGAAAAGGAAGCAAGTTAGCTGGCTCTGCCCTCTCGCGCTCGTCCTGGCCTTGCCTTCCTTCATTCCTTCCCTTCCGTGTCCAGAGATGGGTGGTGGTCGCATACCGGGTAGGTGATCTGCAGCATCGATCTCGCAGCGGCCGCCTCGTCACCGCACATGATATCCTTGAGCACAACATCGCCGGACGACTGCTCTTCTGTTCGGAGGATGGGTCGGCCGATTATGGAGGGGTATTGGTGGTCGGGGAAGTTCTATGCAATCGTCTCAGCAATTGTCGCGGGCGGGAAGCGCGTGGGTATGTATGGTTTTGGCGTACCGTGCCGGCGAAACCGGCCTTGAGGAAACCGGTACCTCCGTCCAGGACTATGGCGGGATGTTAGCAAGCTGGCATTGGCGGAGAGGCGGCGTGGAGGTTGACGATACCGATGGGTGCTTCCGCCATGATGGGAGAGAGAGAGTGTGTGTGTGTGTATGTGAGGGAGAGGAGAGTGAGGACAAGGAGAGGCGGAAGGAGGAAGGTTCAATCAGTCTAGTGGTATGCGCAGAATGTCGGTATCTGTAGTAGGTATGTTACTACCTAAGGTCTCACTGCCTGCCTGCCTGGCCCAAAGATGTGGGGACATGGATGGAGGCCTCGCAAGACAACGAGCCTCCGCCAAGCGCTGTCGTCAGGGACTGGGAGCTGCACTGCTGACGTCGACATTGAGCCAGCATTGATCAATTTATTAATCAAGTCACTTCCTGCATCCTATCTCACCTTCTATTCCACCGCCACCCAAACGTATCACAGCATTAACCAAATCAACAATGGCCCGCGCAGCCCGCCTATCCGGCCTCCAACGCGACGTCCTCTCCCTCTACCGCCGCTGCCTACGCGCCGCCCGCCTCAAACCCGCAGCAAACCGACCCAACTTCGAGGCTTTCGCGCGGCGGGAATTCGCTCGCTACTTACCATTGGACAAGAAAGATTTCGGCGCGATCGAGTTCTTGCTGCGTAAAGGGCAGAAGCAGTTGGAGGTTTATGAGGCGCCCGGGATTACCAACATTGCAGGCTGATTTGGCCCAGACTCTAGAGGCTGCAAAAGTAATAAAGGCTGTGAGGATGTAAGGAATTGAGCTGAGAATGAGAGAGCTCGAGAAAGAAGGAGAAAGACGGGGAGGTTGGCAAGAAAACCAGATGTAACAACGGGTATGACTGGGGAAAAAGGAACGATTAGGACGCCGACAGGAAACCGCAAAGCGGCGATACCTTTTGCATGACATGACAACGACAAAGGGCACGAACAAGCAAGCAGGGCTCGTGCTTCTTAACATGCTTAACATGACCCAAGTCTTACAGGTCATGTTACTGGTCTGGCTGCTGGAAGAGAGGGAGGGGGCAGCGAGCCGATCATACCACGCTCTCATTCCTAAATCATTCGACCGGGAAACCTCACAACACCCCAGATTAGACTCGACAAGTGAAGAAGAAGAAGAAGCCAGCAAACCGAAGCGACCACCAGGCCCGACTCGGACACTCCCAAGCCAGAACAACACGCGAAATCAGCGCGAGAACCCACAAACTCGAACCTTCGAAGCAGGCTTGCAACCGTCCACAACCGGCCGCATTCTCGTCGCTTGACAAGCAAAGCAAAGGCGATCCGCAACCCGGCAAAGAAGAGGTCTCCGACGACGAAACCTGTCTGGCGTTGTCGTCGTCATCATCACTACCTACCTTGTATGCCCGAAACTCGCATCGAGTTCCTCAAAGCGTCTCTGGGCGAGCACATCCGCGGAGACCACGTCTGGGCATATCAGCGATCAATCAATCAAGGCAGGGAAGTTTTTTTTCTCCAGAAAAGCTTTGTAAAAAAGAAGCAAGCCGATGAAGGCAGAAAAAGTGCCCAGCTGTCAAACCCGCGACATTACACTCGAATGTAAGATACTGTACAGTACTCATTGAGATGGCTGAGAGGGATCAGCAATGTAAAACATAATATACAAATGTACATCAGACCTTACTGCAACGACGAAGTGCCAACTATATGAGAGTGAAAAGTAAGTCGAGTGAGAGAGAAAGGAATTCTACCCATTGGACTGCTTGCTTACTTGCTAGCACCAGATCAGACACTGGTTGATCTATATACCGTACATGAAGAAGCATAGTACAAGCGAAAACAAGAGCAAGTACAACTCCAGGAAATGCACATGTTGCTTGTTATTGCAGGAGTAGGAAAGCTCCTCCCCCTCTCTTTTCTTCCATCATCCTCTCGTCAATTTCTCTAGATAAGGCTGGCGCCGAAAAGGGTGCTGATGAGAACAACGGCACCGCAAACGAAAGGCATTTTGCCCATGTCGCCAGTGAGGAGCGAGTTGGCAGCACCGCTAGACTCGGCGGCGTTGGCAGCATCGCTGCTGGAACCGGCAGAGTTGGAAGCAGAGTTGGAAGCGGTGGCGGTGACACTGCCGGAACCGGCCTGGGCAGTGGCAGTGGATCCGCCGCCGGCGTTCTGGGAACCGTCACCCTGGAGACCGGGACCGGTGCCGGCGCCGTCCTTCATGAACTTGTCGGCGCCGTCGGGGATGGCGGGCAGCTCATCGTCCTTGAAGGCGGTCACGTCCCATGAGTCGCTGTTGGCCGGGCAGGGGCTGGCGCTGCCGTCGGACTTGTAGCCGCCGTCGCCTTCGGGGGAGGGGTTGCTCTTGAATTGGTTCATGAGCTCCTGGAAGTCCTGGTTCTCGGTCACACTGTCACCGTCGATCTTGACAAGGCCGTATCCGGAGTCCTCCTCAGAGTACTCGTAGACGAGACCGCCAGAGTAGACGGAGCTCATGTCAGAGTCGTAGAGGGACTTGACGGCCTCGAAGGTACGCTTGTTCTTGTTGCAGCCGTACTCGGAAAGGCTGTGTGGAGGTCAGTGTTTGGTCATTTGAATTGTTTGCAAGAGATGCCTGCTTACAAGAGAGGAAGGCTGTAGTTGCCGTATTGCTTGACCTTCTGGTCCCAGCCAGCCTGGGTGAAGGAAGATGGGTCACACCAAGAGTAGTCGTTGAAAGCGTAGAAGTCACTGCGCTGGTCGTCGGTGCCGCAGTTCATGTACTGGGCCATCTCGAAGCGGTTGCTCTCGACGTCGGCGGCCGAGTATCCAACGGGAATCTTACGGTAGCCGCGCGAGCCGATGTACTGTCTCAGGTCACGGGTGACGGCCTTGACGTAAGGAGCAGCGGGGGTGGTGGTGTCGTCGTTGATGACCTCGTTGCCGGAGAAGAAGAGAAGGGTGTTGTCGTAGTTGGCGAAAGCGTCAACGGTGGCGAACAAGCTCTGGAGGTAGACCTTGTTGTATGAAGGGCCAGGGTCGGCGCGGTTGAGCGAGTACTTGGGGGTGTTGACGTCCAGGGCGAGGTAGATGCCGGCGTCGGCGAGCAGGGACATGCACTCGTCGTGGTCGGCGGTGTTGTCTACGGTGTACACGCGGACAGTGTTGATGCCCAGCTTCTTGAACTCCTCGACATCGCGCTTGCAGCCGTCGACGTCGGCAATAGGGTCCTTAGCCTCAGAGGAGCCACCGGGTTGGTAGTCGACACCGCGGACGTAGAAGCGGTTCTCGCCGGCCCAGAAGGCTGTAGTTTAATGTTAGTGGAATTCGGGCTTGCGAGTGAGAAATCAACGCGTACCATTGCCCTTAACGGAGACCTGGGGCACGCTGCCGGAGCTGGTGCCAGAGGCTCTGGCCTGGAGCTTAGCCGGGGTGGCGGCGGCGGTGGCGAGGGCAGCCGAAGCGGCGGCGATAGTAATAGCGTTCTTCATGATGATTGTGTGGGTAATTGGGTGGTGAGAAGTCGAATTGAGGCGTTGAAAGAAGAAACTCCCTAATGTGAGAGAGGTGGTGGGTTGAAAGTGGCGCGTTGAGCGAGTGAGTGTTGCAGTTGGAATAAGGCGCGATTAGAAGAAGTAACAATTGACACAATAGTTGGAAAGAACGAAGGTGTGAGAGTTCCTAAGCAGGAAGCGTGGAGGTAGGAGAGAGAAGAGAAGGGAAGAGGAAAGGAGGAGGTCAAGGAGGTCAAGACAGGCGATACGATACGAAACATGCTTTCCCACACTTTTAGATCCAGACCTTGGGCTGCTCTCCCGAGCCGTATCGCCCATCGCTTGAACCCCAGCTTTGCTCACTCCTGGAAGGCGAACGGCCACGCCAGCAGCCACCAGCAATAGAAGCCAACCAATTACCACCCTCCGAGCCCATTGAACAGGTGGGCCCCGGCCTGACCATTCCCGCGACCATTACGACACCCAATCTTGTACCAGTACACCATGCACTTGCCTCTCTTCTCTTTTGTCCTACAGTTCCAGCATCGTCAAATAGCGATGCGCAGGCTGTGCAATCAACAATTTTGCAGATCGCCCGGCATCGAACCTGGCATGTGCAAGGGGTTCTCTGTACAGTAAGTTAGTACTACGTGAAACCGTCCATCGAGTCAAGAAAGTATACGAAAAGCAATCGAAATCACCAATAATCATCTTCGTCTCGAACATGACATGCAGTCAACGTGTTGATCATGCCACGCCTTCTCCAAGCAATTGCTTGGGCACAACTCGACCCCGGCCAAGGCGGTCTTGGTTCGTCTTCTCCAAGATTAGTTGTTGGCGTTGGTGAGCTTTGCAGCGAAGCCAAGTCGTTTCTGCCGCGCGGCGCCGTTTGAGCTAGGTAGGCACACGTGCCAATCCCATTCCATCCTCCAGATCGCGTAATGGGGCCATGGCATAGGGAGCGAATCATCGTCCTATCAATCAATCATTCGGTCGGTCGAGTTCGATAATCAGATTCAAGTGCTGATGTTTCTTTTGGCAGTGCAGTACTGTATGTAGTAGTGCTACCAAATGCACATGTACTGTACCTTACCAGTGTAGACCGACGTACATCATCATCGTGTGAACACAGAAATACGACCCGAGCCAAGCAGTCAATCGCGAGAGACGACATGATAGCACCGAGAATTAGATCAAGCTGGACTAGACTATATCAATACTCTCATACATAGTTCTTGTTCCTATCTACTTGATGATGATAATGATGATGCATCCTCCTCCTCCACCCTCTTCTTCTCAACCCTCCTTCCCACCCTCCTAACAATGCACCCACGCTCGCAACAACCAATTACTCTTTAAATCTCCCAACCAGAAGACCTATCGATCCCATTCGCACTCTCTCCCAAATTTGTCCATCCTTCCCAATCCCTTTGCTCGCTCAGTAATGCATTTCAAAAACAACGAACAACAACAAAACGAACCCAAGAAACTTCTTCAAAAAAAAAACCCTGTATCAACAGAAGATAACAACAAAAACAATAACACCAATCCCAAGAATTTTTTCCACCCCTTTCTCATTCGCATGCATGATCCAAAAAAAAGCACGGAAAAGGCCTCGCCCAGAAGTTTGTTTTTCAATTGCAAATAGTAGCAAGAATGATAGGAGAAGAGTAATGCAAGTCGTAAGTCTGTCGCGCGAGTGACCAACACGCGCAACCGCAGTAAATGGAGAGGCGGAGGCCGCGAGATCACGAGGCGAGCCGGGGATGCCGGTGATGGTTTTATCATCTTTTTTCTTTTCAATCCAAGATGGCGAGTGAAGAGGGCATTCTAGCCTTATTGAATAATGCTGACCATTGCTGTTTGGTTTCGTTTGTTGCTTCAGAACAAATGCATCTCAATCCAAGGTATGTTCCCTTCGCTGCTCAACCTGCCTTCGACCCGGGTCTGTTGACGCTCAAGGAGCGAGAGCCCTCGGCGTCAGACTGCTTCGAGCGCCAGAACATCAGCTTCTTCAGCTTGTGTTCCTTCTTTGGCGCCTTGAAAGTCGAAACTGTCGCCGCAGATGATGTTTGCGGGCGGAACTCCTCGCTACCTTTGGCCTTTGGTCCGAATGAATTACCCATAAGCTGCGACAGACTCTGGATGCTGGATCGTTTGCGTCGACGCTCGGCTATCAGTGTCGGGTCGAGAGTGCTCGAAGCGCCAGAGGAGTTGCGTTGACCAACGTATCCAGCGCTGGCACCGCTGAAGTCGCGGTGCGAGCTGTTAGCGTGGGCAGTGCTGAACATGGTCGAACGGCTGCTGGTGAGGGAGGGGATGTCATCAGTGGACACACGAACTTCCTGTGGCTGCTCGCCTGTAGTGCAAGAAGAGACAGTGCGGTTGTCGTTGATCGAGGACGCTGAAGTGCCGAGACGAGGAGTGTCGAACGAAGGTGGGCGGCCAGGGGAGGACGACGAGAAAGTCGAGGTCTGATAGGTCTCGGGTGTCATCATCGGTGGTGCCATGGCCGGGTAGAACATGCCCTCGCGCTGAGAAGCAAGCAATGTGGGTGTATCGCTCGAGTCTGACGACTTGGTGAGGGACGGTGCCCTTGGCTCTTCATGATCCGCGACGATATGGATGCCTGCAGCTTGCGCTTCAACAGGGCTGGCTTCCTCCATGATGGTCTCCTCGATTATCGATGAGCCTCTCCTTTCGTTCAGTGGTGTGCTAAGGTGAGAGCTCATGCTTGTGTAACCCAAAGAGGTGGAAAAGCGCTCTCGTTCCCAATCGCTTCCCCCGGTATGGGCTGCATCCTCAGCACCAAAATTCAGCGCTGGTGTATCCGCGTCAACGATTGATATTCCAATGCCAGCGGACTCGTCACGCGACAGTCCATGGCTAGTGTGTGGCCGCTCGTTCTTCGAGCTAAGTTGATCGTCCTCTTCTTCTTCCTCGAACACGTCTGCCATAGAAGATTGCGGCGTTCCAGTACGTGAGAAGTCGAAGGGCATCATGACAGGCGCGCTCTCCGTTCGCCTGTGCAAGTAGCCATTGGGCACATTGTTCGATCTCGCAGCGCTGTGTAGCTGCTTTCGGTGAGTCGAGCCCAATGGCGGTGTCTGTAGGCTTATGGCATCATCCAGGTCGATCACTTGTGCGGAATCGTCATCTGCTGGGCGGAATGTGCTGGGTTGAGTGAATGTAGGCGTGTTGAACTGCACGCGCGGCTCAGGCGCACCGCATGCTTCGTTTTCGTCCTCCGCATCACCGGATCCCCCGAAAACCGCATCCAGATCAGTCTCCGCAGCTGCAGGCTCTGAGAAGTCGTCGTTCGAAGTCGGCATCGGCACTTGGCCTGGAACATCGAAGAAGCCGTCACTCTTTGGCCGGACACTGCCGGTTCGAGCAAGGGATAGAGGCGCTGGGTAAGATTTGTTAAAGTCTCTCGAGCGACGATGTAGCTTTGAGGCGGCCCATTCCTTGAGTCTCCTGGTTGACGATCTGCGGTCAACGTGGCTGTCCAGCAGATCTGGAACCGCGGGAGAGTCAGTAATGTCGTCTTGCAACGAGACCGTGGACAGCGTCGTTTCCTCGTTTGCACACGTAGATATCGAGGGCTCGCTTCTCCTCCTGTCGAATCCGAGATCCCGTCCGAGCGAGCGTCTAGTTCTGTGAGCAACCTTGGGCTGGTTGTTGCGCTCATCATCAGCGAATGAAAGAGTGTGGGGTGACACTCCGGCGTCGGGTGCCGGGCTACCGGGGCTCTTCAACCATGCACCCTCTCTCTCCACTCTTCTGCTGGTCTCAATGGATGAGCGCTTTCGAGGAGGCTGTTCTATGATAGAATTCATGTTGCTTGCGCTAAGAGAGCGTCGCGACATCCTCGGTGGGGGCGAGCCCATGCTGATTACAGAAGTAATGCTGTTGTTGACAGAATGGTTCCTGCTCATGGAAAAAGACCCTTCTGATGAAATGGTGGAGAGTGGTCTCGGGATGATTTCAACATTCTCAGAAAATCCGACACGAGGACGCGATCCAGGCCTAGATGGCGATGACTCCCGAGAACCAAATTCTGCATTGGAAAAAGACACTGAGCGATCCAACACGGGTGTGCTTGCTGCTGACTCTCCAGGATGGCCCAATGGCGTGTTTGGGAGGCTTGTGCTCGTCCTCGGTGGAGTCTCTTGCGTCGGGAGCATAATTGACATCACATCGTGGCTCGACAAGGCTGCCGATCGGCGGTGTGCATGTCCTCGTTTTCCTGAAGGTCCAGGCACAGGCAGTGCATTACTCGGCTCCAGTGTTGTTGGCTCAGCTGCAGTTGCTCTGGTAGGGCTAGTGCTGAGGGCATTTGTCAAGCCAAGCCTTGAATCGCCTCCAACGAATTCACTTCCACCTCTTCTGTGTCCTCTGCGCGGTGTCAGTGCGGGCGAAGCGGCGTCCACCGTGGGTTCTGAGGGTGTTTCTTGCAGGCCTGATGTGTTGTCGGCGTTGAAAGAAAAGCTCGGAAGAGCGGATGTGGTCCTCCTGTGCGTGCCGCCAGTGCTTCCCGGTTGCGCACCAGGCACCCCCAGGTGCATTGACATTGGACGCCGCCGCGAAGATGCGGGACCAGTTTGTAGGTTCGACGGACTCGGTCCTCTGGGCTGCATGGGGAAGGAGAACGACGGGTTTGGGACCATCTCAAACTTCGGCTCGGTGACAGCAACGTTGCCAGACATGATGTTGGATATGCTGCTGGCTTGTCGGCTGTGACGCGACCGTCCAGGCAGCGCGACCTCGGCCATGGTCGCGGTGATGTTGCCCGGAGCAGGCGACAGAAGTCGAAGAGTGGTCGGGTGGATCGGTGGTGGGTGGGTTACTCGAGGCTCCAGGTGCTCATGTGATGCTTGCTCGTATAATCGGTCGAGTTCGCGAGTATGTTATACGCTCGAGTGTCGGTAGTGCAAGGATGAATGAAGGCTAGACGTATGGATGCTCGCAATTGGAATCGGGATCGCTGGAAACGCGGGACAGGAAGGCTTCAAATCATGCAATGGGCACTGGAAAGAGTATTGTCTGGAGGAGGCAGGGAGATTGTATCAGCACAAGCAGGAAGCGACCGAAGCGCAGGAGCAGAGGGAGGATGCGTACCGGGGTATCGTGGAGGCTCAAACTCGCAGAGCGTGGAGCACAGGCAGCAGACGGGTGTGTGGATGCAGCGTCTAAGCAAAACGACTAGCAGCGGAAAGGAGCGGACGGCGACAACGCAGGCGCGGTCACCAGGTGTAAATGAAGTGAAGTGAGGTGAGGTGAGGGTGGGCGTGGGAGCAAGTGAGTGAAGGGTGCAGGGCGGGTGGATGGGCGGCGGGCGGGCGAGATAGCGGGCCTAGGATGAAGATATGAGTGGTGGTGGTGGTAGTGGTGGTGGATTAGAATGGATGTGAACCTGACGGTGGTGAGGCAGAGAGGAACACCGAGAGACGCTGGAGGTGGATGATTATTGGCATGGCATGGATGGAACGGCAGGGCCAGCACAGTGAAGCTGGTTCGGGTGGAGCCAGAGGCTGCGAGAGGCTGTGGCCACGGCACGGACGACAGGCCTCCATCGTTGGCATCCCTGCACCGCAGATTAAACCCATCTTAGCCTGCCGTTTAGCGTCAACATGCTATTCCTGCTATTATTGCCGTCCCTGCCACCTATTATCGAATGTCCAATGCCCAGTGCCATCTCGTTGCCCTATACATTTAAGATACCACTACTCAGCCACCCGTTGCTCGCCCTACGTGCCTACCCTTTTTGTGCCATTTTCCATGTCTGGGAAACATGTGCCGGGCCAACGTAGATACAACACAGAACTAAGCTAGATACACTTCGCCCGAGGGTTCAGATATCCTGCAATGCATTACACTATCCTGTACTAGCAGCAGAAGTAGACGCGTTCCTGCCTTACGTCGACATGGAAGCTCCAGTACAGTAATACTCACTATTACTACTAATGCCGATGCTCCCGTGACAACTACATGTACTGACCGGACAACCTTCAACACTACATCCATACTACTACTCGCTCGGAGACTTTGGCACATGTCAAGTACCTGTACTCCAGTGGTCCAGCCAACGCCATCCACAGGAACCACACCACACAGCCAAGCTGGCTGGCTCGGTAAGGCGCCGAGTACCATTCACCTGTATCTCGCGCACGACGCCTGACCACAGTACTACTGTCTGCGCATATACCTACCTGCTCGACTGCTTCGCTCTCGCTACAGGCGGCAAGCAAGCAGGCAAAGCAGGTCATCACCATTACAGTAATGGCTCCAAGCAAGCAGCCCACTGGCTCCAGCCTCAAAGTAGCACAGCAGCGAACAACACCAGGCTGGCTCCGTCTGTGCCTCGCCGTTAGATACGGGCATTAGCACGGCCAGAGCACGGCCCAGGCGGGGTTTAATCCTCTCAATCAATGCGTGCCTTTTCGCCCACATGATGGTTACAGATGGACGTACCCACGGCGATTGCGTAGCGTTGCACGGCATTGCGAGAGCCGGACTGAGACATTGAGTTGTTGCGTTGCTGTGGCGTCTGGTCAAACGCTGAGGAGAAGAAGAACATGGCAGTGGTAGCGTAAAGACACGCTCAGCACGTTCGACTCGCAATCCTCCGCAAATTGAACGGGCGCGCGTATTGGCAGCAGCAGCTCGTACCGCCGCCGCTCATGCCCTTTCATCCTAGCACTCTTTTTCTGATCAGCAACCGCTGCAGGGGATCCGAGCGCTCCGCACGCGCTAATTGCTATTGCGTGCAGCTGCTGGTTGGCGAAAGATCCGAGACCGAGAGAGTCCACGCCCACGCCACACCACGTCTGCCAATGATCATCCCACCACTACTGTCCATTAATCCCACCACACACTGCTGCCATTGCCAATGCCAATGCTGATAGTGCCAGGTGCCAACCATGCCACAAACACAAGGCGGCATGCCATCTCCGCGCCACCCGGAAAGACGACTGGTGGATCGCAGCCACAGGCAGAGGCGAGGTGAGTATGCCATACATGATACATGCATCATTATCTTGTGCGGTGGACTCCCCTACCTACAGCACTTTACATGCACATGCGCATGCACATGCAAACAACAAGCATCCGCGTTCATGCATGCATCCTCTGGCCTCCGGTGCATTGATAATGCGGACTTGAGTCTGCACCCGAGGTCTACCTATCGTCTATCTTATGCATACTCAGACTGATAGACAACCTTGAATCAAGCAAGCAGTAATGATCACCCGATATAATCAATCACAGTGGACGCCAGCAAAACTCTTTTTTACAAGATCCCCCTAGCCATCCCACGCCATCCCTCCCACGTCGTTCAGCCCAGAAAGCGATCAGGGTCTCACGTGTAACAAAGGCACTGGATGATAATGACTGATGTGCTATGTATCGTGCTAGGATCGGATTCACAGCAACGACGCCGGCAGATACAACATAAAACTGACATGCAGTCTCCAGAAGAGGCTAATGCGGGACCTACGCGTTGCCTCGTCGTTTTGTGGTCGTCGTAAACAGCCCGTCGAGACTCATCACTGTCCCTGATCATTACCGTTGCAATTGCCCGTTTGCCCGTTGTCACGCCACCCCCGTTGTCTGTCTGTCTTCCAACCTTTCCATCTCTTCATCATCCACAATTCCCAGCCTGCCTGCAAAGCGCACGCACGTTGAAGCGCCGTGTTCTGAGACGAAACCTGCAAATCTCCCGCAAAACAAAGAAGCCACTTCGAACTGTTCCACGCTCATGCCTTGCACGCGGCGGCGCCAGACCCTTGAATCACACGATTTACCACTAGGTAACTTACGTCCTCCTCCAACGAATGACTCTGCAATCTGTTCATAACTAAATCTCGTCTCCACGCCGCGCACGCAAGCTGAGCTCCTGAGCAAGCCAAACAGCAGCCGCCGTATGCGATGCAACAAGCCTCCGAGAGAGGGATCAACATCTCCACTTTATATTCTAACTCCCTTGCAAAAAGCCCACTTCTTCTCCATCGCTTTCCCGCGTCGGAAAACTCGGGGTGCAGCGATAACAATAATGATTAATCCGAGCAAGCAGCCACGCAGCTTACGACGATACCTACCGCACCTCGAGTTGGTAGCCCATGCACAAAGAGTCGTGCAAACTTCGGTCCCATGTTCGGCAAATTTCACCCTGAACAAAAAACGAACACACCACCACCACGCCGACGTCGCCGCCGCCAAAAACATGTTTCATCTCCATAAGGAGCGGCCACGCGATTTGGCGCCTTCTTCTCTTTCTCTTTCTTCTGTTTCTGCGGTTTCCTAATCCCAGCAACGAGTCCCAGCCAGCCAGCCAGCCAGCCAACCAACCAATCAGCCTTCCAGCGCCATCGCATTGCATTGCATTGCATTGCCTCGCATTTGACTAGAACCCTGCGGCGGCTGGGTCCGCCGCACTTTGGGACGGGCCTCAATCTATTACTTTCTCCGTTGGCGTTGGAGTCGTCTGCGGTGAGGTGGGCTAGGGTTGCCCTGCTCGTGTTGTTATTTATTGTTGCCGTTGTGACCTCAAACTCTACGCCCTGATCAACAACGTCTTTCTTGGTCACGGACTCACAATTACATAGACAGTCGAGATCAACTAGTCTTGGTCCCTTTGACATCACCGAGCCTATCTCTGATATCTGATCTATACGAAACCTGCCGCGACTGAACTGAACTGAACCCTTTGATTGTTCTTGAAAGTAGTGATGGTGATGATGTCTCCATAACAACGATGAAAGTTTAAAAGACCTGAGACGCCTTTTTCCTTTCTGAACAGCTGATCTAATCTTGACCTAACTTGCTCATTACACCAAGTCACCATCAGACAACCGAATATGATGAAACAGGCACATTGCATGCGGTCGTTTGTTCGAACGCGATTCATCGGGTTACTTGTTTCCACTGATTTTACAGTTCAGCATCAGGTGACCTTTGCGATGGTATAATTGCCGCGTTAAACCTGCCCTGCACGTGGACCAAGGCTGGAATTGCGGATTGGTTCATTTTGCAGAGGTAATGAAGTTACACGTAAATCCGAACCGGCTCGATCATACCAGGAATGCTTTGATCAGTCCATGGTGGTCGTCGCTTGGGTTGTTTGACTTTGTGTCTAGGGTAAGGGTTGGGGTTGAAGTGATGCCGTTGACATCGATGATTACGTTTTGTTGTGTGATGCAAACACATGAATATATGCAAGTAGGTCGGAGCATATTCGGACTGTATTAGGCACACTCGTTGCATCGTCCATAGCTTTCTGTTAGGTGTTGCTGAACGGAATGTACCAAAGATTTCGAGAGATCGGTTGAAGTTCACCACAAATGCTCAACAACGGAACACATGGACTCGTTGCATTTTGCTCTTTTCTAACGACGGAACTTCGAGGGTATACCTGTATCCTGGCACCGAAATCACACAACAACTGCTCGAAGACGCACGAAGAATGAGAGGCAGCGTTATTGGCTATGCATTATGTCGGGCTGTATCAGGCGACATGAGGTATCTGAGGCTGCTGGACGCTTAATACAAAGAAACCCGTTTCGTCATTATTTGGCGACTAGTAAGTCGTTCA
>Ga0265798_10006652_pt1 | contig 15140 bp, 13 predicted proteins | sample P3T30metagenome_FD_192430 | JGI IMG/M metagenome (GOLD analysis project Ga0265798, IMG submission 192430) | Plant litter microbial communities from East Loma Ridge, Irvine, California - P3 T30 | ecosystem: Environmental > Terrestrial > Plant litter > Unclassified | place: USA: California... | reverse complement strand
CGTATTCTCCCTCCTTGATCTGATTTTCTGAGAGACAAACACCTACTTAAGCCACTTTCCATGCTCCGGGAACCACGCACGCTCTCGGTCCAGGCTACTCATGCTGACGAGCGCATTTGTTACGGTATACCCGAGGTATATAGTGGACCGCGACTCAAGGATGCGCTGAGAGGAAGGTATGGTGTCAATCGCTGGTTGGAAGAGCCTGTCCGTCCTTGAGGGCAATGGAGGCAAACCGATAGCGACAGTCCTGCTAGGGAAGACCGGCGGGATAGAAGTGTCTGTGTTTTTGGTATACTCGATGAACTTGCGCACAAAGATGAAGATGACCGTGTGTTGGATGTAAAGAGGCAAATATTCCGCGCGAAGTTGGCGACAGGATTGAGTAAGAGCTAGATCGCTTCGAAGCTGATTAGTCCATGTGGAGGCTGCCGGATCATGAAGTGACGTTTGGTGGACTACAGAGACTGTGGTGGCGCAATGTGTCTCAACCTCTCGGCTGAGATGTGCGTAGCTCATGTTTCGAAGTTCTGGTGGTATTAGCTGGTGGTGAAAAGGGGCAAAAGAAGGTGCGTTACCTCCAGGTAAGCCGAGTAAGCTTGCCTGGCTCCCTTCTGACATGGTAGTATCCGAGTCTTCGTATCCCGCGGACATGCTTGCTGGTCGCGCGTTGAGCGCCGTGAGCGAAATTCAGAGTGGTTGATGCGCAGCTTGCTGGTGTCAGTGAGATGGATAGACCAGATCTCGACAAAGAGTACAACCGGTTTTGCCCAGGCGCGGCTCCGAGCACGGGAGCACGGGTGTTAGTAGCGCGTGATCATTCACGCTCGCACCTCTTTCGAGTCTAACTAGGTGCGGCAAGGATTCGTGATTGGAAACTTGAAAGCCCAGCGAAACCCTTCCTAAAGTCCAACTCGAGTATAGCCTGTATATCCTTAACATGTTTTACAAAGACTTCCTACTTACTAAAAGACTATTAAAGATAGATAAGCTATCGTTTTAGTTTACGAATGTTGTTGTAATCCTCACTGTCAGCATCTAGTGCTGTCTATACCGATCACGAATTACGACCGAGCCTAGTAGCCTGGCATTCTCTAATGATGTCAGTCGGTCACTTGCTATGTCTCTGCAGGATTTCCTTACACGCTGAAGACCGGCTTCGTCTTCGTGCATCTGCTTTCAAATCAGAGCGTTGGTCGTGTCCCAGCATTCACCTCACCCACGACCGGCGCTCGAACTCTCTTCCCCAATCAACGAGCAAAGTCCGACTCTATGCCCGTAGCTCATTTACACTGACTAACTCTCCAGTGCAACATGCTCTATCGCTACTGGCTTCGAACATTGTGGCAATGGAGTAGAACGGAAGCCCGAGTAGATCTGTGAGCCGGCAAGACAGAGATATTTTGTGACATACCAGGAAAATTGTCTTCGCCAGCAATGAGTATTGAATGACGGTGCATCGACTGGATCGCCGTAGCGTACTCCTTGAGACACTTTGCTGTCTGTCTTGAGTCTGCAATTTTCCGGCTTGGTAGTCAGCATCAAGGTCATTGATGATTGTATGATATTGTATGAACTTATGCGAGATCATGATCGCGCCATGATTCGGCCACTTCGTAGCCATTCACAATAGCACTAGAATCGACTTAACCCACACCGACCTTCACCGTACTACAGGGAAGAAGTCCAAAATGAGATTGTTTGGAATTTCTTTTGCAAGGCACTCACGTTGTACATGCGCTGCGCATCTAATCATCACCGCCACCGCTCATCGGCGGCCCTCCACCTTGTTTCGCTGACTTCGCAGCCACAATGTCGTCCACCCTCAGCAGTAGACACGCGCTCTCAACGGCGGTCTTGACGCTCTGCTCCTTGACCGCGATGGGCTCCCAGACGTTGTATGTCTTCATGTCCACGACCTTGCCAGCATCACCATCGATGCCCCATGAGCTTCCACCTTGCTTGCCATCTACAAAGCCCTCGGCGTGCTTCGCTCGTAGCTCAGTAAGCACTTTGATCGGGCTGTTGCCAGAGTTTTGGATGAGTGTGCGTGGGATGACCTCCATGGCCTCAGCGACCGCCTTGTAGGGCCACTGTGCAACACCCTCGATCAGCTTGCTTCTCCGATCGAGCCCAACTGCCACAGCCATCTCTGTTGCACCACCACCTGGGCACAGCTTGGGGTTCCATATCACGTTCCTTGCGACACCCATCGCGTCGTGTAGATTCCGCTCGACCTCGTTGAGGACGTCTTTCGAAGGACCGCGAAGGAGAATGGTGCAGGCCTTGGGGTCCTTGCACTTTGTAAGGAAGGTGAAGTATTCGTCGCCAATCTTGGAGATCTCGAACAGCCCACACTGTGTGCCGATGTCGGATGCGGTCGCTGCAAAGGGAGAGTTGACTACGGTTGCGCCGGTCGCGCGTGCGACACGGTTGTTATCGGTCTTTCGTACTCGGCGAATAGCTGTGATGTCGGCCTTGACGAGGAAATGCTGTGCGAGATCTGGTCTACTGTCAGCAAAGTCCAAACGCACGAGATCTATCTCAACTCACCACTGACGCCCTTCTCGGTGATTACGAGATCGGGCTTCAACGCAATAATCGCGTCGCACATGGCCTTGACCTGCTCCTCCTCGATCTGCAGTATACGGTTCCAGTCCTCCTCCTTGCTGACCTCGATGTTGGTCTGACTCTCGCCCTTCTTGTACTCGAGCGTGCAGTCCAGCAGCATAACGCGTGGGTTCTCGATCCTCCTCCTCATCTTCGGGTGTGTGATGTCCTTGTTCAGCATAACACCGTCCAGCACCTCGCTGTCCTCGATCTCGCCTCCAGGAATCTTCTCGATACGTGCGTACCGCTTGATGTCGACCTCCTTCTTGTCTGCACCTACTTCCAGCGAGACCGTCCGCACAGCCTTGAGCGCAAGGCCGCACATCAGGTCTGACCACCGCGAAACGAATTTTGTGCCGATTGAGGAGTTGATGATCTTGTACATCTCTGCGTCGTTGTTGATGTCGACCTCGACAGCGATCTCATCGATGATCTGGAGTGCGTCGGCCAGCGCCTTCTTGTAGGCTTGGATGATAACGACGGGGTGGATGTTGCGCTCGAGTTGCGGTAGAGCTTGGGCAAGCATCTCTCCAGCTGCAATTTGTCAGATCAATATTGTAGTGTTCCATCCTACCCATACCTAATATGATGACCGTAGTTGTGCCGTCTCCGACCTCCTCATCCTGTGTTCTGCTGAGCTCGATCATGCTCTTGGCTGCCGGGTGCGCGACTTCGATCTCGCGGAGGATGGCGTGGCCGTCGTTGGTGAGGACGATGCCGCCCATGGGGTCGAGCAGCATCTTCAGCATGGCCTTTGGGCCGAGACATGACCTGATGATGTCGGCGACCGTTTTGGCTGCTGTGATGTTCGAGAGCTGGGCTTTGCGGCCAAATTGCCGCTCCCCGCCCGGGGTTTGCGTGTCTGTTGTGGTGTAAGTGGGCTGCTTGAGGAGCTTGATGTTGGCTGGTCGATCTTACTCATAACAACCACTGGCGCCTGCATCTTGAATGTACGCTTATAAAGACACTGTACAGCTGAAAGGAGGGGCTTGGAGTGACGGGACGTGGGGTATCTTCTGTTTCTCGTCAAGGCAGCTCTACGCGCTACTTTTTTGCCAATGCTGCAAGGGCAAAGCGGTCGTCGGAGAAAGTGAAACGCCGACGTCCCACTTCCAGCCACCACTAGCACCACAGTCACGTGTCGAACAGCTTCACAAACGCAGACTAGTCGGCTTACACAAATCTTGGCGGGTCCACTCACACCCCGAAACAGTCGGTTACACTTCGCGAGCTCGGCCAATACGCGCTTCACTTTCCCTGCAGATCGCCCGGGCCATTCATCCTGGCGTCCATTCTGCCGCTCACCGCCCTCGTCCAGCCTCTCACGGGACTCAGCGCGGAGCTTACAAGACTGACCCAGAGCCCTCCAAACCGTCTTTCCTTTACCACACTCTATCGCGCCTGCACATTGCTGTCCTCAGCCTTTCGCACTCCAATCATCTTGTGCTCAGTACTTCGTCCAGCACTCTTCGATCCGTCTCTCACTTGAACCATCTACCATCACCTACCACACCGCACCTCACACATCGCTATCACTCCATCATCACCATCGTCGCGACCAAGACAGCTGCTAGTCGCGTGCTCATCTGTCCAACCATCTGGCAGATTTCGTATCAAACCAACTCTTCTATATACTCACACTACTAAACACGCAGTAACCATGGCTCTTAACTACTATGCATCGTCTCCCACCGTGGTCCTGCCACAGCAACAGTCGCAGGGCTACTTCTCGCTCCACCAACGCGCCCACTCACCACCGGGTAATTTCCGTCCCAAGTACCCTACTCCACCATCGCTCAACTATCTAGCTGCCGCATCCAACTCATCAGCTGGGCGCAAACGTTCCATCGCCGACGTCGACGAACCCGAGGAGAATCTACCAGTCGGAGCAATCGTCACTCAGCTGCCGAAGACGCCGAAGTCAGAGCCCGTCTATGGCCCAGGGATGACGCTCATATATCCTGGTGATCCCGGCTACAGCATGGCCGCTGAGTCGCAGTCTGGCACATGGTACGAAGAGAAGATCGAGAAGGAAGAGAGGGCTGAGGCTGTGCGACCGATCGCCGTGTCGCGCAAGTCTGCTCGCATGAGCCCATCAGCAAACATCGCCATTCCCTCACTCAATGACATGGAGGCGCAAACTACGGAAGGCGTCATCGACGACAACGGCAACACAGTGACCACCCTTCTTCGCTCACTGGGCGTGGGTTGGAAGAACATCATGACCAACCCGAATATGCGCGACGCGGCACGCGCGTACTCGCGTGTCATCGAGCGTCACTTCGACTTCACCGATGCGCTCGTGTTGCTGGAGAAGGAGTCGCTGAACGCCTATCTCGTTCGCGCAAAGCAACACGGTGTCCAAGGCTACTGGTTGTTCTCGGACAGCCTCCAGTGGTGTCAGCTCGCTGGCTGGTCGCTCGAGCGAACCGTCAGCAACCTCATGGCCGGACCAGTTCCCAAAGTTGAAGGCGAACGCATCACCGCTCGGCAGCTCACGCCCTCGGAGCCCGCCACACCGCCTGCGCAACCCGTCAGCGCGCCCTGGCACATGTCTGCTGCGGAGCCCGACGTCATGGAGATGTAGTCGTTCAGCACTCCCACCCTCTCTTCCTCTCGATTTCCTTCTTCGCATCTTGTACGGCAATCAACGATTTCGGTTTCTTCGCACTGCATGGCTTTCTTACTCGGCGATTCGGTGTTCGGCGATGGGTACGGTTGTACTCAGCGAAAAGGGGTTCTTTATCATGTACTGTATATTATTATGCTCGTGCTGCCAAAGCTTGATCGACGATCCGATCGCTTTGACGTAAGCACCCACTGAACCTACCAGGTAATCACAATGAAGACAACAATGATCTAAACTGTCTGGTACCGAATGCGTTTTCGTGACTGCCTAGGCGATTGTGTTAGGGCTCGTAATGATGACTTGGTGCCTTCCCTCGCCTGTCTTGCCGTGCCTTTCGCGTCGCGAAAACGACGCGCCAAACCAGCCGCCCCACAAATTCAACAGAGAACCATCATGCCCACACACAGCAATAGCCTCCAAGATCACACAAGCGAAAATGCGCGCGAGTTGATTCATCAACGTTATATTACGACAGCACACTTCTCGGAGACATTTCGCATCTCGCTCGTGCGGGAAAAAGACAGTAAACAGCAATCAATGGACGCACAACCAGCATGGTTTGTGAACCACTTGCTGCACGTAGCTCAAACCTATCGCTCAAACTCCAAAAACAATCCCAGAGCCACTCAGATAAATCACTCCCTCCCACCAACACTACATCGCACTACTCCCCCTATACTCGGTCGTCCCCATCTCCCGATGTTCCATCACCAGCGGACTTCCCGCATCTCCCTCCTTCCCCATATTCTGCAGAAGAATTTGACTCTGCTGATCCCTTAGCAGTCTCATCGGGCCCCTCACGAAGCACGAAAGCAGATCCGTGATATTGAAAGCCGCGACGATAGCAGTTAGCGGACCTGCGGCGCGCCCATTGCCTTTGTACGGCTTTACCGGAAAAGCAAGTAAGAGGAGGATGCTGAAGATTGGCATTTCGCACGCGAGGACGAGCGAGGGCAGGCCATAGTTGATGTCGTGGTATGTCATGTATTTTGTTGGGTGCAGGACGTTTTGTCCTGAGAGGATGGATATGACAAACTAAACCACGTCCGTCAGCATAAATTTTCGACAAGGATGAACATGTGGACTTACTGTCTGCGCAACATTCAACCCAATAATGCCCTTGAATGTCCACAGCTTCAACATAATTCTATGCTGCTGCAGCCTCGCCTTGTTCTTGTGGTAGAACCACAGACAGCACGTAATCGACACGCTCGTTACGACGAAGTTAATCACCGCGATCCAGATGTGTGCGAAGTGCGGGCTGTTGCTTTGCTTGCAGTACCAGCCGAGGGCGAGCGTAGCGGCGCTTGCGACCCAGATAAAGATGCTGGAGGGAATGAATTGCAGGACGCCGTACCAGATGAACTACATATCATGTTAGTTGGGCTCAGCACGGATAGACATCAAGAGAGCTCACTCTCAGCGCTGCCGGGCTGTGCACACGCGCGCCATTGGACCATGCTTGTCTGCCGAACAAGACCTCGAACCCGCCACGATCCGAAAGCACGAGATCACACATGAACAGTAAGAATCCACCCAACGCTATCGAGCACCCAAAGTCAAGAGACACAGCGAGGTACTCCCCCGCATCTTCCCGCCAGACTGTCAGAAACGCAAAGAGCGACACCCAGGGAACGAGGAGTACGATGCGAATGACCTGCCGTTGCTGCACGGGGTTCGAGTAGTGGGTAGCATGAAGCGCGATGATAAAGAAGGCTATGAGGGCGCTGAACAGCGCGCAAGCGGCGGAGAGGGCAGTGGAGAACTGGTGGTAATCGAGATTGCCGACTAGGTGGACGATGGTTGGTGGGGTGTGGTCTTCAGAGGGGCATGTGTGGTTGGAGCTCTTGGACGAGTCGTGGTGGAAGAGGCCTCTGGCGTGCATGCCATGCTCGTACATGTCTGCTAAATGCATGTTGCAGGTACAAAATAGATTGTGGAGACGATGTTTCGAAAATATCAAAGGAAAATCGCAGTATGAGTTAGTGAGAGCCACCGCACGCAGTATGAATTGAAGGCTTACAAGTTACCACAGAGGTTTATGTTTATATCACAGACTGCATGACGAATGATCAAATCGCCGGAGTCGACAGCTCGTTCAATTGACCAGTGCTGCGGACTGCTGGTAGACCCAATGAAGTTACTTCGCTGAATGATCCGCATCAGGCGTGCTACCGGCGAGAGCCCGGGCATAAGCACTTGATCATAGCGCTTGGCGATGCTTGCTTCGCAATACTTCGACGTCATTTTCGCTGTTGATTTAGCTTGAGGCTATTTGCGGATTGTCAATCGTGTGGCACGGATGATTGCGTTATTGTGTGGCTACGCTGTCCTTGAATGGTGCAAGTGGCCGAACTGAACGGTGGCTGGACGAGACACAGCCGCAGCACCCTTGAGGCTGTGAGGCCTAACACCATGAAAACCCCTCAGATCAGTGGCTCTTCTCACCAGATTAGAAGACGCATGGGATCGTCCGACGACTTCAGGATGTCAATGTGCCATCGAACGGGCGTCGAGGAAGCTTTAAAAGAACCGTATTGTGTTGCTTCAGGTGCTCGATGGGTCGGCGATAGAAGTAGTACCGTACTTACGAGTCTATGCGACCTAAGCGGATCGTGGTGCTAGCTAGGTTTGAATAGCTTGTGTAGGAGAACATTAAAGATTGGATCAGTCTGACTGCTCAGACCAAGCTTATTCAAACGCTCTCAAAGGTGGCAAAGAAGGTGGAAGTTCATGAACGTCTTCATGTCCTTCGCCTTGGGTTTGACTACATCGCGGTCATGGACATCTTATACAGCTTCGCTCACAGTTGCCCGTTCCAGTGCTGCTTCTTGCGGCTCTACCGCAACGCTACTGCTCCCTAACCATGCCCAGAGATGCTTGCAACCCTGTAAGGTCCGCAACCACTTCGCTAGCAGAGCCGTATTTACATTCCCAACATTTCCGAACAATCTCTCCACCTAAGCCTACCTCCAGACGAGGGAACTGACCTTCTCGGAAACGGCGTGAAAACTCTGCTTCGTCGTCGATAGTGTCAAGCTCAGGGAATAGTCGGTGCCCAGTAGCAATGTGGTAGATGGTCGATCCTAAAGCGAAGATATCTGTTTTGACGTCTGCAGAATCCTTGTCGTCCCGAGGCATAAATGACTCTGCATTCTCGGAAGCTCCTCCGTCGTAAATGACTTTGGCGTTGGGACCCAAAAGTCGGCCCTGAAAGTCGCAGAGCTTAACTTTACGTTCAGCATCCAGCAGGATGTTTCGGACGTTGATGTCGCATATTATGATGTTCTTCCCGTGAGCGTACCGTACGCAACCCCTTCCGCAGTCTCTTTGGCGAATCTGATCTTGTCTTCTCTGGTGATAATTGTTTCTCTAATGTACGTGTCCAACGAACCGCAGGGCGCATATTCTAGGAGCAACCCGTCCTGATGCTTCCCTTTGAATTCAATGATGTGATGTCGCTTGCCCTCATCGCCCAGTTGCCTGAATATCGCGTGTTCAAGATCGAGGGCGTGTGAGGGACCCTTGACATGCGGGTACTTGAAGACCGTTGTTTCATCGACATATCCGATGTAGTGGCAGCTGCCGGTAGTGATGATGTACTGTACGCGTTCAGGGAAGTAAGGTTCAATAGCGATAATTTCATCCATCTTTAACTGTGTAATGCTGACATTGTCACAGTGAGTTGTTGAGCGTTAGTAGAGGAACAAGGGCGACGGCGGACTAGCTACTTGAATGGTTCTGAGAGGTTGTGTCGCGACTCTTAACAGGTATGTAAGCAGCACCACACAGCGCACGGACACTTTCCTATATCCCAGCATTAGTCCATTCGCAAAACAGCTCTGAATCTATGCCTTCATTATCTTCGACATTAAGCGTGTGCCGAGAGCCAACGCAGCAGCTACGCGCTCCTTCACACTATCCCATTTATCCTCTCCCCCTCACTCAACTCCCACCAGCCCCATCTGTTCACCCCCTACACCCTCCTATCCCACTCATCCCTACCCCTCCTCCTAACCCAACACCCCTCAAAACCCCCCATCAACACCCTCTTCCCATCCCCATCCCCCAGCCCCATACACATCTGTTCCGCCAACTCCATATTCTCCCTCGCGACATCCGTGCATGGCGCGCACCTTACCTTCTTGGGCATCCAGTTCGTCAATTCTTGTTTCGGCGTGAGGAGCACGAGTAAAGGCATCGAGATGTAGAAGGTGCAGGCGAGGAGGAGGAATGCGGTTGCGCCGAGGACGATGGCGATACGGGATTTTAGGGAGAGGGCGCGGGTGGGGAGGTGGTGGGGGGTTGTGGGGCGGAAGGACATTGAATTTGTTTGTGTGGTGGCTTTTTAGAGGGTGGAAAATGAAGTAATGATGTTCTTGTTTTTGTAGGTTGATTGGGATTGTCGTTATGATGGTGGTGTTTGGAAGTTGGATAGCACTGGAGGGAGATGGGAACCTTGGAGGTCTAAATCGAATGTGGCATGCTATTTGCGTCGTAAACATGCGCTTATATCTGTGTTGTGTCTAGTGATGCGCGCTTGAGGGGTTGCTGCAACCAGTGACATAGCGTGGTGTTGTACCGGTGGAACGACTGGCGCTTGAGTGCCACGATAGCCGTTGGACTAATAGCGGGAGTCAAGTCCATGACGGTGGGAGTACGCATAGTGGCTTGCTACAGCAATTCTTCTGATCTTGAGTGACCAAGGCTGACAGACATGCCCGTGGTGCTCATTGCCTCACTGCCATGATGTTTACTTGAGACAGTGTTGAGCGTGGTACGTTGCTCAGGAGCAGTCCTTTGGTCCTGCATATTTAGCTACATGTAGCGACCAAAATTGTTGTCAATCCCCCATAACAACTCTGTATCTCAATATATTGGCTGAAAGGTAATAATAAGACCTTCTGACACAGTGACTAAGATGGTTGAACCGAAATTCGAGAAATATGTCGAGACAGGGCGCATATCATTCATGGACCACTGGTGCGGGGTGATAGGTGTATCGTCGAAGAAAAAGTCAAATTTCCCAAACGTACAATCGACTTGCCTCTCACTCACGATATCTGTCCATATCCAAGCGTCTCAAGTCCCTCCCATCACTCCGCTTCCATCAAAGAAATAGAAGTCGACCAAACCTGCCTCCTCACACACGCCTACAAGAATCTCCTCACGCCCAAACATTCTCTGCCAATAACGACCTTGCAACCCACAGAAAAGTATTTCAACATTCTCCCTTCGTTCCTGATAGGTCACAAGAACGGGAAATTGCTCGTTCCCTACACACCTACCCCACATTTTTCTCCCTGAAACATCGTGGCTGAGCGACGGAGATTCAAACAAAGTATGGATGTGTAAATCAGGGTTAGGTAGATCATGGTAAAGAATACCGCGTAAAGGAACATGATTGCAGGCATATGGACGTCGAGTGATTACTGGCATTTGGGAAGCTGTCGACACAACCAGTCAAACATCTGCGAATCTGGATTCCAAGAGCTCAAGCACTCCAAGCATTTTCAAAGCGTGAATGAGTAGAAATAGGGTAACATAGCTCTTCTTTTCCACATAGATACACACAAAAAGCCCTCGAAAAAACCTGTGCCATAATTCAACGGGCCACGTACAAACATATGGATATCAAAAAATCATCATCCTCCTCAATTTCGTCCCCATTAGAAGCGAAGTAGATAAGAAAACAAAAATATGTGCCGCAGTGGCTATATGACGATCACAATGCAACACCCAATCTCGCTGTAGATCCGGGTGGCATGCGCCCAAACGCCCCCAAAGCTTCATCAATCTCCTTCAGAGATCGCTCTTATTGATATCATGGAACGGGCTCTGGTCTCTCCGAGACGCGGCACTCGCACGCTTTGACGGTGCTTCCTCAACAATGGGAGTCATTGGTTCGCGCATGCCGTTTGTGTCGTAGGATGTGATGCGCTGCGACATCATGGGCCGGGGTGGCTCTAGTGATGCGCTATCTGTGAAGGGACTTTGGTTATGGGTCTGCTGTGTTGGTGTGCGGCCGCCGTCGTAGTCTGTGTAAACGTCCGAGTCGCGGTCGCTGGCAGAGTTGCGGAGCAGGGTGCGGTTGGCGCGGGCATGCTCTTCGTCAGAGTCTTCGTCCGAGTCGGTATCCATTTCGCCTGCTCGTCTTGCGCGTGCGTGCGATACGCCGTCGTCTGATGATGTGAGGGAGATGTCGGTAAGTGGTCGTGGGGCGGGTACAAGACGCTCGGGAGTATTGACTGCTGTGCGGTCGTTGCTGAACGAGGACGAGGACGAGTTGGTAGAGCCCTTGGGCGGCGTGCTCGTGAGATCGGACGACTTCTTCTTCGTGATGTTGAGTGCGCGGACGCCGCCGAGCTGTGAGTTGCTGCGGACCGAGTTGGATGGACTGAGGCCCATGACGCCCGGCATCTGAATGCGGATCGGCTTGGAGTGCTTGGGATCGATCTGTGGGACGGGCGGTGTCTCCATGCTCGGCGTACCTCCTGGGCTGGAGCCCTGCGACTTGACGCTGACGACAGCCGCCTTGCCGCGGACGATGGTCTGGGCAGGCAGCGGGGAGACGATGGCGTTCTGGCGGTACATGGTGGAGGCGACGCTTGCACGTGCCAGACTAGGTGCGATGCTCGTGCGGCCAGCGGTGCTCTGCGACGCCATCGAGTCCCGGAAGTCAGGGAGGAAGAAGTGCTGGTCGGTGTTGGCGTACGGGCTGCTCATGGCGGACGTGCCGGGCGACATAGCGGGGATGGGAGGCACGGGAGGCACAAGCAGGTCGGGCGAGCCGGGCCCTGAGCGGTTGGTGACGCCGGGGATGTAGGCGATCTGGATGATGTTGGAGGCGCGGGTGAGAACGGACGAAGCCATCGAGGCCACGGTGTGTGTGGATGCACGCGCACTGCGCCGCGATGCGAAGTCGTTCTCGACCTTCTCCTGCTCCTGCAGGTCCATCTCCTGGAAGTCGGCCTCCGAGTACGGCCGCCGCTTGCCCTTGAGACAGTACTTCCACACGACAAAGGTGAGGATGGCGATAACGGCGACGCCCGCAATCACACCTCCGGCTATCGCACCAACGTTCGGCTTGCTGGGCGCTTCTGCGTCGGCCATGGGGTTCAGCGTGCACCTGACCTGGGCGCACGTGTCGCATGTCGCCAGCTCCTGCACGCAGACTTCGTTGGAGGCGCATTTGACGCCGTCGCAGCTGAGCTCCTGCTTGGCGCACTGGACGCAGCGCTTGTTGAGGTGGAACACATTCTCAATGTCTGCATGTGTCAGCGATTTGTATTGTAGTGGCGACTCGTCTCGGGAGTATTCACCTCTCAGCGCGCGGGACGACATGGCCATGGTGAGGGCGGGTCTGGTAGAGATTGGGGAACCGGGCGGTCGAAGGTCGGATGGCAGGGGCGACAGGCTGTCAACGACGTTCACGGGCTGTCACAACAACGTGCGACGATATTTCCGTGGGTTGCTTCAGGTACGCAAAATGCCTCGTAATGGTGCTGGGTAGTGTATTGTCGTCGCAGACAAAGGAAAGTGAGCGGTCGAGGCAGGCACAGCGCTAATCGGGAAGGGGCCACGGCCGGCGCCTTGTGCAGGCACGAACAAGGAAACGAAGTAGCGAATGACAAGGCGAAGACACAGAGACAACGGCGGACTCGAAGGCAGGGCGTGGAGGTGGTTGAGTGTCCGCTGGGTGAGAAAGCCCCAGGCAGCAAGTTGGCACGACGGCTAAGATGAGGCCAGGGCAAACCGGGCCTGGCTGTGTTGGGGTGTTCTGGCTCGCACAGACTCCAATGTTGAAGCCGCGTTTCGTAACACTCGTCGTGCCTGCACTCTGGCCAGGCCCTGCAGCGTGCACCCGGCTGCCGATCTCAAGATAGTCTGAACAAAGATCCTCAAACACTTTGCTCGTTGTTAGCAGACATTTCTTGCAGCGGATTCCTCGCTGTCTTCAACGGCCTGGCGACGACGAGGCACGGCAATCCTGAACCCCAGCTGGCTCGCCTGAACCGTTCCTGGCCTGGTGTGGAGTCTAATCTATTAATTGCCTGTCCAATTGCGACACTGTGCCTCGATCTGATCACGAACATCGACTTTGGGACTTTGAGCGACACTACTTAACGAGATGCAACTCTAGCATTGCACTTGGCATGCGGGTGTGTAGTAAAGCTTGTGCGTTAAAGGTGCTGACGAAATTCAATGGATGATTGCACATGTTCGCCACTCAGCCGCGAGGGGTGGTGGCTGTCGAACTGGTTAATTCCAGCACCCAATACATCTGACAACGCTGCACGATCGATGGCAGTCGTGGGGTGAGAACATCTTCCCTTTCTCCACCTACTTTCCATGACTTTTCAGCGTCTACGATAGATAGGCGTGCGAGCATTTGCAGTGATGTGTATCGTTGTTATGTTCGTTATTCCCTGTTTCCCACCCTTTCAAACCTATCTCCACATTCTGAAGAAGTCGCTTCCAGACAGTACAAGTGGTATCAGGGGAGTCGGACATATCTTGAATGTTGCACGTAGCTGCCGAACAGTTTAATCGGCGCCACCGCACTTCCTGTGGCTTTATCTCCGGCACGATGAAGAGATGGAGAAGAATCCGCGCTTTCCGGTCAAGCATTCTCCGACGCGCTCAAATTAGCACCTTTTCGAACAAGGAAACTTGCCGCCATAATACTCCAGCACAACTAGTCTACGCGGTGCCCTGCCATGGTTGCATTTTCGTCAGCAGTAGCAGTCCTGCAAGGTACGGAGATAGTTCGCGCGCCTCGGATGACGCATCAAGGGGGGACAAACATTCGACGGCGACTAAACTTCTCCCGAGTACACTAGGCACGTTCAAACATTCATTTACATGTCCTGCTTCGTTCCTTCAAGCTCTTTCACTCGTACTCAAAGCAGCTGCGGAACCATCGCGTTCAATCGTTCCATCTCTATTAAAAACACTGCATCTACGATGCACTCCTTATCCTACGCCGCGCTCTTTGCTGCCACTGTCGCTGCCCAGTCAACCGTAACATTACTCAACATATTCCCCTTCGAAGACAACACAGTCACGCAAATCGGCTCCGACGCGACTGCAACAACCTATAAGAACGCCTGTACTGGAGGCGACGGCATCTCAATCCTCCCATCTCCATTGCGTATGCCCAACTGTTCCACACATTATCAAACTCCCAAGCCTAACATTTCCCAGGCCCCAATCCCTCAGCAACCATAACACCCGCGCCCACCCCTCGCGCGCGTCAAGCCCGCCAAGCCAGCTCTTCCGCCTCCTCTTCCGACGATGACGACGACGAGTCGGACTACACCCTCTGCGAGCCCTACACCCTCAAGCAAGGCTCCTCCACCTGGGAATTCGCCTTCACAGACCCCCTCCCCGGCGCCTGGACCGCCAGCATGAACTGCAAATGGCGAGGCGCCATCACCGACGCGGACTTGACGTGTACGCGCAGCCAGACTGGGTATGTACCTCTCGCGGAAGAGCGGGGCGTTATTTCGACGGTTTATGGGAGACGGGATGTTCAGAACATGGAAATTATTGGGCCGGTGGCGGTTGTGATGGCGAGTGCGACGGGGAGTGGGGATGGGATGCCGTCGCGTAGTGCGTCCGGCGGTGAAGCACCTGGTGCGGCTTCGAGTACTGCACGAGCTCCTGGGGGTCCAGCGCCTACTGCCCTGGCGTTGGTGGGTGGTGCTGCGGGTGTTCTGGCTGCTGCGCTTGCCTTGTAAAGTTTTTGTCTTCCTCTTTGACTTAAGATTTCTTTTGCACTTTTCAAGCATCGTAAACGTCATATTGGTCCTGTACATCGCGTCTCTTTCACTAGTGCGGGTCGCGGTAATCAAAAGAGGAAGCCGCAACGAACCCGTGGTCACGTGCCATCCGACTC
>Ga0265798_10006649_pt1 | contig 15145 bp, 21 predicted proteins | sample P3T30metagenome_FD_192430 | JGI IMG/M metagenome (GOLD analysis project Ga0265798, IMG submission 192430) | Plant litter microbial communities from East Loma Ridge, Irvine, California - P3 T30 | ecosystem: Environmental > Terrestrial > Plant litter > Unclassified | place: USA: California... | reverse complement strand
ATCGGACTGACAGCGGTTTGACACTTTGCATGGGTTAGCTGGACGGAGTAATCGGCGTTTACGAGAACGGTTCACATCCATCCACATCTATGCACGCAGCAGAGACTTGGAAACGGATTATAGGGCATGGGGTGTCTGGCGGATACCAGGGTGTTTGTGCATGTACATGTTTAGTGTAGCGATTCTTTCTTGCTACATACTCCAATTCGATCACTCGACATATCTTCAACTTGTATACTTGATACCCACGGGACGTATACCGGGTAACACCATGCCAGATACCTACTACGCCACCTTTTCAACCTGTTACGCTTTATCACCCTGACAACTTTCTACCAACTAGACAGAAAACTCTGCTTGAGCACTGTCCCGTCACCACCAAGCAATACTCTCCCCAAGCACCGTCTCCCAACCACCAACAAAGCCACGTAAACAACGCGGGGTACTTGTCCAATCAATCCGAAGTGGGGTCCCTTGTCACATCTATCAAGTTTACTATTTTTTCCTCGCTATCGATAAATTATGCGCGGGCGTAAAGGAAACGCTTAATGTACATCAAACAAGGTCGATTCATGTCCCGCGAAAAACGAAAAACTCTACACGTGGGTGATTACGGTATGTTCGCTTACGCCGAGGTGGGGAAGGGACGGGATGAACGGTTGTTGCATGCGGTTCGGGGGTTGGGTGCTGGGATGGCCTTGGTGCTGGGATGGGTCTGGTAAAGTTGGGTGGAGGGGGTTCGTACGAGGGTGCGGTGGTGAGAACACTGGGATGGTATGGAAATAGTTATGGTGGCATGGTGAGTTTCGTGCACTCAAATCGTGAGAGCAGATTGTGAGTAGATCTGGAGACTAAGCTGAGAAGGAAGTGGAGAATTGCGGTTTCATGCATGCAAATGAAGAAACGAGTCGGGATATTAGGTATGGAACCTCGATTTTGACTACATCCAGCGAATCTGCTGGGGGAAAACTCGTCCTTCTCGTAGTGGAGAATTATCCTAAACGCCATTCCACCATGCAGCATAATCATTTTTTCCTGCGCCAGCACGCTTCGTCAATGTCATATGATGAGGCGCCCGAACCAAACGCCCTTGAAACACAGTCTAGCGAGAATTCCTACTCCGCCGATGCAGGTGGCTGACCGCCCTCGATACCTTGGTCTGTGTTTTCATGAGTCGAGGCAGGAGCGAGGCCGGAGTGGACGGTGGGGGAGTGGGTGACTTGGCTTGTAGGGTTTTGGTCTGCTAGTTGGCGCTCTGAGGGTTCATGTCAGCATAGCACTTGAATTTGTTTCGGAGATGACATACCAAGTTCTCTTATCCTCAGCTTCAGCATCTGGTTCTCCCGGGTCAGGTTCTGGGTTTCGGCCTGGTAGAATGCACTCTCATCTCTTGAGGTTGCTGGACTGGGAAGCATATCGTGGGGGTCGTAGGGTCCTGCTTGGCCTGATATAGGACGCAGAGCTGGAGATCCGGCATGGCTGCTGTGTCGTGAACGATCAGCGAAGGATGACTGACGACTGATGGTACCGAAACCGAATGGAGAGCGCGATCGAGGATGGGTAGCGGATGGTAAGGGTGAGACGATAGGTGGTGAGATGTGTGTGGACTGTGTGAGCGAGGGGGGTATGGACATGGAACGCTCTGAGGTTGGGGTACTGTCGTCGACGGCGGAAGCAGAGGGCTGCTGCTGGTTTGCTTGGAGGGTGTTGATTTGGGTTTGCTGGGAACGAATCATGTTGAGTAGACGGTTCTACAGACGTCAGTATAAGATACTTGTTAGACAGAACAGCACAAAAAGCAGTAGTCTGCTTTCCACTCTGCCATGATAATAAGAACTCACCACCTGTCCCTCCTGCTCATACTCCAGCTCCTGGTGCAGCTCTCCCAAACTAGGCGCACGCTCATGGTGCGGGCTATGCGGCCATGGACCCCTGCTACGGGAGGATGGGCTCTGCTGCATTTCTCCAGGTGCCGGGATAGCTGGATCGTTCAAGTTGAGGTTCATGCGAATGCTGGACCGGCGACGCGCACGCTCGACATCCCTGCGCATACTACCCGAAGATGGTCGGCGCGTTTCTTCGTTGTGAATACCTGCATTCATCGCGGCAGTGGCAGCGAGAGAGTGCGGTGAAGTAGCCATGGTGCGTGAGTTTGTGGGTGACTGGTTGCGGGGTGAGGGAGATGCATGGGGAGAGGCGGGCAGGGTGTTCAGATCGGGCGCCATGGTACTTGGGACTCTTAGGTGGTGGTGTGATGTGCCGTCCTAAGAATGAGGCGCGGGCATAGGATGAAGTCACCAGCGACGCGTGACCTCGTGCTGAGCTCCCGTTCGATGAGGTTGGTGGGGTGAGCGGGGCTAAGCGTGACACCTGGGCGGCCCTGAGCACGGCCAGCGCTACTGCAAGGTACACCTGCGCCCACGCCGCATCCTCCCCAGGTCAGCCTCATTTCCTTTTGCTGTCTGTTTCCTCGCTCCAGCCCTGCGAAATCTTGCGCCGCAATAAGATTCGCACTATTCCCACTGTGCATGCCACCCTTGTGCAGCGGCGGGCATCTTCGCTCGATAATCGATACGTGCATGCACCTCGCCGTCTGCGTCACACCTGAGACGACCTCACCACTATGCAAAACGCCCCGAGTTGTGTCGCTCTACATAGGCACTCCCCGGGTACTTCTGCCGCAGTGCCAGCGCTGCTTTTTCGCGCCCTCACCACATGTTCTCAGATTCGTGTTTGGCGGGAAGGGGCCATGGGTTCCGCAATAAGGAATATCGAGCTTGCGAACCCCATCCAATATCTCCGAGTATTGACTGTCGGCGATCATTCATGCCGACGTGTCGTAGATCGTGCAGGCCTCGACTCCAGTCACGACGCCGTGCAATCAAATCTCCACGTTGGGCCAGCACGCCAGCAAGCTTCAGCGACGGCCTTGGGCACAGTGGCCCGAGGCTGCCGCTGAAACATCGTGGCTGCAGGTCGACAATCTTCATCGTCGTCGGCGCCTGATGAGATCCCGCTGCGTCCGGGCAACACACCTTCGCCAGCTGGCGTCGAGTCTATTATGTAGCTTGCGAGCACTGTCAAAAGACGTTGTGCCGACACTTCACCGGCTAGCCAGGTCAAACACGCCAATTTTGGCCAGGCGAGCGCTAGCGTGCGGCGCCATCGCATCCCTCCCAACTTTCTTCTGAATATGACCGTAAAGGGGCCTTCGTGCAGCCCCTGCGTCCTCGCATCACACACGACGGAACCTGGGAACAGCTCCCCCTGTACGCTACCATGATTAGGGAGCATTCATCTGCGGCAACTAACGCTTGCCACTTTTCCTCTCCACGACTCAACTCAACGTTGACAAGTCGTTTCAGTCCCGTCTGCTTTCCTCTGCTTCCGTCATATCTGCAGCTCGTTCTGCTTCTCTAGGGGCTCATGTCCTGTCCTCTCGTTTGATCTCTCCCTCTCCTAGTATTATACTCCTGCCACCTATACCACGCTCCTTCTACCCCCAACCGGGCAATCTCCACACTCTCTACCGGCGCATTGATCTCGCCATACTGCAGCACTACACTATTACTCCCACGACAAACTACTTTCTACTGACTCCATACTTTGACTCGGTCCGACGGTTTGCTTACGCTGAATGCAAGCCTACCCTGTCAGGGTCTTGAGGAACGCTTGGATTGCCCGTGCAACCAATTTGCACGACCTGGATTGCCCGCCCACATCTACCGTTTGAGCCAACGTTGCTCTGGTATCGACCGTACTTCGCCGGCTTCATAAGCCAAGGTCGCCCACCATGTCCGCCCTGTCTGGCCAAATCTTTGCTGCTTCGTCCAATCCTGTCGGCAACATGCGGAACAAGACTCACAGCTCATCGATGTCGTCTCGATGGCGCTTCAATCGATCCACCGCGACTCTGCAGGAACCGGAACGGTCATCATCCGTCGCATCACAAACACCGTCGATAGCGAAGAAACAGGCCCCGTTGCCAGCACCTCCCAAGAAAGTGGAACGCGTAGCCTCCAAGATGTCGTTGTTCAGCCTCTTCAGTAAACCCAAAGTAGAGAAAGCTCGCGGGCACACCGAGGTTGGCCTTGCCGTACCAATGCGACCGCAGACGCCACCTAAACCCAGCCCACCGATCTCCATACCCAAGTCTTCTCTCCGACAGAACCCTTCTCCGCCCGCCCAGCAGACGATTCGCGCACGCTCAAGCCAGATCTTCCGACCCGTTTCGATGCGACCAGCTGCATTACACCACGAGTTCGGAAACTGGGATCCACCTCCGCTGTTCCAGGCTTTCCCGCAGTCTTTGAAGCACGCTACTGTACAGGCATGTGTGTTCGCCCCGGAGATCCTGATGAGGACACAAAGTCAGAGACAACAGGCTGAATCGCTGCGCGAGAAGTTGGACATCCAGCGCGACTTGTCTACCATCGCAGAGAACGGCGCAGAGACTAAGAAACTAGAAAAGAACCACAAGCGTCTTATGTCCAACTCGGTGCTGAACCCACAACCTCCGGAGCTTGTCAACAAGATATACATTCTGGTCACGGCCGGCTTTGTGCTACAGTATGCCGGTGATGGCGCGTTCGATCGCTTGCCTGAAAAGGTGCTCAAACTCGGCAAAGAATCGGCGGCTTTTGCGTGCGATCTCATACCTGGCAAGCACTGGGTGCTACAGATATCCAGCCACGCAAGCGACGACGGAACATTCGAATCGGGACCAAAGAACTCTCTTCTCGCTCGGTTGCGAACACAAAATGCCACCATGCGCAAGACAGCCACAAGCTTTCTCCTCGTTCTTGAGAGTGCGGAAGAGATGGACGAGTGGATGACCAGTGTGCGTAAGGAGATCGACAGCCTCGGCGGCATGAAGGCAAAGGATGACTACGCGCGAGCGTCCTCTTCTACAGATGACTCCGCTGGCAAGAACTCCTCAGAAACAACTAGTCACCGGTACAGGGTCAACCGCGACCCAAATGCTGTCAGCAGGATCGTGTCCACGGAGCCGCAGCTTTCAACGTCGCCGAAAATCGTGGCCTCTGAATGGGACGCCAGTGAAAAGGACCAGACCAAGATCAGCATCGACTCTTCTAGTGGACAGTCGGCTCGGTATAACAACAACAATAACAGCCGCATCTCGATCGAAATGTCATCCGTTGCTTCGACGCCTGTCTCTCAGCATCAAGTACAGCTTGACCAGCTTCGCGGACGGTCACGATACTCATTCATGTCGACAGCGACGTCAGCTTCAGGCGCAGGCACCCGCAACACATCGCGGGAGTCGTCTCCAGCACCACACTCCCCTCTCAAAGACGAGTTCACCACTGGAGAGAGTGAGCCCATGCGAAGTGCCATGTCGCTGCGGTCATTCCACATGAACCCCAGTAACTCCATGTCGTCTCGCCGCAGGTCAATGCAGCCCTTGCCAATTACTAATGAGCACTTGATCCAGACCACGACTGTGCCCTCTACAATCAAGCGACACTCATTGTACAGCCCGGTCTCTCCGACAGTGCCAGAACTAGGGAAGCCGTTCGTCGCGGGCCCGGTCGTACCAGTGAAGGAGGAGGCAACCCCAAGCACGGTCGACAACGCGCCAGCCCGCTCGTCTCCTTCTCAGCCGAAGATCGATACTTCCGTTCAGGTCGCTAGCGATGACGTTGTACCCACTCGTGAGGATAGCCCAGTACGGTTCAACGCGCACATCTACAGCGCTACACCTCGACGGGATACCATTTCACCTCCTCCCAAAGACCCTGCTCCTGTACCCCCGCCACCCGCCCAGCGTCAGTCGATGATGGGCCCAGCACCAATGTATGCTTCTACTGCCAGTGCTGGTGATGGCAAGACTCGTCGCCGGATCTCGCCAAAGCCCTTCTTACGCCCATTTCCAGTTCGTCCTCAAGCACAGCATGGCGACTCGTCCACGATCCTGCCAAGGCGGCAGTCTTCTCTCACGCCTTCGCCAACACCTTCGCCACTGCCATCTGGTATGGTCATGAACCGATCCGTGACTGCCCCTGTAAGGCCGCCATCGGCAGCTTCGAACATGACGCCTACCACCAACCCACACAGTCTGCATTCCGCGCAAGCATCGCAACAACTGCGCCGTCCTGCTTCGGTACAAGTACGCTCAGCCGACCACGCGCCTTTCCTGTCAAATCGCCCAATCCGCGCCATCGCATCCACACCGTCCTTTGTTCCCGGCCGAAGAATGTCCAATGCACTTGCTCCATCATCAGACACCAGATCCCACAAGCCAACACCTAGTGTCGAAGCACTCCGACAGCAAGCTTTCGCGCAGCAAAAGACCATTACACCCCGACGAAGCCTTGCATCCATGGGCCTACCACCACCCGCCCCACCACCAACTATGCCACTACCGACACTACCGACCCCACCGCGCAACCTTACTTCACCCACACCACCACCCAACATGCCGCTCCCTCCGCCACCACCATCGAGCATGGGTCTCCCAGCTCCACCACCCACCATGCCACTGCCTCCTACACCACCCGAGGCTGCGTTACGTGCTTCGGCAGTCTAAAAACAAATCTGTTACAACCCCGATATTGATATTGTCTATACCCGCTGGCGTTTGGATCACAAACGACCAGGATGCGGTCGTTACGTCGTCATGTCTTTTCTTACGTCCCTGTTATGCCGACCGATACAAAATCTTGTTATTTGCTTGTCGCGCGATACCAGTCTGCTTATTTACCGTCGTCCTCGCTACTGCCATCAGTTTTCCTTGTGCTGTCAATGTTCGCTTCGTTGTGTATCTTCAAAATCTTACGCTTCATGTATTTTGTCTTTTACACCACTCCCTCATCTTCTTCGATTCGTTTTCCTTCAGGAATGGGGGCTGTGCCCGTTTTTAGTGCTTTGGGCCGCTTTTTTTCTTTTCGTGGTAATGAATTAGGGCTTGGGTGGCTGCTCTCTTTGGTTTTTCTATACCATCTTTGGATTGGAAGGATGGGGGATATAAGGGACACGAACACAGACTGGAAGTTCGTTCATCGGCGCTTTTTTGCTTGGATGGGGAAAAGCGTTGGTGTGGTTTTATAGTATGGTTCAGACAGAATGATATATTCTACATACTATTACTTGCGCTGGGATTGCTTGAAGTGAGTGTTGTCCGAAATGACTAATGTGCGTATGATTGGGAATATGCGAAGCCCCTGTTGTGTTGCGCATAACTTCGGAGTCGATAAATTTGATGGGTTGAAAGGCGTGTAGTTCATCGCGGAGCCCAAGAATCAAAGGCGACGGAAATACTGTAGTGATATACGAACGATTTGTTGCAGAGCCTGGAAGGCTCCCCAGGTGATGTGATTACGCTTCTGATGTGTAGTGCTGGACCGCTGGAGCTGGGAGTCGGAAAGCAGCATCTCGCGAATCCTCCCAGAACGAGACATCGACTCTTTCGAAGGGAAGGGGGTAGCGAGTGACCGTCAAGAGTGTGCGAGGCTTAGAATTGTGGTGTAGAGTGTCGTGGCAAGATAAGGTAGTTGTTGTGATGCATGCTGCACCAGCGAAAAATCTACCTCCAACTGGGCATGAAACGTGCCCATGTGTCTATGTACAGGTCCTCATTTTGCTTCCGGAAAGCCGCGAAGGCTACAGCGAGTAGGATGAGACGGGCTGTGGCGTAGAGAAACCCTGTGAGCCACGCGAATATGGTGGATATGCGGTTCACCCTTCTCGTTAACAGGTCCCATTGTTCATGAAACCTCCTGATTCTCCAACTTGAATGGTTGATGATTTGGAGAACCAACGATATCGCATCTATGGACAGATCTGACTCATTAAGTGATGTATTGGTCCATTTCCACGGACACCCGTCTCTCGGTAGAGAGTCGTCGAGTTCAAGATCGTATGCGAAGTCCGGCCAGTTTTCGCATAGTTCATCAAAGAGCACTAGATACTTCTTGCACCAGGTCCGTGACTCTTCGCCCTTTTCCACGCCTTTGTTCACCTCAATGAGAGATACAATACACCAAGCAAGTGTGATAGCATGCTGGAAGAGCGTTAGCCATATTTCGCGATTCTACAATGATTGTGGGTTGACAGATCAAGTAGCAGACGACTTACGGATCTCACGCCGTCTCGGCCATCACGTTCCACCCAAAGTTTGCCATGTTCCGACCAGAGCTTGATGCGAGTCAGGTTCGTGCGCGGAACAGGCTCGGCAGTCGGTTCGCTAGAACGTCTCTTGAGAGACTCCATGAGAGACTTTGTGGTGGCTATAATCTTATGGGCTTGCCTTCCCAGCATTAGATTGGAAGTACTCACGACGAGCAAGTTGATCAGTGGTAATGTAGACGACAACACACTTGCAACTTGCCAAAGTCTTCTTTCAACTTGACTTGGGAAGTAGCTCTGCCAGGCGCCACAGTGGATGGCTCCAAAACACATTGTAGACATTGCCAAAGCATACGTCAATGTGACATATTGTGTCCCGTGCGACTGGAGTCTCAGCATATCGTTTTTTATGCGAGGCTTCGAAATGGTGGGCACGACTTGTACTTTGGTAGGCCTGACGGTCCGTGCGAAAAAGGATTCTCCATTACGATAAAAGCTGTCCTCGTGGCGACTCTTGCTGATCAGGGTGATGGGAACGTCGACATCTTTAGGTTTCGCCAAATTCGCTATGTAAGTAGCTACAGCCAGAGCAGCAAACGCTACAGTGCAGACTTCTAGCAGGCTGATCGGGAGGTTATACACTTTTCGCGTTATGACGGAGACGATCAACCACAAGATCTGGAGAGCTGCAACCGTCTTCAAAAGATTGTCTGCCTTTGACTTGTCCAGAATTTCTTCTTTAGTGAGGCAGAGATCACCAAGACCGTGTTTGTTCGGGATACAACACGTTGTTAAGGCATGTGCCGTTACTGGCGTATAATCACGGATAATGTATGGTTCATCTGAGGGCTCTCGAACAATGATGCCACCCATGTTGGCGAAATAAGAATGTGTCAGAGTCCATTTTTTGTCCCTGTCAACTTCGATGTTGACTTCTTCGATTCCAGAAGCGGCAACGGCAGGTAATGGTAGCGACGAGGAAGGTGTGCGGGAATGGAATAGCCAGTAGAGTAATCGGCAACCCCGACCATAGTCCACATCCCATCCAAAGGCGTCTTCCTGTTTTTTGAGCTCATGCAGGTCCTCGATGGCCATTTGCAGCTCACAAACTGCTTTTGCGAATATGAACTCTGGGAAGATGACTGTGATTGCCATCCACTTGATCTTCCGCAAAATCTTGTCCCATGTACTATCCCAATCGAGGAGGCAAGGGACGTTGAGGTGAAGGATGGTCCAGGTACAAGCGAAAACGGTGGTCAAGCAACTCCAAAGAATAGTCATCGTACCGCGCTCGGCTGGACCTTTCTGCCATCCAGTGTATTTCGGAGTTGTATCTGTAGCTGTGCTGTTCGAACTTTCGACCGAGTGGAGAAGAAGGAAGAGTGCGCATACGGTGCGCAAGGCCAAAGAACCCATGGTCCGCTATTCAAGGCGTCGTGAAGAGTCAACAGCCCAGGAAGGTCAAAAACAAGACTTTGAAGGAGGAAATAGGGTCGATGAACGAGCAGAGAGAATTGGAAGACGACGTGTAATAAGCAAAGAACGCTGGCTGAATTGCTTTAGAACGCTCTGGCTGTTCAGCTGAACTGCAAGGTGCAGCCACAGAGACTCTAGTCAGTAGGCGGCTGAAAGCCACATCTGCACAGCCAGTCGCTGGAAAGACGCTTGCAACTTGCGCATTCATCGTTGTTTTGCGAGCGCATCAATAGTGTCTCAAGCGATAACAAAAAAGCTTCCCTTGCCTATCTGCTGACCTTATTTCGGGCTTGTAGAGTTCAGCTGCTACGATACGAAAGTCGCTTGCTCGGTGCACGAAGTACGCGATTCTTGCCTAGCGGCATTAGGAACTGTGGCTTTCCTTAACGTATGCGCTAGTAAAAGGCATCCAAGAAGACCGCTTGCGCGTGTAGTGGCTGAGCGTGACTTGAAAGGAAGATGCTTGGTCGTGTAAGGTTGTGTGAGTGGAAGGCGCCAGCGAAGCGAAAGCCGCTTGTCATGACTGCGCAAAGCTGAGGAAGCTGCGACCCCCATCTGGACCTGGCATGACGAGTAAACAACTAGTCGAGTGATTGCGATGATCCAATGAGGATGTTAAGAGGTGTGCATCTAGAAATCAAGAAAGACTTGTCAAGCTACAGGCAGCAATCGCTTGTCACGATGCTGGGGTCGTCTAGCTGAACTGAAAGTTGTCTTGCCTAGACATACGGCGTTCCTCACGCAGTATCGACAGCATCTTGAACTGCAACAGTGTGCGAGAGCGGCATCTAATCGCAGATCAATACAGGAGTAGCCCTCTTTTGTGTTTCGAGTTGTTCAAGCGAAGGTGACGTTCTGTATGTGAGATGCGGGCTGACAGAGTCTGTGTCGCTCGCCGCCTTCAGGGATGCTTACTCTGGTAAGACAAATGTACGAATTAACCTACGTTCTCGTTGAATTTTGGAGTATATTTATTCTAAATTTTTCACTTTCTGCATAACCAAGCACGACTTCGATCTGAAGTATTCTCCCCGTAGCTCAGTTGGTTTAGAGCGTCTGACTGTAATATCTGCTGTTATCAGAAGGTCCCTTGTTCGACTCATGGTGGGGAGATCAGACATCCTTTTTTTGCTCCTTTGTGGGCATCTTTGCGTTGCGAGTTCTGTTACCTACCTAGTGTCACGACGGCCCGGCTTACGTCACTAGCTCGACTCGCAAACCTGGGCTTCAATACGGCACACCTCAGATTGCCAGAACGTGAAGCATCATGTGGCCCAAACGCCCTGGGCCATGCATTCGAAATGGCTTCGAAAGCCCCACGCCGAACCACCGCTCGCGAACTTTTTTGTCCCTCCCTCCCAGCTGAGGTGTGGATCAACGTCTTTCGCTATCACACCGACCTCGCGCACCTCTGGAATGTCGTGCGACGCGTCTCTCCCACCCTCCGCGCATGCGTCGAGCATGCTTTCGGCGAGCACTTCCTCAAAGACATACACATAGACTTTCAGCTCGAGAAGTACAACCTGGGCGGGAAGAGCAAGAGACCAGAGGTGTCCACGCGGCTCGCGCGACGCGGCAAAGGCAAAGATAAGCTCACAGCCTGGTTCAAAGATGAGCGACCAGATCCTGGCTCAGACAAAGCATCGGGCAAGAAAGAACGCGAGCATTACCACAAAGTAACGCGTCGCTGGGAAGAGAACGTCAAGAACTGGAAGGCCGAGATGCCCAACTACACAATCAGCATCGGCGACCTCGTAAACGACACCGAGCTACCCGACCTCAGCATCGACGTCGCAGCGCGCGAAATCAACTTCAACTGGAAGAACATGCTCCAACTCTTCTTCCGCGAACAAGAACGCCTCCGCATCCTCAAAGACCAATGGCACATCAAAACCGCCAAGAAGATCCAAGCCAACAACGCGCGCCTGAAAAAGGGCGAGAAGCTCATGCCCTCGGATTACCCGCCGCCGTGGTCGACCGCCGAAGCCGAGATAAGGAAGGATATCAGGCGCGCGAGGTTGAAGGAGCATTATCGCGACGACGAGCAGATGGCGTGGGCTATCGACTCGTTGAAGCATTTTGAACAATACGGGGCAGCTGCTGGTAGTGCGAAGGCGCTTAAGCTTAACCCCGACCTGCCGGGTGCTGGGCTGGGTGAGAAGTGGTTCGGTAGTGTGAATCTGGTGCAGGAACTGTATCTTGATGAATGGAGTTGTATGCATCGGATTGACACCAAGGTTGAACATATCCGGAATGGGACATGAGGGACGGTGATACAGTCTCCTTGTGAGGAGCAGCGGTATATCGGCTTGGAACAAGCAACAGCTCGAATACCGTCATCCGGGGCAGCAGAAACAGGCGTCGCTGTTACGATACGATTGAGGCACTTGCGAGACCGCAGGATGTCCGGGGTGTTGTGACATGATCGATTTGCGACTGCTCAATGAATTTGGTCAGATACACGATACTTTCGTTGTGGCACTCGCGAGTCTGTCATGTCACAACACCCCGGACATCCTGCGGATATCTACAAGTTCACGCATGCACTGGCATGGTATCCTCGACAAAGATGCAATGCTACGCTGGCACAATGTCTTTGCGACTGGAAAACCCCCCGCGCCCAGTGTGAACTGGCAGGTCCGTCGACTGTTCATACATCTACCAAAGACCTGTACACATACGTGGTTCCACCCACAGTAGCCTTCGTAACCCGCTGGCTATAAGGTTTAGACTTGTCGAAAAAGGTTATTTAGATCATTTGCTCCGAGATTCGAGAGATCATAGGCTCAGTATAGTCGCTATGCTATGGTAGCTGTACTGAACCTATAATCTCTTTCAAAGCTCAAAGCAAACCATTTAAAGAAAGTTCTTTTGATAATCGCCTGAGCATTTTGTTGATCCGCAAACGTTTTTCATGGTCTACGATTACTGTGACATGAATTTCCCATAACATATTGAAGTCGACAAACGCCAGCCATGTCGCCTTGCCGTTCCCCGACTACACCCAGCATTTCATAATCCCAAAAACACAAGACCGCCACACACTCCAAAGATCAACAGCTCAGAGACACCGCCCTAGAAAGCCATCTCGATAACAACCCCCAGCAATCTACACGCCGTCGTCAGCAAACACTCGCACCGCACCCCAAGACCAAGCACATACCAATCCGCCCATTCTACTTCGCCTCAGCATCCGCATGCGCATCCGCGCCAGCACTAGTCGCAGAAACTGTAAGAACAACAATAGCAGTAGCAGTAGCGCTAGCCTCAGCCAGCAACGACGCCCTGATACTCTGCATAGCCTGTGCGCGCTTACAGAAAAGAGTGCCACAGTTGGGGTCCGGCGCACCGCCTTCTCCGGCCATGGTGAGGGAGGCGAGGGCGCCTAGGGTGATGAGGAGGGGGGTGGTGATGTGCATTGTTTTGTTTCGTGGGGGTGTGAGGTTTAAGGTAGTGATATGGGTTGGTTTTGAGGTCCGAGGTAGTGGGTATTGGGTAACTGTCTGGGGTTGGTCAAATAGAGTTGGTTAAAGGGGGTTGAATGTGTCGGGGTTATTGTGTAGGTGTAGAGTGGAGAGAGAAGGGGTCAGGGGAGGTCTTCTACATATATATATATATATATATATATATAACGAGTGCGTGACGATGGGAAAGCGGATTTAGCTGCGTCATTGAGTGAGTTGTGGCCTGTGATACGTACAGCACCCCATCTATTCTAAGCTATGGGCAGTCACAGCTGCGGTGGAGGTTCGCTGCGTGGCAAATTGGAAGCATTTGACCCATGAAGCCCTAAACGTGACGTGCCGTGACGCATAACTTGCTCAGGTCCTTTTTGACTGGGTCTCATAGCCCACTATAACTCGCTGACATCGCAGTGAAATTCAAAGAGGCGTATGACGTGCTTTCGTTCGAGTGGGTGAGAAGGCATGACGAGTATGGGGGTCGGGCGCTTCGACAGGCTGGTCGGGGTGAGCGTTTGCTGTGAGTACGTAGCCCATCACGTTGACAGACTCGACAGTGAGAGACCGAAAGCTGTGATGATTACTGTTATGGCTATTGCTTACGTCGAATGCGACTAGACAACGCATGTAATATACTACTCCTGAATAAAGCTCTCCCAATCCATCTCTTTCGGCTCGTCATCTGAGTCCACTGCAGGAACTCGAGTGCTACGAGGCTCAACGGACCGCACAGGCTGATCCATTTCAATGTCGGTGCTTACTTCGCTCGATCCTACGCTCGGAGTCGGTTTCTTGTTGTCTTCAATAGACTGCGCTGGCCGTTGCGACTCCGAATCACTGCTATCACTCATATCGTCGCTTGATTCTGAGGTAGGAACTTCCACCCTAGTATCGTCGATGGGGGGTTGTGGCAGACCAAGGTCTTGTGCATTGTCATCACTCATATCATCGTCTTGGGAGCTAGATTGATCCGGAGACCCAACGGGCTTTGAGCTCTGACCTTGTAGTGCAGCATAAGCGTGTGTACCGCGGGTCTGTAGCTCAACCGTTTGCTGAATGGACGGCTTGCTCCGATGCCCCGGCTTTTGCGTTGGTGCCTCGGTATCATCGTCGGAGCTATACTCGGCAGTGTCTGAGCTGTGCCCTTGAAGGATGGGTGGCACACCAAGAGGCTTCTGGTTTGCAAGAAAGGCAGTCTCAGGCGGTGGAGTGTCGAGCTCCTCCCATTCGGTACGCCAGGGTGTCCAGGAGCGCCAACCGTCGGGAAGTGTTGTAATCTTTTCGCCTTCTTCTGGATCATCCTCGTCGCTCTCTTCGCCGATATTGGCTTCTTCAAGTTTGACGGTTGGCTCAAGATCCAGCATATCCCAAAGGGCGTGCTCCTCCCTTCGACTGATCTCCCGATCGAACTCACCCAGGGTTAACTTGCGGGGTCCAGGCTTCTCAAGCACGATGTCAGCAGGTGGATTTGTGGGCTGATCCGCAATATCCCTCGACTGAGACGCACTTCGCGAAGGGGGTTCGCTTTCTCCTACGAGTGATTCTCCATCTGAATCTGACAGAGCGAGTTGATCAAAGGGAAGTGGCGTCCCGCTCCGCTTGGCTCTTGCACTGAAACCGGGAGTCTCGTTGCCAGATGTTTCTGCGTCTGTCGTTTGAGGCTCTATCGATGGCTCCGCTGGGGTCATAATTTGCTCGACCTCATCCCAGGGCACCTCTCGTTTGGTATTGTTGCGTCGGTAACGGGACCATTTGCCTTCGTATACTCTCAGCGCACATCGTCGGGCTACCCCCTTCCATCTCTCTTGACCGTTCTGCTGCATCCCCACGATATCAATGGCGGTCAGAACATCCCTTTTCTTTACTAGAGGAATACCGCCTTTCACACGGTGCCTTTGTGATCGAAGACGTGAAGTAGCCTGTATGAGAGCCGTCTGGACGAGTCGCTTGGTGACGGAGAGAACAAGTGTGTGGAAGTCGTTGAAGGCGGTCCGGTAGATGCTTGGTTCTCGAGCCAGCTCCGAGGTGTATTCGGACCAATGTGGCCAAGGGGATGGTATCGTAGGCGAGCGGTTCATGAAGACGGTCTTGGAGAGAGTGAGCATGACCTGTGGGTGTAA
>Ga0265798_10006648_pt1 | contig 15146 bp, 16 predicted proteins | sample P3T30metagenome_FD_192430 | JGI IMG/M metagenome (GOLD analysis project Ga0265798, IMG submission 192430) | Plant litter microbial communities from East Loma Ridge, Irvine, California - P3 T30 | ecosystem: Environmental > Terrestrial > Plant litter > Unclassified | place: USA: California... | reverse complement strand
GGTATGCAATCGGTATTCCTTACATTTTGACGGGTTGGTTGTCCTGGAGGTTAGTATCGAGAGTCGCGGCAAGACGTTCGCAGAATATTGAGGATCCGACCTGGGCAGGTGCGCGTGATCGCTTAGAACGCCAAGCTCGTCACGTGCCTGCCACTAGTCGTTTTACGATCCCAACCCCAGACACCAACAACACCATCAATGCACCCGCCAAAACAAACACTACCGCTAATGCGTTACGATAGTCCTAAAGTATCGCGTATGAGCTTTCTGTCTGATCACAGAGTGCGACCGTGGCCTTCGTATCGCGAACTTCACCGCCAAAGTTCGAAGTCCCATGATCAGCTGTGTGGCAACGTTTCGCGACCACTAGATGCGTAAATTAGGCACAATTACTGCGTGAGTCAACGCCAGATGGCCCCAAAGCTTATTCGTATGAGTAAATCGACGGTGTCGCAGCTCATTGCTGGACACTTCTTGCCGATGTGGTAACCTTGAGAAGCCCATCACGCGACAACACGCATACAACGACATTGGCATCGACGATGGATGACGCATCGAGATCATCGACGCCTAGGCCATCGTGCAACGAGGTGTGCCGCATCTATCATGGTGACTCATTTAGGATCATCACAAGCGACCTACTGCACCTACGTTATTACCGCGGAGACTAAGGGTGGCAATCACCACACCCATCACACACGTCAAGGAGCGTATGCTGTTTCAAACAGAGAACATAAACAGATCGCGAGGAGCAGCGTTTATGTGCATTGCATATCTACTGTAACTTCAAGTCCTCCTCACTCAACACACCATACAGCTTCTCAATCTCCTGTCCAATGATGTTGAGATCATGCGCGAGCTGCCCAGTCACCAACGCGTACGCGTACAGCAACTCGTAATCTTCATCATTGGCAATGACCTTTCCCAGTCCACTCTGTCGGAACTCAAAGACCTTTGCTAGTAGACGATCTCGCGTGTGTTCGATATTAGGCAAGACGTCGTTGAGCGGGTATGCCAACTTCATTGAGGAGGCCATGACTGTGTACTGTTAGCCGGTGCTCTTAAGAAAGCTTGTTAGGTGTGACTCACCAGAGAAGAGATGACTGATGCGCCAACTCAGGTCCGTCCACTCTTTCTTGGTATACCTCAAGACCTCCTTCTCGCCTTCTGAGGCCTTCACATCTTTGAGTATGACGACGTTCATAGCATGGAAACTATCCAAGATACGGCTGGTCGCGCCTAGAATGACTTTGAAGCTCTTGTCTGGGAACGGGCCCTTGAGCTCGAACTCTGCGGCAGCTGATGCTCGCAGCGTGTCCAGATGAGACAGATATCGACGAAGTTCTAGTTCTTCGCGTTCGGACATGTACGTGTACGTCCGGCTTGTGCGTTCGTTGGCTTCGAGTAGGGTTTTCAGAGGCCCACGTTTCCAGATCAACCCCATCTTGAGCCATAATAGAGACGTGCCCTTCTTGACTTTGCGGCGCGCAGAGATAGGCCAGATGACTCTCGTCACTATGATACCCCATATGCATCCAACCATCACCGCAACCACACGGTGGAGTACAATCTCCCAGATCTCGGGTGAGATACCACCCTCATCGTCATCGTCGTCATCGTCTTTGACGGAGAGCGAGTATGCGTAAAGTGCAGAGAGATTGTAGGTCAGCAGGATGAAGCGACCCATAGGCCCCTTGCCCTTTCCAACGATGATGTAGAAGCAAAACAGGGAGATGATCCAGCCGAAGAAACCCAAGACGAAGGCATGCTCGTCAGCGGCTATCCATGCGGCGATTGCCAGTATTGCTCCGAGACATGTACCAGCAAAACGTTGGAAACCAGTAGTATTGGAGGCACCGATGGTCATCGAGCACACCAACATGTATGACAACAAGCCCCACTCGCCACGCCAGTGACCGTAGAACCCTCGAGTCGACTGGATGAAGGACCACATGGCGTAGAGGACTGCGCCAATGCCAACCTTGACAGCGTATTTGAGGTCGTCTCTTCTAAATACGGCCAATGATGTCCAGATACGGTATGAAAGTGGCTGCTCATTTTCTGGCTTGTAAGGGTCTCCACGGGTCGACTTCCGGTAGATGGGGTTGTGGATCTCACGCGAGCCTCCTGGTGTGTGGGCCTCTGTCTCATCAATAAGATAGGCATCCTCAGGACTGTCTCCCGCCTTATCCTTCTTGCGCCCACGCTGCCAGAATTTCAGCCAGCTGTAGGTTCTTTGCCGCGGGTAGCGATTGACATTAGCTTTCAGCTCTTCGAGGATGTCAAGGAACGACACCATGTCTTCAGCGAAGTCTAGAAGCGACGAACTAAAGTATCCACAGCTTGCGGCCACCTCCTCAAAGTCTGCTGCAATCGCTGCAGAGCTGGTCCTCGTTGGTATCTTGTTCTTGTAGACAGCCGAGAGGGCTTCCCGACGTGCATCTGAGAAGAGGGCCTTGGCATCGACTAGACTGTGGCGAAAATGCTCGTTGATAGCCATGTTGTACTCGGGCCCAGGTCCAAAAGGCAGTTCAGAAAGAACCTCGCGTAGTGTGTATGCTAAAGATTTCTACTGGTGTTAGCACAGTTCGCAGACCGCGACTCTTAGACGTACCATTGGTGGTCCCAAGCTAGCAATGAACACCGAGAACATGTCAGCAGGCGTAAGATCTGACTTCAGAAGGGTCGCAACTTGGTCAGACTTCTTCTTGGCCGGAGTGGACTCATCATCGGATCCAGCTGCTGAGGGATATGCAGATGCTTGAGAACTTTCTGGCAACTCGTCGATAGACGCAAGAATGCTGGTTCGCCTCTCCGTATGGCTGAGACTGGGAGACATTTGCGGAGGACTGAAGGACATTGTATGGTCGGAAAATATCGACGAGTTCACCGTTCCATTAGCGGGTATAGATTGCTGGGACGTTCCGCTGGCGCTGGGCTCGGTCTCCGATTGTGCCAACAGTGTAAATTGGGTTTCAGCAGCGCTTCGCAGCCCACCACAGCTCTGCATGAGCTTTTCTAGACATTTGACCAATTTTGCGTGAATCCTGTACTCTTCCTCGGTACCCAACGCGTAATGCTCAAACTTGGCTTCTCCCAGGTTCTTTACAAGTGTTTTGTATGTTGACTGGCTCTTTTTGGATGCTTCAACATATGATTCGCTCTTGAGGTCTGATTCGGCACCGGAAAGGAAGCTAAGGGTGATGTTGTTGAGCATCTCTGCCATGGCATCGGTAGACTGGATGAAAGTATCGCGGAATTCGTTGCGCGCCGACTTTGGTTGTACGAGGAGCGATACGAGTGCTGAGGCGGAACAGCCCATGATGATCATCTTCAGAACCTGCCAGACTTTGACGTAGGAAAACTTGGCTGCCTGAACAGCTCCCTCCTTGGTCAAGATTGTGATGAGAGCGAGCGATGTCAGTGAGCAAGCCACGTTGACTAGTGGATTTCCAAGCTTCTGTTTTGTCCATCCAACAAGCCCTAAACCTCCTCCACAGAATACAATGAGCACTATCACATGCCCAAGGACTAGTAGATCGTGGTTTCCAAAGTAAGCGGACACGGCCATGCTGGAGAAGGATACGAAGGCGGCGTATAGAAAGGCGGCGAAAGCCAAGATGACAGCCTCCAGCATGCTACCGGCCGAGCGAGCTGGGTGGAAGTACACAGTGATAGTCGCGACTATGTGTTTTCCATCGTTCTTGCCCAGTAATCCTGCGATTGCTGGTACGAACGTCGCCAACGATCCGAGGACATAGGCTAATGAGCACTTCATAATGCCAATCCCAATAGGACTCGTCGCGTAGGCGTAGCCTTGTCGACATTTGTTCGTAAGCACAACCTTCGCAAACTCGACTCTTCCCATCTCCCGGTGTCTCTCAGCATCGTATTGGCCGGGCGCAAGGAGGAATTCGGAGGATTCGGTCGGTCGGTGTTGGGATCTTCGTAGGGTGAAGGATCTCTTGATGCGCTCGCCGGTTTTGGGCTGCACCATAGTCGCGCTGCGTAGCTATAGGGCATGGTCAGCGCATTGTCTACATGGTCTCTGGAGACGCGACTTACGCTGGGCCGCAGGAAGCGGCGCTCAGCCGGTGTTTGCGGAGCATCGTTAGCCATCGGGGAGGTCGTAGACCGTATACTCTAATCGGGTTCTAGGACATGGCGACTGAAGTAGCTGTGAGAGGTGCGCCGTCCAAGCGCGTCTTGGTGATTGTTGGTCGTGAACCCTGCAGATGCCCAGATCGATGGCACTGGCGCTAACGCCACAGCCACCCACGTAGCACCTCCATCGGTGCTTACATGTTGTACTACCTGCGCACCATGAGGAATGAGGCTGGTAGCTTCAGTGCTCGCAATCACCGCGTCGAGATGACATAGAAGCGTGACGGAGAATGCGCGTGACGATGTTGAGGTGCAGTTGCCGAGGTGAAGACTAGCGGCATGCTCCACGCGATTTGGTTATCAAGAGCGATACGATGAACTCGACACAACACTCGAAGCCCTTCTTCAAACGACCTACACGCCAACAATTTGACTCATTACATATCCACATCCTCACGTTAACCTAGGAAGGACTGAACAAGTCTGCAGCCTACATCAACATGGTCATATGCAAAGTAGGCGACCCGACGTTGATGTACGATGCGCACTCGACAGAAGACACTTTAAACAACAAAATTTGTCAACACGATATTGTATGCTGAGAACAGAAACACGTGGTAGTGTTACGCTCGCGAAAAGGTCAGATTTGCGAAGATGGTTGTTATACATCGTACCATCTAACTGCTACCCTCTTGCCTCTTCAACCTCTCAAATAACTGGACAAAAGCCTCCGGTTCCTGCGCACCTCCGATCTCAAACTGATCGTTAATGGTAAAGTTGGGAACGCCTGTAATCTGTTGTCGGCGCGCCTGCTGGACTTCCTTGTCAACTTCAGGTCCTCCTTTGCCTGACTCCAGCCAATCCTTGATCTCTTTCTCATCAAGTCCAGCCTTGATTCCTGCCTCGGTAAGGATCTCTTGAGTGGTAATGTCCTTCTCATTTTCAAAGTAAGCAGCGAAGAGCTCCTCGATCACGCGAGTCTGCATCTGTGGGCCCTTGGTTTTTCCAAGTTGCACAAGTCGGTGCGAATCGCGTGTGTTTCCAGTCTTGCCGCCGTACTTAAAGTTGATTCCCTCGTCTTTGCCGATCTGTGAGAGTCGCTCTTGCATCATTGCTGTGCGTTCTTTGCCGAATTTGGATTCGTACAATTGTTGCTTGTCGGCACTCTTTGGCGCATCCGGGTTCAAATAGAATGGGTACCAGCTGGTTTGAAAGGTATCACTGGAGTCCGGGTGTTTCTGCTGATAGGCAGCGATACCCTTTTCCAAGCGCTTCTTTCCCACATAGCACCATGCTGTGACTTGGTCAGCGCCGGATACATAGAATGAGATGCGTTATTCATGAACACTTACGGCATACGGTGTCGCTGACAATGTCAACCTTGAAGTTGGTCATTTTGCGTAGACTTGCTCTGAACGCCACGATGAAGTCTTGCGAGATCGTTTTGCTGTTGAAGTGATGTCATCGCTGCGAGACTGCTTGCTCTTATACCTACATGGATGGCGAGTGCTGCTGACAAATTGGTGGTGGATGTCGCAGTCGCGATGATCGGCCAAACTCGCCCTTCCAGCCGCTTCCGAGGTTATTCTAGAACATCGATCTCCTCCATCGCATCTACATTCGCCTTCTTACAACGCACGCGTTGTCACTGCCTCTTGCCTCGATATGGATTCAATTGCGCAACCCACATTTCCATGCTAATATACAGCGTAAAATGTTCACTAACGCCGCGCTATGCTTGACGAGAAGTAGTCGCTCATAGCTGTCAATTCAGGCAGCATGAGCCTGTATCCGGTTCACGCGAGATCTGCCACCCAGCCACTTATTTCTTGGGCTGCTGCTGCCCGCGTTCCAACTCCTGTCGAAACTTTGGACCACGGAAAATGATCAGGATGATTCCTGGTATGCAGAGGAGGTCTATAATCCCCAGACCGGTGAACGCCCAACCCCAACCCATTGCATCCAAAATGCTGGCCATGATCAGTGAGGAGATCGCGGCAGCCATGTTGCGCATGAATCCTGCCAAAGCCACTAGACTAGCCGCCTGGCCAGGGTCGCACTCAGTCTGGAAGGATGTGCTGGTGACGAAGATGATAGACATGCCGATTGCAGCCAGAGCCGTACAGAAGAGGACCGCTGCGGGGTGAAAGTGAGCGAGTGCAAACCAGCCGAACATGATCTTTCCAGCCGCGGCGATGACGAAGCCAAAAATCTGGATGGTAATTCTTCGCTCAGGTGCAACCTTGCCAGTGGAGCTCTTCGCAAGAGCCCTCTTTCGCATCCAATCGGAAAGTCGACCGACTACCATCGAAGCGACGAACATCGCAATACCGGGACATATATAGGCATACCCAGTCTCTGCTGCCGTCCAACCGTAGCCCTCCTGCCAAATGGTGGCAAAAGAGATGAAAATGGCATACAGTCCAGCAAACTGGAATGCTCCGTTGAAGGAAACGATCAAATGTGGAGGGTATTTAAGAAGATGCAGGAACTTTCGAGGCGTTGGACGGGGAGCTTTCGGAGCTCTCGAGTCCGTACAAGGCTGTGTCCGGAAGTTGGGTATCGAAAACCAAGGCTGATTTGCGACAGGTGCGCCGTTGCCTACCAGCGATCGCAATGTCTCTGGCGTACAGAAGACGATGAGGATATATACCGGAAAGCTTGCGATCGAGAGGAAACCGAATATCCATCGCCATCTACTCTCATCCGCGAGTGCACCACCAATAAGCGGACCAAGGACAGGGCCAAGCTGAGGTCCCATCAAAAACCATGCTAAAGCGGTTCCACGTTTGGCAGGCTCAGTGATGTCAGCAACGGTACCAGCTCCGACGGAGAAGACGATACATGATCCGAATGCCTGGAAGACACGGAGAATGTACAGCTCAGCGATATGTGGTGGCAGCACAGCAAGTAGGGTGTTCGCGACGAGGAAACTGCCGAGTCCAACCATGTACACTGTTTTCCTCCCGCCTAGATCCGAGGCAGCAGCACCGAAGAGAGGCTACGCAATCTTAGTTTTGCATTTCAAGCTATCTGTACGGATGACTTACGGCAATGGCGAACACCATCATATACATTGAGACTGTACCGTTTACCGCAGTCTCTGATGTATTGAAGATCTTCTCGAAGATCTTCAGAGAAGGCAAGTAAACAGCTCCGCATAGTGGTCCAAAGAAGCCCGCCGCTGTAACGACGCCTAGAATGAACCTCCTGCGGTTCACGGAAAAAGCTGAGTATGGTTCTGGTAGCGACGGAAGAGCAGTCGGACCATTCGTTGGTGCTTGCTCAGTTTCCCTCCTGGGTTGTGCTAAAGGGTAGTCATCGCTATCGATGCTCTCTCGATACCGGCCATAATGGCGATCCTTCACGAAGTCGATTGGAGAACGCATAGCAAAAGAAGAGAAGAGAACAATACAATGCGAATGAACGCTCGGTGAGGAGCGTTCCTGAGACCCAAGAAAACAGACAACACGGATATGTACGGCAGCGTCAAACCTAGATTGCCTAATCCTCGGAGCGTTCTATGTGCCGACGACGAGCAGCATTGAACTGCAAGATATAAGAACTTATCCCAGGCGCCATTGTGTTGCGTTTGACAGGTCGCAGCATAGCCCTGCTTCCTGCACGGCGCCCTGGCTTAAAGGCAGGATTTTCGTCTTCGCTGCAGTCAGGCTCCCACCAGAGGGATGCTGAGCCGTATCCCACGCCACAGCCGCATCGTCATGCACTCCGCAATTCTAGTTTCAGGGCTTGCCAGTTCCGGATCTTGCTAGGAGTAGCACAGTTGGTGATGGAAAATGCCCCCCACAATGACCCGACAGATCGACCCGACACCATGACTCGTGGCAATGACCCGACATAAATTCTAGCAATACACATGCCATTTCCTGTACGTGTGATCACGCATGCAATGGCTAAAGCTTGCTAGAAGTTCTATGTGAAGCCGTCTTCATTGCGTCTGCATTCGGCTCGTCATAATTGGGTTTCGTAGTGTGCGCACATGTGGCGGCTACCCTATTCTACGCATGAATACGTCTTTCATTGCCGGTGATGGCACAGAGACGGACGGAACAGTCACAGCCTCCACCAACGATTTGAATCCTCTCAGGCGTTGGGGGATTCATCTCGGTCAGTAGACTTAGAACAACAGGTGGCGCAAGCTCTTGCCATTTGTCTCCCCGCTTCGCTCGATCCGGTCGCAACTTTGGGGCGCCTGTGTTCATACGCCATAGTATCCGGCTCTTACATCGTACTCACGTATATCCCCAGCACATTGTTGTGGTCCATGAGGCACAGTGAGGGCGGGCGAGTCCGCTTGGACGACGACCGTGGCAGCGAACCCGGACACGATATGGACGTCGTCAGTGTGATGAGTCAAGGGCTGACCAAGTTTACCACCTATCCGGACTCATCGGGAGTCACTGCTGGCTTTGATATGACATTGCATCGGGTTGAGCATATATGTCGTGCGGAAAACGCAACAAACATGCGATACGTCTGAGACCACCTGGGTGGTATCAACAAATAGCAGCAAGAGTATACCTGTAAACGTCATCGGCTGATATACTGTTGTACCAACACCGTCAGCGCATGTTTACCCAGCCAACACTTCAACGCCGCGCGATGCACATAAGCCCATTGGCCCAAATTCATGGTCGCCCTCCAACCGATGTCCCAAAGACAAGCATCTCGCAATGTTGGGAAGCTCAAAATATTGTTACAACGACACGTATACCCACGCTCTGTTCAACGATCGATCTGTCGTTGCATCCAACATGCAGCATCGCATGTTCATCCAGCCTACCTAGACCCTGATCTCATTCGCCTTTCGAGTCCCGCAACCAAAACCCCGGGACACAACTGCACGCCTTCCCACTGCGCTTGCAATAACAATTCATCTATCGCACGTTGGCTAAAGAGCGCTCTGCCTGTAAGCTGCACTCCCAACACATGCAACATAAGCGGCCCGTTCCCCTCGCATCACCAACAAACAACCACGACCTGCATGCCATCCAACACTATTCCGCGCCTCAACACCTGCCGCGCAGTATCGTCTTGTCATGATTGCGCAGGATGCGGATGAAGGCGCGAAATCTGCTCAAAACCTTGGAAACCTTCTCACCTCGCTTACCTGTCTATACCTATCCCGGCATAGCGCTCTGCGGGCCGCCCTCTCCTGGAGTCTCGTCGATTATCACAACATGGGCCAGCAGGTCTATCCAATGTTACCGATCTGCCTGGTGGCATGGTAGGCTGAGATAACAATCGGCTGTCTTTGACCAATACTCGCATGCCGTGGCGCCGTCTGCAGAACTTCGGGTACCGCGTGGGAACGGGTGCGAAAAGGGTGCCGGGCCTGGTATTCCCTGGGTGGGAGCTTGCACCACAAGAAGAACGATATAAACGTCGTGATTCCACGTTCACTCTCCCGAAAATATCTTTAGTGGCAGACTTCACTCCAGTTTCAAACTTCTTTGTTCGTCAAAGTCTCCGCGTTTGAAGTGTGAATCATTTGGGTGGCTGCCGCTTTCCATTCAAGGTCACGCAGGGGAAAATCTGCTCATAACTTGCTCAACCCTACTTCTCACACCACTCATATTCATTCACTTGCGCTGTTTCGTTTCCAACAAATTTCTGGTAGGCCGTGCTTTGATTGCAGTCGCTGCGATATAACTTTGGACTTGTTTCTCACTACGTTTCTATGCAGGTACAAGCAATCATGTCTATGGATATGGAAATGTCGATGGCTCCGACGAGCACCGGTATGGCTATGTCGGGCATGTCTATGGCATCGACTGCTACCGGTATGGCGCCAATGGCTACTTCGTCAGGCGGAATGGGTGGCATGGACGATATGGCCGATATGATGGGCGGATGCAAGATCAGCGTAAGTTCTATCTATCTCGTGTGCTCTCGAATCCAGGAGACGAGAGCATTTAGCTGATAATTCATCTCGCAGATGCTGTGGAACTGGAATGTAATCGACACATGTTTCATCGCAGAGTCCTGGCACGTACGCACTAAAGCCATGTTCGCCGGCTCCTGCATCGGCGTAATCCTCCTCGTCATCCTCCTCGAGTTTCTGCGGCGCGCAGCTAAAGAATACGATCGCTACATCGTCCAGCAACATTCCAAGACACTCGCATCCTCGGGGGTCGGCTCCTTTTCCTCCTCGTCATCGAACGCCAACGACAGCACGACTAAGCATCCTGCTGCTACAACATCGCCAGCTGCTTGCAGCGCCATAGCTGCGACGACGACCAAGTTCCGACCGAGCATCCTACAACAGGCAGTTAGAGCGGCATTGCACATGGGCGCATTTGCTGTGGCTTATTTCGTCATGCTGCTGGCGATGTATTACAACGGGTACTTCATCATCTGCATCTTCATCGGTGCGTATCTTGGATACTTCATCTTTGGGTGGGAGAGCTTCAATGTGAGCAGTGGGGGCGATGATCGTATGCAAGAGAATGCCACGGTTTGCTGTGGATAGGAGGGAACGTCGAGACTTGACTGGATTAATTACACGGTTCGGAAATACGCGCGAAATCAGCGACAATGACAAGATGTTCACCAAGGGCAGCATCATATGGTACACGTGTATTGTAGTGAAGTGATTGATTGTCATATGTGGTATCTCTTGAGCCGCCGAACTCCCCTCATCCCCTAATCATCGCACGCCTCTCAAAATCCACCCATGACGCATTTCTTCGGAGACCCCATATTGTACGGAAGTTGTAAGATCATCTGCAGAGTATCAGCATGAAGGTCGCAAGTGAAAGTGATGTGATGGCACTCACAGTATCGTGTTCACTGCACGCCATCAATGCGAGGATTGAATGATTTATTTGCCCTGAAGAAAGGTCAGCATCGTGTTCGTAAGAAAGACAGGGCATGACATACGGGGCAGCCATCGCAAGTGCAGGTGGAGCCGCAGTTGCAGCTACCAGAAGCACAGCCGCAGTTACCCTTCATTGTTGATGGTCGAAGATGAGTTGTTGGTTTGTGGGAAAATAGTTGGTATGGTTGAAGAGTGAGTTGGCTTGTAAGATGACTTGATAGTTGTGATGTAGGAGTAAGCAGCATAGAGCCAGCAACCAACTTCTTATATACCCTCAGCATGCGCGACTTGTGCGGTAAAGCGGCCAAACGCAGGGCTCTTGATGCCACCTCTTCCCTGCGGCAACGCCGTCAGCGGCGGCTCCCGTTCATGTGCTTCAAGAGCTTTGCCCCGCATCCCACTGCGTTTGTGGCATTGTTCACTGTAAGCTTTGGTCTCAGTGGTCGATTAGCTCCGTTGGTAAAGTTTAGCCGCGTGCACGCGTTTTGTGCTATTGGCTCCCACTTATTCTGCGTACATTGTGCGGTTGGTCGCCGGGTCGCGCGGGGGCATGAGAGACTTGTGCGGTTGGTCTAGCCTGGCTTCTAGAAAGTGCCAGGGCTTGCCTCGGGAGAAAAGTGGAGTTGCGTCGTTTGTGCGGATGGGTTGCCAAGGGATCCGGACCGTGGGTACAGGTCGTATTCGGGCCTTATGCCCTTTTACGTCCCGCGATAAGAGGCATCAGCGTCTTGATCCATTTGGCGATGCAACCTGTGGGTTCGTTTAGTTGGGCTGTTATGTCATATCTAGCCAGATCGTCTGAATGGATAGAGTGTGTTTGTGTGAAGAAGAGAGTCTGAGAGGGCAAATTTTGGCTACTACAAACGCAGGTACACGAAACTTTTAGGCCGGATCTTGACGTTGGTTCTGTATTGGTCAACCAATAAATTTGCCACCGCAGTAGATGCAGGCATCGCAGGCAAGGAACAGTACCCGTGCCAGCGTGATGGGCAACTCCCTTCGTTCGTACTCATGATCTTCACCGTCAGAATCGTTGCTTTCTTGCTCCAAACCCATGGCTTGCTCGTCTCCTTCTTGGTCGCTAGAACCCTCTTCATCCACCTTGTTCAATGAACCACTGCTCTCCTGTTCTCCCTCTGATACCGATCCGTCTCTTATCACGCCTGTCATGACCGTGTTGTCTCCAGTGGCGGCGCCTTTATTGCGTTCCGCGTCTTCTTGGGCCATGATGAACTCGTCGCTTAGAAATGGAGTGCTGCATATACCACAGTACTTCGTGATGCCGGGCGCTTGGATAGCCAGAAAAGTGAGGCCACATCTGGGGAAAAAATGTCCGTTGGTGCAAGTTGCTGATCGAGGGTCTGCAAACGGTATGAATGCGGAGCAAAAATCGCAAGTATCTGCTACTGGGACTGCTGAGCCTTGATTCGTCGAAATGCTGTTGCCATGCGTACCGGTGCCGACTGTTGATGCGCTTTCCTGCTCCGAACTTCTGTCTGCGGGCAAGGATTTGGATGTATCGTCATAGCCCATGACCATGTTGATGAGTGTGACGAGTTGTTTGTGATGCGTGCGAATTTCTGCGCTGAAAGGCGTATGCGATAGCGACGAAGGAAGTTGTTGCAAGGCCACAGCGAGACGATACGCAATCAGAGTCGCCGGTAGCTCCTTATTGATCTGCGTCTTGTAGGCTTCAGACACGAGGATGGTGTAGCGATCTTTCAGTGTAGGTGATTCAAGGAAAGCATTCGACTTGAATCCCTTGATCAACGAATCAAGATCGTTGACATTGGAGTACGCTGCTGATGTGGTCGCGCTCATCTCACTGATAGGAAGAGCCGTGTAAGTCTCGACTAGCTTTCCAACCATCTCATCCGCGAATGCGGGTATGTCGTCAGGGTCCTCGACGACTTCTTCTGCCAACTTCTTGAGACTGTACATTATTCCTTCTGCGGTTACGTTCTCTTTTGGAAAAATGTCCCGTGAACGGCTGCCAGGTCGCAAAGAGCTGATAGCCACGGCGCCACTACGGTCAGCCGGAATACCGTACTCGATCATATCGGAAGGATGGACGCTGTTGCATGCCGCAATGAAGTCGCCCAGCGGAGATCTCGCGAGACCCCATACCTTGGCCCTGCTATTGCCTTTGAGTCCATTCTTTACACTGAACAGTGCCAGGTTATTTCCGATTCTCTCCCGCCATTCTGGGGCATCAACACCTTTGAGCCCCTCAGGAGTCTGCTCAAGAATAGCAGTCGGACTGTGGAGGGTCGATAACAGAGAGCTTATATGGAGACGAGGAGTTGTGGCGCCAGTCGTATCCCAAACAAGGCCTGAGACCGGATCCCATCGCCCGTCCAGATCATGCGTACTCCTTTCGATGATGGAAGCGTCAAGAGCGGATACCGTTAGGTATACTAGTCCCGTATTTGTGAAGAGGGCAAGCTTTAGTCTGTCTCCGTCTTCGACTCGGTGGAACCATTTCATCGGGCCATCATACCTCATTTCGTAGCTTGCGTAGACAACTTCGTGCTCCAGGTTCATTTGCCCGTGGTTATACGTGATGGTCCGCGCCCGTACGTCTTCATTCGTAGCGTATGCCAGTACGGAACTATAAGACCCGTTGCGGATGGTCCAAGGACTCCAGGCGATATGCGAGATGTATCTTTGTTGTTTGATCATGTCTTCGAATATGTTAGGTTGTGGGAAGACCGTCTCCGAGGACAATGCGAAAGACTGATGTGTTAGTACCTCAGCCCTCCAGTCCGGCTCAGCTCCCAGTGAGGACGTCGGTGATTCGATCTTCAGAAACACGAGGTGGTTGTCATCATCAGAAACTACTAGCATGTGCGGGCCGTATACAAGGTGAGTACCGACAACACCAGGCGTTTCTGAGCAAGGCATAGCGGGTGCCCAGGCGAACGCTCGAATGCGGCCTCTTGACCGCAGTCGTTCTTTTGAATCGTGCACCACGTGGCTAGGTTCATCGTCCCAGTCTCCGAAGTGGTCAACGAGCGCATCGTTGATGATCAATCGTCGAGTCCAACTTGTCTCTTCTTCTGGCTTGCCTTCTGCTGCTGACCAGAGGGAAAGCGTCAGGTTTGCGGTAAGAGCAGCAAGCGCGCATTTTCGATGTTTAGCAATGCCGGGCGGCGACCACGCGATGCTGATGGGAGCGCTGTTAGAGATCTCTTCGCCGACGGAGTAGTTAGATGTTGGCGCAGGTTCTTTGAGTGGAAGCTCATCGGTCGAGAACAAGGGTACTTTGAGAGGTACATGCTGCCATTGCGGTAAGACTTGGTCCCGTTCGAAGTCGACGGTGTTTGGAAACTACGCAGTCATTAACAAAAAGGTCTCGTGTAAGTATCTGCACAGAGAGGTACTCACAAGCAGCTCTACGCGCTCATCCGACGCTAATGCAATGATGCCGTCGGAAGACCAATCGATTGCATCGACGCAGGCTGGCCAGCATCTCAGTAGTGTCACGTCCGCCATGATCGCGCATCAAGTCTCAGAATAAGTGGTCCCCGTTGTTTAGTGGTTCTGGTCATGGCTCACTGTAGTGAGGGAGAACGTGAAAAGGTTTGGACTAGCGCGAAAACGCGAAAAGCCTTGACGTAGGAAGCGCAAAAGGTCTCGAATTAACGACTTTTGCATACAATGACTAAAACCTTCACATAGCACTTCGTGGACGCGCAGGGACGTGAGAAGCATCGAACGCGCGAGATTTGCTGGCGCAGGATCGCGTTGAACGCTTTGGGACTAGTTCCGGGCTTATCGATAGTGCTGATACCGACCGCCGACGAAAAAGTGATTTTTCCGCCATCCTTCTCAACTTCTCCACACGAAGCATTGCCAACCAACAAGATGGGGAAAAGACCAATCTCTGACGTCGTCGCTGAGGACGGCGCGACCACCACCCCCGAACTTTCAAGGAAGAAGAGCAAGAAGGACAAGAGCAAGAAGCTCAGCAAGACCGCTGCAGTGGATGCGACCGAGACAAATGGCGATGCGCAGGCTGTAGAGAACTCAGACGATGAATCGAGTCTGTCTAAGGCCGAGCGCAAGGCGGAAAAGAAAGCAAAGAAGGCGGCTAAGGAAGCGAAAAAAGCGCTGAAGGCTGCCGCGGGTGCCGATTCAGACGAGCCTGCGGAAGAGAACGAGGAAGCCATCAAGGCGGCAGAGAAGGCTGCGCGAAAGG
>Ga0265798_10006647_pt1 | contig 15147 bp, 19 predicted proteins | sample P3T30metagenome_FD_192430 | JGI IMG/M metagenome (GOLD analysis project Ga0265798, IMG submission 192430) | Plant litter microbial communities from East Loma Ridge, Irvine, California - P3 T30 | ecosystem: Environmental > Terrestrial > Plant litter > Unclassified | place: USA: California... | reverse complement strand
ATAAGGGCGCACACGAAAAGAGTATTCATACCATGGCAGAACAGAAAGGCATATTCGCGTGGGGAACAGTAGGAAAGTATATGGCCCAGGATCAGATGCGTGCTTTCGTGGAAGAGCTGGACCATGAGTTTGAGCCTCTGATTCACAATGCAGATGAGTCACTGAATACAGAAGCTGACAAACATGTACTTGTGGATGCTGTAGCTCAGCAGATTGCAATCAGCGCCAAGAAGCAGACTACAGATGAGGAGGAGGGAGAAGAAGACGAGGAAGACGATGAGTAGTTCTGGGAGGCAAATTGCTCTACCGGCGTCATTTCAATGACAGCAAGGTATGACAGTGTTCAAGGGTATGTTAGTAATGAATGATACAATAATTTGATTTTCCTTAATGAATTCCCTACTACATGCCATGCTGGAGGTCTGTGACTGTGTTTAAACCTATTCCTAGTATATACAAGAAACACACATACCGCATACATTGGCACCACATCCATCTCCCCAACGCATAGAAAAACCCTCGAGTACCTCCAGCCTCCCACATCTTGCCTACTTACAATTCGACCCTCCAGCAATAAACGTACCGTCTGAATTCTCACATCCACACTTTCCATCTTTGGGACTCTTGATACATCCCATGCCCTCGCCACTCTCCGCCCCCTTCACACCCGCCTTGTCCCAGAAGAAGGTCCAAATGTCCTGTTTCGTCTTCATCGCCGTGCCCGGCGCGCAATTGTACGCTTCACAGGTTCCGTAAGGGGCGCCGTGGGCGCTGTCGTATTGGTGGTCTTGGGTGAAGACGGCAAAAGTTTGGGCAGAGGTGCGCGTGTTGTGGCTGCATTCTGCAGCTTGGATTGCTTTGCTAGTTTTGATGGCTGTGGCGAGGGGTGTTAGAGGGGAGATATCAAGAAGAACGGGTAAGGGAAAGGCGGCGAGGAGAATGGAGGGAAGAGACGTACGGGCGCACTTGGGGGCGGAAGGATAACTGCCGTTTGTGTGAGAGGTAGCTGGGTCGAGGGTTGCGGTTATAGTTGTTAGGAGGGTGAAGAGCGCGGGGATAGTGTATTTGGTGAACATGGCTGTTGGTTTAGGTGGTGTTTTCAGTTTTCTTCGTAGTACGATTGATCGATTGGAAAGTAGCAGAAGTTCTAGTATGTGTGTGATGATTTTTTTTTCTTAAATTATCAGCGTTGTGGTGCTCAAGGTACCTTTGTACAATGAATGCTTCTGGTTGCACAGCTAATGAAGTTGGGATTTTCATCTACATCACACCATAGTCCTTGCGTACATGAACAGGACTGCTCAAATCCACATGGACGTACCACATATTACGCGGTTTTTAGCAAATGGGCATGTACCGAGGGTGGTGGTGAAACAAACTAGACAAGGATGGTAAGCGCGAAACCTATTTAAGTTGTTTTATTTTAGAGTGCAAACTTTCCCCCTGCTTACCTTACAGCACAAGGCAGTGTGCATGTATACGTAGATGGGGGCTGTGAGTGAGATGCTGGCCTACCTACCTATCACAAGCCTGCCATCTACAAGTTCTCCTCCTCATTATCCTGAGAGATTCCTTCTACCTCTCCAAATCCTCCGAGTTTACTCACTGGATTGCCTATTTCTTTTCCATCTTAAAACCCAGCTTAACGCCCTCTGATGCTGTGGCTTTGATTCCTCTCCACAAAAACTTCTCCATCCATTGAAGTGCATCATTACTTATCCATTATACATCTAGATTCCGATAAGCTGCAAGCCTTTGAGCCGCGACAAATTCGTGAGACCCTCCAAGTCAAAGTACCAAAATTTATGGTACTGAAGGGTGGGAGAAGAGTGGTTTCCGGGTAAATCTGTCGACCGGTTTGTTTGAGCGAGACGAGAAGGTTCGATAGGGGGTTTCGATGCTTGCAATTCCAGGGACATTATTTTGACTAAGAAAAAATTATACTGAGGTTGTGCTGCAACGCGGTGGCGTGTGGCCTGGGGTCATTCACTGACATGAACCATTCAAATAATAACAAACCCAATTCTCCGCGGGCCTCTGCTCTCTTGGTATTGGTTAGAATTAGGTGGCTACCCAATTTTCAGGCGATGCTGTTTAGTATCTCAGCAGTTCGTGTGAGCACTGGTCAGGGTATGCGGTTGTGCTAGAATTTCTACTAGGCCTCTCTGATATGTGGTACGTCGTTCAACAGGCGACATCTAGCAATCGAATTTCGCCTCCCTTGTGTTAAGAGCAGTCATTTCCCATCCTTTTCTGCTGTAAGAGCTTACGAAAGAACTTGTTGACTCTTTTGAGCATGTAAGATTGTTAAAGAAGTGTTTCGGAGCCGTTTTCTTCTGGGGATATTCGTAGAGTTCGGGGTGTGAGCAATATGGAAATCGAATGCGAAGTTGAAAGAGTACATGTGGTATAGATAAGGATACAAATGTATTGATCTGGAAGATAGTTAACCTCAACGATCACGGTCGAGTTCTACCACGTTGGTAAGGAGTTTAGGTACTGAAGACCTAGACTAATGAGAATGCGGTGGTAGAACATTCGTACTAGACAAGCTGAAGTGCTCTAGGAAAGCGTGGCTGTGATGCAAAACGAGTCATGAGCTTAGAGACGACCGTAATAGAAAGACATGGGTCCACTGGGGCGTAAGAAAGTATAGGGCATCTCCAGCTGTGGTACTATATTGTTCGACCGAACAGAGAAGACAATGCATGGCCTACGGTCGCTGTCACCCAGAATGGCCATCACATGAAGCTACATTTAGCAGTTATTTCCGATGTTGCTGAAAGCGAAGTGAAAGGCAATGCGTGCAATGTCTGACGGGCCGTGGAGGAATTTCTGAAACACGCCATTGTTGTCGATACGGGATAAGCAAATGAGGGTCAACTCGAACGGTATGTCGGCTAGAACACAACAGGAGACAGGTGAAGCGCAATATAGGCGTCAAAATAGATCTCGGCAGCGTTACCGTTAGCTAGCTGCACGACAGTGTCCTCGCGTTGGTCTCCGCAGCGCGGCTCCGTTCTTGTGGCTGATCAAGGTGGGGCGTGTCTGCAACAGCGGGAATGCCCCTGCGTCAACAACCAGACAGTTGTGATGAAAGGCCGGGGGTTCCTGCGGGAGCCTGCCGACCTCAATGTTACGATCTCCCCTTTCACCTTCCCCACTGCGCGCTGAGAAAGTAGTTGGACGCGCACACGCGAACTATTTGTTTACCCCCGACAGCTGCAATCAACCCAACCATCAACACCCCGCTTTACCCACTACATTCGCGACCAGTATCCCTACGCACCACAGCTGTTAGTATAAACAGCCCATATACACGGCGCCATGACGCTCCGCGACACGTATTCGAGGTTTCTGGCGACGCCGTCCACGGGCGCGCTGGCTGACCATGCTACGTTGCACTACGTCTCGACCACGACCAGCATCACAGACGCGACAGCAATCATCAAGCACTTGGCTGTTCAGGAGAAGCTGCTTAAGAAGACGAAGCAGAAGATTCTGGACGCCATTGAGGGCAACCATGGCCTCAGCGTCGATGTAGAGACGACGATCGAGTTCAGCAACGGCGGCGGCGCATATTTGCCAGGCCTGGACGACAACTTTGTCGCGGACCGAACGGTGACGTTCGCAATGGTGACTATAGTTTGTCTAGTTATTCTAGGGCGCCGTTTACTAATACTGACAGGTTCACATGGTCCGCTTTGACAAGGCTGGAAAGATCACACAGATACGCCAATATTGGGATCAGGGCTCGCTCCTCAAGCAGATCGACGTCATCGGCGCGCGTTCGCGCAATTGGCCTATCCGCGATGGCAGCGAACAGATTCGCCTGATTACGTCAAATGCCGCTGTTGCTGCGGCTAACCAGCCAGAAACGTCGCCCTCACGTCCATCGACGGCGGCCTCACGGGGCGTTGATGAGGTGTCCATTTCCTCGCGCTCGAGGCGGTCGACCAACAATGCCATGAACGACCCGCACGCATCGCTGTCGCTGTTCCAGCCTCGCGAAATTGACGAGGATGACGAGGATCGCGTCTCTCGCTCGTCGTCGCAGCCTTCGGTACCGCGCTCACTGTCTGCGAAGCCTCCTCCTCGCGAGTACTCTGAGCTGTTCGTCGGCGCCGACGGAGGTTCTCCCTCACCCTCGGAGAGGATCCCGACAAAGGCAGGCAGCGGAAAGAACTTCAAGAACAACCGCTTGTTTGACGGAGAAGAGGATGACTCGGCCGATCGCGCGCCCAGGAGCATCAAGACCAGCTCGAAGAAGTACGACCACTTCACCTTTGGCGAAGGCGAGGAGACACCAAAGGTACGTGACACTTCGCGCCCAACCAGGCACGATCAGCATCGCGACAGAAACGATGCGCATTGGGACTTTGACGACTTTGCCACCCCAGACAAGTCCAAGCCCAAGACACACCCCCAGGCCGTTAGACACTTTGGCTGGAGCGATGATGAGGTTAGTCCTTTCCATCAACCAGAGACCTCGGCTGCTCTCTCGTCTCTGCCATGTATTTGAGAGCCATGTGCTAACGTGTCAATCTTGCAGGACGAAGTCTCACCCATTCGCCGCCCCATAGTCCACAAGGCGCGCCCCGACGCCGACGCACACTTTGACTTTGTCGACGACGGCACTCCCGAGTCTCAGCGCCAGCACCCCACAAAGGGTGGTCGCAGCAACAGGGGCCAAGGCCTCTACGAAGACCATGTCAACAACACGACCAATGACGCCGACGACCATGCGTCAAAGGGTGATGTAAAGAGCGCCTTGAACGATGTGTCGACGGCCGTCAACAAGAACCGTTCCAAGGACTTTGCGTCACAGTTTGAAATGGCAGACAACAGTCCCGGCGCAGGCAAGAATGGCCCATCAGCCACACAGACGCGCAACTCGATGAAGACGCACTGGGGCACGCACCAGGACTCACCCGAGAACCGGGGCATCAACATTGCAGGTAACGGCATGGGCGGACGCAAGGGCACGGAAGCGGCATGGTCGCTGTTTGAAGAGAGCCCGGCACAGAAGGAGAACAAGAGCACGGGTGCAAGACAGGGTATCAAGACGGAAGGTGACGGCATGGGCGGCAAAAAGGGTGCTGACAAGTCTTTCTGGGACTTTTAAAAACAATACCCCCGTCCCTCCTTGGTTGGCATCCGCTTTCTCTTCCTCGTATGTTGAAACATGTGCCAGGCACGCTTTTCTGTTTTGTAGAGGATAAGCGATGGATGAGCCAGTGAAGGGGGGGATGTGATGTGATGTGACGTGAGTTTGGATGAGGGAAACAATGTGCCAAGGTCTCTTGTTCTTGTTCTTGTTCTTGTCGTTTACTAAATCTTGTACAACTAGTCTCCTTTTTTTTGTTCTGTCTTGTCTTCTTGTTTTCAGTCGGACATGTGCACTTGTTTGTCTGTTTGGGGAGGGCCAGTCTGTATCAATCAAGCTATAGCAACAATGACGTCTTTGGACTGAAGTGGATGCGGATGTAAATGACTGCTCGTTCAAACTCGCCGTGTTGAACTGCCTGTTTGTCATCTGTAGCCCTTTTTTGTGTTCTTTTTTATTACTGTGTATTTTTGGTTTCAATGGCAAAGTAGGGTGAAGAGTGTATTTCACGTGATGGATATTGTTGGCAAATTATTTTACAATTCCCGTGATGCCCTGGTAAACACCACCTCGAGCTCATCTCCCAACCGGCCACTATCCATGTCGCCATCCCAAGGCACAAAGCTGACTTTTGCACAGAGGCCAAAATGGGGCCCTAGACTTGCCATTTGGTGCTGGGATAGACTTGCATGCATACTATCCCACACTGCGCGAAAGGCCTCGCCCTCTCCTTCTCTGTCATCACCACCATCACCCTCGGCGTTGTTGTTGTTGTTGTTGTTGTCGTCGTCATCTTCATCATGATCAAACCAGACACCTGCAGTCACCATGCGGCCCAAATTGTCCGCGGGTTCCATGCTCGCCCAAATGTCTGCTGGCGCGTAGTTTACTCTTACCTCCTCCAATGGCGACCGGCCTGCCGCATCTTCAGCGGGCGAGACGAGCATGAGGAGGGCGTGGGCACAGACTTTGACCCAGTAGCGGATTTTGAGTGGGAGCGCGTAGCCCGGGCGGGATGCGCTGCGCTGGTCGTGGGATTCGCGGGATATGAAGGCGAGGGGGAGAGTGATGGTGTGGAGGTTGAAGGTGGGGGAGGCGAGGTATGTGAACAAGGGAGTGACTTCTTGGGACACGAGGAGGTCGAGCTTGGAGGATATGTCTGCTGCCGAGGCTTCGCGGACGGGGTCGTAGGTAGGGTCTGTAAAGGGGTAGTGGGTTGCGAGGCCAAAGGGGTCATTTGCTGTTTGTGCTGTAGTTGTGGTGGGCGGGCGGAATGAAGGGTAGAGAGATGGGTTGGAAGGGTCGTAGTAGTTGTCATCGTAGTGGATGCCTTCGTGGTCGTATTCGTCGTAGTGGCCGTTGTAGTATGCGCCTCGTAGATAGTCGACGTCTACTTGGGCGGTGTCATGCTCCCAGTGCGAATCATCTCTCCACTCGTTTATCTCGGGTGGGTAGTGTTGGAGTGAGGGAAATGTGACCCAGTCCAGTTGGATCTTGCGCAGCCATTTCAGCCATTGCCTGCCGGGTCCGTTTGGCTCTTCAATCTTCTCAAGCAACGCCTTGAGGACAAAAGGGCCGCTGCTCAGGAAGACGGTGTGGTGTTTGAAGAGGGCTTCGAGGGCTTCGCGGGCGACTTGGCGGTTGAGCAAGAAGTAGTCGTGGCGGATGACCAGGAGGATGGAAGCGGCGCTGGGCTTGAAGTACTTCAAGTTACGTCGTTCAATAGGGCGCTGACCATGGTGATGTTGAATGGCAAAAGTGTAGTCGTAGATCTAACATTTGCAGTCAGCACTCTGGTAGCCTGGTGTGCATTGCCCCGCCATGCAGGCGCATACCTGATCGCGGAGTTCCCGCGGAAGTTTGAGAAACGGAAAGACGGACTGATGCGGTAGTACCTCCTTTGGGAGTGCGTCCTCGCCGTGCTCTGTTTCGGCGGTACTCATTTCGCCCGGTTTGCAAGTTCACGCGTAGATTTCGTGATGCGGACCAAGGCCTCGCTTTGCCCCGCAGGCACGTCGCCAAGCTGCCCCGGTCCCGCCGATGCGATCTTCACGTGAGATGATCCGCGGCCCAATTCGCATCACGGGCTTAGGCGACGCTAAATCAGGAAGGCACTCAACCACTAATCTTGGAAGGACGGGCCGACTTCTCTGCTGTCTTGTAAATGACTTTTGGACCACGCTTTGTAGCGTTCCACCCACTCGGGTCGCGAGTCAGAGCCGTCACCAGGCGGCCTCGGACGTACTTTTGGATCTGGTAACGGCGATTGCGTGTCTTTTTGCTCTCGTGTCGGAGGTGTGTGAGGTGAGGGTGATGGCAAAAACATGCCATTTACTTGGCTAATCCATTCCGTCCCAAGCTGATGCCGAAGCCGTTCTAGGAGATGGATTCTGCCTTTGGTCGTCGCACCACATGGAGGAAAGTCTCCGTTCAGCGACAAAGTTTGGCGGGTCATGGCCCACTTGGGATCTTTGTACGACGTGATGCCGGAGTCAGCGCTACAAAAAGCGATTCGGGCGGCCGTCAATTACAGGTATATGTCGCCTTTTGGCTTACGGGACCACGGTTGTGTTGCTTCATGTAGAGGTCATGCATCCCAGTGTCACCACGAGCAAGCATGCAGCCAAGTACAGTACAGCAAGTAGAGACAGGGTACAGGCTTAGGCGGGGCACATGTCTCACCGAACCCATATGGCTTAGCAGTTCCGATGGGCAAGGATCCCGATGAGGTGGAGATCTTCGGGACATGTCACTGCAACGTTTGGTGGTAATGCATTACAGAGGGAGAGACGGGAGGTCTGCCGACTGGTTGTTCGCTTTCAAGGCACCTCTCAGCGCGCCGAACGAGCTGGCTGACTAGCTGGCTGGGTGGAAGAATGTTTGCAGATGCGTCACACGGTGAGCGCCCAACAGTTGCACGTATGGGCGGGTACCAGCTGCTGGCAGGTTGACGCGTCGGCGTACAAGCTCTCGCATTTCGACGCCTGTCTTGGATGGAATTGACAGACTGATAACGTGTCGCGCGTGTGCGACCAGGCGTAGATGCACACATTCGATGCTGCAGGCCAATTCGATGGCTTGGATCGGAAATCGGAAGTAAAAGGCAGGGACCGTCCGACGCAGGCACTCGATGGCAGGCCGTTGTCCCTGAATCGATCATGCTACCTTGGGACGTCATGATGCCCGCACCGGGGCTAAAAGCATGCCTATGCACTTGTACATACACAGCAGCGCATGTGTAGGCAGTAGACTGTTCTATCTCTTACAGCCTAGTGATGCTGTGTGCTTGAATCAAGCCACACAAGGCCGTTATGTGTATGAGCCCGGTTGTTGGGACTGTGTGCGGTAGTACCATGCGGTCGAGTACACAGTGCAATGCGAGGAGGCAGCGACACGGCCATGTGGTATACGGTACCTTGGTCGGCTTGAACCGAGGAGGGTGACACTGGCCCAGAGCATGGTGATGACAAACAAGCCATTTGCCGAATTCCCTCTGGGCCCTCAACAGCGGCTGCATGGCATCCAAAGGATTACATACCTGGGCAGCTATTTTGCTTGTGAAACCTGGCGCCCTCTAGCAGCGACGAGGCAGCGATAAGAGCAAGTACGGGTCAGGCCAGACTTGAAAGTGTGGTCGGCTCTTTGTCCCAAGGCGTGTGGATGAGGCATGGACAAGGGAAGGCTGACGATGATGATGATGATGATGATGATGGTGAGATTCCGTGGTTGAGTACGGGGGGGGACTAGGATTGTGGGGTGAGAACAAGGAAGACAGGCTGCTTACTTTGGGTAGGTGCTAGGATTGTGATCAAGGAAGTCGTCATGCAGGTTCTAGGGGCGGCGCAGAACATGGACTTGGGCCGGTAAAGATGATAAAAGGGAAAAAAAAAGAGCGTGTCAGATGGGCGGTAGTGTCGTGTAGGAAGGCATGCAGTCTTGACTTGTATGGTACTCGAGTGCGTGTAGGTGGACTGGAGATTTCCAGGTCGGTGCTCACATGACGCCCCGTGTCACCACTCGAACCTGGCGGATCGACGCGGCCCCCCCAAGGGTTCAGGCATCAGGTGCATTGATGGCAGAGGCAGATGGACGACGATGGGTTCCAAGGTGGGAGGGAGGATTTGGATGTAACGGTCAAGGTCGAGGGAGGCCAATCAACGGCGGCGGGCTCCGAGGCTGGGAGCTTGTAACAAGGGGTGCATCTCTCTTACCACGGATGCGAAATAGGTAGAGAGGGCTTGTATCACATATTCGGAGCCGGGCCGGATGATTGGCAGGGCCCTTTTTTTGTGGGCTCCGGGCAGGCCAGAAGACGCGGGCTTTGGTCCTTGTCAGGGCGGGAGAAATACACGAAGCGGGAGGCAGGGGTGGGTCGGGGGCTGCTGAGGCTTTGGCAGCCAGATGTGCATACTTACGACTGGGCTGCAGCAGTGCAGCAGCGCAGCAACAGCAGCGCAGCCCAGTGCAGACGTGCAGCATCCGAGTTGGCGGACAACGTGGGCATCTGCTCGGTCCCGTCGTGGGGAGGGGCGCCGGCCAAGTCATGGCCATGTATGTTTGTTTGGCATACGGCATACGCAGACGACGGGCGGTGCTACTGCACCGCATGCCGGCAGCGAGCAACGAGCTGCAGCGCTGGATTGTGCGCTACAGCTGGCCGTGGGCGGATCGCCACCCGACCCCAGCGTGGTAGCAAGGTAACAGCAATCTGCTACTGCTCGGCGCTTTCGCCGGTTGGGTGGCAGCCATGGGCAAGCCGTCGAGGGCCTAGTGGGCCTCGTGGCGGTACAGCGGGCGCGGGCTGGATAGCACGACGGGTTTGGCTAAAGGGAGGTCCGTCTAGTCCCTGCCATGCTCGCCTGTGGGCCAGAGGCCGTCTTTTGCATCGTCGATACCTACCCCAGCCCCCCCCCCCCTCTCTCGCTCTCGCTCTCAGTCTCTCAGTCTCTCGTGCTGAGCAGGGCGTGGTGTGGTGCGGTGCGGTGCCGTGTGGGCGGTGCCGTGTCCTGGCTCGCTGGTTGTCGTGATGGTGACAGTGGGCACCAGTTCGCGCCCAGGCAGGGAGGGCAAGTCGAGTGTGCAGCTAGCCGCCGCTAAACGGGATGCTGAGATACACGAGGCCTCGATTGAACGATTTCCCACGTGTGGCCGGCTCAGCAGCTGGGCACTACCGCCGCCCACAATTGGTTGCCCCCTCCCCCTCCCCTCCCCTTGCGCAGAGTCCGACTCGACGTAACCGCGCCCTCTCCTGCTCAAACGTCTTTGCTTTCCGCTGCACATCCTCCTCCTCCTCCTCCTCCTCCTCCACCCTCACACGTCCCTTCCGAAAGTCGCACACGCCGTCCAGACCGCCGGCTGCCCGCTGCTTTCTTGTGCGCCCAAGGAACTGCCCGGGGCCGTCTATGCAAGGCACACGACTGACCTCATTCAGCCGGTCGCAACGCCCACAAGGCCTGCCCGCCGTCCCTCCACACACACACACACACGCACACGCACACTCGAGTCTCCCTCCATTTTCTCTCCGCGACATGACCTCGTCCGCTCTGGCTTCTGTGTGTGCTTAACCGCCTACTGACTCTCTTTTTCATTTCCTTTTCCCCACGCGCCCAAGAGCGGCCCCAACTTGACAAATTACTAGCCACAAACCATCTTGGCCCTCCCTCTTGCGCCTCACCTCACTCCGGGGAGCCTAGTCTGACCTCACTGGTCGTGTACCACAAACCACGACGACGACGACGGCGACGGACAACCCAGCGCCACTCGCTACTACCACCACCACCACCACCTCTTGACACCTAGCCCTCCAGAGCCTTTTCTTCCCATTCCGCTCAATTCGCCTCGAGCGCCAGCCCACGACGCACTCGCCTACTGCTCGTGTCCTGCATCCGGTCCTGGCCACGCCCGTCCTCGTGTCCATCCCAGATCGCGCCATCTGAAGGCTGTGTGCCTGTGTACCAGTTGGGCTGGTCGGTGTAGCTTCATTGTGCCTGCAGCTACTGCAGCCTCGTCTCCTTTGGCCACGAGTACCCACCGGCCTCTCGAAGAATAGCACCGGCGGCACTGCTTTCTTTTTGTCTGGTCTGGCTTTGCTGCTGCCCGCTGCCGCCAGTGTGCCCGTCATCATCGCCCGCCAGCATCTGCCTGGCAATCGACGGCACTCGACGCTTGCCGTTGCCGTAAAGGTCCGCTTCGCTCGCCGCATTGCCCTTGCCCTGGGACTCGACTCGGTCTTGGCGGAAACTCATCGTGCCCCACTTCACAAACTGCCATCATCTCGTTGCGGGAGGAGCGAACCATATCCCGTGCCTCTGCGCCCTCGCTCTTCGACAACCCTTCCGCCCTGCATCACCCTGACAGCAGAACCACTCCACGCCGCTGCCATTCTTTACCACCACCACCACCCCCCGCAAAACCTTTCGTCTTTTTTCCCCCATCTTTTCTTCTGCACCCTTCTTCGCAACCACCGGACTTGAACCGAACCGGACAAACTGCTCACTCCTCCTCGGCCTCCTCATTGGTTGGTTGCTGTCTGACCCCAACCGCCTGCCTACTCCAGCAACCTGATTTTGCTTGCCGTATCGCACTACCCCCCCACGACCACTCAGGACGCAGTCAGCGTCCTCGTGCATGAAGCCTACTGCCATGGATTCAGCAACGCATCAGCGAGCGCCGCATGGCAATGGCGTGTCGCTTGTCAACGTGTCTCAAGGCCAGCAGTCGCTTCCTCCCTTGTCATCGCTTACCCATAGCCTCCCAGCATCGGAGCCAAGTCCGCCGCATGTCAGACAACATTCCGAGGCCCGCGAGGTTCGCGACTCAGGCAACTGGTCCATTGCACCGAGCGTTGCCCCAAGCAAACGCAAGTAGCCAGTCCATCATCTTTTAAATTTTTTAGTTAATTTTTTTTTTGCACATTCCTCTAACCAGCGGCCCAGACTCATCGACCGTCTCTCAGCACATGGGTCTCCAGGTTTGCACCCTTCTGAACCCTTCCGACGACTCATCGCCATCCCGCAACTCGATACCTGATACGCCGTCGTCGGCGAGGTATCCTTCTGGTCTATCCCAGGCCTCTCAGGTACCTCATACCGCTCGCCGCCTGCTACCGTGAACTCGTCTAACACGATAGTAGAACAATGCTCTGCCGTCGCTCAACCATGGCTTCGACAACAGGCTCAGTATTGATGCAGGTTCCCATTTCGACTCTCGACGCAGCAGCGTGGATAGCCGAGTGAATGTTGGCATGGGCCATCTCAGCCTCCACCCACAGTCACCTTACGATAGCCAGAACCCGTCCCGCGTTTCGCTCGTCTCAAATCTGCAGCAGCAACGAGGCATCGCAAATCCCGAAGTACGCCCCAATGGTACCTCCCCTCTGTCTCCCACCCGTAGCGGTTCGCGCGCCCAGCACCCCCCGCGGCGCGCTCCTGTCATCACCCCCAACCCCAGGAGCGTATCGGGTATGCCAGACCCTACCGCTTCGGCCCCGACACCTGGTTTTCCCTGGGCTTTTCCCGACCAACCCGATGTCCCCACTCCACAGGCAGAGTACAATGGCCCAGTAGCGCAGACATCAACTAGTGGTGAGTCTAGCATTACTCGCTCAAATGTCCCTTCGCGCCAAAACAGCTTTGCTACGTCAATCAATAGTAGCATACATACACCTGAATCAAAACTACCCTATGGCCAAGAACAACTACACGACGGCACGCGCTCCTGTACTGCTTCCACGGCCCATTTACTAACTTGCACAGACATCCCAAGCACACATCACCACTCGATGCAACACCGTAGCGTCACAAGCCTGCAAAGCATGGACCAAACCAGCCCCTTGCCTCCTGGAACGGGAAGCTACAGCCGAACACCCGAACTTCGCGTCAGCCATAAAATGGCCGAAAGGAAACGCAGGAGCGAAATGAAGACGTTGTTTGATGATCTCAACGCGATACTGCCAAACTCCCCAGGCAACAAGTCAAGCAAGTGGGAGGTTCTCACAAAGTGTAAGTGCCATTACAGTTCAACACTGACACCTCTAACATGCCACTAGCCATTGAACACATCAAGATGATCAACACCTCAAATCACAATTTACGCAAGGATCTTAACCGGTTGCAGCTCGAGGCGGATGCCGCTCGGCGCATGCCCCAGGCGCAGCAGACACACCATGAGACGGAATCACTACGTCAAGAAGTGACTGCACTGTGGACCGCTCTTCACCGCCTTGACCCAAACAATCCTCATATTTACGGAACCTTTACTGCCAGTCTCGCACAGCAGGGACACGCACAGGCTCATTCCGCACCACGGGCCCCTACCAACAACGTTCTCCCACCACTGCAAAATCAACAACAAGCGCACCCGCAGCCCCAACCGCCACCAGCGACTCCGTGGGCATCACAGCATACGACGCCGATGCAGGGTGTCGAATATGCTGGTATGCGGTCCTACGACCACTCGCATCGCTGATAGACACGTTTGTTTATTTTGGCACTTTCTGCATTAGCCATCTCAGATCACGTTCATGACCACCTCGAGTCAAAAGGTGTCGTCCCCAGCTATCATCATGGTTTCCGTTCCCCGCGCAAATCTTTCATTCTCGTCTCTATCTTCTTTTTCTTCTTCTTTCTCTTCTTCTATTTCTTCAGCCTAACGAGCTCGCAAGACTAGCTCTTTCTGCTACTATACCGACGGATGGGTACGCGCTTCAGTTGACTTGATCCGTGGACGTAAGACTAGTTGGCCCCACCGACAACGGTCCTAATCATCTTCGACTGTGTTTTACGACATTCTTCAGCAGCAAAACATATCATGACATGGCCTTATGCAACATCTGTGGCATGGTTTGCTTGGCTTTCTTTTTCAATCAGCAACATGGGTGTAGGGCGGCGCTTTACGGAGTCGATTTATACCCCAACGGTTCAGATGGCATGGGAAGCCTCTTTCCTCAGGCAAGGTTAGGACAAAAAAAAGTGTATTCAGTCATGTATCCTGTGCGACGCACAGGTCCCTCTCTGCATCTCGGATGAAAGAAATTGGGCTCAATGATATAAGGAAAGGATGGGGTGGAAAGGAAAAATCGGGCTGTTGTTCCGAGTGTGGAACTTGGTTGGCGATTGAAATCTCATTTCCCAAATAAGTCACGTCTATGCATTTTTGCCATTTTGTTGTTGGTTCGGCTTGTGCTCCGGTCAGCTCATTTCCGTCGTTAGCTGCCGTGCTCGATCCAACAAGCACAACCCGAGACTTTGGTCCCTGCATGATGATCTGACACGTGGGCATTTGCTCTGCCTTTTACAACTGCCGAAAGAAAAAAGAAGGGTAGAAAACACGTGGTTGATAGAACAACATACGATTTTAGATTATTAGCAGTTTTTTTTCTTAGTATCTTGTTTAGGTGATGCATGGCTCCTCTTCCATGTTCGACATGTCAAGTTGGGTAATGACAAACTATAAGCAACCTATTTGACTTTTTCTCTCTTTCTTTCTTTCTTAGTATGTCGCTAAGAGTTTTAGCAATGTAGACAAATATACTTTTTCCCCCTCCTTTATTAGGGTTTAAATGAAAAGAAGAGGTAAATCGCTATAGTTATTATTATTATTATTATTATTATTATTATAGCCATCTCAATTTTGTTTAAAGGGGTGTGTGTGTGTGTGTGTGGAATTTAACATGTTTAACTTACCTAAGAGAAAACTCTAAGTCAAACCCGAATTAAACGTTTGTAAAATTACAACAAAGTAAAAAAAAAAACACTACAAGCATTCTACTTTTATACTTTTTTTCTTTTCACACCAAGGTGTAGGGATAGGTAGTTGAGTGGTCTGATTAATTTCTAGAGAGAGAGAGAGAGAGAAAAAAAACCCCTCCCCTCCCCACGCCTCCTACCCTAGATGCTACCGTGAGCTCGTGTTTTGAGGGTTGGATTAACTGGCTCGGGTCACTCGGTAGCTCGGTCGCTTCGGGGAAAAGAAAAAGAGAGGGGCTGGGCTGGGCTGGGCTGAGCTGAGCTGAGCTGAGCTCCGGGGAAGGCATGGCATGT
>Ga0265798_10006646_pt1 | contig 15147 bp, 12 predicted proteins | sample P3T30metagenome_FD_192430 | JGI IMG/M metagenome (GOLD analysis project Ga0265798, IMG submission 192430) | Plant litter microbial communities from East Loma Ridge, Irvine, California - P3 T30 | ecosystem: Environmental > Terrestrial > Plant litter > Unclassified | place: USA: California... | reverse complement strand
GAAAACGCCAATGCGCTGTTCGAGAAGAAGGACTACGCGGGCGCCATGAAGCTCTACACCAAGCTGGCCGACGCCGGCAATCCCGAAGCCCAGCAGGCGCTGGGCCAGATGTATTTCTACGGCGAGGCGGGGCAGGTCGACGAAGCGAAGGCGGCAGAGCTGTTCAAGAAGTCGGCCGCCAAGGGCAACAAGGTCGCCGGCGCCTCGCTCGCACTGATCGAGCAGCGCGCCAAGCGCCGCGCCGACATCAACTACTGGATCAAGGGCTACGACGGCGCCGACCTGAAGACCGGCGAGTACCAATGCAAGGCGCCGCGCATCCCGGCCATGTCGAAGATCAACGAAGAGATCGACCGCATCGGCACCGCCGTGAAGAACTGGCAGGAGTGCTACAACAAGTACGTCACCCACCTGAACAACCAGATGCCGCTGACCAGGCGCATCCCGGAAGACGTCCAGAAGCTGATGAACAAGGAAGAGACGGCAAAGTCGACCGCCTACCTGGCCCAGCTGCAGGAAAACCTGAGCGAAGAGGCGCGGGTCAGTTCGAAGCTGCTGCTGGCCGATTTCGACGCCTGGCGCAAGGCGACCGAGACCTATGTCGAGCAGCACAACCAGATGGTGAAATCCGCCAAGAAGGATTCTTACTGGGCGGACAAGAAGATCCAGTAAGGCACACAAGGTAAAACGGGGTAGCCAGGGCATATCGCCCCGGCTACCCCGTTCTCAATTCGCCAGGGCGAATCAGTGCCAGCTGCGCATCAGGCCGACGGCCAGGCCCTCGAGCGCGAATTCATCTTCCGGCGACACCTGGATCACCTTGAAGTCCGGATTCTCGGGCAGCAGTTCGACCAGGTTGCCGGTCTTGCGGTAGCGCTTGACGGTGACTTCCTCGCCCAGGCGCGCGACCACGATCTGGCCGTTCTTGGCGCTGTCGATCTTCTTGACGGCCAGGAAATCGCCGTCGCAGATGCCGGCGTCGCGCATCGACCAGCCCTTGACCTTCAGCAGGAAGTCGGGGCGCGCCGAGAACATGGCGGCGTCGACGGAGTAGGTGGCTTCCACGTGTTCCTGGGCCAGGATCGGCGAACCGGCGGCGACGCGGCCGACCAGCGGCAGCGACATCATGAGGTTCGGCGGCGGCATCGGGATCTGTTCGACCGAGGCCCCGACCAGGCGGATGCCGCGCGACGTGCCCGGCGAAATCTCGATCGCCCCCTTGCGCGCCAGCGCTTGCAGATGTTCCTCGGCCGCATTGGCCGACTTGAAGCCCAGTTCGGCCGCGATTTCGGCGCGGGTCGGCGGGAAACCGGTGTTCTCGATCGCTTCCTTGATCAGGTTAAGGATCTGTTCTTGCCTTGCAGTGAGCTTGAGCATGTTTGTGTTACGGCAACCGGTTGTGAGAGTAGACTGTATTTTTGTACAGTATTCTCGGATGCGCAAGGGGGTACGCGGGAAAAGTGCAAAAAAATTGTGCGTTCGGTGTTGCAGTCCTGCGGATTGTGGCTGTGTGCACGCAAAGTTCGTCGCGTCCAACGAACATCACCATCCACCCCAGGCTTCCCACCTGCCGCATTTTCACGCTATAATTGCCGGCTTACCTTCCCACACTCGTCTTGACGCCGAGGTGGGCATTTGTTTAAACGTCCTTAAGGAGTGTTGCATGCGTCATTATGAAATCGTTTTTATCGTCCACCCGGACCAGAGCGAGCAAGTCCCGGCGATGATCGAGCGTTACAAGACCACGGTGACCAGCCGCGGCGGTAACATCCATCGCGTGGAAGACTGGGGCCGCCGTCAAATGGCTTACCAGATCCAGAAGCTGCCGAAAGCCCACTACATCTGCCTGAACATCGAGTGCGACAACGAGACCCTGGTCGAGCTGGAAACCGCATTCAAGTTCAACGATGCCGTCCTGCGTCACCTGACCGTCAAGATGAAGAAGGCCGAAACCGCACCGTCGCCGATGATGAAATCGGTCCAGCGCGAAGACGCAGCCAAGAGCCACCGCGCCGAAGCAGCCGCTGCACCGGCCCCGGCCGCCGCAGCTGCCTAAGTTTTTTCTCGGGAATTCGTAGAACGCAGTGAACCATTTTCAGCTCATCGCGACCATCGCGGAGCGGGATGTCCTGCGTTTCACCCCGGCCGGCGTCCCCATCGTGGGCGCAGTCCTGCAGCACGATTCGCAGCAGGCAGAGGCCGGAGTGGCAAGGCAGGTCGCGTTTGAAATCGTCGCACTCGGTGCGGGAGAGATTTCAGGCAGGCTGGAAAACGCCGAACTCGGCGCCGCCTACCGCTTCGAAGGATTCCTCGCCAGGAAAAACCGCAACAGCAAAGCCTTGGTGTTTCACATCATTGATTTCAGTGCCGCTTGAAAGCGGCGCAATTTAGATTAGATACAGGAGCCTAAAATGGCATTCGGTAAAAAGTTCGACAAAAACAAAGCTAAAGAAAAACTCAAGCGCAAACAGCAGAACCCGCTGTTCAAGCGCAAGAAATTCTGCCGCTTCACCGCTGCAAACGTGGAACAGGTCGATTACAAAGACGTCGACACCCTGAAGGACTTCGTCCAGGAAAACGGCAAGATCATGCCGGCACGCCTGACCGGTACCAAGGCGCACTACCAGCGCCAGGTCGACACCGCGATCAAGCGCGCACGCTACCTCGCGCTGCTGCCGTACACCGACCTGCACCACGGTTAATTCCCGTCGTACAGATCAGAACTTCTGGAGAAAAATATGCAAATTATCCTTTTGGAAAAAGTTGTTAACGTCGGCAACCTGGGCGACGTCGTCAAGGTCAAGGACGGTTACGCACGTAACTTCCTGATCCCGCAAAAAATGGCACGCCGCGCTACCGCGGCCGCCGTGGCCGAGTTCGAAGTCAAGCGCGCCGAGCTGGAAAAAGCAGCTGGCGAGAAGCTGTCGGCAGCACAAGCCCAAGGCGACAAGCTGAGCGGCATGACCGTCACCATCGCCCAGAAAGCCGGCGTCGATGGCCGTCTGTTCGGTTCGGTCACCAACTTCGACATCGCCGAAGCCCTGAGCAAGCAAGGCTTCGCGGTCGAGAAGTCGCAGGTTCGCCTGCCGACCGGCCCGCTGAAGACCACCGGCGAATTCCCGGTCGCCGTCGCGCTGCACACCGACGTCGTGTCCGAGATCACCATCGCTGTCGTTGGCGAAGCTGCATAAGCTGTTGTTGCACAAATGAAAAAGCCGGGTTCGCCCGGCTTTTTTTACGTCCTGAAAAATCGGTCATTTATGACAGCCGTATGACAGGAGAAGGTATAATGCCCGCCATGAATTCCCCAGCCGATCCGCAAGTCGACTCCCTGCGCATCCCGCCGCACTCCATCGAAGCAGAACAGTCCGTCATCGGCGGCCTGCTGCGCGATAACGCCGCGTGGGACCGTATCGCCGACTTCATGAGCGCGGACGATTTCTACCGCTACGATCACCGCATCATCTTCGAACAGATGGTCCGTCTGATCAACGGCGGCAAGCCGGCCGACGTGATCACGGTCTACGAGGCCTGCAACAACCTCGGCAAGGCCGAGGAAGTGGGCGGCCTGCAGTACCTGAATGCGATGGCCCAGAACACGCCATCCGCGGCCAACATCCGTCGCTACGCCGAGATCGTGCGTGACCGCGGCATCCTGCGCAAACTCATCACCGTCGCCGACGAAATCTCGGGCAACGCCTTCAACCCGCAGGGCAAGGAAGTCAAGCAGATGCTGGACGAGGCCGAGTCGAAGATCTTCGCGATCGCGGAGACCGGCTCGCGCGGCCAGCAGGGCTGGAACGCGATCCAGCCGCTGCTGACCCAGGTGGTCGAACGGATCGACGAACTGTATTCGCGCGAGAACCAGGGCGAGATCACCGGCGTGCCGACCGGCTTCATCGACCTCGATCGCATGACCTCCGGCCTGCAGCCGGGCGACCTGGTGATCGTGGCCGGTCGTCCGTCGATGGGCAAGACCGCGTTCTCGGTGAACATCGGCGAGAACGTCGCGATCGAAGCCGGCCTGCCGGTGGCCGTGTTCTCGATGGAGATGGGCGGCACCCAGCTGGCGATGCGTATGCTCGGTTCGGTCGGCCAGCTGGACCAGCACCGCCTGCGTACCGGGCGCCTGAACGACGAGGACTGGCCGCGCCTGACGCACGCCATCCAGAAGATGAACGACGCCCAGCTCTACATCGACGAGACGCCGGCGCTGAACCCGATCGAGATGCGCGCGCGTGCGCGGCGCCTGGCGCGCCAGTGCGGCAAGCTCGGTCTGATCATCGTCGACTACCTGCAGCTGATGCAGGGCAGCCAGCCGGGCGACAACCGCGCCTCCGAGATCTCGGAGATCTCGCGCTCGCTCAAGGGTCTGGCCAAGGAATTGCATTGCCCGGTCATCGCGCTGTCCCAGCTGAACCGCTCGCTGGAACAACGACCCAACAAGCGGCCCGTCATGTCCGACTTGCGCGAATCGGGCGCTATCGAGCAGGATGCGGACGTTATCATCTTCCTGTATCGCGACGAGGTCTACAACCCGGACTCGCCCGATAAAGGTACCGCCGAGATCATCATCGGCAAACAGCGTAACGGTCCGATCGGGGCGATCCGCCTCACCTGGATCGGCCAGTACACCAAGTTCGGCAACTACAGCGGTAACCTGAGCGTCTACCAGGGCGATTAAGTTTTACAGCAGTTTCCAACGAAGTTCTTAACAATCAAGCCGGCCATGAGCCGGTTCACTTTGCCGCTGCCAGCCGTGGCGGCGGTTTCGAAGTCCCAAGAGATTTACAACGGAGAATACAATGTTTGGACGCCTGATGCCCCAGGAGGGCAAGTTCTTTGACCTGTTCAACCAGCACGCCGCGCTGTGCGTGAAGGGCGCGCAGGAGATGGTCGCGCTGATGACCAACTTCGACGACCTGGAAAATCGCACCCACGCCGTGGAAAGCATCGAGAAACAGGCGGACAAGATCACCTACGCCACCGTCGACCTGCTGCACAAGACCTTCATCACCCCGCTCGACCGCGATGACATCCACAAGCTGATCACCAGCATGGACGACATCCTCGACATGATGGAAGACGCGGCCCAGACCATCTCGCTGTACGACCTGCACGCGGTGACCCCGGAAGCCAAGCGCCTGGCCGAACTGTGCCTGTCGTGCTGCCTGAAGGTGCAGGAAGCCGTCGGCCTGCTGCACGACATGGGCAACGCCCAGAAGATCGTTGCGATCTGCGAAGAGATCGACCGCTTCGAGTCGGACGCCGACCACGTGATGCGCGCCGCCATGTCCAAGCTGTTCCGCGACGAACCGGACGTGCGCAACCTGATCAAGATGAAAGCCATCTACGAGATCCTCGAGACCGTGACCGACCGCTGCGAGGATGTCGCGAACATCGTCGAAGGCATCATCGTCGAAAACGCGTAACGCACTCCAGAAGAAGAATAACCAACATGGAATCTATCCACATCAGCATCTACGTGCTGGGGTTGCTGGTCGGGCTGGCGCTCATCTTCGACTTCATGAACGGCTTCCACGACTCGGCGAACTCGATCGCCACCGTCGTGTCGACCGGCGTCCTGAAGCCGCACCACGCCGTCGCCATGGCCGCCTTCTTCAACTTCATCGCGATCTTCGTGGTGAACATGAAGGTCGCCCAGACCATCGGCAAGGGCACCATCGACCCGCACGTGGTCGACCACTACGTGATCTTCGGGGCCCTGGTCGGGGCCATCGCCTGGAACATCATCACCTGGTACTACGGCATTCCGTCCTCGTCCTCGCACGCCCTGATCGGCGGCCTGGTCGGCGCGGCCGTGGCCAAGGCCGGCACCGGCTCGCTGGTCTCGGGTGGCCTGATCAAGACCGTCGCCTTCATCGTGGTGGCGCCGCTGCTCGGCTTCATCCTCGGCTCGATCATCATGCTGCTGGTGTCGTGGATTTTTGTGAAGTCCACGCCCAGAAAAGTGGACACCTGGTTCCGGCGCCTGCAGCTGGTCTCGGCCGCCGCCTACTCGCTGGGCCACGGCGGCAACGACGCCCAGAAGACCATGGGCATCATCTGGATGCTCCTGATCGCAGCCGGCTACGTCAGCGTCAACGATACGCACCCGCCGGCATGGGTCATCATCTCGTGCTACGCGGCGATCGCCTTCGGCACGCTGTTCGGCGGCTGGCGCATCGTCAAGACCATGGGCCAGAAGATCACCAAGCTGAAACCGGTCGGCGGCTTCTGCGCCGAAACCGGCGGCGCCATGACCCTGCTCATGTCGAGCCACTTCGGCATCCCGGTCTCGACCACCCACACCATCACCGGCGCGATCGTCGGCGTGGGCTCCTCGCGCAAGATGTCGGCGGTGCGCTGGGGCGTGGCCGGCAGCATTGTCTGGGCCTGGGTCTTCACGATTCCGGCGTCGGCCTTCATGGCGGCGGTGGCGTGGTGGATCGGCACCCACATCATGTAAGCGTTAGAAACGCGCATGAAAAAAAGCAGGACGCATGCGTCCTGCTTTTTTTATGGCCGAGCCAAAAGTCTACAGCGTGACCTCGAGCCCCTCGAACGCCAGCTGCACGGCCATCCCCTCGAGGCGATCGCGCCAGCGCGCCAGCACCTCGGCGAACGCCGCTTCCAGGTCGTCGTCGCCGCGGGTCGGCTCGTGGTGGGTGCAGTACAAACTCTTCGCGCCGACGCGCAGCGCCATCTCGATCGCCGCGTCGAAGGTGCCGTGGCCCCAGCCGGCCTTGGATGGGTATTCCTCGCGCGTGTACGAGCAGTCGACGATCAGCGCATCCACAGCGCGCATGGCGGCGTCGATGGTGTCCTGGCGCGCCTGCAGATGGGCCGCGCAGGCGGCGAAGGCCGGGTCGCCTGGTGCATACGGGTTGTGCCAGGGTTCATGGTCGCCCGTGAAGAACAGCGAGCGGCCGTTGCAGGAGATGCGGTAGCCCAAGTTGGTGACCGGATGGTTCATGACCACGTTGTCGACCACGGCGTCGCCCACCGCGATCGGCACGCCTATGTGGAGCGTGCGGTACTCGATGGTGGCGGCCATCTGGGTCTCGCTGACCGGGAAGTAGCTGTTCTGAAGCTGCACGCCCATGACGTGCTCGATGCCTTGATTCGTGACCGGGTCATGGGCGCCGTGCAGGCGCACCCGGCTGCCCTTGATGAACAGCGGCGTGAAAAAGGGCAGGCCGTGGATGTGGTCCCAGTGGCTGTGGGTGATGAAGATGTTCGCCTTTACAGGCAGCCTGGTGAGCAGGTGCTGGGCCAGCGGGAACAGGCCGGTGCCGCCGTCGAGGATGAGCAGGGTGTCGTCGTCGGTCCGGACTTCGATGCAGGTGGTGTTGCCGCCGTAGCGCACGGTACGCGGACCCGGGGACGGAATCGAGCCCCGCACCCCCCAGAATCGAAATTTCATCTCTACTCCCGAACTGATAATTATTGTTATGAGACAACGCCCATGATAGCCAGTTTGTGGCGTCCCTTGGCCGAAAATTTGTAAATCTCGCACCAGACATATACAGGCGAGCTTAACGAAGCTACACTTCGGGATGTTACCTAGCGGCAAAATTGCTCCTGTCAGAAGCAGCGGCACTGCGGTCCAACCTCGCCTTCCGTCATGCAAGAGCTGAATCCCTCACAAATCGCGCAACGCCTGCACCAGCTCACCGAAGTCAGCGTGGCGCTGGGGGACACCCACGACACCGCCGGGCTGCTCGAGCGCATCCTGCGCGTCGCCAAGCACATGACCGACGCCGACGGCGGCACCCTGTATCGCCCGAGCGACGACCGGCGCAGCCTGTGCTATCACATCTCGATCAACGACACCCTCGGCCTCTACCAGGGCGGCCTGAAGGGGCAGCCGATCGACATCGCGCCGATTCCCCTGTGCGACGGCGACGGCAACAAGAACCTGGCCGCGGTGGCCGCCTACGCCGCCAACTGCAACCAGTCGGTCAACATCGAGGACGTCTACCAGGCGGAGGAGTTCAACTTCTCGGGCATGCGCAGTTTTGACGCGGCCTTCGGCTACCACTCGCAATCCTTCCTGACGGTGCCGATGACCGACCACGAGGGCGAGCTGCTGGGCGTGCTCCAGCTGATCAACGCGAAGGACCCGCAGACAGGCAGCATCCGCGCCTTCTCGCAGACCGACCAGCGCTTCATCGAGGCGCTCGCGACCCAGGCCGCGGTGGCGCTCACCAACCAGCTCTTGATCCGGCAGCTCGAGAACCTGCTGGAAGCGCTGGTCAACCTGATCAATATCGGCATCGACGAGAAGTCGCCCTACACCGGTCGCCACTGCCAGTTCGTGCCGGAGCTGACCATGATGCTGGCCGAAGCCGTGCATGCGACCGGCGAGGGCCCGATGGCCCACTTCCGTATGAGCGACGCCGACCGCAAGGAGATTTGGCTGGCCGGCCTGCTGCACGACTGCGGCAAGATCACGACGCCGGTGCACATCGTCGACAAGGCGACCAAGCTGGAAACCATTTTCGACCGCATCCACTTGGTCGACACGCGCTTCGAGGTGCTGCTGCGCGACGCGGAGATCCATGCCCTGCGCGCCAAGTGCGCCCCCGGGGCCGACCACGCGGCAATCGACGAGCGCCTCGCGTTCGAGCAGGCGCGCATCAAGGCCGACCGCGACTTCCTGCGCCGCGCCAACGTCGGCGGCGAAGGGATGTCGCTGGACGACCAGGCACGCGTGCGCCGCATCGCCGCCGGCCGCTGGACGGGGCCGGACGGGCGGGAGCAGCCCCTGCTCGGCGACGACGAGGTGCTGAACCTCACGGTGCGCTTCGGCACCCTGACCGAGGACGAACGCAAGGTCATCAACAACCACATCGACGTCTCGATCCGCATGCTCGAGTCGCTGCCCTGGCCCAAGCACCTCAAGAACGTGCCGGAATACGCGGGCGGCCACCACGAGCGCATGGACGGCAAGGGCTACCCGCGCGGCCTCACGCGCGACCAGATGTCGGTCCCGGCGCGCATCATGGCGATCGCCGACATCTTCGAAGCACTGACCGCCTGCGACCGCCCCTACAAGAAGGGCAAGCAGCTTTCCGAGTCCCTGCACATCTTGGGCCGCTTCGCCCTGAACGGCCACATCGACCCGGACCTGTTCGATATCTTCGTGCGCAACCGGGTGTACCTGGAGTTCGCGCACGAGCACATGGACCCGCGCCAGATCGACGCGGTCGACGAGTCCACGATTCCGGGCTACCGGCCCTAGGCGACGGGGCATGCCGCGCGTCCGCCACCTCTTGCTGCGCTACGGCGCGCGCTGGGCGCTCGGCCTGCTGCTGACCTCGGCCGCGCTGCTCTACGTGCAGGACGTCTGGACCAGCCACGCGATTGCCAGGCAAGACACGATCATCGCCGACGTGCGCATGCGCCTCGAGCCGTTCGCGCCGGAACCGGGCATCGTGATCGTCGACATCGACAGCCGCAGCCTGGACCAGGTCGGACGCTTCCCCTGGAGCCGCAACGTGATGGCGCAGCTGGTGCGGCAACTCACGCGCCACTACGAAGTCAGCGCGGTCGGCTTCGACGTTTCCTTCCCGGAGCCGGACACCAGCTCCGGCTACGACGTGCTGGCGAAGCTGGCCGAGCGCGAGCTCAAGAGCATCCCCGCACTGAAGAACGAACTGGGGCGATTGAGACCCGCGCTCGACTACGACGGCATGTTCGCCGACGCGCTGCGCGGCCAGCCGGTGGTGCTGGGTTTTAATCTCTCGGACAGCCAGCGCAAGGGCGTGCTGCCGGCGCCGGCGTTCACGGTCGACTTCCTCAACGGCCGCGAAGGCGCGGCCTACACCTTCCGCGGCTATGAGGCGAATATCGCGCGCCTGCAGCAAGCCGCCGCCGGCGCCGGGGTGTTCACCGCGCTGACCGATCCCGACGGTCTGGTGCGCTCCTCCCCGGTGCTGTTCCGGGTCGGCGACGGCTATTACACATCGCTGTCGGCGGCCACGCTGGCCACGGCGCTGGGCGCGACCGCGATCAAGCCCAAGCTGGACGGCACGGTGGACACGCTGTCGCAGGCCGAGCGCGCCGCCTCGGCCTTCGACACGATGCAGATGTGGGTGGGCGGCAAACCGGTGTCCTTCCCGGTCGGCGAGGCGATGACCGCCACCGTCCAGTTCCGCGGCAGCGGCGGGCCCGATGGCGGCGCCTTCCGCTACGTGTCGGCGGTGGACGTGCTGCGCGGCGCGGCGCCGAAGGACGTCCTGGCGGGTACGATCGTCCTGGTCGGCACCACCGCGCCCGGCCTGCAGGACCTGCGCGCCACGCCGGTGAATGCGGCCTATCCCGGGGTCGAGATCCACGCCAACATGATCAAGTCGATGCTGGACGGCCGCTTCAAGGTCCGCCCCTATTGGGCGCAGACGATCGAGACGATCGTGGTGGCGCTGCTCGGGGTGCTGCTGGCCGTGCTGCTGGCGGTGCTCAGCCCCGGCCCCTCGGTGCTGCTGGCGGCCGGCGCCTTCCTCGCCTGCGCCGGCTTCAACTGGGTGATGTACAGCCGCTACGACGTGATCCTGAACGTCTTTGCCTGCCTGCTCCTGGTGGCCACCCTGTTCGTGCTGAACCTGGCCTGGGGCTGGTTCTTTGAAGTGCGCAAGGGCAGGGCGCTGGTCTCGCGCTTCGGCGAATACGTGGCGCCCGAACTGGTCGAGCGCATGGCCGCCGATCCGGCCGCCTACACCATGGATGGCGAGAGCCGCGAGCTGACCGTGATGTTCGTCGACGTGCGCGGCTTCACCACCATCTCCGAGGGCCTGAGCCCGAAGGCGCTGCGCGAGTACATCAACCTCTACCTCACCGCGATGTCCGAGGACATCCGCTCCAGCCACCAGGGCACCCTCGACAAGTACATCGGCGACGCCGTGATGGCGTTCTGGGGCGCCCCGGTCAGCTTCCCCGACCACGCCAGCCGGGCGGTGGCGACTGCGCTCCTGATGCAGGACAGCGCGGCGCGCCTGAACCGCGACTTCCTGGCGCGCGGCTGGCCGGGACTGAAGATCGGCATCGGCCTGAATACCGGCCCGATGCACGTGGGCGACATGGGCTCGCAGATCCGGCGTGCCTACACCGTAATGGGCGACGCGGTGAACCTGGGCTCGCGCCTGGAGGGCATCACCAAGGTGTATGGCGTCGGCATCGCGGTCGGCAGCGCGACGCGGCTGGCGGCGCCGGAGTTCGCGTACCGCGAACTGGACCTGGTGCGGGTGAAAGGCAAGAACGCGCCGGTGGCGATCTTCGAGCCGCTCGGCAAACCGGCCGAACTGGCGCCCGCGCTTCTGGAAGAGCTGGCGCAGTGGGAGGCCGCGCTGGCTTTGGCGCGTGGCCAGGATTGGGACGCCGCCGAGACGGCGATCGGCGTGCTGGCCGGAAGCCATCCCGCATGCCGCCTGTATGCCCTCTACCTCGAACGCGTCCGCCACTACCGCGCCCATCCGCCGGGCGCCGGCTGGGATGGCGTCACCACCTTCGACAGCAAGTAGCGCCGAAGCCGTGTGCCGTCGATGCAACAGAAATCACATTCCTTCCCCCTTCACGAGGGGGAACTTGTCGAACTTGCCCCTAATTTTCTCCATTGCAACAAAAAGCTCGCTAAACTCCTCGCATCGCTGCCTGCGCGCCGGGCAGGGCACTCATACGACTCACCATAAAGCACAACCAATGAAACAACGCTTTGCACGCCTGTGCGCGGGCTCCGTGCTCGCCCTCGCCGTCAGCGCGGCCTGGGCGCAGGAGGCCGCACAAGATGACGTGGTCCGCTTCGCGATTACCCGCTTCGAGGTGAGCGGCAATACGCTGCTGGCGCCAGGCGAGATAGAGCGCGTCGTAGCGCCGTTCACTGGTGCGGGGCGCGACTTCGGCGACGTCCAGCGCGCCCTCGAGGCACTGGAAAGCCTGTACCACGCGCGCGGCTACAGCGTAGTCACCGTGCAGCTGCCCGAACAGGAATTGAACGGTGGCGTGGTGCGCCTGAACGTGGCGCAGGCCCGCATCGGCAAGCTTACGGTCAGCGGCAACCGCAGTTTTGATGTCGCCAACATCCGGCGCAGCGTGCCGGCCCTGGTCGAAGGCGAGACGCCGAACCTGACGCGGATCTCGGCCAACCTCAAGCTGGCCAACGAGAACCCGGCCAAGCGCGTCAAGCTGAGCCTCGCGGGTGCGCAAGCGGACGACACGGTCGATGCCCGCATCGAGGTCGAGGACGAGCGGCCCTGGAGCGTGATGGCCAACTTCGACAACACCGGCACCGCGGACACCGGCAAGACCCACGCCGGCGCGGTGCTGCAGCACGCGAACCTCTGGGGGCGTGACCACGTCGCCAGCCTGCAGTACACCACCACCGTCGAGGAACCCTCGCAGGTCGGCGTCTGGGGCGTCGGCTACCACGTGCCGTTCTATGCCCAGGGCGGTGCGCTGGACCTGTACGCGAGCTATTCGGACGTCGATTCGGGCGTGGTGACGGCCGGCCTGTTCGACCTCGCGGTGAGCGGGCGCGGCGCGGTCTACGGCGCGCGCTACAGCCAGGTGCTGGCCCAGCGCAGCATTGGTGGCCACGCGCTGGAAGGCCGCATCCTGTATGGCGTCGACATCAAGGCCTACAAGAACAGCGTGTTCCTGTTCGACCAGGATTTCGGCAACGACGTCACGGTGCGGCCGCTGAGCATCGGCTACGTCGGCCGGGTGGCGCTGGATGCGGGCGAGGCCAGCTTCTCGGCGACCCTGCTGCGCAACGTCCCGGGCGGCTCGCGCGGCGGCAAGGAAGACTTCGCGCTGGCGCGTGCCGGCGCCAAGGCCGGCTATGCGGCGCTGCGCTTCGGCGGCGCCTGGACCCAGGCACTTGGGAAAAGCGACTGGCAGTCGCGCGTGCTGCTGAACGGCCAGTGGAGCGGCGACGCGCTGGTCTCGGGCGAACAGATCGGCCTGGGCGGCGGCGCCTCGGTGCGCGGCTTCGACGAGCGCGCGCTGTCCACGGACATTGGCGCGGGCCTGAACCTGGAACTGTACACGCCGAACCTGTGCAGCCGCGCCGGCTGGCAGTGCCGGCTGCTGGGTTTTACCGATGCCGCCTGGGGCAAGCGCAACGACGCGCTGCCGGGTGAACTGCGCAGCACCACGATCGCCGGCGCCGGTCTCGGCCTGCGGGTCGCGGCGGGGCGCAGCGCCAGCGTGCAGGTCGACTACGGCGCGGTCGTGAAGGAAGGCGCCCTGGGTGGCGCCGGCAATGGCAGGCTGCACGTGCGCGTCGGCCTGGCCTACTAGGAGAGATGCATGAAGAACGGATTCGTCAGGCTCGCAAGCGCGGCGCTGTGCATGGCTGCCTGCTTCGGCAGCGCCATGGGCGGGCCGACCGGGCCCCAGGTGGTGGCCGGCCAGGCCACTTTCTCCACGAACGGCAACGTGTTCTCGATCACGAACACGCCCGGCGCGATCATCCACTGGCAGAGCTTCAACGTGAACGCGAACGAGATCACGCGCTTCATCCAGCAGGGCAGCGACAGTGCGGTGCTGAACCGCATCGTCGGCCAGGACCCCAGCCGCATCCTCGGTGCGCTGCAGTCGAACGGCAAGGTCTTCCTGATCAACCCGAACGGCATCGTGTTCGGGCAGGGCGCACGGGTGGACGTGGGCGGCCTGGTGGCGTCCACCCTGGATATCAGCGACAGCGACTTCCGGGCCGGGAAGAATACCTTCACGGCCGGCGCCGGCGCGGGAACGATCAGTAACGACGGCGAGATCGCGACGCCGAGCGGCGGCAAGGTGTTCCTGGTCGCTACCAGCGTCGAGAACAACGGCATCATCAATGCCCCCAACGGCGACGTGGTGCTGGCGGCCGGCCGCAGCGTGAAGCTGGTCGACGCAGGCAACCCGGACCTCGACGTGGTGGTGACCTCACCGCAGGACAGCGCCATCAACCTGGGCCAGATCGTCTCAAACGGCGGCCGCGTCGGCATCTATGGCGCCCTGGTCAACCAGCGCGGCGTGGTCAATGCCGACAGCGCGGTGGTCGGCGCCAATGGCAGGATCCTGCTGAAGGCCAGCGGCGACACGGTGCTGGGCGCCGGCAGTGTGACGTCCGCCAACAGCGTGCGCGCCGTCGCCGGGCATGACCTCACCGTCGATGCGCGCATTCGCGTCGACGGCGACATCGACCTGCGCGCCGCTGACCGCCTGGGCATCGACGCCGGCGGCGAACTGCTCGGCCCTGGCTACATCGACCTGCAGGCCGAGCGCGTGAGCCTGGCCGGCCGCATCGGCGGCGTGGACGGTACGCTGCCGATTGTCTCGTTTACCACCGCGAACACGGGCACCAATATTCACGTCGGCGCCGCCACGGCGGGCGGTCTGGTAATCGATCCCGCGCGCCTGGCTGCCATCGACGCCTTCGGCATCAATATCGGCAGCAGCGCACACACCGGCGAAATCATCATCGACCAGGCCCTGCAACTGGCCGGCCACCTGTCGATCGACAGCGCGGGCAGCATCTCGGTGCGCGCGCCGGTGGTGCTGAGCGGCGCGGACAGCCGCTTCACCGGCACCTTGCATTCGCTGCTCGGCGGCGGCGCCATCGACGTGGCCGCCGGCGGCGCCATCACCGCTGCGAACAAGATCGTGCTGACCGGCGGCGCAGTGCGCGTGGCCGGCAGCCTTGGCGCGAACGACGTCGCCATCGACGCCGACGCGATCCGCGGCGCGGGGCTGATCAAGGGCGAGCACGTGCGCCTGTCCGCGCGCAGCGGCATCGGCACGGCCAGCAATCCCGTGCGCACCAGCGCCACCACGCTGTCGGCCCGCAATACCCAGTCGGGCAGCGCGCCGATCAATATCGTGAACGACCGCGCACTGATCCTGTACGGCGCGGTGCAGGACGGCCTTGGTAACGGCGGTGCGATCGCGATCGAGAGCCTTGGTGGCCTGACCATCCCGCGCAGCGATGGCGGCGACACCGGCGTGCGCACGTCCAGCGGCAACATCAGCCTGGTCACCCGCAGCCCCTTGACGGTGAACGGCGAGGTGCTCACCGACAGCGGCACGATCCGCATGCTGGCCGATAACGGCGGCGCGCTGACGATTTCAGATACGGCGCGCGTGGCCTCCGGTTCCGGCAGC
>Ga0265798_10006645_pt1 | contig 15150 bp, 11 predicted proteins | sample P3T30metagenome_FD_192430 | JGI IMG/M metagenome (GOLD analysis project Ga0265798, IMG submission 192430) | Plant litter microbial communities from East Loma Ridge, Irvine, California - P3 T30 | ecosystem: Environmental > Terrestrial > Plant litter > Unclassified | place: USA: California... | reverse complement strand
TAACATGCAGATTCGCAAGAAGTGGAAGGGTAAAGGAGCTGACAGGGAGCCTTGGACTGAGCTCAAACGTTGGCTTCTAGAGCTTCCACTTCCTGCTCAAATTACTCATGGTACCGACAACCGAGGTCTACCTCGCATCATACTCGCTCAGCAGTTGTGGTGGGGCAAGCGGGGCAAGAGCTTTCGCCTGATGTCTCTACCGATAGAGATTCGCTTTATCATCTTCCAGCATGCCCTCGGCGAGAACATATACCCCCGCACCTACTACAATCGTGTCACGAGTCAACATAAAGTCAGCCTTGGGTTTAGAAGACAAGTTACACCAGATGCGACTGAGGAACCAAATTCCGCTGCTCGTCCAGACGCGCCGAACTACGCAATCCTTCTCTTAAACAAGGGACTTCGCAACGAGGCTCTGCGTGCAGGCTACGAAGGCAGTCGAAAGCATTTCACCAGTTACTTCAATCTCCAGGAAGTCATCAATGCGAGCCCCACATCTCCGTACAAGCTACTCAGCCGCATCCATCTTCACTTTAACCTCCGTCACTACTTTGAGTTCTTCGGTATCGCTACGCAGCCGGTTATCCAGCACTCCGTTATTAGCTGTTACGGAAGAATTTTACAAGGAATTTCAGGCCTCAGGCACCTCGAGCTGTTCTTCCCAAGCCCATATGGACCAGATCGACGCTTGACACCATGGATAACTCACTCCACTCCCTCTCAGCTATATCCTTGCCAGAGGACCGCTGTAGACTGTATTCTCACCTTCGCGTTCTCATACATCAAAGACATTCCTCATGTACACCTCATTGGATGCATCAAGAGCTGCACCAAGTTCAAGTGGTACTACATCCTCAACAAGGAATACGAACAACGCAAGGAAGACTACCGCACACATGGTCACAACCACGAAGCGGAAGTGGCGGCCCTACTCGGAAAGTCGCTGAACCAGTAAGTCGAAAAACAACATTACTATCCCGCACGCTGTCGTATGACCCAGAATCCACTCGCACTTCAACATTGCTTGTCGGAACATCAACTAATTTGCAATGTAGACTGCCTGGCTGCGATTGCCCTGCATCGTGCATCCAAAAACCACAAGATCTCCACGTCTTCGACCACGACGATTCTTACGTCGCACCTCCGCCCTCTCCACCCGCTGCCCCGCTTACTGTTGGCGGTCGATCCTCGCTGACGGCCTCGGAACCCAAACCCACTCCATCCTCAGTCGTTCAGAAGGGTGTTCTTTGGTCTAAGGTACTTATGGTAAGCTGAGACCTTGCGCATAGTGCAGGGTTTACGTACTGACATTACTGTAGGCACCTCCGAAACCTTGAGAGACGTTGCGCCATGACTATCGCGAGTCGTTATACCACATGTACCGACGGAGAAGCAAGTAGAAGAGTTCGCTATAACGCCCGGGCTACTGGAAGCGCAAGGACAATGGTTATCAACTGTTAGCTAGGATCTGTATAAAGTCTCCCGTTGAAACATAACCCACCTTTTCAAAGTCATGGGGGCGTAACGTGACTAGTCCTCTTCTTTCAGGGAGTCGCCATCTAGCTGATGTGAGTGCTTGCGATCTGTGGACTGATCAGGCTATAGTTGCACATGGACAGTCAGAACAGCCGCGAATGATCAGTCACAGCAAACAAGAGCAGGTCTATAAGCGGCGTATAGCAGCTGAGTCTGAGCCGCCAGAAGCTCTTCATTCGACAATCATGAGCGACACAGCTGAGCAGCTAACAAACCAACTAAGGCAGGACTTCGGCGACCTACCACAATGGAAAACCGCGTCCACACGCCAATATATGGACAACGGCGGCACAGAGTGGAGTATTACAATAAAGTATCACAAAATGGCCTACGAATACCACAAACTTCGTCTGCTTGCTCGCACCGTACATCGAATGTGCAAAACGCAAATCGGTAAACATCCCAGCATTACGGAAGGCATGATCAAAAAATGGCTCGCCGAGGATGACTGGACTGATGCTCAGGTGAGAATGGAGTATAAACGACAGTTCGATGAAGCGCAACTTAAAAAGCGTGACGCAAAGAAGCTGCTGTGCGAGATGAGACGGGATTACGGAGACTGCCATTTGGTTGGCGATATGCACGTACGCAAATGGATGAAGCAGGATTTGAGAGAGGATCAAATCAGACGCAACTACGAGCGTTACATGAGGGAGGCTCCGTTGGCGAACCGAGTGGAGGCCTTGAGGTATCGGCTAGAAGATGAGGTGCCTGGCAAGTTTGTCGTATCAGATGCTGAATTACTGAAGAGGTGTCGGGACAATCCAAAAGACGACGCCATTGTAGACGCCTATTGGTATGAATTCGCCGCTGCGGAGGAAGAAGCTAAAGGAGAAGATGATGCACAGGAGGAAGCTTTGCAGGAGATTTAGATCAGAGTAGCTAGGTGATGTGGTATCCCAGTGAATATCCCAAAACTATGGCTGCGTTTGATCAAAACTCTTTAGCTATACCTTGATCGTACTAGCGCACAACGCCCATTGCTGCGATGCGTACCCCATAGAAGATATAATTTCTCGCCTGCCTGACGGTATTATAACATCAACCTTACATTGCAGGAAGGCGCACTGTTTTGCAAGACAACACACATACCAACGGGTCCACTCCCCACCAACATTCGGCCTCAATACCACACCTGCCACTCGCTCTCGGTTCTCAATCTCAAAGTACTACACCGCAAATAGCGCGCCATGGCCGACAATGGCAGAACTCCCGAAGACCCCACGGTTACGCGTGTTCCGCTAGGAGAATGGAGCAGGGACGAATGTCTATACATCCAACTGCATAGCGAACTGCTCCTTGCCGTCGCGCACCTACCTGCCGCACCTTTTCATTCGATCAACGACATTTCTCAGTATGTTGGCTACTGTCAGTACTTCGCTCTTCCGGACGCCGCGACCAGCGACTCTCTAGAAGAGACAGGCAGCGGTGTGGTAAAAAGCATCAACACCTTCACTGCCAAGCGGGACGAGCTATCCGGATGGGTCATGTGGGCTCTTAAGGCGACGAAGATAAAAGCTACTTTCGACAAGAAGTTCCACGACGTCAAAGTGTCACCGGTCATGCTTCGGGAGTACGGCGAAATACGCGAGCGAATTGGCTTCGATACGTACATACACGACCCAAAGTTGTACCCCGCGCTTTGGTCGTTCCTCGAAGACGCTGCTCGCAAGCAGTTTCCCGAGTTCAACGAAGACACTACACAACCCGAAATCACACGAGACGTCGACACCGATGGCAGCGCCTACCCTGTGACCAAATCCGGACCTGTCAACGACCAGGCGAACACATCGGACCAGGAACTGATGGACGACGACGACGTATCTGCCGCGGGCGACGACGTGAACTCTGGAGCGACCGACGAGGAAGAGCAGTCAGAGCCCGGAGGCTTCGCGCAGGGTCAGGTCCGCGCTAGATGTACAGGCACCAACAATGACGGTACAGCCTGCCAGCGAAGAAGTACAGATATTGAAGAGAAGGATCGTGCGAGCTGGCGATGCCATCTCCATGATCCGGAGAAGAAAAAGATCACAGCCGCGGCTCGCGCGGCAAGGAATGCAGCGAAAAAGGCAGCTGCGGCATCAGAGCCCAAGAAGCAGAAGGGTGGTAACAAGGGAGGAGAAGAAGAAGGAGAGGGAGAAGATGCGAAGGCAGGCGGAAAACGCGCTCGGAAGGCTGCAGCGGTGGCTGGAGAAGGAGCAGGTCGGTCATCCAAGAAGCGCTCGAAGTAAGCGCCAGCAGATAGAGAATGGTACATCCACGGATATCGGCAGGCCTCGAAGTCGCTTCATACATATCGATAAAAGAGAGTTTGGGGAGAGGGCGAATATGACTGGAGGACATAACCGGCAGAAAAGATTTCGGCGGCGCATGAAGCCTGTCGTAAGGCACAATGGAGATGATAAAAGCGAGGCGCTCATAGTGCATCTGAGTTTTGCGGAAGCATTTCGGCTTCGTGGTGTTGACCGGCTTGCTGTTTCAGTAGCAAGTCCTGTAATAATCCAATGAATAATTGAAATGTCTGCAATCGAGCCTTCTTGTGAGATCATTTGTGGCTACATGGCAATGTCGTCAGTCATTGGAAGTGCCGTTTGGGCCAATGTGCGATTTGTTAGGGCGGCGAGCGATGAATGATGAGATGCGCGGGTGGGCGTGGGCGAAGGCTGGAAAGAAATGAGGACAAGTTTGCAGTGCGCTATGACTTCATCACTGTTCATTCTCCGCGACGCGTCCGTGACGCGACAGCGAATCCGATCCCTCCATCCAACAGCACCAGCGCAGTCCCGAGATGTCATTCCCGCCGCCTCTCCATTCTCTCTTCTTATCAATTTCGGTCTCCTTGATCGTATCTTCAATGCACCCTCAAGCCTTCCACTCCTCCCGAAAACATTCCCGTCTCGACTCTCTAGTCAAAGTCCTGTAGCACCTCACTTTCGCATCGCTCTGGCCTGGCAAAGCCTTGTGGATGTAAACGCCTGTCCAGATTCCCCTGGCATATGCATGAAGGCTCCCTTGCAAGATGACCGATTCCGGATCCTCGTAGTGATCTTCCGCAAGCTTGGATTCGTGATTCAGGCCAACACGACCTCTCTGTAGCAGCACCTCTGCAACGAAATCGTGTTACTTAGGATCTTTGACATTCTTCATACGATCCATAAGTTTTCGATCGATATACCAGATCTTCTTGCGCACCGCAGTGCCGGCCTGCAGGGAAATGCTGCCAATTCGCGTCCAATATTTGTTTCCTGTATCTGGAACAAATGACACCGGTTGTGTATCCGTGTATCCTATCAAGTGTACACGTCCGAGGCAGTCACTCCTGATAGCCATTGCTATGCAGAAATTCGCGAATTGTTGTCCGCCATCAGAAAGGATCCGTTCCAACTTTTCCAAAGCATTGTCGCCTTTGAGCCCACCAGTGCGCACAAATGCTGGGCTTTCTTTAGCGGTGACTTCGATGTTGACTTTGTTCATTGTCGTCTTGCAGTCGTTGCACTTAGATCTATACATGACTGCGCTAACAGCATCTTCCAACAGGCGACCGACTATCGAACGATCCCTATAGGTCATGACCCATCCCCAGGCGCACAAGTCGTTTAGCTCAAACAAGATATCAAATCTGTCGAGATTGGTAGCATCGATAACGGGTGTGTCAACCCATCGCAGGCGAGGCTCCAGACGTAAACTAGGTTTACGAGTTTCCGTCCTATGAATAACGATTCGGAGCGCATATCGCAACCCCACGCGCAGCGAACATGAGCGCTGGAGAACCTCGGCACGGAGTTGACGTGAGGCCTGACACAGGCCAGCAGCTTGGTGCCTTACGGGGTGAGGAAAGGCGGACGACGGAGGTTGATGGAGTTCAGGTGCCTCGTAAATGTCGAATTCGGATACATCCACAGGCTGCGGGTTGTGCGTAAGTAGCAGTAAATCGATGATCTCATCGCGAAGCTCTCGGGGCAGGGTGAGTAAGGAAGCCATGGCTGCACAGTTTGACCAAAATATGGGGGTAGCACTACATTTATAGAGAGTCGAAGGTGCGAATTGTTGGAATCCAGGCTGCTTCACTGGAGTACCAAGAGTTGCAACGCCAACGATAACTCCCAGGTAGGATCCCCTAGCGAGCCATTCACAGCCATTGCATTTCAGAGGCGACCCGATATGCGAAGAACTTAAAGAGACGTCCTGGGCTTTTTGTACAAGGGTCTGCTTCAGTCTGTGGCACCGTCGGGCGAAGTTACCATGGTACCGCTAAAGTCTTCGTAAGCCTCCATCTCTTCCGACGTTTTCTCCCACATCGCTTCAAGAACACATCGGCCTAACGCTACACGACAACCTCTTAGCCATGCCTCCACTTACCAGAGCCATGGCAGACAGCAGATGGAAGTGCGTCTCATGCCGTCGCTACGTCTTGCAAGTCTCGCTTTGCATGTTTGCAGTCTACCTCTCCAGCCTCATCGCGCGGACGTCTAGTCCTACACCCATGATATGGGGTAGCGCACCATACATCGGCCTCGTTGTCGCTTTCGTAACAAGATTTGGCCCGGCCGATACGACTGCGTCCCAGACATACTGCGTCATCACTACAGTCGTACTCTTGTACCTCGACAAAGCCGCGACGTCTATTGGCAAGACTGCCGAACCAAACTTTGGAGAGACTGGACTTCAGCACCGCGCTGTACACTTTGCGCTTGCCTTCTTTGTCCTTTCGGAGCTGGAATATCATCGGCAATACTACTCTACCAAAAGCTTCAAGAAATCAGACAAATCTTCATGGCGTTCGTGGGTCGCTGATGCCGATCGTACGTTTAATGTCTCGAGACATCAAAGTGTATATTGGCATCTGGGATCTGTCAATGAAGCAAACAACAAAGAGTATGAAGAATCATTCGCATCAACGGTGTACTACATCCTACGTGTGCTTCTCCTCGACAGCCTACCATTTCACTTAGTCGGCGGATGCTTCAATTACGCGATCAACAGCACGGTGAATCCGACCCCTGCGAATGGTCGCCTGGCCATACAAATGATCGGAAACTTCAATGTCTTCTTCAATACAAAGACTATATGGGGCGTCTACTTGAACCTCTGGGTACTGTCTATGGTCGTACGACAAGCCAACTTCATCACTGTTTGGGGCATCTTCCGAGTGTCGTCTGGTGCTCTTGACTGGTGCAAAAGCAAGCGAGTAACTGCGTGTCACGAGCATTACGAGAAGTTGCAGGGTGATCAACAACTATGATCAATATGCGAAGAGCAATTTTGAACTAGTGTAGTGGTAATGCTAATTCGTTGGAGTCTAATTGCCACATCTTTTACTGCAACAACATCGCCATAACATCAGCAGGCGTCCTCTTCGGTGCTGCAATCTCCAGCACCTCCTTACTTGTCGTTTCCGCCTTCGCCTCGCCATTCCACGCCGATTGCGGAGCACGCTTGATAGAACCTATCACGTTCTTTGCCTGGTTCGACGCAGCGACCATGTCGTCTACGAATGATAGATCCTTGAACTTGACATCCTCAACCTTGGTGCCGATGTGCTTCTCAACCATCGCTACAACTTCATCGCCGGTGATGTCCTCCGGGCCATTGAGGACATACTTGCGCTTGTTATGCGCTGAAGTGTCTTCCTGAAGTAGGAGATGTGCAGCAAAGACACCAACGTCATGCGGATCGATAACGCCAACCGGTCCATCGGCGCTCGCCATCGTGCGTAAGGTGTGTTGCTTTCCGCCATTACGAACGGCCTTGATCAGCTCAGCGGCGGGCATAAGCCAGAAAGTCGTGAACACGTTCGGCTGCAGTGATGTCCAGTGCATACTTTCATAGGCGGGTGAGTCCAGCATGGCCTCAATGGCCCAATGCGTACGTGGGTAGTAAGCAGGGCAGTCTGGCTTCACATTCGCGGCTGTGGTGGAGATGCGCACGACGTACTTGACGCCAGCGTCACGGGCTGCAAGGTGGAATGTCGATTCTTCGGCGAATTGGTTGGGCTCGTTGTGTGAAGCTATGAAGGCGCGAGCGACATTGTGTTCGCGTAGCCACTCCGCGGTGATCTCGACCCAGGTGTATTCGATGATCTCGACATGGGGGAATTTGGCGAGTGCCTTTGCTGAAGAGCTGTTTGCAGATCGTGTAATGGCGAGGATGCGATAGTCGGAGAATGTCTTGCTGGATTTGATGAGGTTGGAGAGGGTCTCAACAACACTGCGGCCAGTGTTGCCTGTGGCGCCGACGACTAGGAATGAAGAAGCCATGATCAGGAAGGTGAAAATAAAGATGATTGAGTTGGAGGGCGTTGTTTCAGTGCAGGCTGATGATGCATGTTAATCGATCGAGGTATCTTCCTTTTGTACAAAGTTGCGGAGTGTGGACGACTCCGGAGTGTCACTAGTCGCGGAGTGTAACCAGCTGTTGAGCGCTGCGCGTTACATCACGCACCCGGATTTTGTCCGAAGACTGACCAATCAGCTAAGCGCGGAGTGGAAGCCGTTAGCATGTTGTGGCGGGCGCTAGAAGAAGATGGGTACCTCGCGCGACGACCATCCAACACTGGAAAAAAGAAAACGCGGAAGCGGAACAAGCAGAACAGCAGCAATTGCGGGTTTGTTAGTTATTGAATGTTGAAACAAGCAGAAACCGAGATCGCATTAGTACTACTCCACGAGGAGATCAACGACTACACATAACGTCCAACTCCCAATCACACTGCGCCATCTGATGCGCACTTATATAACATTACAAAAATACAAAGACCAGCTCAGTACCCATAGGCCACCGTCTGTCCATGCACGTGGAAAGCGGATGCTGCGCTGAACGATTTGATGTCTCCATGGAACCTTCCACCTACTCTGCCTCTTCCTCGTCGCTATAGTTCTCGTCAACCACAATCTGACGAGTAGCATGGGTCTCTTCAACGATCGTAGTCTGTTCGATCGCAGTCTGTTCGACTAGACGACCTTGAGCAGCCTCAGCTGCGGAGTCTTCGAGCGCGGCTGAGACCATCTGCTGTTCGGCGTCGTCATAGTCTTCCTCTCCCATCTCTTCGTCTTGCTCAGAATCGTCGTCTTCAAATATCACCGATGAAGAATCATCACCATCGTCATCATTGTAGGCGCCGGCCAGGACAAGAAGATCCTCTTCGTCCTCGTCAAGCGCGGGCTGCTCAGCATATGGGGGAAACACCTTGGTCTTCGACTTCTTAGCAGGCCGCTCTTGGTCTCCAGAGTCTTCCGAACCATGGCGCTTGCGAACCAGAGGGCTACCGAACGCATCTTCACTTTCCGATTCCTCCACGGCAGCCTGCGACTTCTTCTTGTTCGACGGCTTCTTCTTGGTTGGCTTCTTAGGCTTACCACCCTCGTCGTCGCCATCGTTGCCGTCGTGGGTGTTGTCGTACTCCTTTAGTAGAGCCTTGTCCGGCTTTCCAAAGGCGGCCACCAAGCGCCCCGACGCTTCGAGTGCCTTGGCTTCAGGTGAAGGGTTGCCGCGCCATCTCACATTCGGTGGGTCTTCGCCACGGTCGTAACATGGTTTGTACGATGTGTATTGGTAGCGAGTGCTCTCTACTGTCCGACCATCAGAGAGCTCCCCGAAAGGGGTGGCTTCCCTGAAGTCCCTGCCCTTGAAGCGATCGTTGTGAAGCTCAGTCAACTCCCAAATGGATGCGTCTGGATTATCCCGCATGAGGGAAGCCAGATACTCTCGCTCGATTTCCGACCATGGTGGATCAATGGTCACGCGATCAATACCCTGGTAACGGCGGTCGTTAAGAGCCTTGACGGTTTGCTTGTCATTCCAGTCTTTTGGTACCTTGTTATAGCAGTAGATGACCGGCTCTCTCTTGTGGGATTTAGGTTCGTTCTTATCCTTCAATCGCATGTCCATGAGCGGGATGGCAAGTAAGTCTTCTTGGTTCTTATCCTGAGGGAGCTGATCGACGTTGTCCGGCTCAACCTGGAAATTGTGCTTTGTGTCGCGCGAACCGCGCTTGTACCGGAAGCCACGATTCTCCCACATGGGAGGCTCAGTCTGACCCATGCTCTCGCGGGCGGAAGGCTGTTTAGGGCTGGGCCGAGGATCACCTGACACAGGCTTTGCACCCCAGAACTTGCTCCATTGGTCCGTCGGAGGAATGACTATACTATGGGTGTAAGAATCGAAGCCTTCTCCGACGGGCGGCTTTTTTGGCTTGGCCTTTGGCTCCGTGGCGGCGGGTTCCTTAGGTGTTGCGGTCTTCCTGGGCTTCTTCGGGGTAGCGGTTTTTGCGCCCTTCCTGGGTTTCGGGGTAGGAGCGGCCTCTTCTGATTCTGACTCGTCCTCATCTGGAGGTCCTCCTTCCTGCTCTTCGACGGGCGCGGCAGCACCAGAGGCACTGGATTCGTCGTTCGCACTCGCAGACGCCGCTTCAAAACTAACAGCCTTCTTCGCTTTCCTCGGTGTTTCGGGAGTCACACTCTGCCCGAGCTTCGAGCCGGCGGGCTGCTTTGACATTTCGGGATGAGGCAGTTGCGTGTCGGTGTGTTGGATCGAGCCAGGTGGTGGAGTAGTTGTATCGAAAGCACAGATAGGTTCCAAGAGCAATTGGATGGGGTCGCGTGTAGAGTTGTTGAGTCGCGTGGCAGAGGAGGGAGCGAAAACCTTGCTTTGCGGGGTGGGAATGGCGCAATGGTAGAGAGTTGACGCGCGTCTGGATTGGGAAGACATAATTGCAGTGGGAGACGGGGCGCAATAAGTAGGAGGACGGGGCGCGGCCATTGTAAGGCTACGCGTGAAAGGTCGTTCTGGGGCGTGAGGAGGGCGCTTTGACATTTAGATCGCACAGTGTAGAAATACATCTTGCGCGTTTGGTGTCCTTTGAAAGTGAACGAAAGTTGTGCGCGGATCAACAAAGCCAGCAACAGTGTAAGCAAGCCCACCCGACAATGTCCCAGGCGGACAAAGGTAAAAGGGTACGACACTTTCTCCTCGCGCGCGCTCAACTAGGTCCTTCTATCGACGTCTTTCGAGTGATATGGTCATCTCGGTCGCTTCTCTTCACTATGCGGATAGTGTCCAAGTAATTCGCGCGCAAGAAACCTTCTCATCCAAGTACATGTGACTGACCTGAGAGCGCCTGACGCACAATGCCATATAGCGACGTGACCATGTGAAAGCTCATCGCTTGGCGTTGCCTGCGATACCGCATTGCTAAGGCAACGCGAGCGAATGATCCCGCTCCGCTGTTGCACGAGGTGAATGCTGCGCACATCTCCCGCGACCTGGGGCTTCCGACATACCACAACCAGTCGGTTCGGTTTCTCGTTAAGATGATTGAAACCGGGTAGCAGAGTCATTGTGTGGATCGATGAAATATATCGCAAGAACTTGACTGGTGAATCCTGTGATCTCGGTTTCCGCTTCCTCGCGCAAGCGACCATCCTCGAACTTTACCTACGTCTCGCAGCGAAGCATTGGAGCGCGCTGTCATATCTTTGGCTCAGGACTGGCGTACGAACAGAGAGCTGGTAAGAAACACAAATGGCCGTACGATAACGGAAATGTATGTGCTGCTGCCGGGCAGGACATGAGGTCGGGGAATGGCAGCTTGGAAAAAGGTGAAAGCGTGAAAATGTAGGTACTTTGCATAACCACAGATTTTTGATCGTCTACTTCTTAGCAGCGCATGCAATTGAACCGCTTGGTCTGAATGAGAAAGCTGTAGTCGGCAAATGTGACGACCGAGACAGCTGTGGACAGGAAAGGGGACGGGACGTCAGGAAGTTTGCCAATCGATAAGATTGTGCTAGCGCCTTGGCATACGTAATGACAGCTAACTCGTGATCACGACTGCTGCGAGCCTCAGCTAGTTCAATCACTTTGATGTTGAGGTGTATTAAAAGTCTCAACACTGATTTAGCATTCATCGGGCTTTGCGTACATTGCGTTACCATTATCCCATCGAACCTGACTATTACTAGACACTCACGGCAATTGGCGGAGTTGCCTGATGCCGATGCGCTCACATAGCACGTCACGATCATCACGTCTTCATGGGCCGAAAGGCGCAATACGCTCACTCGAACAGCGGATTATAGCATTCGACCAGAACAGTAATCTATCTCGCACCGCGGAATCAAGAGTGAAGGGTGAAGTGATTGCGACGGCGTGCCAAGAGGTATCAGAAGATGCCGACTAGGTTGAGATTGGAATAGTAATTAGACATTAAAATACTGAATACATCCAGTCAACGTTCATGCATCCTAAACGGTGTGTACTCTATTAAATATCAACATCCCAATTCAAAGTTCTCAAACTCCACTTCAGGCCATGTTGAGCTCTCCGAATGGCGTGGCGATTAGCCAGGCCCATGCGGGGCGCAAGAGTAGAGCGGGATGTATCAGGACCAGCCCAACGCTCGACTATCACTCCTTGATAGCCAATAAGGAGAGTGCCTGCATTGAAGCAGGTGTGTCAATCGTGACGAGACCGATCGACTGTGTCAACGTCATTGACCTTCCTCTCAACCAACCGCTCTTCCATCCGGGCCTCGGGTTCCCGAGCCGCGATCGATATCGACACCGCGGGACAGCCGACTAGCGGCGGCGGCTGGCGGGTTCAATGGTCCATGTCATAACACGGGTCGCGGGCTGGCGGTAGCTCGGTGTGCAATCTATGCATCTGCCTTTGAGTTGAGGCTTGCCGGGCTGAGCGCATTCATGATGCGATTTCGTATAGTTGATGCTGCCTGTCGATGCTTGTTCGATCCGGGAATGAGATTGTGGTGGCCATAGCGCATGGCTTTGAAGGGCGGCCCGGGTCGATGGGGACAGGACAGCGACTAGTGCGTGCGACTATGCGAACGCTTGTACCTGCATGACGATATCATGTTTTGTTTTCAGAGACTGGCGTCGCTCGCACGGCTGCTGCTGCGTTGGGAGAAGCTGGAGAACCGCCGGTACAATGTCCTCACTCTGCCGAATAGAGTGGAGTCGCTTGGTAGTCCATCGTCAGGGAATGGGGATGGAACTTCGGGTGTAGCTCGCTCGCGATGCTGGAGATGCTCTTCGTCCATGCGCAAAAGGTCCGCTTCGAACTGCTCCATCACAGTGAGAGCAGGCGCAAACTCAGGGCTCAAGAAGTTCTGGAGTGGCGGAGGAACGGCCTCCTGGCTCGCAGAGTAGAGTAGTTGGGGCCTCATGTTGATGAAGGGGCGAAGATGTCGAAGAGGTTGAGGATGTTGATGCGATGTGTTGCAGTGGATGAGATGCTGGCTTCTTTCCAGAGGGTCGCGTCGCGTTTATATCACAGTATCGCATGTCGTCATGCTCTCTTCCCATCCCACACGCGCTAAGTCGCGTGGCAGCTCCAATATCGTACCTGAACCCCACGAGCCGTGCGCAGTTTCAATACAATAATAAAATAAGACGTTCCGGAACGATCGCATGTCATTTTTCCCGATCGCATGTTATCTTCCGATCTAGTGGTCACCAGCATCGTCATGGCCTTGTTCCAGACGGTACCCCTGAGACTTCCCGCTTTCCGGGGTCGATCGATCGTAGCGCGTCATCAGGGATGCTGCATCATCTGGCAAGATCCAGGTTTCACCCTAGCAGACAGCACCGTGCGCGATGTGCAAGAATTGAAGATTGAAGTTGTCGGTGGCCTCTTCCATGCGCTCCTGAATCTCGTGAGAAATGTCTTGGTGTTGTAGGCTGGCATCGGCTCGCGCTTTCCGACGACACCCTGCCTACCTCGGCTCATCGGGCGAAGACGGCCAATGCGGTGTCGCTCCTCACGAACACCTCGATGACCAGCCGTGAGCACCCTATCGTCATCGCAACGACACATAGAAATAATGCCCATCCCCACACCTTTCGGCGGTTTTCTGCCCGCTGCTCGAGATCCACCATCTGCATTTCTTGCAGCTTACATAGCAAATCCAGGCCTTAAGTAGACGATACTGCCCGGGATGCCCACCCCACCCTTCTCCCAAGACCGCCGAGACTGGCTGAGCGAAATTTCTGGACTGTTTTCCCAGCGCAAAACCAAGGACGTTAAGAACACGACATCTACGTCAACTGTGAACCTTAGATTTGGCAACCCAAAAGCTTTCGACTCTGTTTCAACTTTCAGTTCGAGATCTCGAGATGACGCCTCCACAAAAGATCAAGCAATGGCTCACGGGCCAGGACGGGCTCGATAAGCTCAGGATGGGCGAGGCGGATTGCCCGGCTCCTGGCGAAGACGAGGTGTTGGTTGAAGTCCATTCCGTGAGTCTGAACTACAGGGATACCGAAGGTACGTACAGTGGGATGTGGTCACACCTACTTTTGTGGCAGGGTCCAGACGGCCATTTGAACAACGCTAAATACGTGGACAGTCGCCATGGGCCTCTACAACCACCACAAGTCCGTAGAACATCCCCCCGCTATTGTCCCATGCAGCGACATGTGCGGTGTAGTTGTTGCGGTTGGCCCAGTCTCCAACAACACTTCAGACCCCTACAAGAACCCAGCTTTCCAGCTCAAGGAAGGCGACCGGGTTATCAGTACATTTGCGCCGAAACATCTCAGCGGTCAAATCAAGGCCTCAGACATTGCAGGTGGCTTAGGCGGACCTGCGCCTGGAGTGTTGACGCAATACCGTGTTTTCCCCACGTATGGCGTTGTCAAGATTCCAGATTATCTATCCGATGACGAAGCGGCTTGCTTGCCAATCGCAGCTGTAACCGCCTGGATGAGCTTGAATTGTATGCGACCAAATGGCGAGATCATCGGATCGGGCGAAAAGATCCTGTGCCAGGGTACTGGCGGTGTAAGCATCTCTGCAGCCCAGATCGCATCCGCAGCAGGCGCTGATGCCATCGTCACATCTTCCTCCGATGAGAAGCTCCAGCGCGCATCCAAGCTTGGTGCGAAGACCACCATCAACTACCGCAACACTCCCGACTGGGAGAACGCAGTCCTTTCTGCTACCTCCGACGAGGGCGCAGACATTATCATCGAAGTCGGTGGTGCGCAAACGCTCCGCAAGTCATTCGAGTGCGTACGCTTTGGTGGTCTGATCTCCTGCATTGGCTACCTATCCGGCAAGCAAGACGAAGCTGGAGACCGGACAAACACGAACCTGCTGTGCCTGAAGAGGAATGTCACACTCAAGGGCATTGTCAACGGTCCCAGGACCGAGCTCGAGAGAATGCTCAAGTTCTACGACGAGAAGAAGATTAAGCCAGTGGTCGACCGTGTTTGGAAGTTCGAAGAGGCGGATCAAGCGATCAAGTACCTTTTCAGCGGAGGTCACTTTGGAAAGGTTGTCATCAAGGTGAAGGAGTAGATGATATTATTGGTGCGTCTGAGTAAGAATATATCATATTTCAACACTTGCTATTTGCTACCTAGTGATGGACTAAAGAAGACCGAGCGCGCCGCTCAGCATCAACGCTCGCACCCCACTTGCGGAAAGCCGTAGTAAAACGCTTCGTTTCCTCAACAGCCTCCTCGTACTCGTCAGCAACGACAAGTCCCTCATACCACGAACGCTCCGTCTCAGCCAGCACAAGACGCCACTCCTTGCCCTCCTCGAGCGCCCAAGCTAAGCCGTGCACACCCAGGCGAAGTAACCACAAAGCAGCAG
>Ga0265798_10006642_pt1 | contig 15156 bp, 14 predicted proteins | sample P3T30metagenome_FD_192430 | JGI IMG/M metagenome (GOLD analysis project Ga0265798, IMG submission 192430) | Plant litter microbial communities from East Loma Ridge, Irvine, California - P3 T30 | ecosystem: Environmental > Terrestrial > Plant litter > Unclassified | place: USA: California... | reverse complement strand
GAACGGATTGTCGGCAACAAAGGCCCGCAGCTCAGGTCATGCACAGGGCAGGGAAATAAATGAGCGGTCTGTATATGGGCTTGCTTTGGGCTTTGTGTGTAGTGGTGTTCTTTACCGATTGGTTGTTCAGGCGGGTACCCAATCGCTTGCTGATTGTCGTATTGGCTGCCTATTTGCTGATTCGCCTGGCTGATTGGGCGGGGCTCGCGGTGGGAACAGCCATTGACGTGCAGAGTTCGCTGGTCGGCGCGGTGCTTGCCTTTGTCTTCTTGCTGCCCTTCTATGCATTTCGAGCGATGGGCGCTGGTGATGTGAAGTTTTTCGCAGTATTGGGTTTGCTGATGGGACCTGCAGGCGTATTGGTGGTGTGGTTGGTGGGCACAGCGCTTACGGGAGGACATGCCGTCTTGCAGTGGATGCATACCGCGGACGCAATGCCGACCATGACCAACCTGGGCCGAATTGCACGTGCGTGGATCGATGGTGAGGGCGGGCGCTTGCAGCGTTTTGCGGCATGGGTCCACGAAAGGCGGCAGGGAAGAAAAGGTATTCCGTACGCGGCATACATGGCAATTGCCGCATTGGCGCAGCCTTGGATCAGCGCCAGGCTTTGAATAGCATGCCGGCCTCGCGGGCGAGGCTGGTTGAAGAGGTTGCATCGTGCAGCGATACGTAAAGGTGCAACACGCAGTCGCGCTCGAACAGATTCGAGCCTGGACCCGTGGTGGCAGCGTCCGCAGCGCTCGCCAGCGGGGGGCATACGCGGTCGAATTCGCCGCGGTGTTTCTTGCTTTCTTCCTGATGTTCTACACCATGCTCAGCTGGGGCCTGATCGTTACGGCTCGGCAGTCCCTGCAATTGGCGGCTGAGGAGGGCGCACGTGCCAGCCTGCGCTATCAGGCGGCCGGCACCGATGTCATGGCCCAGATTCGGGCTCGACTGGCGCAGGCCTGCAGTTCGGCTGACTACGCCAGCGATTGGATGTCTTCCATGTCGGGACAGGCCACCAGTTGCAAGGCGGTCGTGTCGGGCACGGGCTTGTGTGGGGTCGCCAGTTGCTGTCTGTCCTTCGACCGCAACGTGTCCTCGGGCAGTGCTTCGGGCGCCAGCTGCCAGGCGCCGACCTCCGGCTGGATGGTCACCGTACGCGTCAATTACGACAACTACCGATCCCATCCGCTGCTCCCTGTGTTTCCCGGTTTCGGGACAATGCTGCCGGACCAACTGGTTGCCCAGGCAACGGTGTGGATCCCGCCGACCTCACTCGATCGAGGTGTCTGATATGCATGCCCTCAAGCCTGTCGTCAAACGCCTGCCGGGGCGCAGCCCCACGGCAACCCTTGCGCCTCAGCGCGGCATGGCAGCCATCGAGTTCGCCTTGGTCAGTGGCGTCTTTTTCCTGATGTTCTATTTCGTCGTGACCTACGGCGCGGTATTCGTGGTGCAGCAGTCCCTCAGCCGCGCCGCCACAGAGGGCGCGCGGGCGTTGCTGACCAGCGAGTTTTCGCCGTCGTCGGCGCCAGGGCTTCGTGTGAGTTCGATGATCGCCCCCGAGCAACTCGGAAAAGATGCCGCCGCGCGAGTCGTCACCTGGCTGTCCGACTTTCGTCAGACCCGATCGCAACCCGCCATCGCGCCGGTGGTGACCGCGGCACCCAGCTGCGCCGCCGGCATGGCGTGCAGGACGGTGACCGTGTCCTACCCGAACTACAGCAGCTATCCCTTGATTCCCTCATTGCTGCCTGCCAGCGCAATGCCGCAATCCTTGAGTGCCAGCGCGACTGTGCAGCTCGACCCCGAGCAGTGGGCCCGGGCCGGCGGTTCGTGATGATGTTCTTCCCTTGTCCAGATCTCATGTCCAGAAACAGGTGTGATCGATGAATCGCGCGACCAAGATCGTGGCCGCTGTATTGGTGGTGATGGCACTGGGCCTGGCTGTGCTCGCCATCATCCTGGGGCGCGACAGCAATCCGCCCCCCGTAGTAGCTGCCGCGCCGGTTGCGGATCCTGCCCCTTCGTACCCGGTGGTCATCGCCGATGCCGACCTGCCCGTGGGACAGCCTATCGAGGCCAAGCAGTTGAAAGTCGTGCATCTGTCCATCTTCCCGACCGGAACCAACGGCGATATCGATGCATTCATCGGCAAAAAGCCGGTACGCGCGATCCCTACCGGCCGGCCCATCTATGACTCGGATCTCGGCGGGGCCACGGCCTTGTCTTTCACGATGGCAGAAGGTGAGCGCGCGATCGCGCTGACCGTCGAAGAAATCGGTGGTGGCGGCGGCACCAGTGCCAGCGGCGGCGCCGCCAACCGGATTTCCGCAGGCGACTTCGTCGATGTGTTCTTTGCGCTCAAGGACCAGACCAATGTGGGGCGCAGCCAGGTCCGCCTGCTCTTGTCCCGCGTGCGCGTGCTGGTGTATGGCTCCGGCGTGACCGACAACCTGTCGGTGGCGCAATCCGGACCTGTGACGCGGCCTGCGGTGCTTGTGGTGCCCTTGCCCGATGTGGCGCGTCTGCTGCTGGCCACGCAGCACGGCCGTGTTGTGCTGGCCCTGCGTTCGCCTGGCGATGACGCGGTGGCCGACGTGAATCTTTTCCATCAACCGGGCCCGGCATTGGCCGCACGTCCCGGCTTGAACGACGCCCAGCGTGCCTCGCTTCGCGAGCCCAGCAATCTGGCCTACGCGGGCATGAGCCTGGGTGGCCTGGTCAACCTGACAGAAGAATCCGTTCCTGTTTCGGTGCCCCCTGTGTCGGCGCCGCCTGTGATGTCTCCCGCAACGTCCGCGCCGCGCCCAGCGCCGCGCGCGGCACCGACAAGACAGGTCGAAATCATTCGGGGAACGCAGACAGAGGTCGTGCCATTTTGATCAGTCGCTTGGATATCCATGCGGGTGCGCGCGGGTCGTACCTGTTCATGTCGGCAGTGGTGGTATGTGCGGTGGCTGCTGGTGCTGCGGGGCAGGTGCGTGCTGCCGACGCAGCACAGGCAGTCAAGTTGGCGGTACGTGACAACTACGAACTGGCGCTCAGCGCCGAGCTTGAACGGGTGGCGATCGCCGACCCGGACATTGTGGACGTTCTGTTGCTCAAGCCCACGCCGCAGCGCAAGGCTGGCGCGGTATTGCTGGTGGGCAAAAAGGCAGGCACTACCACGGTTTCGCTGTGGGTCCAGGGTGAGTCCAATGCCAGGACGCACGTGGTGACGGTGCTCGGCGAGCTCGCGGCCTTGCAGCCGTCGCCTGCCGGTACCGCCGTCGACGTGCGCGGCGGACGCGCGGTGGTGCGGGGCACTTTTGGCTCCCTGGCCGAGCACGAAAATTCGGTGATTGCCGCACGCGACTCGGTGGGCAAGGAAGGCATGGTGCTGGACACCTCCACGATCGCCTCCGCAGGGGTCGTGCAGGTCGACGTGAAGGTGGTCGAATTCAGCAAGTCTGTGATGAAAGAAGCGGGCTTCAACCTGGTGCGCACGCGCGACCGGGGATTTGCGTTCGGCACGTATTCGCCGGGCAGGTATAGCGGGCCGACTGCCGGCGGTGGTCTGCCGGCAGCCGGTGCGGCCATCGGCGAAGCCTTCAATCTGGTGTTCCTGAACGCCTCGCGCAGCCTGTCGGTGAACCTGAGCCTGCTGGAAAGCAACGGTCTGGCGCGTGTGCTGGCCGAGCCTTCGCTGGTGGCTTTGTCGGGGCAAAGCGCAAGCTTCCTGTCGGGGGGCGAATTGCCGGTGCCGAGCGCCGGTGCCCTGGGCACCACCAGCGTGGAATACAAGCCTTTCGGCATCGGGCTGACCTTGACGCCGACCGTGCTGGGGCCGAATCGCATCGCCTTGAAGGTGGCGCCGGAAGCCAGCGACATCGACTGGGCCAACGGCGTGACCGTGGGCGGCCTGCAGATCCCTGGCATCAGTACGCGGCGTGCCGACACCACGGTGGAACTGGGCGACGGAGAGAGTTTCGTGATTGGGGGCCTGGTGTCGCGCACGACTGTTTCAAGCGTGGACAAGGTGCCCTTCCTGGGCGACTTGCCGATCATCGGCACCTTCTTCCGCGGCATGACGTATTCGCAGAACGAAAAAGAGCTGGTGATCATCGTGACGCCAAGACTGGTCCAGCCCTTGGCGCGCGGCGCCGCCTTGCCCTTGCCGGGCGAGTTGCAGGAAAAGCGTGATAGCCCGGGCAATGCCTGGGGCAGCTATTTGATGGGTATCTCTTCGGACGATGTCGTGCCTGGCTTTTCGAAGTATACCAGGTGGGACGCAGCATTTTGCAGGGAAGAAAAACATGAACACGCGCAACCAGGAATTCTCCGGATCATCGGGATCGAACCAATTTCTGTTCTGCTCGCAGGACGCGGAAGCCGCGCGCGAGTTGGCGATGGGTTTACAGGACCTCGGTGCGCTGGTGCAGGAACCAGGCTCGGCAGCCGACGTGGCCTTGCGGGTCGCGTCGCTTGCCCCGCGCCTGATCTTCGTGGACTTTGCGCGCGGCGGCTCGGCTGAGCAGATTGCGATCAGTGTCGACCTTGCGCAGTCCTTGGCGCGCAACTCGCCAGAAGTGCCGCTGGTGGCGGTGGGCACCATGGCGCATCCGGGCGGGGCGATTGCCGCCATCCGTGCCGGCGTTCGGGAGTTCATCGATCTTTCCGCAGGGCCCGGCGAAGTGCAGGCCGTGGTCGGCCGCGTGATCGAGGCAGCCGCGCGCGAGCCCGCACCAGTACGTGCGTCGCGCGGAAAGTTGGTGGCCTTGCTGGGCGTGCGTGCAGGCGTAGGCAGCAGCACGCTGTCCGTGCACCTGGCCGCCGCCACACATGCGCACTGTGCGTTGGCGCATCCGCCCACCAAACCTGGCGAGACGCGCAGCCGGGCGGCACTGCTCGATCTGGGCCAGCCGGTAGGAGACGGTCAGCTCTACCTGAATGTGGCGAGCGAGTTTCACTTCGCCGAGGCGGTGCGCAATCTGCGCCGGCTCGACGAAACCCTGATCCGTTCGGCCTTGGCACGCAGCTCGCACTGTGTGACCGTGGTGCCCTTGCCGCGCGACCTGAGCGAGATGCGAAGCGTATCGCTCAGTGATTCCATGGGCTTGATGGACCGTCTGCGCATGCACTTCGACGTGGTGTTCGCCGACGTCGGCGGCCTGTCCAACCCGGACTTCATCGACAACCTGATCAACGGTGCCGACGAGGCCTGGCTGATCACCGATCAAAGCGTGGGCGCGCTGGTGTCGCTGGCCGACCTGCTGCGCGAACTGGACGCGCGCGGCATCCGTTCCGACCGTCTGCGCCTGATCGTGAATCGCTACGACGAACGCTATGGCATGACCGCCGATCAGATTTCTGAACGCTTCGGCGTGCGCCTGCTCGTCACCTTGCCCGACCGCACCCTGGCATTGATGAGCAGCACCAACCAGGGCAAGTTGCTGAGCGAAGTGGCCGAGCGCGACCCTTACGTGCGCGGCGTCAACTACCTGGTCGACAAACTGGTGTCGACGCGCCAGCCCAAGAACGAAATGAGCTGGGTCACCCGGTGGCTGCCGCAGAACAAGAAGGCTAGCGTATGAATCGCGTGGTCGAGTTTGCCGACGACGGCGGGAACTTCGCCCAGACGCAGCGTTATCAGGACGTCAAGGCGGCCGCGCACGAGCATCTGCTGTCCCGCATCGAAGAGCTGGGCGCAGAGTTCGGCCGCTGGTCGCGCACGGCCATCAACAAGTTCGTCGATCTGGAAGTCGACAGCTATGTGCGACTGCGCCGGGTGCCGATCAACGAGGGCGAAGTGCGGCAGATTGCCAGCGCGCTCACCAAGGAACTGGCCGGGCTCGGCCCACTCGAAGACCTGCTTGGCGACGCCGAAGTCGAAGATATTCTGATCAACGGCTTCAACAGCGTGTTCGTGTCGCGGCGCGGGGTGCTCAAACGCGAAACCCTGCGCTTCTCGGACAACCAGCATTTGCTGCGCATCGTGCGCCGCATTCTGGCGCCGCTGGGCCGACGCCTGGACGAGTCCACCCCGATGGTCGATGCTCGGTTGCCCGACGGCGGCCGGCTGAACGTGGTGATCGAACCCTTGGCCGTCGACGGGCCGATGGTCTCGATCCGGAAGTTCCGGCAAGACCCGCTGAAACCCTCCGACATGGTGGCGCTGGGCAGCTTCGACGAGAACATTCATCGCCTGCTGGACTGCGCGGTGCGGGCCCGTTGCAACATCCTGGTGTCGGGCGGCACCAGCTCGGGCAAAACTTCCTTGCTCAACGCCCTGGCTTTCTTCATCCCCGAAAATGAGCGGGTGGTGACGGTCGAGGACACCGCAGAACTTTCGCTGAATCACCCGCACGTCGTGCGGCTGGAATCCCGGCAGGGCGGCTTCGATGGCTCGGGCCTGGTGTCCATCCGCGACCTGATTCGCAATAGCTTGCGGATGCGGCCCGACCGGGTGGTGGTGGGCGAAGTCCGCGGCGCCGAAGTGATGGACATGCTGCAGGCCATGAATACCGGCCACGACGGGTCAATGGCGACCATCCACGCCAATTCCGCGCGCGAGTGTCTGTACCGGATCGAAATGCTGGCTGGCTTCGCCGGCTTTGCGGGCAGTGAAGACAGCCTGCGCCGCCAGATCGCCGGCGCACTGGATTTCATCGTGCAGATCGGTCGCCTGTCCAACGGCAAGCGGCGCCTCTTGTCGGTGACCGAGATCACCGGCATGGCAGACAACATGATCGCCATCCAGGAGCTGTATCGGCACGAGGTGCATACCGCACCCGATGGTGCGGAAAGCGACCGCTGGGTGTCGCTCGGCATCTTGCCGCATTCGCCCAAGCTGTTGAAGTATCGCGACGAACTGCGGCCTCGGATGGACATCCCCGAAGAGCCTGTGGCTGCGCCGGCGGCCAGCGGCTTCTGGGGGCGGTCGCGTTGACGAACGGAGGTGCGTGATGACTCGCACATCGATGGGCTTGTGGCTGGGCGCGTTCTCGCTGCTGTGCATTGCGGCAGCGCTGATGCTGTGGCATGTCGCCACCACGCGCGCGCGACGGCAGGCCACGTCGGCGTTCATCGATCATCAGTTGGAGCGCAACGCATCACATGCCCAGGGGCCTGCTCACGCACATGCTGCCGAGGTCCATGCGCCGCCCGCTGGTGCTGGTGCGCGTCCGCGCAGCGCATTGCCGGGCTGGGACGCGCTGCTGCTGAACGCGGGCGTGTTCCCGGACATGCGCCTCTACCTGCTGCTGGTCATCCCGGTGGTCTGTCTGCTGGTGCTGACCCTGCTCTTCGCCGGTCCGCTGTCGGCCGTGCTTGCCGTGTTGCTGTACTGCGTGCTGGTGTATTTCCGTCTGTGGACCATGGGCCAGAAGCGCCTGCGCAAGATGGCGATGCAATTGCCGGGCTTCCTCGACAGCCTGGTTCGGCTGGTCACCATCGGCAGCAGCCTTGGGTCTGCGTTCCAGTCCGCGGTGCCCAGCGCCGAAGAACCCTTGAAGAACGTGCTGGAACGCGCTGCACAACTCAATCGCGCCGGCATGGAACTCGACACCGCCTTGCGCCAGGTGGCCAAGGCCTACAACTTCGATCCGCTCTTTCTGATTGCGTCGGTAGTCGGCATCGGCCTGCGGTTCGGCGGCCGCAGCGACCTGGTGCTCGATCGCATGGCGAACTTCATGCGCGACCTGGATCAGGCGCGCCAGGAGCTGATCGCCTTGTCGTCCGAAACCCGTATGTCGGCCTGGATACTTGGCCTGATGCCGCTGGGCGTGGCCTGTTTCATCGTGGTGTTCAACAACGACATGTTCATGAGCATGTGGGCCGATCCCACTGGCCAGAATATGTTGCTGGGTGCCGTGCTGCTGCAGCTGGTGGGCAGCTTCTGGCTGTATCGCCTGGCCAAGGGGGTGTGACATGGTGAACGCCTATGTGTTGTCCATCATTTCACTCGTGTTGCTGGCCTTGGCGGTCGGCTTGGCGGGCGGGTCGATGGTGTTGCGGGCCGCGCGCCAGCAGCGCAGTCGCCAGTCCATCGACAAGCGCCTGAACCGTCGGGCCACGCCCGGTGCGGCTCGCAGCGATGACGAAGACGAAGAAGTGCCCGAACCCACTCGCCTGGGGCGTGCGCGCGCACATGCGCTGCGGCTCGGCAAGCAGCTGTCGAAAGGGCGCGTGGGCGAACTGTTGCTGACCGAGGAAGAACGGCGCCTGCTCAGCCAGAGCGGGTTCAACCGCGAAAACGACCGGTCGGTATTTGCACTGTCGCGCGCAGCCCTGGCCATCAGTTTGCCGATCGTGGTGATGCTGTCCCTGTCGCTCGACGGCTTGGTCGAACACGCCATGGCAGCGTTTTTCGGACTGGCCTTCGGCCTGATGCTGCCCAAGTGGTATCTGCGTCGCCGCGCTGCGCGCAGGCGTATCGAGGCGGCCGATGAACTGCCCTTGTTGATCGACCTGATGCGCCTGCTGCAAGGCGTGGGCTTGTCCATTGACCAGAGCCTTCACATCATCGTGCAGGAGTTCAAGCACGTGCTGCCGGTGCTGAGCGCAGAACTGGCACTGGCCGCCGGGCAGTACGCGCGTGGCCGCACGCGTGAACAGTCCTTGGCGCGCGTGGCCACGCTGTACAACAACGACGACCTGGCTGCGCTGGTCGGGATGATCGTCCAGGTCGACCGGCACGGCGGTGCCGTGCAGGAACCGCTGCAACGGTTTGGCGAACGCCTGCGCGAGCAGCGCAAGCTGGATCTGAAGATGCGGGTCGGCAAGCTCACCGTGAAGATGACTGGCGTGATGGTCGTGACCTTGCTGCCCGCCTTGATCGTGGTGACCGGTGGCGCAGGCTTTCTGGCCTTGTTCCGCGGCTTGTCGAAGATGGGTTTATGAGCACACACCACATGATTGCATTGCCTACCCACACCGCCGGCGGCCTTGCCCGCCGCATCGTCGTGCTGTGCCTGGCGGGGCTGCTTGCGGCCTGCGCAAGCGACAAGCCTGCGGGCTATGGCCTGGCGCCCAATGGCGCCGCACGGGCCGATATTCCACCTGCTTCCGCGCTGGGCGACAAAGGGCCGCCCGACACGCCCGGCATGTACCGCGCGCTGATCGAGCGCATGCAGGCGCAAGGGCTGTTCTTCGCGTCGCTGGCCCACATTGCGCAATTCGAAAACCAGTTTGGCGCAAGCCCCGAGTCCACCCTGCTGCGCGCTCGCGCCCAACGCGAAACCGGACAGCTCGACCAAAGCGCCGAGGCCTATCGCGGACTGGTCAACACGCCGCTTGCTGCGCCGGCCTGGCACGGCCTGGGTCTGATCGCGGGTGCGCGCAGCGACTACGCCGGCGCGGCCACCGCGCTGGCAGAAGCCGCGGGGCGTGCCCCGACCGATCCGATGGTGCTCAACGATTACGGCTACGCCTTGCTGCGCGCCGGCAATGTCAGTGCGGCAAGGTTGCCGTTTGCGCAGGCGGCCGAACTCGATGCAGGCAACCCCAAGATCATTGCGAACCTGGCGGTCTATCTGCGCGTGAACGGTGAAACCACACGGTCTGACGCCGTGATGGAGCGAGGGGCGCTTGCGCCCGCGACACGTGCCGCCGTGCTCAAGCTGTCCGACCGGATTCGTGAAGACATCGCCACGCGCAAGCCGGATGTGCCAGTGGCTGCCCAGGTGTCGACTGGCACGGTGGCATCGGGCGCACCGGTCAGCACAAGCGGCACCGATTCGAACCAGGCAGCGCCACGCGCAGTCGTTTCCCAGGCAGAACCGGATAACCCCTCGGCCATGCTGGTGTCGCGCCATTCGCCGATCGTGGCGGCGGGCATCGATTCGCCGCTGGTGTCAGCCCGTCCTTCCCAACCCCTGGTCGAGCGCGCAGGCGCCGAGCCGCGCTGAGCAAGCCCCGGAGTATTCATGATGCATGTTGTTCCCACCATTGGTGACTGCCGTCTGTGGTTTGGTCTTTGCCTGGCCAGTGCGGCGATGGGCGTGCATGCGCAGGCGGTCGTGCCTGTCATGGCCCCTGGTACCGCCCCTGCAGCGGTCGCTGCGCCGGCATCGTCGTCACGTATCGCCACGTCCGCCACGCCGGCTCTGGGCGCCGTTCCTGCCGCACCGGGTCGTTCACCTGTCGTTGGCGCAACTGCCCGTCACCTGCTCGAATCGCAAGCCAGCGGGCGCATCGCCGCGCCGGCGCAGCCGATGTCGGGCGCCACTGCATCCGCAAGCTGGAAGCGATACGTAGATACCTTCTCCCACCCCGTTCCGGAATTCTTCGAGTCGCGGGTAGGCAAAAAAACGTCTGAGTGAGTCGACCATGCGGCCCCGCCCGTCACGTGTACACGCAGGTCCGGCTCGCCAGCGCGGCGCGATCGTCATCGCAGCCTCGGTGGCGCTCCTGGTGTGCGTGGCGCTGCTGGCCTCGGCCGACATCGGCTACCTGTTCTATATCAAACGCGAGTTCCAGAAAAGCGCCGACCTGGCCGCGCTTGCCGGATCGCAGAAGCTGCCCAACGCTTGCGCAGCCGGCTCGGCGGCTTCGCCGACATCGGCTGCCAGTGCCAACGCAACTGCCAATCTGAGCACGCACAATTTTTCGGCCCCACCGACCGTGACCGTCAATTGCGGTGTCTGGTCGGGCGCGGCAGCGGTGGCGCCAGCGTCCAGCGAAGGGGGGCAGTACTTCGTGGCTGGTGGCACGCCTACGACCATCAACGCGGTGCAGGTCATCATCACCGGCAATGCGCCTGCGATGATGCCCTTCATCACCACGCGCGCCGTGCGCGCCAGCGCCGTGGCCACGCGTGAACAACCGAGCGCGGTGATCTCGACTGGATCGAAGCTTGCATCGCTCAACCTGGCTGGTCTGAACGCATCTTTGCTGGGGGATGATGGGGCGGCACGCATCACCCTGGACGGGCTGCTGGGCCGATTGGGCATTCCGGTTTCCGCCGATATCGGCGTGGGTGAACTCAATGCATTGCTGGCCGCCAACAAGATCAGCGTCGGGACGCTGATCGCCGCCTCGGCCAGCGCCTTGCCCGCAAACGGTTCTGCGTTGGCGGCACAGCTTGGCGTATTGAGGCAGACGGTGGAAGCCAATGCCACACTCAGCCAGGTCAAGGTGCAATTGGGCGGCGCCAATTCCCCCGTCAGCCTGTTCACCGCCGTCGGATCCAATGTCATTCAGGATTCCGCTGCCCTGGCGCGTGCGGCCTTGCATACCGAGTTGAAAGTCACCGACCTGATATCGACAGCCATCGGCATTGCCGGGGTGAAAAACGCGCTGACCATTCCATCGCTGAACGTTGCCGGCATGACGGTGCAGGCTGCGATCGTGTCGCCCCCGTCGGTGGCGGCGGGGCCGGTTGGCACGATTGCGCGGCAAGCGCAGATCCGGGTGTCTGTGGACATCGACACCGACAAGATTCCCTTGATCGGGCCCTTGGTCGCGGCGCTGGGGGTACGGGTGCATCTGCCCCTGTTTCTTGACGTGACGCGCGGCACGGCGCGCATCAATGCCATTTCCTGCGCCGCCACGCCGCGCACCGTCGACGTCCTGGTCAATCAGTCCATTTTGGGTGCGTGCGTGGGCAAGGTCGCGCCCGGCGTGCAGTTCACCTCGGTCGGGCTGTGTGACGCCGCCACCCCCGGCGATCTTCAGCCGGAGGTGCTCATCAAGCTGCTTGGCGCGAACACGCTCACCACGACGATGCGCTTCGATGCCTTGAATGCGACGGAACTGATGTCGGGCATGCAGGCCGGCGAGACGCGCAACAGCGCCAACAACCTGCCGGTGGGCAGTACCTTGTCGAACATTCTTGGCACGCTGGCCGGAACCCTGGCCAAGCTGACCAACAACGCACCGCCCGCAGGCACCACCTCGGCGCAAGTTGCTCAAGACGCCGCCAAGCTGTACCTGGCTCAAACGCCGTTGGTCGGCGGGCGTTACAAGATCGAGGACTTAATTTTGCTGCTGCAGAACGGAAAACCGGAGGCGTCGCTGGCTGCCTTGGGCACCTGGAACACGAATGCCAAAGGTGACAAGTTCTCGGTGCCTTACGCGTGCGGACTCGGCCTGGCAACCTGCTATGCAAACGGGTCTGTGTGGGATTCCTTTCGGGCGACGGTGAACGGCGCGGGCGGCGTATTGAGCACCTTGCTTGGCGACGTGCTTGGCGGGCTGGTCGTGAACAAGTGCGACAGCCTGCTTTCCGGCCTGGGCCTGGCCGCCAGCTACAACACCTGCGTGGCGAACAATCTGGTCTCTTACCTGCAGACCAAACCGGGTGGCGTGGCGCAGCCACCATCTTCTGGTCCTTGCACCAGCCTGCTTTGCGCCACGCTTGCGCCGATAACCGCCGCCGTCACACCATTGCTCAACACCATTGGTTCTTCCTTGTCCACAGCACTGGCCAGCACGCTTGGTCTGACGCTTGGCGAAACCAGTGTCACCGTCCAAGCCATCTCCTGCGGCAACGTCCGCCTCGTTCACTAGGTTCGACTGCATGGCCATGAAACCCGCAAGAAAACCGCAGCCTGCCGCCGCCGATTTCGACGTCTATGTCTGGGAGGGCAAGTCCGACATCGTCGAACGCATTGGCGCATGCCTGGGGCATCTCGACATTGAAGTCATTCGCGCCGACGGCCTGGATGTCTCGGCAGAGAAGCGGGCACAGAGTTCGTCGGTGGCGATCATTTCCGTCAGCGCCATCGATCAGTCCAACTTCACCGCGCCAGACTGGCGCAGCCGCCACAGCATGCCGGTGATCTGGGTGGCCGCCGAGCCGCGCGGCATCGATCCGCGTGTCTATCCCGCCGAGTACGAGAACATCCTGGCGCTGGATTTTTCCTGCGCTGAGCTGCGCACGCTGTTGTTCCGGCTGGTTGGCGATATTCGCGCCGGCTCGTCGCCGACTTCCCGCGCCGAGCCGCTGGTGGCTACGTCGGTGCCCATGCGGCAACTGCTGACCGAGGTCGAAGCCTTTGCCGATTGCGATGCCAGTGTGCTGGTCCACGGAGAAACCGGCGTGGGCAAAGAGCGCATTGCGCAGATGCTGCACGAAGGTCACACCCGCTACGGCGCCGGTCCGTTCGTGGCCGTCAATTGCGGCGCGATTCCCGATGGCTTGTTCGAATCGCACTTCTTCGGCCACGCCAAGGGCGCATTCACTGGCGCGCAGTTCACCCACAAGGGATATTTCGAACAAGCCACCGGCGGCACGTTGTTCCTGGACGAAATCGGCGATTTGCCGCTGTACCAGCAGGTCAAGCTGCTGCGGGTGCTGGAAAGCAGCGCGGTCACCCGTCTGGGGTCCAGTGCCGACATCGAGGTGGATTTCAGGCTGGTCGCCGCAACCAACCGCAACCTGCGCGACCTGGTCGCACAAGACCTGTTCCGCGCCGACTTGTATTACCGCCTGGCGGTGATCGAGCTGAAGGTGCCCAACCTGGAAGAGCGGGGTGGGGATGAAAAAGTGGCAATCTTCCAACGCCTACTGGAAGACGTGGTGCAGGATGCGACGGTGACGCTGCCCACCTGGTTGATCGGTCTGGTGGCCTCGACGCGTTACGCGGGCAATGTACGAGAACTGCGCAACATTGCCGAGCGGGTCGGCATCATTCGTCGCCAGTTGGGCGATTGGGATCGCGCGCGCATCGAACGGGTGTTCGCGCCGCTGGCGCAGGCCTCTGGCGCTTCGCGCAACCCTCGCGACACGGCTGAGCGGGAGCGGGTGATTGCCGCACTGGACGCCAATGGCTGGCGACGGCAGGATACCGCCCAGCATCTGGGCATCAGCCGCAAGGTGTTGTGGGAAAAGATGCGCAAATTCCAGATCGCCGGCGCCGAAGCAGAGCCTGCAGGCGACGTGGATTAGCCATATGATGGCGTCCGGGCCGTTACGCTTGGTAATCTGCCGCTAGAATCGTGCTGATCACTCGCACGGACCAATGTTGCCGACCGATCGAGCAGGCAATGGCGCAGACCATTGCGCAAGCGATCGGGCCGAGCAATCGCATCGGAATATCGACCGGTTTCATACAGGAACAGGAACGGCCATCGAGCCGGGGGACTGAGAACATGACTGCATCCGCGCGAAGCGCGTTTTCGAAGCTGAGTTTGGGCCTGGCAATTGCCATGCTGCCCGGATTCGCTTTTGCCCAGACCGCGCCCTCCAGCGTCAATGCGCCATTGGCAGGCACCGGCAATGCCGTGGTGTCCGAGGCGCCCGCCGCCAACGGCATCCCCGGCAACAGCACGGTCGCCGAACTCCAGCAGTTGATCCAGGATCGCAGCCTGAACGAAATGCGCACCAGCTACAACGGCCGCTACGGCGCCAGCCTGTTGTTCAAGCGCGATACGCTGACCTACTACGTGGCCTTGTTCCAGCAGCGCAATTTCTGGCGCGTGGTGAAGACCGATTCCGAATCGCACGCCGAACAGGTGTATGACGGGTTCGTTGCGCAAACCCGCGATCTGGCCAGTGTTGACCTGCGCCGTATCCGCCTGGATGCCGAGCGCGTGCGTACCGAACGCCTGATCGCCAACAACGAAAATCGTCTGGGCGCCTTGCAGAACGACGTGCTGGTCCGCCAGCAGCAGGAAGAGCGTGTGGCCGCCGCGCAGCAGCAAGCGCGTCAGGAAGCCGCCGCACTTGCCAGCGAACAACAAGCCGCGCGTGACCAGTTGATCAGCCTGGAGCGTCGCATCCAGACGCTGGAAGCCGAAAACAGCGCTGGCGTGCCGATGACAGGGCAGGGCGCTCGCAGCCGTCCGGCGCGCGCGCAGTCGCTACCGGTGATGCCGGCTCGTGGCCGCTCGACGTCGAACAGCGACGTGCTGGAGAAGTAAGTCCGGGCAACGCGCTTGGCCGTCGAATGCGCGTCAAACGGCCGAGTGCACTGCCCGATAGGATTTTTCCGATGCTGATTTTCCCCATCGTAAAAATCCTGCTATAATTTTTTTCTTCGCAGCGCCCGTAGCTCAGTTGGATAGAGTACTTGGCTACGAACCAAGGGGTCGTGGGTTCGAATCCTGCCGGGCGCACCACTGATCGACTTAAAACCAGGCTTCAAGCGGTTCTTAAGTGATTGGTTGGAATGTTGAAGAAGTAGAAAATAAAGTGGTTTGGGGCGTGCAGAAAAATACAGTTTCTGTAGAATGCGCCCTCTG
>Ga0265798_10006640_pt1 | contig 15160 bp, 12 predicted proteins | sample P3T30metagenome_FD_192430 | JGI IMG/M metagenome (GOLD analysis project Ga0265798, IMG submission 192430) | Plant litter microbial communities from East Loma Ridge, Irvine, California - P3 T30 | ecosystem: Environmental > Terrestrial > Plant litter > Unclassified | place: USA: California... | reverse complement strand
TCATGACGACCCCACAATTCCAGCGCCTGCAAGGCGCCAGCATGGGCTTCCTGGCCGGCTACGTCGACACCTTCGGCTTCATCGCCCTGTTCGGGCTGTTCACGGCCCACGTGACCGGCAACTTCGTCCTGATCGCGGTGTCGCTGGCCGACCCCACGCAAACGCCGTCGCTGCTGAAACTGCTCGCCTTCCCGGCGTTCATCCTCGGCGTGGCGGCCTGCCGCTTGCTGGTGGCGCGCTGCGAGCGGCGCGGCACGGCTGCCACGCGGCCCGTGTATTTGCTGCAGCTGGTGCTGCTGCTCGGCTTCATGGTGTGCGGCATGCTGGCCGAGCCGGTCGGCAAGAGCGCCGGTGCGCTGGCGATGGCGGCTGGCCTGCTTGGTACGGCCGCGATGGGTGCGCACAGCGCAGCCAGCAAGCTGCTGCTCACCCACCTGGCGCCGACCTCGATGATGACCGGGAACGTGACCCAGCTCGTCATCGACACGGTCGACCGCCTGCGTGGCGCGGCGGACGCCGCCACCGCCGCGCGCTGCGCCAAGTTCTTCTGGCCGGTGCTGGCGTTTGCCCTGGGCTGCGTGGCCGCGGCGTTTGCCTACCTGGCGCTGGGCTTCGTGGCGCTGGCGCTGCCGGTGGCGATCCTGGCCTACCACGTGTGGCGCCCGGAACCGGCGGCGCGGCTGGTGACGCCATGAGCACGGTGGTCGACAGCGAAGGCGCCACCGTGCGCCGCACCATGAGCAAGGGCCGGCTCGAGGCCTTCAGCGACGGCGTGATCGCCATCATCATCACGATCATGGTGCTGGAGCTGAAGCCGCCGCATGGCACCGCGGTGGCCGACCTGGCCCAGGTGCTGCCGGGCTGGCTGCGCTATGCGCTCAGCTTTGTCTACGTCGGCATCTACTGGGTCAACCACCATGCGCTGTTCGACCGCGTGAAAAAGGTCGACGGCGCCGCGCTGTGGGCCAACCTGCACCTGCTGTTCTGGATGTCGCTGGTCCCGTACGTCACGGCCTGGGCCGGCGAGAACCCGATGGCGCCGCTGCCGGTGGCGCTGTATGGCGTGGTGCTGCTGCTGTGCTCGATCTCCTTCATGCTGCTGGCCTGGCGGCTCGATGTCAGCGCAGGCGGCCATGCGATGGCCTGGGGCAGCCGCAAGAACCGCATCTCGATCGCGCTGTATGCGCTGGCGATCGTGCTGTCGCTCTGGTACGCGCCGCTCGGCCCGGTGATCCACGTGGTGCTCGCGGCGTTCTGGCTGATGCCGCAGGCGCCGCAGGACGCGTGATCAGGCGGCCTTGCGCCGCACGCGCAGCTGGCCGTCGGGGCCGGTGTGCGCCTGCAGGTCGGCGTAGTCGAGGATGGCGGGCACGGTGGTGTCCATCGGGTGCGCGTGGGTCAGGGTGACGACGATGGCGTCCATGCCGGCCGCTTCGGCCGAGCGCAGGCCGGTCTGCGTGTCCTCGAACACCAGGCAGCCGGCGGGGGCGGCATCGAGCTTGCGCGCGCCGAGCAGGAAAGGGTCGGGCGCCGGCTTGCCGTGTTCGACATCCTCGGCCGCCACCAGCAGCCGGTGCGAGGGCAGGCCGGCCGCGGCCAGGCGCGCCTCGGCCAGCTTGCGCGGCGCCGAGGTGACGATGCCCCAGCGTTCGGGGGGCAGGCTGGCGATGAAGTCGGCGGCGCCGGCGATGGCTTCGATGTCGGCCACGTCCTCGATCTCGGCCGCCGTGATCCAGGCCGCTTCGGCGATCGGATCGACGCCGGGCAGTTTCAATTGGCTGATGGTGTCGTGGGTGCGCTTGCCGTGCAGGGTGGGCAGGAATTTGTCGACGTCCAGGCCATGGCGCTGGGCCCAGGTGGACCAGACGCGTTCGGCGGAGCGGATCGAGGTGAGCAGGGTGCCGTCCATGTCGAACAGGAAGACGGCATAGCCGCGGTCGGGCAGGGTGCTGAGTTTCATGGGTAGATGCGTCAATTCAGTTTGCGTTCGTAGCGCTCGCGCACGATCTGGCTGATGTAGGTCGAGAGGCCGCTGCCGAGCGTGGCCAGGCGCTGCATCTCGGTGATGTTGTCGGCGCCGGCGCTGTCGTCGGTGTACAGGTAGCGCTCGCCGCTGCGGAATTCCACGGTGATCGAACGGCGGCCGATGTCGTAGGCGACGACACCGGATTCGCCGCTGATGTTTTTGTAGCGATGCATGTGATTCCCTTGCGATATGGCTTGAAAGAGATTCTAGCCAGATGCCGGAGAAGCGTGCGCGGCCTTGCCTTGTTTCAAATGATCCGCGCCACGTAGACGATGACCATGGCCGAGGGCACCAGCAGCAATTGCGCCAGCAAGGTGCCGGCCAGGCGGCTGCCGACCAGCCACACGATGCCCTGGCGGAACTCGGCTTCGTCGAGCTTGCCTTCGACCACGTCGTCGGTCATGCCGGACAAATGCGGGTCGATGAACACGGCCATCATGATGGTCGCGCCGCCGTTGATGATCGAGGACAGGGTGCTGGAGGTCACGCGCACCGCGGGGTCGAGCGCACCGGCATACAGGGCGGCGAACACGCCCACGGTCCAGAGCGCGGCGGCGCCGACGTTCAGCAGCAGGATGTTCCACGAGACGGCGCCTGTTTTCGTTGGCTTGCCGACCTTCGGCGCGGCCGGCAGCCGGGCCGAGTCCTTGATGAAGGAGAGTCCACCCTTGAAGAAGCCGTGCAGGATCAGCTTCGGCACCGAGCGGTGCACCTGGAAGTGCTCGACGGCGCGGCAGAACACGCGCTGGAAAGTCGGAATCAGGAGGGCGCCGGCAATCGTCGCCAGCGAGGCCGATACCAGCAGCCAGCGGAAGTCCGCCAGCAAATGCGTGGCCATGGTGCCGGCCAGGTTCGATTCGACGCGCTTGGCCAGGAAAGGGCCGAGGAAGGAATTCGAGGTGCGCGAGACCAGCACCAGGATGCTGAACAGGGCGAACGACACCGCGATGCGCCGCGTGCGCACGCCGGCGATGCGCACCGAGTAGGCCAGGGTGCCGATCAGGTGGATCACGAAGGTGAGGAAACAGATCAGCCAGAGCTGGGCGTCCATGCGTGTTCAATATTGTTGGCGAGCATGCATGCTGACATCAAACCGTTGAGGCGGCAATCGGAGATTGGAGATCACCCGGTAACGGCAGGTTCGTCCCTGGGGTGGGCTCTCCGTGCCCACCCTAGGGGATACGCCGTTGGTCAGTTATCCTTCAATTGCCCACGCACGCGTTCGATCGCCTTTTTCACCTGGTTCGGCGCCGTGCCGCCCACGTGGTCGCGCGCCGCCACCGAACCCTCCAGCGTCAGCACCGCAAACACATCCTCCCCGATCAGCGGCGAAAAGCCCTGCAGCGTTTCCAGCGACATCTCCGACAAGTCGACGCCGGCCACATCGCAGGCACGCACCGCATGCGCCACGGCTTCGTGCGCGTCGCGGAAGGGCAGGCCCTTCTTGACCAGGTAGTCGGCCAGGTCGGTCGCGGTAGCATAGCCCTGCAGCGCGGCGGCGCGCATGTTCTCGGCTTTGACCGTGATGCCGCCGGCCATGTCGGTGAAAATGCGCAGCGTGTCGAGCACGGTGTCGACGGTGTCGAACAGCGGCTCCTTGTCTTCCTGGTTGTCCTTGTTGTAGGCCAGCGGCTGGCCTTTCATCAGGGTCAGCAAGGACGCCAGGTGGCCATACACGCGGCCGGTCTTGCCGCGCGCGAGTTCCGGCACGTCCGGGTTTTTCTTTTGCGGCATGATCGACGAGCCGGTGCAGAAGCGGTCGGCGATGTCGATGAAGCCGATGCGCGGGCTCATCCACATGACCAGTTCTTCCGACATGCGCGACACGTGCATCATGATCAGCGAGCTGGCAGCCGTGAATTCGATCGCGAAGTCGCGGTCGGAGACGGCATCGAGCGAGTTGTGGCACACGTCCTCGAAGCCCAGGTTCTGCGCCACGCGCAGGCGGTCGATCGGGAAGGTGGTGCCGGCCAGCGCCGCGGCGCCCAGTGGCAGGCGGTTCACGCGGCGGCGCGCGTCGATCATGCGCTCGGCGTCACGCCCGAACATCTCCACGTAGGCCAGCATATGGTGGCCAAAGGTGATCGGCTGCGCCACCTGCAGGTGCGTGAAGCCCGGCATGATGGTGTCATGGTGGCGCTCGGCGAGGTCCGTCAGCGCGCTGCGCAGGCCGTCCAGCAGGGCCAGCACGTCGTCGATGGCGGCGCGCACGTACAGGCGGATATCGGTCGCCACCTGGTCGTTGCGCGAGCGGCCCGTGTGCAGGCGCTTGCCGGCGTCGCCGACCAGTTCGGTCAGGCGCTTCTCGATGTTCAGGTGCACATCCTCCAGGTCGAGCAGCCACTCGAAGCTGCCGGCCTCGATCTCGCCGCGGATCTGCGCCATGCCGCTTTCGATTTCCGCGCGGTCTTCCTGGCTGATGATGCCTTGCGCCGCCAGCATCTCGGCGTGCGCGAGCGAACCCTGGATGTCGAACAGGGCCAGGCGCTTGTCGAAGAACACGGACGCGGTATAGCGCTTGACGAGATCGGAGACGGGTTCGGAGAAGCGCGCCGACCAGGCCTCGGCTTTCTTGGAGAATTGTGAAGTCATGGGAGATTTCCGGTTGATTTACCGGATTATAAACCGCCAGGCATGGCCCTCGTCCGGGCAGGGGCCGGATGACAAGGCGGCGAAAATCCCCGATGATGCGCATAGTGAGTCTTACGCAACGGAGAAAAGATGATGCAACGATGGATCCCGGTCGCGGTGGCGGCCATGCTCGCCGGCGCCCAGGCCCAGGCCCAGGCCCGGCCGCAGGCACAAGCGCCGGCGACAGCACAGGCTGCGGCAGCGGCGCCTGCACCGGCAGCCGCGCCCCAGGTCCATACCGCCCCGGCCCAGCCGGTCACCGCGAAGGAAGCCGACGGCGCCTCGGTCGATTCCACCGTCGCCGCCCTGTACGAAGTGATTTCCGGCCCGGCCGGCGCGGCGCGCAACTGGAACCGCATGCGCGCGCTGTTCGTGCCCGAGGCCCGGCTGTCGATGATCGTGCCGAAGGAGGGCGGCGGCTATGCGCTGCGTCCGATGACGGTCGAGGACTACATCAGCCGCAACATGAGCACCTTCAGCGCCAACGGTTTCCATGAGCGCGAGATCGCGCGCCGCAGCGAGACCTTCGGCCAGCTGGTGCACGTGTTCAGCACCTATGAACTGCTGCGCGCGCCGCACGACGCCAAGCCTTTCATGCGCGGCGTGAACAGCATCCAGCTGGTCCACGACGGCAAGCGCTGGTGGATCGCCAACCTGGTCTGGCGTGCGGAAGATGCGCACCTGCCGCTGCCGGAACGCTACCTGCCGAGCAGCGACGACGCGCGCTGAGACAACGCGCGCTGAGCGGCATATCCTGGCGGCGCAATCAGGAATTGACGTTCCGGCAAACGCGCTAGAATGGGTTTTTACGGAGATGGCCGCTGATGACTACCAACGATTCCAATTTCCAGGTCAGCACCGACCAGTCGCAGCTCGACATCCCGATGATCTACCGCTTCCTCAGCGAGCAGTCGAGCTGGGCAGTAGGGATCTCGCGGCCCATCGTCGAGCGCGCCCTCGAGAATTCACTCTGCTTCGGCGGCTACCTCGATGGCCGACAAGTCGCCTTTGCCCGCGTCATCACCGACTTTGCCACCTTCGCCAACCTGGTCGACGTGTTCGTGGTGCCCGAATACCGTGGCCACGGCTACGGCAAGCAGCTGGTGGCCGCGGTGCTGCGCCACCCCAGCTTGCAGCGCCTGCGCCGTTTTACCCTCGCCACGAGCGACGCCCATAGCCTCTACGAGCGGTTCGGCTTCACTGCCCCGAGCAAGCCTGAGACCTTGATGGAACGCTATTCCCCCAACATTTACGTCTCCTGAGAGAACGCAACATGGCGACATCTTTCTCGAATCAGGCTTACGCTTTGACTGTCCAAGAAGGAGCGCATCATGGTCCGGTTCGCTGTCCCTGTCGCCTTCATATTGGCCCTGCTGGCGGGCCAGCCCGTGCAGGCCGCGGAAGGCCCGCCCAAGGGTTCGCTGGTCATCATCGGCGGGGCGCTGCGCCCGGATAACACGCTCGTCTGGGAACGCATCGTCGAACTGGCGGGCGGCAAGGGCGCACGCATCGCCGTCTTCGCCTCCGCCTCCGCCAATCCTGAAAAATCCGGCGCCAGCCTGGTCGACCGCCTGAACCGCTACGGCGCCAACGCCTTCTTCGTGCCGGTGGCCGTGCAGCTGGGCGGCACCGACTACCAGGCCGCCGCCGACAATCCCGCCCTGGCCGAAGCCGTGCGCACCGCCGGCGGCGCCTATTTTGCCGGCGGCGACCAGGCCCGCATCACGCGCGCCCTGCGCCGGCCCGACGGCGCCAACAGCCTGGTGCTCGACGCCCTGTGGAGCATGTACCGGCGCGGCGGCGTGATCGCCGGCACCAGCGCCGGCGCCGCCATCATGAGTTCCTCGATGTTCGGCCACCCGAAGCCGGTGCTGGCCACCCTCAAACTCGGCCTCACCGACGGCCAGGAAATCACGCCGGGCCTCGGCTTCATCGGCGACGACGTGTTCGTCGACCAGCACCTGCTGGTACGCGGCCGCTTTGCGCGCATGCTGCCGGCCATGCTGCAGAAAGGCTACAAGCTGGGCCTGGGCATCGACGAGAACACGGCGATGGTAGTGGGGCCGCAGCGCGAAGTCGAGGTGATCGGCTACAAGGGCGCGCTGGTGGTCGATTTGTCGTCGGCGAATGCGCAGGAAGGCGCCTTTAACATCAGCAACGTGCGCCTGAGCTACCTCGACAACGGCGACCGTTTCAACATCGCCAGCCATGCCTTTACCCCGGCGCCCGACAAGGCCGACGGCCGCCTCGACCCTAGCCGGCCCTACTACCGGGAGCCGCTGTTCTCGGCCGACATCCTCGGCAACAGCACCGTGGTGGACTTGATGGGCAAGCTGATCGACAGCGACCAGCCGGAAGCCATCGGCCTCACGCTCGACAGCGCCAATTCGGTGCAGCCGGATTTGGGCTTCGAGTTCAGGTTCTCGCGCACCGGAGACAGCGTGGGCTACATGTCGGCGGCAACCGAGGCGTACTCGATCTATAACGTGCGGCTGGATATCCGGCCGATTATCGTGAAGCGGCCGTTGTATCAGTACAAATAGCGCCCACGCCCCAGCGTGCGAGCAGGGGCGAAAAGCGAGGGTGGCAATTCCGAGCGCTTGATTCAGGTCAATAATTTCCCTCCGCACTCCGTCAACATTCCACTGGTTAACGTGACTGATCCGTCATCGCTCGCTGCGTTGGCGGGCATGCGCGTGGGTAGCGGTCATCGGCGTATCGATGGCGCATCTCTCATCCTGCCAATGGAACCTCTTTATGCATTCACAGCAGATTCACCTGTTACATCAGGAGCTGACCGACGCCAATCGTCCTATTCGCTTGCGTCTGTCAGGCGAACCAGGAGCGCTGACAGAGCGCTTATTGGTCAAGCATGTGAAAGGCCAGGCGGACATGTGTGGCGGGATCGAATACCGTCTTCTCTGCGTGGCCGGCCGTGCCGGCTTACCGCTGAAAACCTTCATCGCCATGGCGGCAGAACTGCAATTCGTAACTGATCGGGGCGAGCTGCATTCGGTATGCGGGATCGTGGCGCAAGCTGCCGAAGGCGAAAGCGACGGCGGACTCGCGACTTATCAGCTTGTCGTTCGCGATGCGCTCTCGCTGATGGAGACGCGCATCAATACCCGCGTGTTCCGGCAATCCAGCGAGATCGACATCACGCGTACCTTGCTGCGCGAATGGCTGCATGACAATCCGGTCCTCGCACGTGCTTTCGATTTCAAATTGTTGACGGCTGCATCGTATCCTGCGCGCGAATTCACGATGCAATACAACGAATCCGATGCTGCATTTCTGCGCCGCTTATGGAGGCGGCGCGGCCTGGCATGGTTTTTCGAGCCCGGCGAGTCAACCCGTCACGACACCGTCCGAGGTCATCGGCTTGTCCTGTTCGACGACCCCTATGCACTCGCAGAGGGAACGACCGGGACGGTGCGCTATCACCGCGACGACGGAACCGAAACCCGAGATGGCATCACGGCCTGGCATGCGTCGCGCTTGCTCATAGCCGGACAGGTCACCCGCCATTCCTGGGACTACAAACAGTCTTCGACATCCGAGGCGTCGATTCCAGCTCAACATGACCAGGGAAACTTTGGAAACAGATTCGCTTCGAAGGTCGACGAATACCTGGTCGAGGCACCGCATGCAGGTGACAGCAATGCGGACTTCCGTACGTTGGCAACCTTGCGCATGCAGCAGCGCGAATACGAGGCCAAACATTTTGAAGCCGAGAGTGGTGTGCGTGACTTGGGCATCGGTCAGTGGATTGCCATTGAGGGCCACGCGGAAATCGATACGCATCGTGCTGAAGATCGACAGTTCGTCATTACCGGCCTGTGCATCGATGCGGAAAACAATCTGCCGAAAGACCTGAGCGACAGGATCGCACGCCTCTTCGCGTTGAATAAATGGCGTCAGCTTGACGCCGGGCTCGTACGCGCGAGTGCCGAACGCGGAGCCCGCTATGCAAACCGGTTCAGTTGTGTGCGACGCGGCATACCCATCGTGCCGGCATTCGACCCGCGTACGGATGTGCCGGTCGCGCAAGTGCAGAGCGTCATTGTCGTTACCCCTGGCGAGGAAGAGGTCCACTGCGATCAGCGTGGCCGGGTGAAGGTACGTTTCCCGGCTTGCCGCGCCAGCGACCACGCACACGCCCAAGGCGCGGGGGCATCGGATAGCGATACCGATTCGGCCTGGCTGCGTGTAGCCAGCTCCTGGGCCGGAGATCATACCGGTGCAATTTCGCTTCCACGCGCCGGGGACGAATGCCTGGTGTCCTTCCTGCACGGGGACCCGGACAAGCCGGTCATCATTGGCCGCGTCCACGGCGGCAGGACACCGCCGCCGGACTTCAGCCATTCCGGTAGCCTGCCGGGCAACCGCTACCTATCGGGAATCAAGAGCCGGGAAGTAAAGGGCCAGCGGTACAACCAATTGCGCATGGACGACACGCCGGGGCAGATCAGTGCCCAGCTGGCGAGCGAACACGGCCATAGCCAACTCAACCTGGGAGAATTGCGCCATCCGCGCCGCGATGGCGCGGGCGCGCCGCGCGGAGAAGGTGCGGAGTTGCGCAGTGACGAACATGTGGCTGTGCGCGCCGCCAAGGGCATGCTGCTGACGGCATGGAAGCGCTTGAACGCTGTGGACAATCAACTGGCCCGGGCCGAATTCCTGTCGTTGATGGAACAATGTCTGGAGCAATGCCAGAGCTTGGGGAGCTACGCGGCGGAGCACCAGGCGCTGCCGCTCGATACTGCGCCGCTGGGCGAACTCAAGTCGCAGTTGGTCCAGTGGGAACACGGCAGTAATACCGCGCCTGAAGGAGTAGCCGCTGGCAGCGCCATGATTGCCGTCAGTGCGCCCGATGGGATCAGCTTCGCCACGTCGAAGGAGCTGGTCAGTTACGCCGGGTCCAATGCCGACATCGTAGCGCAGCAACACATCCAACTGACTGCGGGTCAGCGCTTCAACCTGAATGCGGGGCAGGGCGTGTCCCTGTTTTCGCACCACAACGGTATCAAGGCGATTGCCCATCATGGCAAATTCCTGCTGCAGAGCCAGCACGACGATACGGAAGTCAATTCCGCCAAAAACGTCAAGGTCACCGCCACCGACGGCAAGGTAGTGCTGATGGCAAAGGAGATTCATCTCGTTGCCGAAGACGGTTCGTTCATCAAGGTCGGAGGTGGCATTTCGCTCGGTACCAAAGGCGATATCAAACAACATGCTGCGAATTTCCCCCTCGACGGCCCAGCAACGATGGCAGCTGAGTTGCCGGCGTTCGAGAGCGGCACGCCCGACCAGAAATTCATCCTGAAGTATGGCGCCCATGACGAGGATGCGGTGCCTGCCGCGAATCGCCGCTTCGAGATTGAGATGAGCGATGGCAGCACGCTCAAGGGCATCAGCGATGCCGCGGGCAAGACAGAGTTGCTCGAGCGCGACGCGATGCATATCGCGAACATCCGCATTCTGACTGACGAACAATAAGGAGATGCCGCATGCTGTATCCACGGGAACCCTATTGCATCGGGCAGGACGCGAGCGTCCTGCAATGCGAACGACAGTCCGACAAGAAGGTGGATGTCAAACCGGACTTGCCGTGCAATGTCATCGTTATTCACGGCGTGAACGATGTGGGTACTGGTTTTGGCTCGGTAGAGGAGGGGCTTTGTGCAGGTCTCGATATGCGCCTGCACGGAAAACCAGGGCGTTTTGTGCCTGGTAGCTACCGCATGCCGACTGCCAAGGACAAGGATGTGCTGGAGGAAGATCCTGACGCCGTCTTCTTCAAGCGGACGCTTGGGAACGGGACGCATAGTCCGGTCATTCCTTTCTATTGGGGATACCGTGAGCTATTCAACCAGGCCGGGACAAAAAACGGACAGCGTACCGACCGTTTCGGTAATCGGCTGGACAAGGATTTATCAAAAGGCGGCGGTCCGTTCGCCAATGCGACGAGCACGCTGCCGGATATGTGGAATCGGGGAGTATGCTTTCCATCGGATCTAGGCGGTGATCCGGTACGGCCGGTGTTGAGCGCGCCAGGGCGCATGTATATGGTCCTGGCAGCAAAGCGCCTTGCAGCCCTCGTTGCGATGATTCGCGACTACGACGCGAATGAAGCCGTCAACATTGTGGCGCACAGCCAGGGCTGCCTGATCAGCCTGCTGGCACAGGCCTTCCTGCTTCAGGACGGCAAACGGCCGGCCGATACGCTGATCCTGACCCATCCGCCATACAGCCTCGAAGAAGACGCCGGCATCCTGGTCGACACGTCGGAAACATTCAAGAGCGGGACGGATGCTGCGATGGAGGGGCGTTACGGCGTGTTGAAGTCACGCCAGACCTTTGATGCACGGCTGACTACGCTGGTCAATATTGTGCAGGGCGTCACTGCCAAGAAGCATACGACGCCAGCACTGACGGCACTGGCCGACCACGGACAATTCCATGGCATCGTTGGGACAAAATGGAGCGCAGGGGCAGACCGGGACAACCGCGGCAAAGTTTACCTTTACTTCTGCCCCGAAGACATGACGGTAGCGTTGGACAGCATGAAAGGCATTGGCTGGCAAGGCGTGCCGGATTTTATGGATGGGACACTCGTTTCTTCCATGCCGCGAGGAGATACTCGCTCCATGTCGGGCACCGCATCCTCAGCCGGCTATTACACGGAAAAGCAAAGCCGCAAACCTCTCACCGAATTAGGACGCGGCTTCCATCAGCGGGTATTCACCAGCAAGCAGCGTCTCGACCCTGCGAAGAAGGCGGTCGGCCCGGTGCTGGTTGGGCAAGCGCCACATGATTTTGCCTTGCGCCTGAAGGGCGAAGACGATCATGCGCACGTGGCCGATGCAAATCGCTTTCTTCGCGAGAGCCACAAGGAAATCACTTGGCCGCGAAAGCCAGGTGTGCTGGGCTTCATGGAGTCCGAGGCCGATAAACGCGAGGGGCTGCGCAGCATTAATGGCGAGGCATTGCGCATACCGGCGCTGGCGGACTTGCGTGGCACTGGGCAGATCGATCCGCAAAATATCCCTGCCGATTCGATCCAGGCGCGTGTCGCCCGGGAGGATCAGGGGCCAGTCGAAGAAGTCGATCCGATCGACGCGGCGATTGCCATTACTAGTGGCAAGGGACTGAATCTCCAGAAAGTAGAATGCGCCGATCCATCCCAGACTGGGCCCCGACCAGGAATAGTGCAGACATTGTCGAAAGTCGAGTGTTTGCAGATCGAGGCGCGTCATAACAAGGATAACAAGCTCGACCAGTTGCCTCCGGAAGGGCAGCGCAAGGTCTTGAAAGCGCTGCGCTATCCAAATGGGAAGGTCTTCGCGCTGATTCAGGAAAGTCCGGACGAGGCACGCAAGCGCTGGCAGCACGAAGTCAGTCCCAAATCCTTTCACGGTTCCATTTTCGGCAGTGCGAAAAATCATCGCAATGTGACGGCGTATGACCTTTCCATTGGTGGTGGGCTGGCGTCGAGCGATCCAAAGTTCTATAGGTATCTGTGTGCGGTGGCGGATTGGCGCTTGCAGACAAAGTCGACTGCAGAGAGGTTATCCATTCTGCAGTGGAAAATTTTTATCAAAGATTATGCAGCGTATTGGAACGTTGAGCGAGCGGAGCGGAAGGAACTCATCGAGGGGAATGCCGTGTACTACAGCAAAGGTGAACTGCCCGCCTGCGTTCCAGCGCTGCACGTAGGCTTGCCGAACCTTGTCGTATGCGAAACGATGGTAGGAGACCGAGTCGTCGTGTCGCCACCGGCGTCGGCCAAAGCAAACAACGGGACGAAAGAGAAAAGATGAACAACAAGGCCAATGCGACACGGATGCATCCCGCGAAATATGCCATCGGTGCTTTTCTCGTCCTTGTCATTCTCATTCCGGTGTGGGCGGCATTTGTGATGACAGTCATTGAACCAGAAAGCTTAACCATACAGGAGCAGACAATGGGCAATCGCATATTGTGGTGGGTTTTTGGTCCGACAATTCTCGTCGCAGCACTGTTTGGAACGCACTGGGTCAAAACGTCGAAGAACAACGCAGAGAAACAGCAGAACACGGTTTCTCATCACACGCAGCTAGCGCAAACCGAGCAGCAAAAACGTGAGTATGTACTTGAAGTGATCGGGCTGGGCGTCACCTTGGATAAATACCGGCAAGGGAAGCTATGGGAGGCGTTGCAGGCCGGTAATCATGCTGCAACGATCCGCGAGCAAGATCCGAAAAAATACGATTGGACCGCACGCGATAAAAGCGGTAAGGGCGGAGGGCGTGGCGGTGATTCGCTTGAAAATGGCGCGCAGTTTACACCAATGTATTATGGGGTACCGGTGTTCAATGCCGAATCGCCTAATTTCGATCCGGAGTGGAGCGACAGGCCAGAAATGCCCCTGCCTGGACTTGCCGGAGGAGCGATCGTTTCCGGCATGGCGTGGCATTTGTTTGTCGTCGGGCCGCGCCGTTTCGAGGAGCAGCCTGACCGCATCATCGAAGACGTCTTTGCCTTTTTCGATGCCCATCCCGATGTGCCGTATGTTGTCCTGAATTCCGAAGACAGTATGGGAACCCGCGATGGCAACCGTCCTCCGGGCACGCCTGCACTGCTAAAAGACGGACACTACATCCCGGAAATGCCCGATGCGTCAGCGCTGTTCGTGCTCGCCCGCCGCGAGCGGGTCGATCCGGTGCGGCCATTTGTCTGGGACGATCCAGACAACGAATTTCTGCAAAAGGAATTCCGATGGATGTATGGGAATTTACGTACAGCAGTACCTAACTGGCAGCGCAAAAATGCATTACAGACGCCGACGCAAATTGGCGCAGATATGACACGTCAAGAATTACACGTAGTCGGTGCGCGCCAACCTCTCATCAGCGAGTGGCTCGAAGCCACTGCGGCTTTCGTCCAACGCCCCGACGTGCGCGGTACTGGTGTCCCCGGCGTACTGGGCAAGCTCAATCCCTTCGCCCATTATCCGCCAAAGGAATGGAAACCCACTCCCTGGTTTCCAATTCCCTGGAACCGCGAGCAATTAAAAACGTTCGACCGCCTGCCGACCCTCGGCTATATTCATCGTCCTACCTTCGTGCGCTTCACGGACGAGCAGGGCAAACCGGTCACCCGTCGCGCCGAGCGCCAGAAGCTGCTACAGGCTGGCTGGCAAACCGCACTCCAGACCCTGCCTGAAGCCCAGCGCGTCACATCCCCTGCTCGCGTGATTGCCGCCACGAATAACAACACCGATCGGCTGATTGCCCTGCACGGCGTGCTGGACGCACAAGCGGCAGCGGGCGGTCCCGAAATCGACAGCGCCAAGTCCAGCCAGTTCATCGACACCGACAAGCGCCTTGGCAATACTGGCGCGGCAACTTTGTTCGTTCAGATGGGTATTGGTGTCATGGGCAGCTACCGCGATGGCGGCGTCAGCGCGGCGGTCAACATGCGCAGCCCTGACGAGGCCTCGATCATCCTCATCAGCCCGCCTTCAGCCGAGCAGCGAAAAAACCAGAAACATCCGAATGGAGGCGACGTCTTTGCGCACCGCGGCACCCCGGCCGTCGATCCTGGCGCTTACCGGTAACAGGGCGCACGCATGCCAAAAATTATCCGATTGAACGATCTCACCAGCCATGGCGGGAAGGTCGTGAGTGTCGCTGTCACGCACTTCACGATAGGCGGCATTGCGGTCGCCTGCGTCGGCGACAAGACGACTTGCCCTGTTCACGGTCCAGGCACCATCTTGGAAGGAGACGCGCGCCATACAAAATGGCGCAGGCACTGTCGCAAGTCGAGTGTTTGCAAAGCGAGGCACGACATAACAAGACAACAAACTCGATCAATTACCCGCGAACGGACAGCGCAAGGTCTTGAGAGCGATGCGCTATCCGAACGGGAAAGCCTTTCGCTGATCCAGGAAAGTCCGGACGAGGCACGCAAGCGCTGGCAACACGAGGTCAGTCCCAAATCCTTCCACGGTTCGATTTTCGGTAGCGCAAAGAATCATCGCAATGTGACGGCATATGACCTTTCCATTGGTGGTGGGCTGGCGTCGAGCGATCCTACTAAGTTCTGTAGGTCGTTGTGTGCGGTGGCGGATTGGCGCTTGCAGACAGAGTTGACTGCGAAACGGCCATCCATTCTGCAATGGGAATTTTTTCGAAAGATATGGAGCGTATTGGTCCGTTGAGCGAGCGGAGCGGAAAGAACTCATTGAGGGGAATGCTGTGTACTACAGCAAAGGTGAGCTGCCCGCCTGCGTTCCAGCGCTGCACATAGGCTTGCCGAACCTTGTCGTATGCGAAACGATGGCAGTAAAACGAGTCGTTGTGCCGCCACCGGCGCCCGTCATGCATCCTGCGAAATATGCCATCGGTGCTTTTCTCGTCCTTGTCATTCTCATTCCGGTGTGGGCGGCATTTGTGATGACAGTCATTGAACCAGAAAGCTTAACCATACAGGAGCAGACAATGGGCAATCGCATAT
>Ga0265798_10006638_pt1 | contig 15166 bp, 15 predicted proteins | sample P3T30metagenome_FD_192430 | JGI IMG/M metagenome (GOLD analysis project Ga0265798, IMG submission 192430) | Plant litter microbial communities from East Loma Ridge, Irvine, California - P3 T30 | ecosystem: Environmental > Terrestrial > Plant litter > Unclassified | place: USA: California... | reverse complement strand
ATTAGCAAAGACCTCCCAGAAACCTGGAAAAACACAGCTCATAAACCACTTCCTCATCAATGAGAAATGGTATATCGTAGATTTACCCGGCTATGGTTATGCCAAGGTATCCAAATCCAGCAGAGAAGCCTGGGAAAAATTCATACGTAACTACATCACCAAACGTGAAAGCCTGCAATGTATCTTTGTTTTGATCGATAGCCGCCTGGAACCACAAAAGATTGACATTGAATTCTGCTGCTGGCTAGGTGAAATTCAGGTGCCATTTGCATTGGTATTTACTAAGGCAGATAAGCAGTCTGCTCCGAAAACTGATGGCAACGTGGCATTATTCAAAAAACAACTTTCAGGTTGGTTTGAGGAAATTCCACCCTACTTCGTAACCTCTGCAGAAAAAGGCCAAGGTAAAGAAGCCTTGCTTCAATTTATCGACGAGGTTAACCAAGATTTTGTAATGCCCATTTTAACGCCAAAAGAAGATTTATAGAAGATGAAGAAATTCTTTTCGCTGGTACTATTCGCCCACTCTATCTTTGCATTACCCTTTGCAATGATTGGTTTTTTTCTGGGCGTAACCACCAGCACACAACCATTTAACTGGCTTCTACTTGTACTGGTATTATTATGTATGGTGTTTGCGCGAAATGCCGCCATGGCTTTCAACAGATACCTCGACCGTGATATCGATGCCAAAAATCCAAGAACAGTAATGCGTGATATTCCGGCTGGCCGTGTGTCGGCGAATGAAGCACTCATCTTTGTGATTGTGAACTGCCTGCTATTTGTAATTGCCACGGCTTTTATCAATGATCTATGCCTTTACCTCTCTCCTGTTGCCCTGTTTGTTGTGCTTTTCTATAGCTACACCAAAAGGTTTACCGCCTTATGCCATTTGGTCCTTGGATTAGGGCTGTCACTCGCACCCATTGGTGCTTACATCGCTGTAACTGGCGCCTTTAGTATTGTACCTGTACTGTACTCCTTTGCAGTTTTGTTCTGGGTAAGTGGCTTCGACATCATTTATGCCCTGCAAGATGAAGATTTTGACCGGGCTGAAAAGCTACACTCTATTCCAGCGGCATTGGGTATCAAAAATGCTTTAAGGCTATCGGTAGTGCTACACTTTTTTTCCGCTATATGCGTGATTCTACCTATATTCTTTAGCGAGTTTAGCTTTGTCTATTATATCGGTGTTGCTTTTTTCTGTTTCATGCTTACCTATCAGCACCTGCTGGTAAAGCCTAATGACATCAGTAAAGTTGACCGCGCATTTGCCACTACAAATGGCTATGCATCTGTCGTGTTCGCATTATGTTTTCTACTTGATGCGTTTTTAAGAACCAATTATAATTTCTAAACCATGATCGACTTAATAATCCCAAAAAAAACAAGAGCATACATTCCACAAGAACTTGAAATTAAATGGGAAACTCTTGCACCCATCTTTGATGAACTTCAAAACAGAGCGCTACCAACGGTTGCTGATCTGGAGCAATGGCTAAAGGATAAAAGTGAGCTTGAAGCAGCATTGGAGGAAAATTTCGCCTGGCGCTACATTAGAATGACCTGCGACACCAACAACGAGACGCTGGTTCAGGCATTTCAATATTTTGCAACTGAAATTGAACCTAAAATAGCGCCTATTAATAATGCGCTGAATAAGAAATTAGTGAACCACGAAATGATCGATGAATTGGATCCGGACAAGTACTTCGTTTACCTTCGTGGAATCAAGAAATCGCTAGAAATCTACCGTGATGAGAACGTTCCATTGTTCACCAAATTACAGGTAGCACAGCAAAAATATCAAGCGATTAGTGGTGCCATGAGTGTACACCTGAATGATCAGGAATACACACTGGAACAAGCAGCTGCATTTCTAAAGGATGTAAATCGTGAGCTACGTCAACAAGCCTGGGAAGCAATTCAAAATCGCCGTTTAGTAAATAAAGATGAACTAAATGTATTGTTCGATGAATTGATCACCATGCGTCATGAGGTGAGTCTGAATGCAGGCTTCGAGAACTACCGCGATTATATGTTCCAGGCTTTAGGCCGCTTTGACTACAGTCCGAAAGACTGCTACAAGTTTGCCGAAGCGATCGAAAAAGAAGTTGTACCAATATTAAAGGCACAAGCAGACAAGCGCGCTGCAGACTTAGGCATTTCTCCATTGAAGCCATGGGACATGGATGTAAGTACAACTGGCAGACCAGCATTGAAACCGTTTGCTAATGGTGAAGAGCTTGTAGATAAAACCATTAGCTGCTTTGAGCGTATTGACCCTAAATTGGGCCAAATGTTGGCAACCATGAAAGCAAACAAGCTTTTTGACGTGGAAAGCCGCAAAGGCAAAGCACCTGGAGGCTACAATTATCCACTTGCTGAAACCGGAGCACCATTCATCTTCATGAACTCCGCAAATACCCTTCGTGATCTTACTACAATGGTGCATGAAGGTGGACACGCAGTACATACATTTTTAACTGCAAAGCTCGAACTAAACGACTTCAAACACTGCCCTTCCGAAGTAGCTGAACTTGCTTCCATGAGCATGGAGTTAATTACCATGGACCAGTGGGATGTCTACTTTGACAAGGAGGAAGATCTGATCCGTGCCAAACGCGAACAGCTAATTGACGTGCTTAAAACCTTACCATGGGTGGCGGTAATTGACCAGTTTCAACATTGGATCTATACCAATCCAGGCCATAATGCTGCCGAGCGCGAATCTGCCTTCAAGCAGATCTATAGCAGATTTGGTGCGGGTTTCACCGATTGGGAAGGTCTGGAAGCATCATACGGTAATTTGTGGCAAAAACAACTACACTTGTTTGAAGTGCCTTTTTATTATATCGAATATGCAATTGCGCAACTTGGCGCAATCGCGATCTACAAAAATTATAAGGAAAACCCTGCTAAGGCGCTGAGCCAGTATCTTGATGCATTGGCATTAGGATACACCAAACCAATGAATGAGATTTATGAAACTGCAGGAATCAAGTTTGATTTCAGTGTCGATTATGTTGCTGAACTTGCCGATTTCATTAAAAATGAATTGGCCAGATTAGATCAGTAATACAACATTTTATCTAAGTTTGAATCCATAACACACCGAAACTGATATATGCTTCAGAAACTCCTCAGAAAGAAATCCATTACTAAAATCTTAGAAGATGCAGATAAGGGCTATGGTGAACATGGCGCCACCCTGCATAAAACCCTCGGAGTTCGGGACCTTACCGCATTTGGTATTGCCGCCATTATCGGGGCAGGGATTTTTAGTACCATCGGAAAAGCCAGTGCTGACGGTGGTCCGGCAGTTATCTTTCTATTTATTTTTACAGCATTAGCCTGTAGTTTCGCTGCTTTTGCCTATGCAGAGTTTGCGTCTATGGTACCGGTTTCCGGCAGTGCCTACACCTATTCCTATGTCGCCTTTGGTGAGCTTGTAGCCTGGATTATTGGCTGGTCGCTCATCATGGAGTATGCCATCGGGAACATTACAGTTGCGATTTCCTGGTCCGACTACTTCACGGGGCTGCTCTCCTCCATACATATACCCGCTTTAAACATCCAAGGCATACACCTGCCAGATTGGATGACAATGGACTACCTTACTGCCCTGAACGCACATGAACATGCGGAAGCCCTGGTTGCAGCTGGAAAAGACTACTCCAACCTGGATGATGCTACCCGAATTGCAAACAATGCCTGGATTACCGCTCCAAGGATTGGAGACTTCCACGTGGTTGCAGATTTACCTGCGCTGGGAATCATCATCTTTATTACCTGGCTCGTTTACCGCGGCATGAAAGAATCGAGAAACGCAAGCAACGCCATGGTGGTAATTAAACTAGCCGTTATCCTGCTGGTGCTTTCTGTAGGTGTTTTTTATGTTGACGTTAGTAACTGGGATCCATTTGCACCAAACGGCGTTAGTGGGATCCTAAAAGGTGTTTCCGCAGTTTTTTTTGCTTATATCGGCTTCGATGCCATTTCTACCACCGCTGAAGAATGTAAAAACCCACAGCGCGACCTTCCCAGGGGCATGATGTGGGCCATCATCATCTGTACCTTACTTTATGTTGCGATTGCACTGGTTCTAACTGGTATTGTGAATTATAGCTTATTGGCAGTTGGTGACCCATTAGCTTTCGTATTTGATCAGATCAATCTTAAGCTCATGAGTGGCATTATCGCTGTTAGTGCTGTATTCGCAATGGCAAGTGTACTTTTGGTGTTTCAAATGGGCCAACCAAGGATATGGATGAGCATGAGCCGTGATGGCTTGTTGCCAAAAGCGTTTTCCAGGATCCACCCGAAATACCATACGCCATCATTTTCAACCGTAGTCGTTGGTTTTGTGGTTGCAGTACCTTCACTTTTCATGAACCTGACCATTGTTACTGACCTTTGCTCCATTGGTACCCTTTTCGCCTTCGTTTTGGTATGTGCCGGGGTATTGGTATTACAGGAACGTACAGACATTCAACGGAAATTCAAAATTCCATATGTAAACAGTAAATTCATCATTCCACCGGTGTTTCTTACTGCCCTGGTACTTGGTTTTACCATGTTCAAGGCAGAATCAACAGCTTTCATTACCAACCAACCACAGTTGTACAGCCCGGTAAGCTTTGTGACTTCCTTAAATACTGGCGAGCTACAAGCCGTTCAGGAGCAGATTAAACAAGATGAACAGAAAGCTAACCTGATCGAGAAGAACGTTGATACTGAAGCTTATTTGAACCGTCTAAACGAAGCGCAATACAAAGACTTTGTGGATCGTGCAGCTGTAGATCAGGAAAAGAAATATGAATACGGTTGGAGCTTGTTTAAGCATAAGATTCCGATGTGGATCTTCTTTCTGATGTGCTGTGCCATCACCTACTACTGTATTAAGAAGAATCTCTCGTTGATCCCGGTCTTGGGACTGATGTGCTGCTTATACATGATGTGTGAGCTAGGCATTTCCAACTGGATCGGATTTGGAATCTGGCTGATTGTTGGATTGGTTGTCTATTTCTGTTACGGCTATAAACACAGTAAGTTGAACAAGCAGCTTATTTAAAGCAGATGTTCTCTTAAAGCCGCTTAGCCTTTCCATTACTCGAATTTCAAGCAGTTTGAATACTATAAGCATTCAAACTGCTTGTCGATTCTCTTGCCAACTCTTTTATTAACAATGAAAGGAAAGCTTGCGAAACGCTGTAATTCATTTCTTTTGATCGTATCTAAAATTGATTCTCCATAGACGTGATCGCTTCATCCAATCTAGTTGATAATTAACAGGTAAACACGTATAGCTATATACGGATAAGACCGCTTCGGATCAAACGCACATCAAACGCACATCAAACCCACATCAGACCCACATCAAGTGCACACTGCATGTGTGTTAGCTGTGCGTTTTGTGTGTCTCAGATCAGGGACCGATGTGTTTCTGTTCAAAGGCCGATACTGTAAGAGTTGCAGCATGCTGCATCATACCTTCTCATTCAAGTTCAACAAGTACAGGGTGCGAAAAAAGCCGCTTCCTTTATATAAGAAGCGGCGTCCCAGGTATATGTCAGACTTAATTTTACACAGGAAGTCTGGTAAGTTCAATATCGTCCGTAGAAACAAAGATCAGCGGCACCTTCTCTACATCAACATAACTCGAATCTAGACCGAAACTTCGCTCTTCAGAAAGGCTCAAGCGTTTTAGAACAAAGTAGTAGGTCATAATGCTGCGCTCATACAGATTTAATGTTGTAAACCTGGAAAGATGCTTTTCCAGAAGAATGAACCTGAAATCTCCGGCAATGCGGTGTTTCTTCAACGAGGCATACTGACTAGTAATGTCTACTTCGCCGTTGGCAACCAGGTCTTCTACCACTTTCCGGAACAAGATGTTGATCCGCTGTTCTACACGAAAGCCAAGTTTAAAGTCGATGCGGATCATTTTACCCGGGATCAGGAACTCGACCTTATATTCGCGTGTAAAAGGCTCGTCAACCACATCCACGTGAACCAACCAATAAATATCAGCACGTTTCGGTTCTTTTTGCAGTATGGAGTAGATGATCTTCGACTCAATTTCTGTTTTGAAGTTTGCGCTGGTTAGGTACACCAGTTGGGAGGAATATTTTGAAATGGTGGTATCTTCACTGAGCTCGCTGATCAGCTCGAAATAGTCATCAATACCAACATATTTAACAAATCTGTTTTTAATCTTTCTGGCTACGTACCAGCTCCACATAACGCTGAACAAAGCCGCACCGATTAATAAGGTTACAAAACCACCATGAAGGAACTTGGTCATGTTACCCACCAGGAACGATAGTTCAAGTGCTCCATAAATCACCAGGAATATCATAATTACATACATGGGCACCTTTTTAGCCTTCATGTAATAAGCGATCAATATGGTTGTGGCCAAAAACGTAAGGTTGATTGCCAGTCCGTATGCCCCCTCCATGTTGATCGACTTCTTAAACAGCAATACCACCGCAATACAGCCGGCGCACAACAACCAGTTGATGGAAGGCACATAGATCTGACCTTTGTGGTTACTTGGATAAGAGATCAGCACCTTAGGCCAAAGGTTTAAACGCACCGCCTCAGAGATCAACGTGAAGGACCCTGTGATCATCGCCTGGCTGGCAATAATTGCAGCCAACGTCGCCAGTGCAACCATGAAAAGCAAGTACTGCGGGGGAACAATCTCGTAAAAAGGGTTAATGTTGGCATTATAATCAGGATGTTTAAGCAGCCATACACCTTGTCCCAGATAATTCATGATTAGGGTAGCTTTAACAAACACCCAACTTACACGTATATTATCTTTACCGCAGTGTCCAAGATCTGAATAAAGCGCTTCTGCTCCGGTGGTACATAGAAACACCCCACCGAGGATGACAAGCGCCATCGGGTTGGTTGCCAGCAGATGCCCTGCATAGTAGGGATTCAATGCTTTCAGGATGCTAAAGTCCTGCACCACATACAGCATACCGAGCACACCGAGCGTGGTGAACCAAAGTAACATAATTGGTCCGAACATCTTACCCACCAGGCTGGTTCCGTATTGTTGAATAATGAACAAGCCGGTAATAATGGCAATTACGATAGGGATGACCTGCACTGCAGGAAACTTAAATTGGAGTCCTTCGATGGCAGTGGTGACTGTAATACTCGGGGTTATGATACCATCGGCCAGTAGCGCACAGCCACCAAGAATAGCGGGGACTACCAGCCACTTGGCTTTTTTACGCACCAAGGAATAAAGAGAAAGTATGCCCCCCTCCCCTTTGTTATCCGCACGTAGTGTTATTGCAACGTATTTGATGGTAGTTTGTAAGGTTAACGTCCAGATGATACAGGATAAAGCACCGAGCACGACCATGGGTGTAATGGGTTGGCCTGCATCACTGACGGTATTAAAGATGGCTCTTAACGTGTATAGTGGAGATGTTCCGATATCTCCGTAAACGATTCCCAGACTGATGAGTAGACCGGCTCCGGAGAGCTTTTGAATATTCGTTGTACTTGACACTGAAAAAAATTGAAGTAAAAATCGTGTTCAAAAATGCACTTAATTACGGAAAGAAAAATGATTATGTTAATTTTTGTTAAATCTCAACTTTGTAAACATTTCCCCGTCATTTATTGTTTATTTATTTATACTTTTGGCGCTATCGATGGGAAAAAACATAACCAAATCTAAGCTGCTTCAATTCTTTTGCATAATATGCATGGGTATTTTATGCAACGGTAGTGTTTTTGCTCAACGGTCGGACAGTTTAAACTATTTCAGCAGATCTAAGAAGACGCCAAAGCCGACATCCATCAAGCCCAACTTGCCTTCTTACCGCCCACTTTTAGATGGATTTACTTTCCTTCCTAACAACAATGTGATGTCGAGTAAAAGTTCTGCCGCTAAAAACGAGAAAAACTTAACCTTCATCAAAGTTTCACCCAGTACAATTGACGATCAGATTACTGTAGTCTATAAGCTGGAACGTGAAAGCAACATTTCCATCAAGATTATGGATCTTTTGGGCAATGAGGTAACAACGCTGGCTACAGAGCGCTCCAGCAGCGGTGAGCAGACCAAAACTTTTTCTATTGCCAACCGTTTAAGCAGCGGAATTTATTTCGTGCGGATCGTTGCTGGTGCAGAAACTTCAGTAAAACGCATCTCTGTTTTATAATTCTGCTAATCTTTTTTACTTTCGGTCATGAAAATCATTGCAATTGGGCGCAACTATGCTGCGCATGCTCAAGAATTGAATAATCCTATACCAAGCTCACCGGTAATTTTTCTTAAACCTGATACTGCTTTACTAAAGGACAATCGTCCCTTTTATATTCCAGACTTTTCTTCAGACATCCATTACGAATTAGAAGTGGTTTTGAAGATCTGTAAAGAAGGTAAACACATCCAGGAGAAGTTTGCTTCAAATTATTACGACGAAGTTGCTTTAGGCATCGATTTTACCGCACGTGATATTCAAAGTGTGCACAAAGAAAAAGGGCTTCCCTGGGAACTTGCCAAAGCATTCGATAACTCTGCAGCGGTGAGTAGCTTCGTTCCGAAGTCGTCTGTGACCAACATGTACGAACTTCCATTTGAACTCAAAATCAATCAGGAAACCAGGCAGAATGGCAACACTAAAAACATGCTGTACTCGTTTGAAAAGATTATTGCATTCGTTTCGCAATATATCACTTTGAAAAAGGGAGATATGATCTTCACTGGGACTCCTGAAGGTGTTGGTCAGGTTCATCCCGGAGACAAACTTGAAGCCTGGTTAGAGGGGCAACAACTGTTGAATTTTGAAATTAAATAAGCTTGATGTATAGATCGATCCTGTTCGTTATTCTCTTTTTTGGCGTTATCCCGGCTTCGAAAAGCCAACTTTTAATCAGCAACGATAAATATCCCTTGGTCGATTTCCGGCCACCCTTAAACATCAGCCCGCCTGCATTGTCTGGTTCGTTTGGAGAGTTGAGGGCTAATCACTTCCATTCGGGTATAGATTTAAGAACCAATCAGCAGGAAGGGTATCCAGTCTATGCCATTGCAGATGGCTATGTGTCCAGAATCAGAATCCAGAGCAGTGGATTTGGAAATGCATTGTATATCAATCACCCAAATGGCTATACCTCAGTTTATGGGCATTTGCAGCGATACAACGCAAAGCTTTCTGCGAAAGCCAAAGCCTTTCAATACGAGAAAAAAGCATTTGATATCGACGAGTTTCCTCCAGCAGATTTGATCCCGGTGTATAAGGGTGAGATTATCGCCTATTCGGGGAACACGGGTAGTTCTGGGGGGCCACACCTGCATTTCGAAATCCGTGATACAAAAACAGAGGCAACCGTTAATCCGCAGCTCTTTGGAATTGAAGTACCCGATCAGGTTAAACCCGTTATATCTGCCTTATATGCCTACCGTTTGGATAACCAACCATTTAGTGAGTTTACGCCGAAGACTGCCATCCCAATCGTGGGCAGCGCTGGCATTTACCGGGTAAACAATACCCTAAGTTTAAGCGGTGAAATCGGGTTCGGTATTGTCACTACAGATAGACACACTGGTATGTCTGGCACAAACGGGGTTTATTCCATCACTCTTGAAGTGGATGGCAGACCGGTATTCACCTCAGCGTTGGAGCGCTTTTCCTTCGAGAACAGTAAAGGCATAAACAGTCATATCGATTATCCTACTTTTCTAAATACGCGGAGAAGCATACAAAAGAGTTTTGTGGATCCTGGAAATCCCTTGCAGATTTATAGCGACCTGGAAAACCGTGGCCGCATCATTTTCAATGACGGCTTATTGCACGATCTTAAATACACCGTGACCGATGTAAAGGGTAATACCAGCACCATTACCTTCAAGGTACAGGCAGCAGCACATCCTATGATCGCTACTGCCCGACAACCGAAAGGCATACTGTTCCCGTATAACCAAGTAAATGAATTTAAAACAGACAGCGTGTTTGTGCAGATTCAGCGAGGCAATCTTTACAATGACCTTGATTTCGTTTATAAAGCCGGCAATCAGCTTGCGACACGTGGATACTCTGTTATACATCATGTTCAGAACCGCATAACACCCTTGCACACAGGTTTTGACCTCTGGATCAAACCAACAGCGAATATCTCTGGACTCGAAGAAAAAGCCTTAATTGTAAGTACCTCCGGCGCATCGCAAGGTGGTAAATATGAAGACGGATATGTAAAGGCAAAGCCGCGAAATTTTGGAAGCTTCTATATCGCTGTCGATACGCTTGCTCCAACCATCACGCCATTGAACATTACTGATGGTAAAAGCATGCGTGGTATTGGCAAGATGAACTTTAAAATCCGCGACAACCTTTCTGGTATCAAAAGTTTTAACGGGTATATAGACGATCAATGGGTGCTGATGGAGTTTGATGCAAAAACCGCAACATTATCCCACACTTTTGATGGTAGTCTATCAAATGGGAAACATAACTTAAGGCTCATTGTTGTAGATATGAAAGATAATTCAAAAACATTGGCGCTATCATTTTATAAATAAAAGATATGACAGAACTATCGGCAGGAATGGAGGCACCAGCCTTCAATTCTAAAGACCAGGATGGCAATCCCATCAGCTTAGATCAGTTCCGCGGCAAAACTGTGGTACTTTACTTTTACCCTAAAGATGACACGCCTGGCTGCACGGCGGAGGCTTGTGACTTCCGGGATAACTACCAGCAATTACTTAGTAAGGACATTGTGGTTTTAGGGGTTAGTGTTGATGACGAACAATCACACAAGAAGTTCATCAATAAACATAGCTTGCCCTTTCCACTAATATCCGACACAGATCACAAGATCGTGAACGACTATGGTGTTTGGGTAGAAAAAAACATGTACGGGAAGCAGTACATGGGTGTCAATCGGAGAACATTCATCATCGATGAGCAAGGTTTAATTAAAGCGGTGGTTAAAAAAGTAGATACCAGAAATGCTTCTGCGCAGGTGCTGGAACTACTTTCAGTTTAATTAAAAAATTAATGCTTAAATAATACCTTTACAAATATTAACTATTCCAGCTAAATGAAACATACAATCAAAGAATTAGAAGATATTGCTTCTCAAGTCAGAAGGGATATCGTACGAATGGTGCATGGCTGTCAATCAGGTCACCCAGGTGGGTCACTTGGCTGTGCGGATTTCATGACTGCCTTATATTTTGAAGTTATGAACCACAACACCGACTTCAAAATGGATGGCATTGGAGAAGATTTGTTCTTCTTGTCTAATGGACACATCTCGCCAGTGTGGTACAGCGTGCTTGCACGATCGGGGTATTTTGATATCGCAGAACTGGCGACATTCAGAAAGCTAAACGCACGTTTACAAGGACACCCAACGACGCATGAGCATCTTCCAGGTGTAAGAATCGCTTCCGGATCTTTAGGTCAGGGCTTCTCCGTTGCAATTGGTGCTGCGCTTGCGAAAAAGTTAAATAAAGATAAATCTTTGGTTTTCACGCTTCATGGTGATGGCGAGTTACAGGAAGGTCAGAACTGGGAAGCAATCATGTTTGCACCTTTCAACAAAGTTGACAACCTGATCTCTACGGTCGATTATAATGGTCAGCAGATTGATGGTCCGACAGAAAAGGTACTTTCATTAGACAACCTTCAGGCAAAGTTTGAAGCTTTTGGCTGGCATGTAATTACTTCTGACGGTAATGATATGGACAATATCGTTAAGACATTGCACTACGCAAAATCACTTACCGGAAAAGGAAGGCCAATCCTTAACCTGATGAGTACACAAATGGGTTATGGGGTTGACTATATGGTTGGCTCACATAAATGGCACGGAACTGCGCCGAACGATGCACAGTTAGAAAGCGCCCTGGGTCAAATCTCTAGTTCATTATCCGACTATTAATTAGAATCACGTGAAAAAGTATACATATACAGAAAAAAAAGACACCAGATCTGGCTTTGGTGCCGGACTGCATGAAGCAGGAAAACGCAACGAGAACGTAGTTGCATTATGTGCGGATTTGAAGGGTTCATTGAAAATGGACGATTTTGCGAATGAGTTTCCTGACCGCTACATTCAGGTTGGTATTGCAGAAGCAAATATGATCGGAATGGCAGCAGGTTTAACCATCGGTGGTAAAATTCCTTTTACCGGAACTTTCGCGAACTTCTCTACTGGCCGTGTTTATGACCAGATCAGACAGTCTGTTGCTTATTCCAATAAAAATGTAAAGATCTGTGCTTCTCACGCTGGTTTAACCCTGGGTGAAGATGGTGCAACACACCAAATTCTTGAAGATATTGGCTTAATGAAAATGCTACCTGGAATGACCGTGATCAACCCTTGCGATTACAACCAGACCAAAGCGGCTACATTAGCGATCCTTGAACATGAGGGCCCTGTTTACTTACGTTTTGGCCGCCCTAGCGTGCCTATCTTCACACCTGCGGATCAGGATTTTCAGATCGGTAAAGCTTGGATGATTAACGAAGGTAAAGATGTAACCATCATTGCAACTGGTCACATGGTTTGGAAAGCAATTGAAGCTGGTGAAGAGCTTGAAAAGCTTGGTATTGATGCAGAGATCATCAACATACACACGATCAAACCACTGGACGAAGAAGCCATCTTAAAATCTGTACAGAAAACCGGCTGTGTTGTTACTGCTGAAGAGCACAACAAATTTGGTGGACTAGGTGAAAGCGTTGCCCGCTTACTAACCACTCAATTCCCTGCACCACAGGAATTCGTAGCAGTAAATGACAGTTTCGGCGAAAGCGGTACCCCAGATGAATTGATGACCAAGTACGGGTTAGACACTGTAAACATCGTTGAGGCGGTTCAAGCAGTATTGAAACGTAAAAAATAATCTATGAAGCAGGTTGAAGACGCAGAAATTCTACAGAAGTTTTCAGATGAAAAAACCCGTCAGGAGGCCTTCGGCCTGCTTCTAAATAAATACCAGCAGAAAATCTATTGGCATATTCGCCGTATGGTCATCAATCATGATGACACCGATGACCTTGTACAAGATGTCTTTGTCAAAGTTTGGAAAAACCTCGCGAACTTCAGGAACGACTCACAACTGTATACCTGGATCTATAGAATTGCAAGCAACGAATCCATCACCTTCCTGAACAAACAGAAGCGGCAGAACAATACTCCATTGGATGAAGTATCACCGGAAGTCGTCGAACGTTTGGTAGAACCTTCCTACTTCAATGGCACAGAAATCCAGCTTAAACTGCAGCGTGCCATCCTGACGTTACCGGAGAAACAACGATTGATTTTCAATATGAAGTACTTCGATGAAATGAAGTATGAAGAGATTTCTGAAGTATTAGGTACCTCAGTCGGTGCGCTTAAGGCTTCTTTTCACATTGCGGTGAAAAAAATTGAAGCTTTCATGTTAAATGAAGACATCAAGTTTTAAACCTTTTAGCAATAACATCATCTATATAAGCGTAATGGATAATAATTTAGAACATAATGATTGGAAAGATGAGGCACCACATTTCTCCCGTTTGCCTAAGGTAAATCCTTTTGCTGTTCCTGATCAGTATTTCGAAGGCTTAAGTGACAAGATTTGTGCAGCAGTTTTTGTAGATGAACTGAAAGCTAAAGCCGGTTTTCCAGAGTCAGAAGTTCCCGCAGGCTATTTCGAGCAACTTCCAGACGAGATCAATGCTAAAATTACCTTAGATGCACTTCAACTACCTAAACAGCCAGGCTTTACGGTCCCCGACGGGTATTTTGATCGAATCAATGCCACGATTCTGGAAAAGGTATCACAAACAACTACGCCTGAGGTAAAGGTTACGAAACTATGGCCATCAAAATTAACCCGATATGCTGCAGCAGCATGTTTAGCCTTAATCACCAGCTTTGCGGTTTACCTGAACCAGGATAAACTATTTAAACCTACTGAACAGGTAAGCAATACTGCTGCGCTGAACGAAGACCCGATGTTGTGGGATATTGATGAGGAGCTGATCATGGAGCAGATGGAAAGTGGAAGTTCAGGTATCACCACCAATACCTCTGCTACCTCAGCCGAACTGGAGGACTATATAATCGATCACTATTCGCAATATGAGATTGCATCTAACCTATAAGCACTGACAATTTGGGCGATAAAAGAAAATTAAAGAACATGAAAAATTTATGGATTGCAGTTTTACTCATTTTCATACCAGCAATACTAAAGGCACAGGACCGTGGTGGCAGAAGTGAAGAAATAGAGTCCTATAAAATTGCTTATCTAACACAGAAACTGGACCTCTCGCCTAGCGAGGCTAAGGTGTTCTGGCCGATATACAACGATTGGCAAAAAGAATTAAGGGCACTCCGGTCGGAAAGAAATAAAAACGCAATCAGCCTCCGTAAAACGGATGAGATTGAAGCGCTTTCAGATAATGAAATTCACGCTTTGATCACCAATGAGATCAACTACAAACAGAGGAACCTGAACATCGAAAAGAAATATTATAGCAAGTTAAAATCAAGCTTGCCCTTAATGGTTGTGGGAAAATACTATCGTGCTCAGGAAACCTTTAAAAAAGAACTATTAAACCGTTTCGGAAGAGGTAAAAATAATCCTGGCAACAAATAAACCTCGTATATACACATAAAAAAAGCGTTCATGAAAATGAACGCTTTTTTTATGTGTATATACTGGATTACAATTGTTTGTCTAACTTTCCTGAAAGTACAGACTTAGGAACTGCGCCAACTTGTTTATCTACAACTTCACCGTTTTTGAAAAACAACAAAGCAGGGATATTACGGATGCCAAATTTGGTAGAAATCTGTGGATTGTTATCAACGTTAACTTTTCCAACAACTGCTTTTCCTTCGTATTCTTTGGAGATTTCGTCTACAACCGGGCCTACCATGCGACATGGACCGCACCATTCTGCCCAAAAATCTACCAACACTGGTTTATCTGAATTTAATACAACTTCCTCGAAGTTTGCATCTGTAATTTCTAAAGCCATAATTTATATTTCTGATTAAGTTTCTTACTATCCTAAATGGATGATCTAATTTTACAAAGATAATAATCAATACTTATGCCACGGTATGCTTTGCAGGCTTTATGACATTAGTTCAACTTGTACGTAACAACGTTTAGCGCAGTTAC
>Ga0265798_10006636_pt1 | contig 15168 bp, 16 predicted proteins | sample P3T30metagenome_FD_192430 | JGI IMG/M metagenome (GOLD analysis project Ga0265798, IMG submission 192430) | Plant litter microbial communities from East Loma Ridge, Irvine, California - P3 T30 | ecosystem: Environmental > Terrestrial > Plant litter > Unclassified | place: USA: California... | reverse complement strand
GCAGTTCTGCCGGACACTGACTGCCCATAGCTCAGTTGGATAGAGCATCAGCCTTCTAAGCTGAGGGTCGCTGGTTCGAACCCAGCTGGGCAGGCCAATAAAATCAAGCACTTAGAAATGTATGCTAGTGTTAATTGGGGTCCATTTGCTTGATTTTAAGTGCCGTGTACCCCATGTGTACTCCCGCGCTGCCATAGCTTAGTCTGACGTTATGAGGCATGGATGTGATGCAGTCGCCTGACTGTTCGGCCATCGCTGAAAGGCGCGCAGCTTCACGATTTGATCCAGTGCGCTTCCTGCCGGCAGTCCGGCCTGTTACTCGAAATATAGCCTCTCTGTGCAGTCCTACCGTCGGCTGCTGCCAACGCTGGGCGGGCGTCGCTCTCGGCGCAAAAACCGCCATGATCTGTCGAAAAGCCACGTACTGCGTATCCTTGGCAGTAATTGGCGAACACGGACGGCCCCACTTGATGAAGTTGACGATGCCAGTCTTCACTGCTAGGGTGCTGGGCCAAAACGAGCGAGGTCGAGATGCATATTGGTGAAGTTTGTTCAATCGTTGAAGCAGTTCTAGTCCTGAGCACCATGACCAAGCGCGCCTGGACCGAGGCCGAATTTACCCGTGCGGTAATTCGCCTTCGCCTTCCGATCTACGCGGTCGCACCCTACAACGCGTCGATCGTGTCCAAGCGATATGTAGACGGTCGTTTGGTCATTACTGCCGAACCTTCGATGACTGCCCGATACGTGACCCTGCTACAAGCTGAGATTGAGGAACTGGCCTATAGCCCTGGACCTCAGGTTGTCACGGATCGACCGGCTTGGCTCTGGGAAGACCCGCCGTACCAATCTTGGGATGACATCGTCGCGTTCCGCCAAGGCGATCATCGTGTGCTCGGTTATTGGGAAACCGATCAGGGGGAATGGATGGGGCAGTCGGACGAATATTTCTTCTCCGAGCCGGTACAGGTCACCGCGAAGTCCACGTTGGTCGTGCCACGCCATACGATTGCGGAGCTGGTGCGGAACGAAGCGGTCGCTGACTTGCAAACGGCTACCGTGGACAGCGCCGACCCGCTTACTTCGCTTGTACTGGCGGAAAGCGGACAGGGAGTGATGCAAGGGATTCTAGCCAAGAATCCTGCGTCGTCGGTCATTCCCTTGGCGATCGTGGCTGAAGCCACGTCGCCCCTCGCCTCGCCAACAAATGGCGAAGCCACCTCGCCACCGCAGGCAAAGAAAACGAATACCTGGGATCAACATGATCTTCGCCGCTTGCTTGAAGAGAGCCTGATTGAAGGGAATACGCATGCGGTCCTAGCAGAAAAATATGGCGTTTCGCGCCAGTTCATCGGCAAGCAGATCGCCACGGCGAAGGGCCTCTTTGGCGCGCGCAAACCATCCCCATTTGACGCCCTTGGGTCGAGGAGCCGCAAGAAATAGGTTGCATTGCCCAGTTGCACAAGACGGCCTGTAACCCGCATGGTTGCTAGGTTTGTTGGTTGCCGCAACCAGCCCGACTGGTTGCCATGCGTAGCTTTCGTTGTCGCAGTATCCGATCAACATTTTGGAACGACAATGAACGCCGAAGCAAAAACCATCGCACTCGCCGAAGAGATGCGTAGCGCAATTAACACCAACGAAGCAGCCTTCCATCTGGGCCGCAGGCCACAAACCCTGCGCAAATGGGCGTGCTATGAAGACGGTCCGCTCCGTCCGATCCGCATCCACGGCCGCCTCGCGTGGCCTGTCGCGCAGATCAAGGAATTGCTCAAGGGTGGCCGCGTATGATCGCGCTCAACTATACGGGCAGCAATGGCGCGGAAAAGCCGATTGCCCTGTGCGAAAGCACTTCGCGAACGGCGGCTAAACACGCGGCCGGCTACAGGAACGCCCACAAGGCATATCTGCGGACCGTTTACGGCTTTCAGCCCGAAGACGACGAGTACGGGGTGGTCCTGTCGGCAAGTGCACACGGCAGCATTATTGCTATCGAAATCCGATTCTTCACGGGTTCGACGAAGACCTACAAGGGCATGTTCGAGCTGCCGCTCCATGTGTTCAAAATCGACGGGATGCCAGTTACCTCGACCGCTGCGATCGAAAATTTCGTTGGCCATGTGGTTTTCGTGACCGTCACCGGCCGCTACCACTTCAACGGTATCAAACTGTCGAACGTGTTCGAAGTCAACCTCGACCACAATATCGCCCCCGCGGAACCGAAGCGCTTGTCGCCAGCCAAAGCCGCGACGTGAGACGACATGTTGACTAACAATGAAACCTCTGCGGTGATGGGTCGCATGTCGAGCGCGCAAGATCAAGTACAGGCCGCAGTCGCGTGCGGCGCAGCGGTCACTGTGCTCACCAATGCCAACGGCAACCTGACGAAAACGTTTTACCTCGATGAAAGCGGGACGGTTCGCAAACAGGCCGCTGCGAAGCTCGTCTACGGGAGCTACCATGTTTGCAACGTGACCAACCTGGCTGAGCTGAACACCATCCTCAACGCTTTGGCGCCCACCCAGGCTGCGACTTACGGCCGGCCTCTGCTTGACCGAGGCGATGTCGTCGCCCAAAGTGTAACGAACCCGTCTGCGGTCGCAATCACGCGCACCCGCCAAAACTTCGAGTTCGGAGACAAAGCGGGCATCCTCATGCTGGACTATGACCCACCGAAAGGTGAGCTGGCGCTCTCGCCGGGGGAATTGCTGCAAATCGTCCGCAGTTGCTGCACAGCCCTCTCGGGTGTGGCAATGCTGTGGCGCGCAAGCGCATCGTCCGGCATTAATGGCTCGGGCATCACCGGGCAGCGTATCTATCTGATCGTTAGCAAGGCCAGCGAAATCCCACGTATCGGCAAGCTGATCTTCGAGCGCCTCTGGCTTGCCGGTTCCGGCTACTACGCAGTCAGCAAATCGGGCCAACTGTTGGAGCGCGGACCCGTTGACGCATCGGTATGGAAGCCAGAAGGTCTCGACTTCGCAGCACAGCCGGTGCTCAACAATGGCATCGTGCGTACCTGCTACGAAGCGACGATCACGGGTGCTGGCATCCTGGATGTGGCTGACGTACACGAGCTGACTGAGGCCGAAATCAACGAGCTGAAGGAAATCAAGTCGGCGGCTCGCGCTGCGATGGTGCCCCAGGTACAGGCCGCGAAGGCGCAATACATCACGGAAGTCGCGCCAGTGATTGGGGAGCGGCTGAGGAACCTGAGCCTGGATACTGACCAGGCTGTCATCAGCCTCATGCTCGAACGCGCGACGATGCAACGCACCTTGATGGGTGACTTCCCGTTAATCACGGCCGACGGCAAGCCAGTCACCGTGGGCACCGTGATGGACAACCCGGAAAAGTGGCACGGTGCCCGGTTTGCGGACCCGCTGGAACCCGAGGTCGACGGCCGTGTTGCGTGGCTCAACCTGCGCAGCGGTGGCAACCCATACCTGTACTCGCACCTCCATCATGGAACCTACTACCGCCTGGACCGCGCACCGGCCTTGATCGAAGTGTCTGCAGGCGAGTTGCCGCGCATGGTGGATTCGATGGCGCTGCTGCTGAAAAAGTCGGGTCAAATATACGAACGCGCAGGCGTCATGGTGTACGTCAGCGAAGAAGGAAAAATCGTGCAGGCCGTGGCGACCTGGATGAAGGTATTCGTTCATCGCCTGTGCCGCTTTGAGCAATACAACGCCAAAAAACAGGAGATGGTCGTTGCTGAATGCCCGCAAGGCGTAGTCCAAGGCTTGCTGGCGAATGCGGCGCACACGCGTATGCCACGTCTAACTGCTGTGCGCGATGTCCCGACCATGGACCCGAATGGTCGTCTGATCGCAATGCCCGGCTACGACGAGTCATCTGGTCTGCTGCTCAGAAACGAAAAATTCGTTACCTGGCCGGCCGTCCGCTTGGCACCCTCGCAGCGCGATCTGAAAAATGCACTGCAAACCTTGTGGAAGCCGTTCGAGCAGTTTCCGTACGTCTCGGCTGCGGATAAATCCGTCGCCTTGGCAGCAGCGCTGACTGCTGCAGTTCGCTGCTGCTTGCGCACCGCTCCGGGATTCGGATTCAGCGCAACTGCGCCCGGCACCGGCAAGACGTTGCTGGCCCAGTGTATCGGCGTCCTGTATGACGGCACGGCCCCGGCGGTCAGCGCACCGATCACGCATGAAGAAGAGTGGGCTAAGAGTCTGTTCAGCTCGGCGTTGGCTGGCGCCGGTACCCTGCTGTTCGATAATGCGGAGCACGCCATCGAATCGGCAAGCCTGTGCGCTGTCACCACTGCTCCAGCTATCAAGGGTCGCGTCCTCGGCGAGTCGCGCGAAGCCGAAGCTGAGCACCGCTTGTTGGTGCTGGCGACTGGGAATGGCCTGCAGCTGATCGGCGACCTGAATCGCCGCTTCTTAACGTGCCGACTAGATGCACAGGTCGAGGCGTCCAAGGTCGCGGGACGTCAGTTTGACCTGGAACCACTCGGCTACTGCCTCAAAAACCGTTTGCAGATGATCACGGCTGCGCTGACGCTGATCCAGGGCTATGTCGCCGCTGGCTTCCCGAAGGTGTGCGACGGACTCGCCTCAATGGACGACTGGAACAAGTTGGTTCGCTCGACCATTGTCTGGCTGAGCGAGCAGGGACTCGCTGGTGGTTTCGTCGATCCCAAGGCCGCCTTGCTGCGCGATAGTGCAAATGACCCTGAAGCTGCGGCGTTGGTCGCCGTGCTCGAGATGGCGAAAATGACGTTCGGAGCAAACGCAAAGTTCACTGTCGCCGAGCTGGTCAAGCGCACGAGCACGACCGAGGGGTGGGGCGATCTGCTGAAAGACATTGCCGGTGATTACGGTGGTGTCGATGCGCGACGCCTCGGGAAGTGGTTGCTGAAGCGCGAGGGACGCATCATCAACTGCATGAGCCTGAAACGCGCCGGCTTGAACCGTACAAAGACGGCGCTGTGGAGCATCAGCGAAGCCTAAGCAGTCACAGGTGCAGGGAGTGCAGGGATCTGCAGGGTTGTTTTGACCTGAAGTGAAATCAGGTTGACTTGGATATCTGCGACGCACAGGGTGGTGGTCCGGCCGAGCGCTCCCTGCAACACCTGCACCCCTGCGGAAAAAACGACGACTCGAATAAATCGCTAGGCACCACAATAACTTTACATCAACTCAAAACTTTAATTCCCATCAACATGAATACAATTAAATCTCCGGTCCACAATATGTCGCTCTTGCAGGAGCCACGTCACCGCTGGCCGCTCAAGGCGGACTACCTGGACGTGCCGCGTGAAAAAGTGGTGGCTATTGTCGAGAAGTTCGTCACCCACTTCGGTTTCGGCTACTTGCGCGAGCGCGGCGCGTTCCGCTTCATGACGCCAATCCTGCCCGCCCGGCTCGACGTGTTCGACCTGTACGAAGCGCTCAAAGCCGTGTTTGACACGGTCAACGGGTACAACTGGGGCGATACCGAATCACGTGCGTTCAAGGAACGTCTGGAGGATGAGTTCGGTCCGTTGACTGGGCACATCGCAATTCGCCTGCAGGGCCGTTGCTTCGTAATCGCGGCCGAGAAGGCGAAGCATTAATCTGGTCGGTTTGCTGTACACGCGAACCCGGCATGCATGTGCCCGGTTCGCTTTTCTTTTAGGTAGGCCAAATGAAAAAAGCAAAAGCGCCAAGAGTGCCTATCCTCGAAAATGCCTTCGAGGTCAATCTGCCGAAGTTGATGCGGACGGCGAAGTCCACAGGGTCGTCTAGGCTCGTTCTTGACGATGGGGATGTGCGGACCGTCGCTGTGCTTGCTGAGACGCGCTTGGCGGTCTTCCTAGGCGGTCGGCAGTGGGTGGTGGACATCGTGCCTGTTCAGTGCCTTCGCGACCGTGTCCGGCGTCAATTGGCCTGCCCTCGCGCGCACGAGGGGAATTTCCAGTCCTTGTACTTCCACGGAGGAGAGTTGGCTTGCCGGCACTGCCACCGCTTGAGATATCGATCAAATGTTGCTGCAACGGCAGTCGATCGGGCACGGATAGCCCGTCTGAAGTTGCTATATGCAATGGGAGCGGAACCGGGCGAACCCATGGCAGCGCGTCAGCCTTTTAAGTGGCGCAAACGGCATCTCAGTTTGGTGGCGCGTGTCGAGCGCCTGACGTCTGTCCATTATCGAAACGTACGGGAGTGGCTGAAGCGTACCTAACAGCCTGCACCGTTATCACCAGGGCACGACATGGTTAGCTTTTCTAAACTGTGCATGCCTTCTTCTTATTGATGTCGTGTCACGGCGTTATTTGGCTGCGAGGTCTTCAAGCTGCAGCTTTGATTGCTGTGTCTCGAATTGGGCGTAGGTCGTCCCATCCTCAAGTTTCCAGTATTCCCGTCCGTTGATCGAGTAGCCTGCTAGCACACCCGCAGCTTGTGACGGGCTTTTGAAAAGATGGTCTCGCGTCAGCCGCAATTTTGTTTCTGACGGTACTAGCGTGCCAGACTCGATCAAACTTTGGCGCAGGACCGCCATACTGCCAGTCAGGCTTTTATAGGTCGTCGAGGTTGCGTCAGAGCCCTCTAGAACAACCATGCCTTCGTCAGTGCGGACGCTGCGCGCGTGAATGCCAGCGACGCGCAAATGAAAGACAGCCGGGCTATGAGGCTGCTGCTCTTGGACTGCCGGTCCAGTCTTCGCATCGCCTAAAGACTCGATATTCGCGGGTGCATCAGGCAAGTTTAATTGTTTTGGCTGCGAGACGAGGTGTTCCAGAACCCTATGACCCAAGGCCCCGAGCAACATTTTTGCAGCCCCGAGAAACTCCTCCATCGCGTCGCGGTCGGACCTTGGAAGCGACGGTAGCTGAGGAGAGGCGAAATTTGTGACCTGATACCGACCGGCCTGCTTGGCCATTCCCACCAAGCGGGACTCCAAGTATCGGACGTGGGCTTTTGTCAGGTTCTCATCTTTACTGGTGAACGCAACGACTTCAGTCCAGAAATCTTTACCGAGCATGTGAGACGACAGCCGATCAATGACAACCTCAGCCTCACCGATGTACACGGCATCACTACCAGCTTCATCATCTACACCGAAGAGAAAGTAGACCCCTGGGCGCTGAACCTCCGGCCAATCGCGTAGGTCCTGAAACCGCGAGCGGGGGCAAGCAAGAGCTTGGCCGCTCCAGTTGGCAATCTCCGCGTGCCGGATACCTGCGACACTTTCGTCTGGCAGATAAATTTTTATTGTCTTGCCCATAATCCTGAAGTGGTCATGATTTGTTATGTCTTGGCAAAATCGCGCCGGTCATAATCGATTAGCATTCAAATTACGACGCAGCCGACTGCTGAAATCGACTCTGCACTACTTTAAGGTGCTACAGATGCAGGACGCGGAAGCTGAGGTAGGTCGCCACCGAGCCACGCGATGATCCGCTCGCGCATACTCAGACGAAAAGGTGGCGTGGCGCCGAGACGCAGTAACTCCCCATATTCTGCAGCGCTACAAAGAGCGCCAAGCACGGGTGAGTCTCCCTCCTGAATTTTTGCAAACTCTTCGCGTGCGTTCACGATACTAAGTGATTTTATGCGCAATCCAAACGACTGATAGGCACGAGCCTGATTTGTTGCTTCGGCTGCTTTCGCTCCCGGTTGAAGCGTAAACGTCGCCACGGACAGAACGGCCATTAAAGCACCTGCCCATTTTGTGTTGGCGATATCTGCGCAGATCGTCATCCCGGCGATGAATTGGAGACCAGAAGCTAGCTTGTCAAACCGTCCTAGAAGAACAGCATGCATGCGCTCTAATCGAGCAGAGTACCCGGTCCAATATTCCAGCTCCCACTTATTCATGTCCGCATTTACCGTTGTGCAGGGGGCGGTGGCGGCGGAGGGGTGGGAGAAACTCTAGGTACATGCACCTGTGGCGGACTGGGAGTGACTGTACCCCGTGGGATGTGTTTCTCGTTTAAAGGCGAATTTGAAGGCGGCTTTGATACCATGGTGATGGTCCTCGAATTGGGCGGGCGTGAATAAGGTTTAGGTACTAGCCGCTTATGGCGGAGGTGGGAGGCCTTCTTTTTTTTTCTTAGCGGAACGCGGTGGACGCGGTGGAACACGTTCACGCAAGGCATCGATCTCATCGTCGTGAAGGTAGACTGTTTCAACGATCTGCTCAGCTACATTCAGCGCCGTAATTACGTCTTTGGTATCCGGCTCGTAGTCTCTGTGGATGGTCGCATGCCCCGCTTCCAGAATTGTTTCAAGTCGAGCACGTTGCAGTTTGCTGACATAGCCTTGTTTTTCAAACTCAGCGATGTTTTCAGCAAAAGTCCCTTGGTCACCCGCTTTTGAAATCATTACAGCTTCCAGAAGGGCGCGGATTCCCATGACCGCAAGAGCTGGAAGGTCATGCTGAAGAGCAACATATATCTCTTTCAAGAGGCGATCAACGAACCTTTCTTCGCGCTTGAGTTTCCTTCGAAGGTCTTCAAACCAAGCAGGCTGTCTGCGGAAAATGGCCGGCGGGAAGTATGTAACGTCATCCTCATCGGATTCAGAAAACGACGAAGTATGGCGCAATTTAATTGCATCGCATCCAGAGCACTTCAAAGTTTGAAATCGGTCAGCTCCATGGACGTGATGATCGTCGTCAGACCACGCGCTAGTTTCTGTGTGAAGAACTTCATGATGCTTTATGCCGCCACAGGGATTGCAATGCGCTCTTGTCTTTTCCATTGTTCTTCCGCATTTTCATTGGCTTTAATAGTTGAGCAATTTACACGGAGCGGACATGCGGACGCAACTACTTAATCTGTTAAGCCCTTCTTGCCTGTAAGAAATGACCGGAAGAAGGACACAGTCGTGGTGTCGAAGCTGGACCGTCTTGGCCGCGATGCCCCGGACGTCTTGGCAACAATCAAAACCTTGGCCACGCTCGGTGTTGAGGTTGTCGTTCTCCAGCTCGGCAAGCTCGACCTGACGTCCCCCGCTGGCAAGCTCATGCTGGCCATGTTGGCCGCTGTCGCGGAGCTGGAGAGGGATTTGATCATTGAGCGCACCCAAGCGGGACTTGCGCGAGCCAAGGAAGAAGGCAAAACGCTCGGCAGGCCGGCTAAAACGACTCCAGAGCAGCGCCAGGCGATGGTGCAAGGATACGCGAACAAACAGAGCGTGAGCGCACTGGCGAAGCTCTACGGCGTTTCTCGCGCTACAGTCCTGACGATCGTAAAACCGAGTTGAAGACAGCCTGAGGATAACTTGGCCCAGCGAGTAAAATTGACGGGCCAATCCGACCGAAAGGAAAGTCATGTCAGTCAACAAAGTCATTATTGTGGGTAATCTAGGCCGCGATCCTGAGATTCGTTATATGCCCCATGGCGACGCAATCTCGTCCATCTATTCCGATTATTCTGTGAGCCGAGTACTAGCGCGCGACGGGCAGAAGAAGCCGGCGTATGCAGGGTTATCAGAAAAGAAAAAAGCGAAAGCATCGGCCGCTACCAGCGTCAGTGAAGGGACTTCAGCACCAGGTGCTGACGACAGTGGCGGATCGGATGGTGATGGGGATGACGACGGCGATGGCGATGGCGATGGCGATGGTCCCCGACGTCCGACTAGGCCCATTCACACCGCCTCTCCCGCTTCTCCGTCACTCGAGCCACCATCGCGCAACCTTTCTCGTGCCGCACGGCGCAAACCCAAGCCTAATTTAGACCCTGCTGTAGCCATGCATGCCCATGGGTTGCTCGCGCTCGTCCTCATCTTGATACTTACTCTTGCTGCGGCCTTCGGCTTTGTACTCCTTGAGCGCGACGGTCTAGCTTATGTTTCTTTAGGGCTTGCCGGTGGTGAAGGTTGGGCACTAGCTCGCTGCTTAGTCAAACCGAAATAATAGTGGGCGCACCAGGCCACTTGCGACCGAAGCGGATGGTGGTGCAAGCCCCTTCCGCAAGTACCGAACCGCTTCGGCGTTGCAAGGCTCGTCCGCCGCCTTCAGGCAGATTTAATGGGCATCATTGCGGTGTCGGACGAGGTTCGGCAGGCTTGCAAGCCCCCCCTCCCGCCGGGGGGGGAGGGCCAAAGCCGCCCCCCGCCTTGCACGTCTTTACCAGTCCGATCGTCAAAAATTTTTTCGGGAGGCGTATAGAAAAATCGTTTATTCGGCTTCAGACTCGTAGCTCTTTTTGGCATCAAAAACATGCTTCGGCTTACAAACACGTAAGTAAGCGAGAGCAGTACGAGCAACGTTAGCACCGAGGTAGAGATCAAGTTAATGATGACCACCGTCGCAAGAGGTCGACGATGCACCAGACCGAATTGCTGAAGCTGCCCTGGGGGCTGCGGTGGAGCGTTCCTTCGCCGCCGGTGCTGCCGTTGTCGCCAACTATCATTCGCATGGTGAGGCCGCGAACGATCGGATCCGATGCTGGCGTCAACGTACCAGCCACGCTTGTCTTCGCGCTCATAGCGCAGCACCGGCGTAATGCCTACCTCCATAATGGTCCGACGCTGGTCGCGCACGGTAGGGTAGGGCGTTCCGCTACCGGGCGGCCGACAGGTTTCAGTAGCCCGGCAGGTGCCGTCCATTTGAGGCTAGCCAGTGCGCTTCCTGATTCGACTGCACGGTCATCCAAGCCCGGTGATGCCGTGTCAGCGTAATCCACCGTACGCTTAATGGACCGCGACAGGCGTGCCATTCGAAACGATTTTTTTTGGTAAGAACAGTGCCGCGACAAAGGCAGCCAGTGCGAGACCGCAACCAATCAGGTAAGCCCTCTGAGCGCCGTGTGCCATTGCGGCGTTCACTGCCTCGCCACCCTCGACATAGCCCGCGCTGGCAGCGCCCATGATGGAGAACATGATTGCAATGCCGGCCGCGCCGGACAGCTGCAGTAGCGTGTTGAGGATGGCACTACCGTGTGGAACCAGCTGTGGTTTCAACGCGCCGAGCGATGCTGCGAACAAGGGCGTCCACATCAATGCCTGCCCCACGATAAGAATGAGATAGGGCGCCAGCAGCAGCCAGATCGGCGTACCGGGTCCGAGCGTCGACAAGTACCAGTGCCCGGCGGCGTCGAACAGTGCACCGGCCATCACCAGTTGGCGTGGTCCGATGCGATCGTACAGGCGCCCGACAATGGCGGATACGATGGCGATCGTGAAGCCGCCCGGAGCCATGAACAGGCCAGCCTGCACGCCCGTCAAGCCATAGGAAGTCTGCAGCACGACCGGCATCAGGGTCATGGTGCCGTAGCCGGCGGCCACGAAGCACGCCATCGTCACTGCCGAAGCGCTGAACGTCTTCATCGAAAACGGGCGCATGTCGAGCTGGGCGCGGTCCGACTTCTGCAGTTGTACCTGGCGGGCGACGAAGGCGGCGACTACGATGACGCCGGTGATTAACGAGATCCATGGCGACACCACGGCATGCTCCGCGCCTTCACCAAAGGAGGCCAGTCCGTACACAAGGCTGGCGAATCCGACTGCGGAGAGCGCCACGGAGGCCGCGTCCAGCGAGACCTTGCGCGGGACGCTCGGCACGCGGATCATCAGGTTACCGATGATCAGTGACGCGACTGCAAACGGCAGGATCGCAATGAAGATCCAGTGCCAGCCCATGCGTGACAGGATCAGGCCCGAGACGAGCGGGCCTACCGAAGGCGCAAGCGAGGTCGCTACGGTGACCAGCGCCATCACACTGCCGCGGCGCGACACTGCTACCAGGGAGCTCACTGCCGTATAGGCAAGCGGTGTGACGATCGCGGTGCCAATGGCCTGGATGATGCGCCCGACCAGCAACATGGAAAAACCTGGCGCCAGGATTGCAATGATCGTCCCCACGACAAACAGCGACATCGCCAGTGTAAATACCGTGCGCATTTGAAACCGCTCGGTCAGGAAGCCGGTTGCCGGGATCACGACTGCCATGGTCAGCATGTAGCCGGTAGTGAGCCATTGGGCGGTCGAAGCCGTGATGGCGAGATCGGCCATCACCCGCGGCAGGGCGACAGCCATCAGCATTTCATTGAGGATGACGGTAAAAGTGGAAATGATGAGGACCGCAATGGTCACGGTGGCTTCGCGGGTCAGTTTGTCGCCAATTCCTTGTTCATGCGTTTCATTGACCTGCAGCGATGTGGGATGGATGGCGTCGTCGGGCATGGCAGTCATTCTGATGATTGAGGAGGGTAAAGGTGGAAAAGATCGGGGATAATCCGGGTGGTGGCGAAGCGTGCGAAGGGCGTAGCGCGTCACCAATGCAGCGGCCTGGCGCTGCGCGCCGGTGACCATTTCTTGCTGAAAAGACCGGCTAAACGCCGGTGATGGAGTTACATGAACAGGGCGCGCGTGAGGCGCACGGTGTAGTCCATGTCGGGATTGGTCGTACTGTCGCCCATTCGCTCGGCAATGGCCGAAATTGCCAGCTCGCGCCGCTTCGGCAAGCGAGAACGTTCCGCCGCTGCCAACGCTGCAGGAATTTCGTCGCGCGTCAGGTCGGTGCAATAGCACGGCGCGCCTGGCTGCTGACGCCATGACTCGGCCAGCGTACCCGCTTTGACGGCGTCCAGACCGGTGTCCTCGACAAGCGCCATCGCTACATTGCAATCGCGCTCGTTATCGGCAGCTACAGGAATCGCGACACGGTCTGGACTGCCTGCGGGCTTGCCTTTCTTTGCAAAGGAATCGGAACCAATCGAGTTCCATGCCTTGGCGATAGGGCGGCCTAATTGCCTGGACACCCATTCGCTCTCGGCTTGTCCCGCTTCGATGGCGTCAATTTTGCCGTCGCGTGCCGGATAATAGTTCGATGTGTCGATCACAACTGTATCCGCCGGCAAATCTGCCAGTAGCGGCGCGATCGCGACGATGCTGCTGAGCGGCGTGGAGAGGATCAGCACTTGAGCGTCTGCGATGGCTTCCTCACTCGTTGCCGCGCGTGCGCCGAATTCGGTCACCTCGACCGGTATCGTTGCTGGTCCGCGCGAATTGGCGACCTGAACGTCATATCCCATGGCGCTCAGCTTGCGCGCCAAGGTTTTGCCGATGTTGCCGGTTCCTAAAATGCCGACTTTCATAGTGTTCCTTCAATAGTGCCCACTCGGCGCTGGATCATCGACTAGTCAATCGCCGGATGCCCAAGCCCGTCAAGGGTCGCGCGCAGGTCGTCGAAGTCCGCCTCGGTGAGCTGGCAGAGCGACTTGATCTTGTCCGGGATGCCACGAATATCCGATTCCAGCGCACGTCCGACTGGCGTCAGGTCCACCATCACACGACGCTCGTCGCCTGGGTCTCGCGTTCTGGTAACGAAACCACCTACCTCAAGACGCTTGACCAGTGGCGTGATCGTGCCCGTGTCCATTCCTAGCCGGTTTCCCAGCACACCAACAAAAACCGGCGCGCCATCCAGCAATTCGAGAATCACCAAATATTGTGGAAATGTCAGACCCAGCGGTTCCAGAAAGGGTTTATGCAGACGCACCATGCGATTCGCTGCGCCATACAACGCAAAAGAAAGTTGGGCGCCAAGACGGTGTTGTTTCGTATTCATACCCTCTATTCTACTAGAATCTAGCGTGCAAGGTAATTTTCTGCGAAATGCCGTCGACACTTGCGCGCGGCTTGACACACTCCCTCATTTCACTTACCTTGCACACTAGATTCTTGCACCGCAGGGAATATAGCCTATAGCGACGTGCAGGCGCAATTTTTTCGCACTGTGTGTGTGTCCATGCTCGTCGTTTGGCTCCAGTCACCATGGCGTCGATATCCGCGATCCTCATCAACCAGGAGCGGCCGTCCGTCCATACGGACGATGCGCTGACAGTGCGATGCGCTCGCCCGCTAACAAAGGAACAACATCATGAAAATAGGCATTCTCGGCACCGGTCACATCGGCAAGACATTGGTCACGAAACTGAGTCTGGCCGGACACGACGTGAAGGTCGCCAATTCGCGCGGCCCGGAAACCATCGACACCGACATTCTCCATAACGGTGCCCGTGCGGTGACATCCGCAGAGGCGGTCACTGATGTTGACGTGGTGATCATGTCCACGCCCCTCGGTGCCATTCCCAGGATCGCACCGTTGATCGCGGGCCTGCCGGAGCACGTCGTCGTGATCGACACCTCCAATTATTATCCGGCGCGCGACGGCAAGGTCGACGCCATCGAAGCCGGCATGGCGGAGAGCGTGTGGGTTGCGGGCGAGTTGGGTCGACCGATCGCCAAGGCGTGGAACGCGATCACCTCGGCTTCCTTCGCCGAGAAGGGCGCGCCCGCAGGGGCAACTGGCCGGATCGCCATTCCCATTGCTGCCGATGGCGACCGGGAGCGCGAAATTGCGATGGCGCTGGTCGAAGAGACGGGGCTCGACGCCGTCTATTCGGGCACATTAGCAGAGTCGTGGCGTCAACAGCCGGGCGCGCCCTGTTACTGCACGGACCTGAGCCTCGAAGAAATGCCGAAGGCGCTCGCCTCGGCGGAGCGTGAGCGTTTGCCCAAGCGCCGCGAGCTGGCGATCCAGGCGATCATGGAGCGGGTGGGTGATAGCACTACCAACCCTGATTCTGACTATGCCGTGCGCGTGACCCGCGCGCTGTTCATGTGATGGCGGTCATGGACTGGGGAGTGGCCCTAACCGACGACAACAGCGGGAGGTAACATGGCTCGCCAAATGATCATCGGTATGCATCTGGGCAACGGATACGGGGCGCTGGCCGGCTCTTGGCGGATGCCCGGCGTCGACCCCACCAGCTATACGAGCTTCGACGCCAAGGTCCGGCAGGCTCAGGCGGCCGAACGTGGCAAGCTTCAGTTCCTTTTCCTGCCCGACGGCCCCAGTTCCGTAGCCGCCGATATCGAATATGAGGCGCCCGGCTTCAACCTCGACGTGATGATGACCCTCGCCGCGGTTGCCCGCGGCACCGAACGGATCGGGATGGTGGCGACGGGTTCCACGACCTTCAACGAGCCGTTCAATCTCGCGCGTCAGTTCAAGGCGCTCGATATCATGAGCCACGGCCGCGCGGGTTGGAACGCGATCACCTCGGCCGGTGACGATGTGGCCGCGAACTACGGCGTGCGCATTCCGTCCAGCGAAGACCGGTACGCACGGGCGCACGAAGTGGTCCAGCTCGTCCAGGCGCTTTGGGGCAGCTGGGGCAAGGACGCCTGGGTGCACGACCAGGCCAGCGGG
>Ga0265798_10006635_pt1 | contig 15170 bp, 15 predicted proteins | sample P3T30metagenome_FD_192430 | JGI IMG/M metagenome (GOLD analysis project Ga0265798, IMG submission 192430) | Plant litter microbial communities from East Loma Ridge, Irvine, California - P3 T30 | ecosystem: Environmental > Terrestrial > Plant litter > Unclassified | place: USA: California... | reverse complement strand
GATCAACGCGGTGTCCGGCATCACCAGTGGCACACTCTCCCTGTCGCAAGCGGCGAATGGCGGTGCCGGCGGCGGCACCGCGGCCGGCGCGGCAGGAGCCGGTGGCGCAGGCATTTCGCGGCTGACCTCGTCCCTCAACGGCGGCAGCGGGACGCAGACCGCGCTGAACGCCGCCGGCGGCGCGGGCGGTCACAGCGACACCGGCACTGCGGGTGCGGGCGGCAACGCGCAGGCACAACACACAGCAGAGACGATCGGCGCCAGCCTGGCGAGTACGGTCCAGGCCAGCGGTGGCAATGGCGGAAACACCAATGGCGGCCAGGCGGGCGCGGGCGGCAATGGCAGTACCCAGCTGACACTGAACTCATCCGAGGGCGACTCGCAGGGCACCAGCGTTGCCTACGGCGGCCATGGCGGCAACAACAGCAGCGCCCAGACCGGCAGCGTGGGGGCCGGCGGCACCGCCGACGCGGCATTGACGATGACCGGTACCTCGGGGACCAATACCCTGTACGGCACCGTCGGCGCCCAGGGCGGCAACGGTGGCACCGGCTGGAACGGCGGCAGCGGCGCAGCGGGTGGCGCCGCCAACGCCGCCGTGACCGGCACCGTGGGCTACCCCGGTGCAATGACGCTGCAGGCCAGCGCCAGAGGGGGCACCGGGAGCGAGGGAGCGGGCAGCGGCAACAGCGGCGGCATGGGCGGCGCGGCCACCAGCTCCGCCAGCGGCACGGCCACGGGCGCCAACCTGACCCTGGGCGCCACGGCCATCGGCGGGGATGGCGGTACCGGCCGTAACGGCGCGAACGGCGGCGCGGGGCGGGCCGTCACGCTGGACAACAACGTCAGCGGGAATACCGACGGCGCGATGTCGCTGAACCTGACGGGCAGCGGCGGTCGCGGCGGCACCAGCCTGGAAGGCAGCGGCGGCGCGGGCGGGGTGGCCGATGTGACGCTGACGCTGGTGAACAGCGGCGCCTCGGGGCTGTCGCTGGCGGCAACGGCCCGCGGTGGCGCCGGCGGCAACGCGGGGGGCGGCGGTGCGCCGCTCGGTACCGGCACGGCCGCAGCGGGCGCGCTCGGCAAGGCAACCGCAAGCGGCATTGCCGAGACATCGATGAACGTGACGGCACAGGCCTACGGCGGCAATGGCGGCAGCCATCTCTCCGGTAACGGGGCCCAGGGCGGGCAGGCTCAGGCCAGCAGCCATGCGGCCTATACGGGCGGCAGCCTCAGTAGTTACGCGGCCAGTTATGCGGTTGCCACCGGCGGTGCGGGCGGCAGTGCCAGCGGCAGCGGCAAGCAGGCCGGCTCCGGCGGCACGGCCAGCGCGTCGGCGCGCGGTATCGGCACATCGGAGTCGGTCACGGCGTCGGCCAACGCAACGGGCGGCACGGGCGGCTTCGGCCAGCAGGGGGCCGCCGGCGGCGCGGGCGGGATTGCCGTCCTGACCGATGCCGTCAGCGGCACCAACAGCGGTGCGCTGCTGCTGACGCAGCAGGCATTCGGCGGCATCGGCGGGGGCAGCGAGGACGGCTTTGCCGCCCCGGGCGGCGCGGCCAGCTCCCATCTGACGTTAAGCGATGACAGGGCCTTCGACCTGTCCGGTACTGTCGGGGCGTATGGTGGCAGCGGCGGGCAGGGCAGCGGCAGCGCTTCGGCCGGCTGGGGTGGTGCCGCCGATGCACAGTTGACGCTGACGTCGACGGTCGCGGATGTCACTGGCATAACCACTGCGGGCGGTGGGGCCGGTGGCGACAGCGCTGCCGGCGGCCATGGCAACGGCGGCGATGCGGTTGCCCGCGGCACGGTCGATTCGCCGACCAACGCTTACAGCACCGCGTCGGCGCAGGGTGGCGCGGGTTACCTCGGCCTTGCCGACGGCGGCCGCGCACTGGCCGTCAGCCGTGCCATCTCGACGGGACAGGCACAGGCCAACGCGGTCGGCAATGGCGGCACCGGCGCCGTGCAGGGGGCCGGATCGGCCTCGGCCGAATCGCGTGCCGGCAGCGGCAGCAGCCTGGCCAACGCCAATGCGACGGGGCAGCAGGCCGACGCCGCCGCCCGTTCGTTCGCGCAAGGCGCGGCAAGCAATTACGCATATGCCACCGCCACCGGCGACACAGGTGCCGTTGCCTCCTTCAGCACGTCGACAGGGCCGAACGGCGTGCTGGTCGAGACCCGCGCCGGGGCGCCGGTGGACAGCACGGCCCGGACCGCCACGTCGTCCAACGTTACCGGCAATACCTATGGGCTGCAGGGACCGTTGTCGGGCTACCAGGCGTTGTCCTATGCCACGGCCGCACCGGACAGCGCCGCCGTGGCCGGCGTGCTTGCGGGCGCTCCCGTCGTCGCGGCCGCATTCGATGGCGTGCAGGTGGTTGGCATCGGCACGATGGCCAGCAACTATGCCGGCCTGGGCGAAAGCTATACCTACGTCACCGCGGCAAACTTTGTATTCTCGACCGGCATCCCGGCGAATCTGACATTGGGGCTGCTGGGCTCGCTCTCGGATGCCGGCGGGTTCACGACGCTGGAGCTCATCGTGCGCAGTCATGGCGCGGAACTGTTCTCGCAGACATTTACCAGCATTGCGGATGCCCAGTTGTTCTTTGACGATACGGCAGTGCTGCTGGGTTCGCTGACGGCGGGCGACCAGGACCTCTTGATCTCGGCCGGCTTCACGATGGCAGGACCGGGCGGCTTCGGCTTCCAGTACGCCATCGGCGTGACGGCGGTGCCGGAACCGGAGTCGTGGCTACTGCTGGTGGCGGGCCTGACCGTCGTGATGGTATGGCGCCGCTCACGCAGGGAGCTGGCGTGACAGCCAGGCTGCCAGGGAGGCGAAACGTGTGACGACTCCTTGAACGCTCCGGATCGGGTGACGCACGGTAGCGGCGCGCCGCGCGCCATGCTGCTAACATGACGTTATCAGTACACCAACAGGAGCGTTTCGATGGCTTTACAACACGCCACGTCCGGGCAAGTGGTCGCGCTGCGGCGCGCGGATGAAGATATGTCGCAGTTCTCGTCGATCGCCATTGCGAAGACGGAACAGCTGGAGCTGATCCGTCTCGTACTGCCCGCAGGCAAGACGATGCCGGAACACTGGGTGCGCGGGCAGATCACGCTGGTCTGCCTGACGGGCGCCATCGCGGTCGAGGCGCACGGTCGCACGGCGGTGCTGCATGACGGCGACATGCTGTATCTGGAAGGCGGCGCGGCGCATGCGCTGCGGGCCGAGCAGGATTCGGTGGCGCTGCTGACGATTGTGCTGAAGGAGTAAAACTGGGGACTGGCTCCGTTCCTGGGGGCCTCCCGGCCCCGGGAACGGTGCCTGTCCGCGACGTTTGGGTCCGTAGCCAGGGGCCAGGTCATTTCGCCATAACGGTGCCTCGGAATTCAAGTCGGGGACATGCCCGTCGGGGACATGCCCGTCCGGGACATGCCCGTCCGGGACAGGCACCTCGCGGACCCTTCGGCCCGAGAGGAGCCAGTCCCCAGACTCAGGCGGGAGCCAACTCCCGCCATCATCCCATCACGTCGTCTCGTCGCGCGGATCGCGCGCCAGCATCCGCGCCACCATGTCCTGCGGCCGCTGGCCGTCGAACAGCACGGCGGCCACGGCGTTGGTGATCGGCATCTCCACGCCCAGCCGGGCGGCCAGTTCGCGCACCGCCTTGGCACATGGCACGCCTTCGGCCACGTGGCCCAGTTCGGTGACGATGGTATCGAGCGCCTTGCCCTGCGCCAGGCCCAGCCCGACGCGGCGGTTGCGTGACAGATCGCCCGTACAGGTCAGGATCAGGTCGCCCATCCCCGTCAGGCCCATGAAGGTTTCGATATTCCCGCCCAGCGTGGTGCCCAGCCGGGTCACTTCGGCCAGGCCGCGCGTGATCAGCGCGGCGCGGGCATTCAGGCCCAGCCCAAGTCCGTCGGCCACGCCGGTGGCAATCGCCATCACGTTCTTGACGGCGCCGCCCACTTCCACGCCGATGACGTCGTCACTGGAATAGACGCGCATCGTGCCGCCATGCACGGCGGCGACGACGCAGTCGCGCAGCGCGGCGGAGGTGGATGCAATCGTCAGCGCGCACGGCAGGCCGCGCGCCACTTCCTGCGCGAACGACGGGCCGGACAGCGCGCCGCTGGCGATACCGGTCCCCAGCACGTCGCGGAAAATCTGGTGCGGCAGCAGGCCCGTGTCGTATTCGAATCCCTTGCACAGCCAGATCAGGTTGGGGATCGGCCGGCCTTGCAGGCTTTCCAGCAGCGGGCGCAGGCCGGCCACGGGGCAGGCGGCGATCAGCAGGCCGTCCTCGCCGTCGGTGTCGCGATACGTGTGGGCGACGGCTGCATCGAAGTCCGTGCAGACCTGCAGCGCGTCCGGGAAGGGATAGCCGGGCAGGTAATGGGTGTTGTCGCGTGCGGCGGCGATCTCGTCCATCGCGGCTGTGTTGCGGCCCCACAGCAGCACATCGTGCCGGGCGGCCACGGCGATGGCGACGGCCGTGCCCCAGGCGCCGGCGCCCAGCACGCTGATGCGGCGCCGGGTCGTGTTCGAGTCTTGCATGTCAGATGCCCCAGATTTCGCTGCTGCGCACGTAGCCGGTGAGGCCGTCGCGGTGCCGTACGCGGGTCCAGCCGTTGGCACCCGGTTCCACCAGTTCCAGCAGTACGCCCTTGTCGGCGATGAAGACAACGGTGGACGTTTCGTCCTCGGCGCTGCGCACTTTGGTATTGGCGGTGCGGGCCACGACGTTGCGCTTGGCGGACAGCCCGCGCAGCGGCGTCCAGGCCGTGTCGCCGCTGACGTCGCGCACCTTGACCCAGTCGCCATAGGCCAGCACGATTTCCAGCGGCGCGCCACGCGGCACGATGTACAGCTTGTGGCCCTTGGTCGAGGGCGCGTCATACAACACGGCGGGGGCCGTGCCGACCGTCTTGAAATCCGCCGCGAGGCCGGCGCCACAGGCCAGCGACAACACCGCTCCGATTATCAAACGGGTAACAGTCATTGCAAAAAACTTTCGCTCAAAATGATCAAAGGCCACGCGGGCCTTTGATTGGGGGACTGCGGCCAGGCCGCGGTCCCGGTCGCGTTCAGTGAAATTACTGAACGGTGTTGGTGCCTTCGGCTGGCGTCGAACCGCCGGCAGCGGCTTGCTGTTCGGCGATGGCCTGCAGGCGCTGCTGGTAGAACACCTCGAAGTTGATCTCGGCCAGGTGCACTGGCGGGAAGCCGGCACGGGTGATCAGGTCGGCGATGTTGGCGCGCAGGTACGGGTACACGATGTTCGGGCAGCCGATGCCCAGCAGCGGGTCCAGCTGGTCGTTCGGGATGTTGCGGGCTTCGAAGATGCCGGCTTGCTTGCCTTCGACCAGGAAAGCGACCTTGTCCTTGACCTTGGCGGTCACGGTGATCGTCACGGTCGATTCGAAAATGCCTTCAGCCAGCGGCGCGGCGCCCACGTCCAGGGCGACTTCGATCGATGGTGCTTCCTGTTCCAGGAAGATCGCCGGGGAGTTCGGCTGTTCCAGCGACATGTCTTTCAGGTAGACGCGTTGGATTTGGAATACTGGTTGCTGGTTTTCGTCGGACATGGAACGCTTTCAATGAATTGGACAGTGGGTCAACTTTTTAATGCCCGCCCACGAAGGGGCGGGCCAAACGCGAGGCAATTGTAGCAAAACAAATATGATTGCGACCCTTTTTATGCCCCGGGCCGTGGTTCCCGTCAAAGGGCGGTGCGTCAGCCCTGCAACAGCGGATCGAGACGGCCCTGCTGGTCCAGCGCATACAGGTCGTCGAAGCCGCCCACGTGCGTGTCGCCCACGTAAATCTGCGGCACCGTGCGGCGTCCCGTCTTTTCCATCATGACCTGGCGCTGGGCCGGATCGAGGTCGACGCGGATCTTGTTGACGTTCTTGATGCCCTTTGCTTCCAGCAGGCGCTCGGCGCGGATGCAGTAGGGGCAGACGGCGGTGGTGTACATGGTGACGTTGGCGGTCATGGCATTTCCTTCCTGGCGTTATTTGGTGGTCGGCAAACCCTGGGTCTGCCATGCGGCGATGCCGCCGTCGAGAACGACGACATCCGTGAATCCAGCCCCTTCCAGTATCTTCGCGGCGCCAAAGGCGCGCGCCCCGGTCTGGCAGACAACGACAGCCGTCCGGTTTTTCAACTTGTCCAGCTCGCCGACACGGCCCTTCAGGTCCTTCAGCGGGATATTGCGGGCATCGCGCAGGTGACCTGCAGCAAACGCATCGGCATCGCGTATGTCCACAATGGTGGCTTTACCGCGATTTATCAACTGCGTTACTTCCAGTGCGGAAGCCTTTTTGCCCCGCTGGGTCAGTGCCGGCCACAGCAGTGCGCCACCGGACAGAACCGCGATGCCAACAAGAAAGATATGGTCAAGAATGAATTTCACTGTGCTTCCAATGGTTGAACTGAATGCGCGCATTATAAAATAGATGCCGATCCATGGCCCCAGCGCTGTTTTTGCGGCTGACAAGCAAGATTTTTCATCGATTCTCCAACCTCTAACAGAACAGCTATGTACAAAATCGTATTCATGCGTCACGGCGAGTCCACCTGGAATCTCGAAAACCGCTTTACCGGCTGGACCGATGTGGACCTGACGGAAAAGGGTGTCAACGAAGCGAAAAGCGCCGGCGCGGTGCTGAAGCAGGAAGGCTTTACGTTCGACCTGGCCTACACCTCCGTGCTGAAGCGCGCCATCCGCACCCTGTGGCTGACGCTGGACGAGATGGACCTGATGTACCTGCCGATCAAGCACGACTGGCGCCTGAACGAGCGTCACTACGGCGCGCTGCAGGGACTGGACAAGGGCGAGACGGCCGCGAAATATGGCGACGCGCAGGTGCTGGTCTGGCGCCGCAGCTACGACACGCCGCCGCCGGCGCTGGAGGAAAACGACGACCGCACGTCGTTCAACGATCCGCGCTATGCCGGCCTGGCCAAGGAGCAGGTGCCGCTGACCGAATGCCTGAAGGACACCGTGGCCCGCGTGATGCCGGCCTGGGATGAGGAAATCGCACCGGCCATCAAGGCAGGCAAGAAAATCCTGATCTCGGCACACGGCAACAGCCTGCGCGCGCTGATCAAGATGCTCGACGGCATCAGCGACGAAGAGATCGTCGGCCTGAACATCCCGAACGGCCAGCCGCTGGTGTACGAACTGGACGAAAACCTGAAACCGATCCGTCACTACTACCTGGGCGATGCCGACGCGATCGCCGCTGCCCAGGCCGCAGTCGCCAACCAGGGCAAGGCCAAGTAAAGGTTTCGATGGCTGTACATTCTCCTCGCCGCGGCGCCTGGCTTGCCGCGGCGCTGGCGCTGGCGCTGTGCGTCGGCGCCCACGCCAAACCCACCGAACGCAGCAAGCAGAAGGCGGCCGCGGAGGCGCAGCGGGTCGCATTGCAGCAAAAGCTCAATGCGCTCAAGCGCGATATCGGCCAGACCGAAAGCGCCCGCGAAGACGCGGCCGATACGCTGGCCGACTCCGAAGCGGCAATCTCGCAGGCCAACCGCCAGCTGCGCGAACTGGCCGAGGAGCAGGCGCAGACGAATGCGCGCATCGGCGAGCTGTCGACGCAGCGCGAACGCCTCACGGCCACCATCGCCGAACAGAAACGGCAACTGGCGAAGCTGCTGCGCGAGCAGTACGTGGCCGGCAACGAGGACCGCATCAAGCTGCTGCTGTCAGGGGACAATCCGAACCGCATCAACCGCGACCTGCAACTGATGGCGTATGTGTCGCAGGCGCAGGCGCGCCTGATCGAATCGCTGCGCGCCAACCTGGCCGCCGTCGAGGAAAACCAGGAGGCCGCGCAGAACGCGCGCGACGAGCTGGAGGAAATCGCCCAGGAAGAGCGCCAGCAGAAGACCGAACTGGAACAGCAGAAGGCGAAACACGCCGCACTGGTGGCGAACCTGTCGCAAAAGCTGGTCAGCCAGCGCCAGGAAGTGGGCAAGGTCGAACGCGACGAACAGCGCATGGGCGCCCTCGTCGACCGCCTGAACAAACTGATTGAAGAACAGGCCCGCGCCGCGGCGGCCGAGGCGAAGCGCAAGGAACTGCTGGCGGCCGCCCGTGCCAAGGCCAAGGCCGAAGCGGAGGCGCGCGCCAGGGCACGTGCCGAAGAGCTGCGGCTGGCGCAGGCGAAGGCCAGGGCGGAACGCGAACGCCTGGCGAAGGAAAACCGTGGCAAGCCGGGGCCGGAACCGCGCGTGCCGCGTGAGCCGGAACCGAAGCCGACACCGCAGATCGCGCAGCAGGAAAAGCCCGCGAAACCGGAACCGCGCGACGAAGGCGCGGCAAAACCGGCGGACGTGGCGCTGGCGCCGGCCGCCCCGGCAGGCGCGTTCGCCAGCCTGAAAGGACAGATGCGCGCGCCGCTGGCGGGACGCATCGGCGCGAAATTCGGCAGCAAGCGTGGCGATGGTCCCAGCTGGAAGGGCGTGTTCATCCTGGCCGGCGAAGGCACCGAAGTGCATGCGGTGGCCGTGGGACGGGTCGTGTTTGCCGACTGGCTGCGCGGCTTCGGTAACCTGATCATCGTCGATCACGGCAGCCAGTACATGAGCATCTACGGTAACAACCAGTCACTGCTGAGAAGGGCGGGCGACGTGGTGAAGGCCGGCGACGTCATTGCCGCGGCCGGAAACAGCGGCGGTAACGAGGAATCGGGTTTATACTTTGAGTTGCGCCACCAGGGCCGGGCATTCGATCCCGCCGGGTGGGTGAAGTTCTAAACGTCGGCGCAATTCGGCAGCAATTCGGCAGCAGCTAAGGGTATATGGGCAATAAAGTAAAGAGTATCGGCCTCATCGGCCTGGGCATGGTGGCCGGTGTGGCCGCCTCTTTCCAGTTTTCGGCCATTGCGCAGAAAGCCGAAGCGCCGCTGCCGCTGGAGGAACTGCGCCAGCTGTCGGACGTGTTTGGCCTGATCAAGACCGACTACGTCGAAAACGTCGATGACCGCAAGCTGGTGCGCGACGCGATCTCCGGCATGGTGGCGTCGCTCGATCCCCATTCCGTCTATCTCGACAAGAAAGCGTTCCGCGAGATGCGCGAATCCGTGCAGGGCAAGTTCGTCGGCATCGGCATCGAGGTGTCGATGGAAGACGGCTACGTGAAAGTCGTCTCGCCCATCGAGGATTCGCCCGCGTACAAGGCCGGCATCAAGGCCGGTGACCTGATCACGCGCCTGGACGGCGTGCCGCTGAAGGGCATGTCGCTGGACGACTCCATCAAGAAGATGCGCGGCGAGCCGAAAACGAAGGTCGTGCTGACGCTCTCGCGCAAGGGCGAGGACAAGCCGATCATCGTGCCGGTCATGCGCGAGGAAATCCGCGTGCAGAGCGTGAAGGCGAAGGTCATCGAACCCGGTTACGTGTGGCTGCGCATCGCCCAGTTCCAGGAGCCGACGGTGGACGAGATGGCGAAGAAGCTGTCGTCGCTGTACGCGCAGAACCCCGCCATCAAGGGCATCGTGCTGGACCTGCGCAACGATCCGGGCGGCGTGGTGCCGGGCGCCATCGGCGTCTCGGCCGCTTTCCTGCCGAAGGATTCCGTGATTGTCTCCACCAACGGCCAGCTGGCCGATTCGAAGCACACGTTCCATGCGCGGCCCGAAGATTACGCCGGCGGCGCCAAGGGCGACCCGCTGGCGAAGCTGCCGGCCGCATTGAAGACCGTGCCGCTGGTGGTGCTCGTCAACGCCGGTTCCGCGTCGGCCTCCGAGATCGTCGCCGGCGCGCTGCAGGACTACAAGCGCGCCATCGTCATGGGCAGCCAGACGTTCGGCAAGGGCTCCGTGCAGACGCTGCGCCAGCTGAGCGAGGACACGGCCATCAAGCTGACGACGGCGCGTTACTACACGCCGAAAGGGCGCGCGATCCAGGCCAAGGGCATCGTCCCGGACGTCGCCGTCGATGAAACGGCGGAAGGCGATGGCCTGAACAGCCTGCGCCTGCGCGAGGCCGACCTGGTCAAGCACCTGTCGAACGGCGACGAGGACGAGAAGGCGCGTCCGGTGAAGAACGACGAGCTGGAAGAAGAGCAGCGCCTGCTGGCGCGGGCGAAGCGGCAGAAGCCCGTGGAATTCGGCAGCAAGTCCGACTTCCAGCTGGCGCAGGCGCTGAACCATTTCAAGGGCCTGCCCGTCAGGATGGCCAAGGCGGATACGCCGGAGGAAAAGGGCGCGCAGGAAATCGTCGTCAAACCGGAAACGAAATCCGACGTGCACGTCAAGCCGGAAGACAAGAAGGCGCCCGTTTCGAAAGTCAAATGACCGTCGAACTCAATGACGCGCAGCTGCTGCGCTACTCGCGCCACATCCTGCTCGATGAAATCGGCATCGAAGGCCAGCAGAAGCTGCTGGCCGCGCGCGTGCTCGTCATCGGGGCCGGCGGCCTGGGTTCGCCCGCCGCGCTGTATCTCGCCTCGGCCGGCGTAGGCCGGCTGACGCTTGTCGACCACGACACCGTCGATCTCACCAACCTGCAGCGCCAGATCGCCCACACCACGGCGCGGGTGGGCAGCCCCAAGGCGGAATCGGCGCGCGCGGCGATCGCCGCCATCAATCCCGAGGTCGAAGTGGTCGCGCTGCTGGAGCGGGTCGACGACGCGCGCCTCGCGCAGCTCGTGCAGGACGCCGACGTGGTACTGGACTGCACCGACAACTTCGCCACGCGCCACGCCGTCAACCGCGCCTGCGTGGCGCACAAGGTGCCGCTGGTCTCGGGCGCCGTGATCCGTTTCGACGGCCAGGTCAGCGTATTCGATCCTCGCACCGGCGACATGCCATGCTATTCCTGCCTGTTCCCGCAGGACCAGGCGTTCGAGGACGTGGCCTGTTCCACGATGGGCGTGTTCGCGCCGCTGGTCGGCATCGTCGGCGCCATGCAGGCGGCCGAAGCGCTGAAGCTCGTGATGGGCATCGGCACGTCGCTGGCGGGGCGCCTGCTGCTGCTCGACGGCCTGCGCATGGAGTGGACCAGCATCGGCATCGGGCGCAATGACAGCTGCCCTGTCTGTAACTAACACCGGGGTCAGGTCCGACATTCGGACATGAATGTCCGAATGTCGGACCTGACCCCGCGGCAGTAGCACCCGTAACAAAACATGACAGCGAACCCGGCTTTTTCACCGCCCTGTTATATTTCCGGTCTATACTGCTGCACTCTTGTTTTCGCGATAACCTCAGTCAAACAATCCCGAACTTATGCAAAACGTCTCACAACGGATGCGCCGCGCGCGCGGCTTCACGCTGATCGAAATCATGGTCGTGGTGGTCATCATGGGCGTGCTGGCCGCGCTGGTGGTGCCCAAGCTGCTGTCCCGCACGGGCGAATCGAAAGTGGCAGCGGCCAAGGTCGATATCGCCACGATCGTGCAGGCCCTGAAGCTGTACAAGCTGGATAACACCCGCTACCCAACGACCGAGCAGGGCCTGCAGGCACTGCTGACGCGTCCGACGGGCGGCCCGGCCGCCACCGGCTGGAAAGAGGGCGGTTATCTGGAGAAGATGCCGAAGGACCCGTGGGGCAATCCGTACCAGTTCCTGTCGCCCGGCGTGAAGGGTGAAGTCGATGTGTTCTCGCTGGGCGCCGACGGCCAGCCTGGCGGCACCGGCGACGATGCCGACATCGGCTCCTGGGATAACTAAAACGCCGTACGCCATGCGCCAGCGCGGCTTTACCCTGATCGAGCTGCTGGTGGTGCTGGTCATCATCGGCCTGACCCTGGGTCTCGTCACGATGAACGCGGCGCCCAGCCAGCGCCAGGCGATGCAGCAGGAAGCGCAGCGCGTGGCACTGCTGCTGCAGCTGGCGCGCGATGAAGCCATCGTGCGTAACCGCCCCGTGGCGTTCGAAGCGAACAGCAACAGCTACCGCTTCCTGATCCGCAATGGCCGCCGCTGGGAGGCCCTGCCCGCCGACGACATGCTGCGCGAGCGCGAATTCAAGCGCAGTCCCGTGACCCTGCTGCTCGATCCCCCCACGAATATTCCCGGCGAAGCGATGCGCATCGTGTTCGGCCGCGAGCCCGTCGACAAGCCGTTCGTGCTGACCATGGCCAGCGGCGATGTCAGCGCCGCGATCCGCGCCGACGGCATCGGCCACTTCACGGTGGAATGATGAGACGCAGCGGCCACCGCGCGCAGGGATTCACGCTGCTGGAAGTGCTGGTGGCGCTGGTCATCGTCGGCACGGCGCTGGGCGCCTCGCTGCGCGCGATCGGCAGCCTGACGCAGAACAGCGATGGCCTGCGCAGCACCATGATGGCAACGTGGTCGGCCGAGAACCGCCTGGTCGAAATCCGCCTGGCGCACGTCTTCCCCGCCATCGGCAAGACGTCGTTTGCGTGCCCGCAGGGCGAAATGGAGCTGATCTGCGAAGAGAACGTCATCATGTCGCCCAACCCGCGCCTGCGCCGGGTGGAAGTGAGCGTGTTCGAAGCGGCCCATCCGGAGCGGCGCATCATCAAGCTGGTACAACTGGTGCTGCGCGAATGAAGGGCGTCACGAAGCGGCCGGCGCAGGGCTTCACGCTGGTCGAACTGCTCGTGGCCATCACCGTGCTGGCGATCGTCGCCGTGCTGGGATGGCGCGGCCTGGACAGCATCATCCGCTCGCGCGCCGCGCTGACGCAGCAGATGGACCACACGCGCGGCATCCAGCTGGCGTTCGCCCAGATGCAGAGCGACCTGGAACAGCTGGCCGACACGCAGCTGCTGGGCAACCGCCAGCAGCTGGTGGCCGACAACGCGCGGCTGATTTTTGTCCGCACCGTGTTCCCGGAAAACGGTCCGTCGCAGCTGCAGGTCGTCAGCTACCGGGTGCGCGACGGCGTGCTGTCGCGCCGCGAATCGGTCAACACGCGCGACCTGACACAGCTCGACTCATTGTGGCAGGTCGCGCTTGGCGATACCGATCCCGTGCCAGGCGTGGCGCTGCAGGCAGGCGTGGCGGACATGGCGATCCGCCTGTGGGAAAACGGCGGCTGGCGTGCGCCGAACAATGTTGCAAGCGCGCCCCAGCAGCCGGCACGTCCTGGCGTCTCCGGCATCAAGGGCCTGGAGATGTCGCTGCAGTTGCTGGGCCAGCCCAACCCACTGGTGAAGATCCTGCTGCTGGGGGCCGTATGAAGGGGACTTTGCACCGCCAGCGCGGCGTGGCCGTCGTCACGGCACTGCTGCTGACGACACTGGCCGTGACGATCGTCGCCAGCCTGTTCTGGCAGCAGCAGGTGCAGGTAAGGTCGATGGAAAATCAAAGGCTGCACCTGCAGACACGCTGGATCCTGCGCGGCGCATTGGACTGGGCGCGGCTGATCCTGCAGCAGGAAGGGAACGACAGCAGAACGATGACGCGCGAGGACGGCGTCTGGGCCACGCCGCTGGCCGAAACGCGGCTGGACGACTACCTGGAACGCGAGCGGCAGAATAACGAAACCTACGACGCCACGCTGTCGGGACAGATTTACGATGCGCAGGCGCGCTACAATCTGGCGAATCTGGCCGTCGCGACGGGCGTCGACCCGGCGCAGGTGGCCGTGTTCAAAAGGCTGCTGCGCAACCTGCAGCTGGATGAGGCGCTGGCGACGCCGGTGGCGCAGGCCGTGGCGCGGGCGCGGGCGGCACTGCCGCCAACGATCCCGCCGGGGCCGCCGGGTGGAACCGGTGCAGGCGGCGCAGGAAGTGGTGCAGGCAGCGGTGCAGGCAGCGGACGCATCGGCGGCAGCGGTAGTGCGGGTAGTACCGGCAGCAGCGCCCCGCTTCAGCTGTTGCGCGTGGAAGACTTGCTCGCGGTGGCCGGCGTGACGCAGCAGGCGGTCGAGCGGCTGCGCGAGTTCGTGATCGTGCTGCCGGACGACGCGAAGGTCAATGCGAACACGGCGCGCGCTGAAGTGCTGTCGGCGCTGTTCGAGAACGTGTCGGTGTCGCAGGCACAGTCGCTGGTGGTGCGGCGCAAGCATACGCCATGGGCGGATGCCAGCCTGGTAAAGGACGATGCGGGGAATGCGCCCGCGGTGGCTGTTGTCGTCAGGAGCGACAACTTCCTCGTGCAAAGCCAGGTGCGGCTCGAACGCGCGGCGCTCGAGAGCTGGTCGCTGATCCACCGCGATCCGCCGCAGGGCCGCTCGCTGACCACGCCGCTATGGATACGGGAACTCTAGGAAAAGAAGGCAAACGGTTTTGACGACTCTTTATATCAGTTATCCGGCGCGGGCCGCCGCCAACGACGCGGGCGCGGCGCAAAGCTGCGGCTTCGCGCTCGTGGCCGATGGCGGCAGCGTGGCGCAGCAGGGCGTCGGCGCGCTGTCGAAGCTGGCGGACCTCGTCGGCTCCGCGCGCAAGGTCGTGCTGCTGCTGTCGGCCGCGGATGTGACGCTGCTGCGCGTGGCCGTGCCGCCCCTGTCCGGCGCACGCCTGAAGGCGGCGCTGCCCAATCTCGTCGAAGAGCAGATCCTCGGTGACCCGGCCGAGTGCGCGTTTGCCGTCGGTCCGGTGCAGCCGGGCGTGACGGAACGTACCGTCGCCGTCGTGCAGCGCGCGTGGCTGGAAGTGCTGGTGCGCGCGCTGGTGGCGCAGGGCGCCCGTGCCGTCAGCGCGCTGCCCGGCCAATTGTGCCTGCCGCTGGCGCCGGGCGGCGTCTCCGCCGCGCTAATGCATGACGAGGCGGGCCTGGAGCTGACCTTGCGCGCCGCGCAGTACGAAGGCATGGGCCTGACGTTGCCGGCGCAGGCCGACAGCGCGCTGCACACATTGCGCGCGCTGGCCGGTGAGGCGCCCGTCGCGCTGTACGTGCCCGCCGCGCAGCGCGCACAGTACGACGCGCTGGTGGCGGACATCCCCGGCATCGTGCTGGAAGAGGACAACTGGGTGCACCGCATCGCCGCGGCGCAGGGCGTGCAACTCGACCTGGCCGCGGGCCTGGGTGCCGCCAGCGGTGCCAAGGCGCGCGAATGGCGTCGCTGGCGCTGGCCACTGCGCATCGCGTTGCTGGCGGTGCTGGTCAATATCGTCGGCCTGAATGTCGAGTGGCTGCGCATGCGCCGCGAGGCGGAAGCCGTGCGCCTGTCGATGACGCAGATCTTCCGCGCCGCCTACCCGAACGAGAAGGTCATCCTC
>Ga0265798_10006634_pt1 | contig 15173 bp, 7 predicted proteins | sample P3T30metagenome_FD_192430 | JGI IMG/M metagenome (GOLD analysis project Ga0265798, IMG submission 192430) | Plant litter microbial communities from East Loma Ridge, Irvine, California - P3 T30 | ecosystem: Environmental > Terrestrial > Plant litter > Unclassified | place: USA: California... | reverse complement strand
TCACCAGCATATGGAGAAGACATCGATTTCGATGATGACTTTTCTGGGACCGCGAGCGGTGAAGACATCTGGGACATCATCAGCGACGAGTACGAAGAGTACAGCAGCGATCAACTAGATGGATTCTCAGATACTCCAGCAGAGGTCCCTGAGTACAGCCAGCAATGGTTATCAGAAAGGTGCTTTCGTGTTGCACATCGAAGTTCTGGCGGCCTGGACGCAAATGCCTTGAAGGACCAGATTTCAGCGATCCTAGCGAGCGACAGCAACGATGAAGAGCTGCAGATGATGCTGGCAGACATCGTTGGCTACGACGAGCTAGATATGGTGACCGATCTTATCTCACATCGCCAGAAGATCATGAAGTCGTTGAAGGATCCCAATCAGAGCAATGGTGTTGCAGGTCGCCTCCAGACTAAAGCACAGCGAGAGGAGGCACTGAGACGTCAAGATTTCGAACACAAGACTGCCACACTGGCATCTGCGGTAGACCGCACTGGCCCACAATATCCCCACGTCTATCGAACACACGAGGCTGGAAACAAGCTCTCTGCCTACGGCAAGAAGTACGCCCTACCCTCTAATCATGTACACAGTGACAACAACCTTTATGAGGAGTACGAGATCCCAGCTGTCCCCGTTGGGACTATCGGTACCGGGCGTAAGCTGGTCGAAATTGCGGAGCTTGACGGTCTCTGTCGACGAACCTTCAAAGGCTACACGTCGCTCAACCGGATGCAGAGCTTAGTCTACCCTGTTGCATACAAGACCAGCGAGAACATGCTTATTTGCGCCCCAACTGGAGCTGGTAAAACAGATGCTGCAATGCTCACGATTCTCAACACAATCACAAAGAACGTCGTGCCGAACCCGATGGAGAATCCGGAAGCTACCGACTTCACAGTCATGACGGAAGACTTCAAGATCATCTACGTTGCGCCAATGAAGGCTCTGGCTGCTGAAGTCACCGAAAAGCTCGGAAAGCGCCTGGCCTGGCTTGGCGTCAAGTGCCGCGAGCTTACTGGTGACATGCATCTGACGAAAGCAGAGATTCTGGACACACAGATCATTGTTACTACGCCCGAAAAGTGGGACGTGGTGACAAGAAAGAGCACTGGCGACACTGAGCTGGTCCAGAAGGTACGCTTGCTCATTATCGATGAGGTGCACATGTTGCATGATGAGCGAGGCGCTGTACTGGAGAGCTTGGTGGCAAGGACTGAACGACAAGTCGAAAGCACGCAGTCTTTAATCCGGATTGTTGGGTTGTCTGCTACATTACCAAATTATGTTGACGTGGCAGACTTTCTCAAAGTCAACAGAATGGCTGGTCTGTTCTACTTCGACGCCTCTTTCCGTCCGGTTCCCCTGGAGCAGCATTTCATTGGCGCGAAAGGCAAGCCGGGAACAGCCAAGGGGCGTGAAAATCTCGAGAGGGTCGCGTTTGACAAAGTCGTGGAGATGCTGAAGCGAGGCCATCAAATAATGGTCTTCGTACATTCCAGGAAAGACACTGTCAAGACAGCGCGCAGGCTGCATGAGCTGTCTATCGATGACGGGTGCTCTGATCTGTTCGATCCAACGGAACATCCTCGGTATGACAATGCTGTTCGCGACATGAAGCAATCAAAGGGACGCGAACTGCGGGAGCTGCTTGGAAAAGGCATGGGCACGCATCATGCAGGTATGCCGCGCTCAGATCGCAACCTCATTGAACGACTTTTCTCGGAAGGAGTCATCAAAGTGCTGTGCTGTACAGCGACCCTAGCGTGGGGTGTCAATCTGCCCGCAGCTGCCGTCCTGATCAAGGGCACTCAGGTCTACAATGCTCAGGAGGGTAAGTTCACTGATCTAGGAATCTTGGACGTCCTTCAGATTTTCGGTCGCGCTGGTCGACCTCAATTTCAAGACACTGGCATTGGCTTCATTTGCACCACCCACGACCGGCTTGACCACTATCTACGCGCTGTGACTGAACAGCAGCCTATCGAGTCAAGATTCTCGGCGAAGCTAGTGGACAACTTGAACGCCGAAATCTCGCTTGGTACCGTCACGACAGTCTCAGAAGCCGTGCAATGGCTGGGATACTCATACCTCTTTGTTCGAATGAAGCAAAATCCATTTGCGTATGGCATCGAATGGAAGGAAATTCAAGACGACCCTCACTTGATTCTCCGCCGACGCAAATTGATCATTGACGCAGCGCGAATCTTGCAGCAAAGTCAGATGATAATTTTCAACGAGACTACTGAGGACTTACGATCAAAAGACGTTGGGCGGATCGCCAGTCAATACTACGTCCGACAATCAAGTATCGAGATCTTCAACACGATGATGAGACCTCGCAGCTCCGACGCCGACGCCTTGGCGATGGTCAGCATGAGCGGGGAGTTCGACCAAGTTCAATCGCGAGAGACTGAAGAGAAGGAGCTATCCGCGCTTCAAGAAGAAGGCTATGTGGTGACAGAAGTCAAGGGCGGATACGCTACACCCAATGGCAAGACAAATATCCTGCTTCAAGCTCATATCTCCAGAGCAAGGCTCGACGACTTTACTCTGGTTTCAGACACGAATTACATCACCCAGAATGCTTCGCGTATCGCTCGCGCACTGTTCATGATTGCACTCAATAGGCGTTGGGGCTACCAGTGTCGCGTCCTCCTCAGCCTGTGTCAGTCTATTGAACACCGGTGTTGGTCAATTGAGCATCCTCTGCATCAATTTGATCTACCACAGCCAGTTTTACGGCAGCTCGATTCGAAGTTCCCTACTATTGAGACGCTTCGCGACATGGATTCTGCTGAGATTGGTGCGATGGTACATAACCAGAAGATGGGCAACGTAATCTCCAGATTACTTGACAACTTCCCAACGTTGACGGTCGATTCGGAGATAGCACCTCTAAATCGAGACGTTCTTCGCATCAAGCTCTGGCTGACCCCTGACTTCAAGTGGAATGATCGCCACCATGGAACGTCAGAATCATTCTGGATCTGGGTCGAGAATTCGGAGAGTTCAGAGATCTACCACTACGAATACTTCATCCTATCGCGCAGGAAGTTGTACGATGATCACGAACTCAATTTCACGATCCCACTCACAGATCCGTTGCCTACGCAGATCTATGTTCGAGTACTTTCGGATCGATGGCTGGGCGCTGAGACGGTGCACCCAATTTCGTTTCAGCACCTCATCCGTCCAGACACAGAGAGTGTCTACACAGACCTTTTGGACCTACAGCCACTGCCAATTGCGGCGCTCAAGAATCCGCTACTGGAGGAAGTGTATGCTCAACGCTTCCAGTACTTCAACCCGATGCAGTCCCAGATATTCCACTGCCTGTATCATACTCCAGCCAATGTCTTACTTGGATCGCCTACCGGCAGTGGCAAGACTGTTGCTGCTGAACTCGCAATGTGGTGGGCTTTCCGCGAGAAACCCGGGTCGAAGGTCGTCTACATTGCTCCTATGAAAGCGCTTGTGCGTGAGCGAGTGAAGGATTGGGGCAAACGACTCGCTGGCCCGATGGGATTGAAGCTAGTTGAGCTGACTGGTGACAATACGCCGGACACACGCACGATTCGCGACGCGGACATTATTGTTACCACACCTGAGAAGTGGGATGGTATTAGTCGTAGCTGGCAGACTCGTGGCTATGTGCGCCAAGTCAGCTTGGTCATCATTGACGAGATCCATCTCCTTGGTGGTGATCGTGGTCCCATTCTCGAGATCATCGTCTCTCGTATGAACTACATCGCATCGCAGAAGGAAGGTGGCTCAATTCGCCTCCTCGGCATGTCCACTGCTTGCGCCAATGCCGCAGATCTTGGGAACTGGCTTGGTGTCAAGGAAGGCCTTTTCAACTTCCGCCACTCCGTTCGTCCCGTGCCCTTGGAAATCTTCATTGATGGCTTTCCAGAACAGCGAGGCTTCTGCGCACTCATGCAGTCAATGAATCGACCCACATTCCTTGCCATCAAGGCTCATTCGCCTGAAAAACCTGTCATTGTTTTCGTCGCGTCACGCCGACAGACTCGCCTAACTGCCCGCGATCTCATCAATTACTGCGGTATGGAGGACAATCCACGACGTTTCTTGCGAATGTCGGAAGATGATCTAGGAGTTAATCTGGAACGCGTGAAGGATGACGCTTTGAAAGAGGCTTTGAGCTTTGGTATTGGCCTTCATCACGCCGGACTTGTCGAAAGTGATCGGTCGCTATCGGAAGAGCTCTTTGCTAATAACAAGATCCAAATCCTCGTAGCCACTAGTACGCTCGCATGGGGTGTCAACTTACCCGCTCATCTGGTTGTTGTGAAAGGCACGCAGTTCTTCGACGCCAAATCTGAAGGCTACAAGGACATGGACCTTACAGATGTCTTGCAAATGCTGGGTCGTGCCGGCCGCCCACAATTCGACACTTCCGGTATTGCTCGCATCTTGACACAGGATGCCAAGAAGGAATTTTACAAGCATTTCTTACACACTGGGTTCCCAGTCGAGTCTTCGCTTCACAACGTCCTAGACAATCATTTGGGTGCCGAAATTTCTGCTGGGACTATTGCGACCAAGCAGGATGCGCTTGACTATCTTACATGGACCTTCTTCTTCCGTCGCTTGCACAAGAACCCATCTTTCTATGGACTTGAGATCTCTGCGGAGGAGCACAACACTATCGCCGCTCAGGTCATGGCCAATGACTATATGGTTGAGCTGGTCGAGAATTCGCTCAACGAACTGAACGAATCATCCTGCGCAGCGGTCGAGCCAACCGGCGAAGTCGATCCAACGCCCCTTGGAAAGATTATGAGTTACTACTACCTGAGCCACAAGACTATTCGTTTTCTGGTCAAGAACGTGAAGCGAGATGCAACGTTCGCGAACGTGCTGGCATGGATCTCGCATGCAACAGAGTACGACGAACTGCCCGTGCGTCACAATGAGGATCTCATCAACGCCGAGCTGTCGAAGGCCTTGCCAATACCCGCAGATGACTTCGGACTGCCATTGTGGGACTCACACGTCAAGTCGTTCTTACTTCTGCAGGCACATTTCTCGCGCATCGATCTGCCCATCTCCGATTACGTCGGCGACTTGAATTCCGTGCTCGACCAGAGCATTCGTATTGTGCAGGCTTCGATCGACGTGCTCACTGAATTGGGATACCTGTCGAGCTGCGAGATGATGATCACATTGCTTCAAGCTATTAAGTCCGGACGTTGGTCCACAGATGGCCCCCTCGCTCTCTTCCCAGGCGTGGACGCAGACAAGGAGATGAAACGTCTCGAGCACCCCAACGCCAGCCCAAAGACACTCATCGAAGCGAGTACATCCTCGCCAGGTCATTTGGAGAAAGCAGCAAAATTTGCAGGCGTCACTCCTGCTGCAGTGAAACGCTCCCTCGAACCAGTGTCTCGCCTTCCGATCCTAAAGCTCGACCTTGGTGTTGTCAACGCTCTGTCGCTCAGCCTGAACATCGCTCGACAAAATCCAGCAAGGCTACAGAACGGAGGCGTTCGTATCTTCGCGCCGCGCTACCCCAAGCCACAGAACGAGGGCTTCTTCGTGATTCTCTCATACTCTAGCACCGACGAAATCATCGCTCTGAAGCGCGTGAGCTGGAATGATCCGTCGCGTGGAGGTGGTGGGCGCGGCGGACGCGCGAATCAGGGCGGCAACTCTCGACTGCAGGCCTCAACGAGAATTTCTCTGCCTCCGGAAGCGCAGGGCAAGAGGGTGGATGTCAGTGTTCACAGCGATTCGTACCTGGGTATGAAGTGGAAGATTGAGGGTATTGAAGTGCCTGAAGCACCGAGGGTGGAAGATGGTGGCAAGGGGAAAGAGAAGGCTTGATTTTTGATGTTGTAATTGTAGTAAGAATGCATTAGCATTCGCCAAGTTAACAATACTACTATACAGCACTAGCAGCGCTCAAGGCCTTCTGCTCATCACCCATCCTCCCCACCAACCTATCAAAATCCTCTACTTCGTAGATACTCTCGGGTATCAACATGATGTTCGCCCACCACGCGAAACGCACCCCCATAACACCTCCCGTACAACCCTACCGCCTCGCACAAATTGCCCCTCTTCTCCAGGACTCGCGCCAGCAGCCAGACCACATCCCTCCTCTCCTGAAACTGCATCCCTCTCCACTCCTCATGCCATCCCACACAAGCTCGAAGCAAAGTCTCGACCTCTTCCATCCTTCCTTGCACACCGAGTGCCCGCGCAAGATCGACCATGCTTGATATAATCATCCAATGTCCTTACGGCAGCGTGCGTTTCTTCTCCGCTAAGAACGCGCGAACGAGATACTCTGCGTCGCGCGCGTTGCCGAACATGACTGTCTCGCGTCCGAATGCGTCCAGTGTGTGGATGTATCGTGTGTCGCAAGAGGATGGATACAGGGCGCGGAAGTGCATGTTGGCAGAACGGAGAATGTGAAGGGTTAGGGTGTGGTGTCTGCGTCTGAACAGCGAGAAGGCGAGGCTGTGGAGCTGGGTTTGAGTGCGCGAGGATGGCGGTGGCATAACTTTTGCGCAAGGGCTGTGTGCGGCGTGCAGGTATACGTGCTTTGGTGAGGTAGTCTACGGAAGAAAGGTTCAGGGCGGGTCATGGTTGTCGTGGAACTGTTTTGTCATTGACATGTTCTGTCATTGGCTATGAATGTGTGTCTTGCTTTTGGTGACAAGCCGCAACTTTGAATCTTCCTCCCAATCGTCCGCTTCGTCCACTTCAAAGCAGATATAGCTTGCGTCGCCAACCTCGTCGTCTTCTGATGATGAGTCAATATCTTCCCAGTCGCTGTCTCCGTCGTCAGAGTCCAGCTCCTCGAAAAGATGTTCATGACTCTCTCGTTCTATTGACTCCACGCTGCAATCGTTGACCACTGTTTCTCCTGGTCCACCCAATGTGAATACTCTTGTGCCCGAGTAGTCCTCTGAGTCCTCCGATATACCATCTTCTGCCGCATGCTCCTCGTACGTGATAGTGTATTTGCCGGGCTCATAGCGAAGTGATTTGCGCAGAAAATAATCGGTGGGGCGGCCAGGCCAAAAGTTTGTATTCTCAGCAAAGACTACCGTCTTCTCGCTTGTGTTCGTGTTGCACTTCCGTGTGCTGTCGCACCCAGCTACCTCGAACCAATACAGTTTGAGTGCCATTGTGGCGGACTGTACGTCTTGGAGTTCTTCGTGAGGGTGTTCTTCTGACCACTCGACCTCTTTTGCAGAGCATTTCTCCAACGCGCACACTTCTCGCAACGTGCTCATTTTCCCTTGTGACCAGGCCAGGTACTGATTCTCCTGCTGCTCAGAAGGAGTACCTGTACACGGCAACGGCCGACCGTTGACACCATGAAGGGATCGCGTGAGCACTTTCATGTAGCTCAAGTGTATATCCATCGTGCATACGGGACATCGCGGGCGAGGCTGTTCTACCGCTACTGGGTGTATGGTGTGTCGGCACACAGTAGCGATCGACGGCTCGGGTGAAGAAGTAGGTGACTGAATGTGGTCGGAGATATCGTCGAAGATATCAGTGAAGTACCCCGAATCCTGTTTCTTCAGCCACTGCTGAAAGTCATCATACTGAATCGCAGTGGGTAGAAGGCCGTATTCCGAGGGCTTCATTGCGCTATGAAGGCTTTGCCATCGTCGATATTGTTTCAGCTCTCGCGTGTTGAGTATTAGACTTGCCGGCAAGTTATAACGGGGGCGTAGCGGCGGTTGCGTTGTTGGGTTCATGGTTACGTAGCTGGTTAGGCTGTGTCCAATTCGAATTCGACTACAGCCAGAGATATTTTTACCGTGCGCCAAATGTAGCGGTATGTTGCGATACCGGCAGCAACCCAGAGATCTCAAGGAACGTCCAAGCTGGGAGCAGTGCAGTGCTGACGGTACGTCGTGTGAAGGTGAAACTGAGAGTGAATGGTGTACTTCACGCTTTCACGCCTGGCAATACCACCGAGCCAAGAATGTAAGGTCTTCCCCAAATCAATCGACCGGTGGTGTTGTATAAGACGAACAATTTTGAGGAAGCGTGCTCAAATCTGGTAACGGTCGCTAATAATGTCGTCCTTCTTCTCGACGTGTGGGAGTCCAGAGAGCCAGTTGAAAGCCATGACTCTGCTACCCATAGTATGCATTTATTGTTCTTCACTAGGTGGTGGTTTCGTGTATGTGACCGTTCGATCGAGTTGGCGTTGACGGCGGCGATGTGCGAGGTTCGTGGAGGATGGTTTCGCGGGGCTTGGGTGTCCGCGGTTTAAGTGAGTCGCGTGCGCGTGTTTGCGACGAACCTGTATAGGGTTTTTTGCGCGATAACTCAGATGTCTTTGTGACTGAATGTGCGTCAAGGATGTGCAGGTGGTGAGTGATGTGTGAATGGATTAATGGGTGGTTGGCAAAGCGATCCACGGATGCGTCATTGTTCTATTCATGCCCGACTGACTCAGGTAAGTTAAGCGTGTGTGGCGCAAGCGTTTGCGGCTTACAAGAGAAACCACGATCTTTTGCCAGGACACTGCACACGACAAGGTTTGCTTCTTATCACTTGATAGCTTCTCGTCCGAGTCCTTCTTGTGTTCCGAACAGCATGTGCATCCTGGAAACATACCAGGGCACTCCGCAGCCAGGCCGTAGAATATCCCGGGCACAGGGCTGGCTTGTCTAACGTTGGAACTCACCACACCGCATCCCTTTTTCACCGTCAGAACACTCCAACTAAGGCCTTCTTTAACTTCGTAGTAACATCACCAGTGTTTTTGGGATGGCGACACGATCCATGGCAAGACAAGCAGGGGACGTTGAATGAGGAGTGGTCCGATTCTACCACATCTGGCGATCCAGGGACAAGACACGATTTGATCACGCACAGCGTAGAGACTCTTTGGTGCAGTCGCACCACGCTGTCAACCGTCCTGATTCGACACGACGAATACGAAAGTCCTTTTACCTGAGCCGCGACGCCATGCTGAGCTTTCGGGCTGTATACTCCAACGGTTGGCACCACATGGCTATCAGTGTGGTATCTAGCTATCCTGGCTGGTGCTCCCTTTCTCTAAACACTTCAGTGAGCATCGGCCGGGCCTTTATCCGGGCCCTAATGCTATTACTAGATTGTTAGCCGCGGGCTTGTGAAGCCTTTCGACCTGGCCCAGCATCTGCAGTAGCCAGTGTTTTGTCTGATGCAGCAAGAAAAACAGATTAGACTTGTCAGCAACTATAACTTGGAAGAGGGAGAAGATCATCACTTGATGCATTTCCCGACTTCGATGATCGGATCACGAGAATCTCGATCATACGAGGCAGTAGGAAAAGTCCCTCGCCCACAGATGCGTGAATTGGCGGTGTATCAGAGGCTCCAATACATCAAATGCTCTTGCATCGACTGACAAGACTTATCCTTCCGCTGGTTTATGATCGACGCCTTCCTTTGCCATGCAGCAGCAGTGCGTGCAGGATAGTCTCGTGTTCGCGAATCACAAACACGGTCTCAGGTCAGCTCTCAGCCCTGCATCACAGCTGAGTCTTTGCGGAAACCCAGCAAACGCTTGCTCAGCTCCCCATCAATCTGACCGTCACTCCGACATTGAAATGTACTAGTGACTTTGTTTCGAGGAGACTCTCGAGCGAGATCGTGGTCAGAATTCTCCGAGATGTGACTCTTACATTCTAGAAAGCTGGTGGTGAAAACAGACGGAGCAACGCTGCAGGTCCTTTTCAGACTTGCACAAGAGTGGCTGGCAGCTTAAGTGAGAACAAATCGTTTCTCAGATCGACAAAATGCTATACGGGATGCGTCTGCTTACTGCAGCTGAGGAAGAGCGGTAACCCGTATGTGCAGGAAGCTCAAAGTCTACGATCAATGGTGCTGATCAGTGCGCAGGGCGACAGACACGACCGATCCCTTCTGTCGACAGAAGCCAGAATACTGCATTGGCGGTGCTCTAAATGCGGACTACATCTCTAAGAAGGGGGTATACAATGGGACTGGTATCGCGCTGGCCGGAGAGTCATGGAACGTTGGCCAACGACGCATCTTCACGCTCTACTTCCAGCACTACACGGGCGACATCCGCTTTATGGAATGCACGACGGACCAAAAGTGGATTGGCGGCTCAAGAACGGAGACCATTGCGACGGATGCAAAGAATGCATCACCCATTTCTGCTGTGGCAGTCGGCCTCAACTCGACCCAATTTGTATTTGATTCTCCCCTAACCCAAAGTGATTGCATGCTGACTGCAGCCAGTTTCACATCTTCTACATTGACAAGAACAACATCGTCAAGCAAATAACAAAGTCGAACACCAGCGGCATCTGGCAACCCGTTCCACTTTCTAAGCTGAACCTGAAAGCTATGGACGCGACGAGCTCGGGTCTGCAAGCTTGTTGGAAAGGCAATTTCTACGGAGATAGTGATTACACGAAATTTTCAACAGCCTCAGGTCAACAGAATCAGCAACCCTTCGACGACCGCAAGGGCATGAACATTTGGTATGCCGTCAACGAGTCCACCTTTGAGTAATACACGTGGTACAACGGACAAGATACCTGGGCCTTTGTGCAGAAATGGCAAGGCTTCAACGGCCACGTCGGCGTCGGTTGCTACAGCTGGGGCGAAGACACGACTACCTACGCCATGTTGGCAAACAAGAACAACGACGTCGAGTTCTGGTGGAAAGATACGAACACCACTAACACCTCAGTTGACAGCCACCCCATTAATTCATGGCAAAACTCCACCAAATCTGCGATTCGCGTCGTGAATCCAATCACATCACTTGGCTTCACTACGTACTTTTATGCGCAAATGGCCGACCGCAGCATCAGAAGCTACAACTACACCTTTCAAGCCGAGAATACTACTTTCGATAAGGATCAATCAATCTCGATATCTGATCCTGCGGGGCCGGCACTGGGTTTAGCCGGCACGCATTTGACGGTAACTGCGTACGCAGAGAGCTGGGAATATGACACTGTGGAATAGTCTGTAAGTTATGTGTTCTACCAGACCAAGGGCAATGATATCACGGCGTTCACGCGGCCGCTGAACGGAGGTGAATGGACTAGAGGCACACTGGATATCCCGGATATGTAAGGATTGGCACCAAGTCCAGCATGAACAAAGAATCGAAATAGTATGTCTCTTGGATCTCCGTGCGGCGCATGGGAGGAATCACTTCCTAGAGATGCGCGACCACCCTCGCTCATGGACTGCCTGGAGTTTTGGAGTTCCTAGATACCTATCAGTCGTTATTTTTCACGATCACAAATTTTGATCTCTCAAAGCTTCTGACCAATAGATCAAACAATGCAATTTGAGTCTCATTCTTTTAAATCTTTGCTGTCGTGTCGCAAACATACGAATGTGGAGGAATACATATCACTGTCGACGTTTTCGACCATACCTCGACACAGTGCTCGCAATTCCATCATCAGCACACAACTAATAATGTGCATCCCTTTACAATTATTCCAATGACGTTCTCGCGATACTCTGGGCTCGCTCTGTATGCCTGTCGCAACAAAAACAGTGTTCCAAGGCACAAAAATGCCAAAAGAATCCAAATCACCGCTCTGCACGCACCACGCACCTCAGATCTGTTGTAAAATGGCAAAAAGAACGCATGCCGCGCTCTACAGATGGACCGGCAGGTGATCGAAACCTGGACCTCCCGCATTTATTGAACTAGGTGGATCACCTGAACGTCCAATGCAAAGCGGGCGCTCTACCACTGAGCCACAGGCCCCACAATAGAGACACAAAAGGTTGAACACAAAAGGCTGTAGACACCATGTGGCCGATTTTAAAATCGAATCATATAATATTGTAAATAACGAACAGCATGCTCTGCTTTGCACTCAGCGCAGAGCTGATCCTTCTCGAAATTCCAAAAGTAAAGGTGGGGTCGGGCCGCCATGGTGGCCTGAGTCTGCCGGCGGCTCCACCCAAGTGTTGTGCCTTACGCTAGGCTTATCTGATCACCAGACGCTGTCTTTGCAGTGTCCCGTGGGCGAATAATCGAAAGAGCATCATGGGATGTCTTAACATAGACACAGTACTGAGACTTTTACCGACACCTCGTCTGTATCATCTTCGTTCGAGGGTCCTTACCATACCACGGTCTAGACATGGTTCCGCGGACATCATTACAGACTCAGCCCTTCAGTGGCGCGAGTCACTGAATGATTCTGACACTCTGAACAAAATTTCGAGTTCAAGCTCAGGCCGTTCATGGAGGTGAGAAATGCAATCTATATTCTGTATGGTGTATGTAGAGTGATGATCCTCAATCGGCCTTACTCTGGTCTCGAACGGGTGCGCGATGCATTGAAAACTTCCAGGCTACGTTATCACGTCACTCTGGACGATCAAATGGTGCATGAATACCATAATCATGAGACTTGGTCTACGGTGTAGATGGCTAGGTGATTAGAGACTGTGGTGTCCAGTTGCGCTTTGTCGTCTGATGTTTAGGCGTAGAGTAACAACGATTGCTAGGACTATACTGTCCTGCGTGTTATAACACTCTTGGGGAAAAGGGGTTGTAAGTCCAGCTTTCGGTCACCTGCCGGTCCAAATACTGCTCGCAATATAGTCGCAATCTCGTAAGACTACAGTTGACGCATACTCGAGCTTGTAACTTTATGTAGATGTGCAGTACCAGGGCATGTAACCTCTAGAAGTATCGTAGGCCAATCAGCATCCACTGGACATTCTACATTGACGCTGAGCCTGGTTACGTCCCTCCAGAGCTAACGTGCGATGAGGTACATTGTATACATGTAGCCTAACAGGGCGTGACAAGTTTTCCAAAGCTTCTTGTTGAAAAGATTATGTCGTCCAAATGCTTTTCGTGCTGATACTCGCACTCTTCCAATTCAACAAATCGACCAGCCGCCTCCCCTCCTCCGATGTATCGTTTTGCAAAATCATGTGCGCTACCATCAACGCCCAGTGTAAGGCAGGCGCAGAATGCATATCTGCGTGCAACTTTTCGTCTGACGGGTCTGGCATAGTGCGGCAAATCTCTAGGACGGCTGAGTGCGCCAAGTTGACATAGTCTCGTGTCGTATATTGGGGTTGTGACTCGAGCGGAAGGGTAATAAGAATGTGCAGGACGTATATGAGTGCCGTGTCGTAAAGCATCAATGTGAGCGCCGTGGCCATGTTTGGAATTACGAGGCTGGATGGGTCCGGGAGTGTCTCATCATTGTCCCGCGGTACGGTCTCTGCTGGACCTTTAGTCCAAGCATTGGCTGGATTCATATCCCATTCGCCCCTCCAGGCTCGCAGCTGGCGGTGCAGATCCTGCGTTCTGCGCCTCGTAGTCTCGATTTGAGACTCGTGGCCCGAATCTTGCATCTCCCATCTCTTAAGCAACTCACTCAGCTCGGCCATCAGTACCGAGCAATCTGCCAGAGCATCATATAGCTGCTGTTCCCGCATCTCTTCTTCACCTTGGCAGTGCCGTCTCAGCAAGGCTTTCCACTCAGGCTTCGCCAAGATTGAAGGTTGACCAGCTCCAATGCAAGCGAATATCATAAGATAACGGAGGCACTTGTACAGATGTATGGTCTGCTCTGAGCAATCTAACGAAGGATCGCGCAACGCAACGAGCTTCTCCAAGCCTAGCATGTGGTTGACATAGTGTTTTGGTCCAGACGGTACGAGCATCTCTTCTGCGAAAGGTACATGTACGAAATTAGTGTACGTCTCACATTTACATCGTACATGCACACTTACGCATAGCCAAAGTGGTCACGGATACAACAATCTCATCATACAAGTGACAACTTGGATCAGACAATGCTCGATTGAGTCGCTGTAACGTGGCTCCGTGACTGGCGAGCCCTCGTTTCGTGATCTCTGAATCACCATGCTTGGTACCAAAGAAGATGGTCGCGAAGCTTAGTACAGTCTGAAAATGAGTTGTCCGTGGATCGCTCATGTTTGTCGAGGCTCGGCTCGCCATGTCGCTGGCCTGGAGCTCTCGTAGTGCTGTGTCCACTGGTCCTTCTGGGGAGAGATGCTGCCTTGTGAACATGATGAACAAATCTTGAGGGTCGCCGATCAGTGGTGCGGATGGTCTGGCTAGCTCAGTGCTGCTTGAAGGAATGATCTCCTCGCTGGAACTTGCAGTAGTTGGAGGTGTGACAGTTCTCCTCCTCGAGGGCACGATCGTAGCCTCCACGAAAGCAAAGCCCCTCGGACCATCACACTCCAGACCACTTCTTTGACAGCGTAAACAATTCGGGCGAGTCTCATCTCGACGATATTAGGACGATATCTCGTGCAGACGCTAAACGAATACGACTCACCGCACTTCACACGTCGCCGGCGACAATTGGAGCAACCCTTTGATCTCCCGCCAACATTGACCATGCTGCCTAGTACATATCACGTCCCCCACTCGCATTTCGTACGAATCAAGAACGGGCCGATGTAGAGTCTGTGACCGTCGTGCAGGAAAGTGGCCCATACCAAAGCGCGTGATCCACGTCGTGCTAGAAGCGCGCCTTACCCTTTGCGGCTCATTGCGCGAGCTAACCCCTCCTAGACGCCGCCTACAACGCCCATGATACAACAACTCTCCGGTGCGCAGGACTCATCGGACGAAAATAATTCCCACCGGTGCAATGTTAATCGGTCTGAAATAGCGTACAAGGTGCTCACGATGTGTATAAAGCTGTGGCGTTCCCGTCAGGTGTAGAATCACACAGCATACCCCCAGATACACTTCAGTGACCAGAGATTCTTCTCCTATAAGATCATAACACATCCAAATCTACTCCAGCAATCCAAAACCTCAAAGATTGACCTACCCACCTTTTCAACCGCATACCACAACAAACCCACCCAGCCATAATGCCCGTAACAGCCTCCATCGAAATCGCCGCACCACCGTCCACCGTCCGCGCAAAAGTACGTCTCCAATCCCCATCCCGAATCACCCTCACTAACCCCAACCCACAGTTCCTGGACTTCCCCTCCCTCCCAACCTACCACACCACCTTCTTCAAATCCATCGTCCCCCTCTCTCCCACCGACCCCCTCTCCCCCACCCAAAAACTCCGCGTCGACTTCGGCGGCATGAAAATGGACGCCGTAATCCTCGCCAACTCACCCCACCTCTTCAAATGGGGCGGCAGCCTTCCACTCAT
>Ga0265798_10006632_pt1 | contig 15178 bp, 13 predicted proteins | sample P3T30metagenome_FD_192430 | JGI IMG/M metagenome (GOLD analysis project Ga0265798, IMG submission 192430) | Plant litter microbial communities from East Loma Ridge, Irvine, California - P3 T30 | ecosystem: Environmental > Terrestrial > Plant litter > Unclassified | place: USA: California... | reverse complement strand
GGACCGCACCGTGGCGCACCGCGAAGGCGGCGGCCTGCGCTTCCGATTCCTGCGGCCAGAGCGAACATGTCACGAACAGCAATTTACCATCGGGCCGCAGCATCTGCCAAAGGTTGTCGAGTATTTTGGTGGAAAGTGTTGCAAGTTGGTGGGTATCGCTCTTGCGACGCAACCAACGGATGTCCGGGTGACGGCGCACGATGCCCGACGCCGTGCACGGCACGTCGGCCAGGATGCGGTCGTACTGCACGCCGTCCCACCAGTCGACGCTCTCGGCGGCCCCGGTTTTTACCGTCGCTTGCAGGCCCAGGCGCTGCAGGTTCTGGTCGACCCGCGCCAGGCGGCGGCCGTCGACGTCGAGCGCGGTCAGGGCCACGTCGGCCAGCTCGAGGATGTGCCCGCTCTTGCCGCCCGGAGCCGCGCAGGCGTCCAGCACGCGCATGCCGTCATGCAGGTCGAGCAGCGGCGCGGCCAGCTGGGCGCCGGCATCCTGGACCGATACCAGGCCCTGCTCGAAGCCCGGAATCTGGGTGACGTTCATGGCCTGGGCCAGGCGCAGCGCGGACGGGCCGACGCGGGTGGCCTCGATGCCGCTTGCCGCCAGCGTCTGCAGGTAATCGTCGACGCCGGTCTTGCGCAGGTTGACGCGCAGGGTCAGCGGCGGCTGGCGGTTGCCGGCCTGGAGGATGTCCTGCCACTGCTGCGGGTAGGCGCTCTGCACCGCATCGATCCACCACTGCGGGTAGTTCCAGCGTGCCGGCGGCTTCCCCATCACGATGGCGCGCAGGCTGTCGCGCTCGCGCAGGAAGCGGCGCAGCACCGCGTTCACCATCGCCTTGGCATGCGCGAAGTCCGGATGCGCGGCCGCCGCGCCGACCGCCTGGTCGACCACCGTGAAGGCTTCGTAAGGAGCCGGGCTGCCTTCCGGCGGATCGAGCAGCGCCAGCGCCGCGCACAGCAGGCCAGCCAGCATCGGCGGCTCCGGCGCCTTGCTCGTCATCAGGGCCAGCAGGGCTTCGCTGCGGCCCAGCTGGCGCATGCTGCGGTAGGCGATGTCCTGCATCGCGCCGCGCGCCTGCGGCGTGGCTTCATAGGCGTGAAACACTTCGCCCAGCGCCTGCGGCAGCGCCATGCCGGTGCGCACACGGGCCAGGCTGCTGGCCGCGCCGAGCAGCGCGTAAGCCAGCGAATCGGGTTTCAGCGCCGGCCGGAAATCGAGCTGGGCCGGGACCCTGACCTCGTGGCTCTGGCGCAGGCGCGGCGCTTCGTCGACAGCCGAGGGGGCCTTGGCCTGCGGGATGGTCGCCTGGGCCTGGGCCGGGGCCGGTGCCGGGCGTTTCTGCGGCGCCGGGCTGCGTGGCTGGTCGGTGCGTGGGCCGGCACTCTTGCCCGGTCCTCCCTTGGCCTGGGGCCTTGCGGGCCCGGCGGGTTTGGCCTTGGCCTTGGGTTTCAGGGTGAGCGTCGGGCGCTTTTCAGTCATGGCGAATCGGATAATGCTTAAAGACGCACATTGTAGCGGGTAAGCGTTGCGCAGGCTTAAACGAAGCTTTGGAGCAACAGCCAGAACGTATTCCGCGTTGCGTCAAACCAGTATAATGAAGGGTCCCCCCAGATTATTTCATTTTCGACCACAGTCCATGCTCGCCCAACAAAAACAAGAAATCGTTGCCCTGTTCCAGGCCGCCCTGGCCCCGATCATCGAAGGCAGCGGTTTGACGCCGAATATCGCGCTGGAGCGTCCGCGCGACCCGACCCATGGCGACATCGCCTGCAACATCGCGATGCAGCTGGCCAAGCCGCTCAAGATGAATCCGCGCGAGCTGGCCACCCGCCTGGTCGACGCCCTACAGGCCGATCCGAAGGCCCAGGGCCTGATCGCCTCGGCCGAGATCGCCGGCCCGGGCTTCATCAACCTGCGTGTGGCGGACGCCGCCAAGCAGTCGGTGGTGCGCACCGTCCTGCAGCAGGGTGACGGCTTCGGCCGCGGCAATGGCGGCGCCGGCCACCACGTGATCATCGAATTCGTTTCGGCCAACCCGACCGGCCCGCTGCACGTCGGCCACGGCCGCCAGGCCGCGCTGGGCGATTCCATGTCCGCGCTGTTCGAATCCCAGGGCCACAAGGTCACCCGCGAGTTCTACTACAACGACGCCGGCGTGCAGATCGCCACCCTGGCCAACTCCGTGCAGGCGCGCGCCCGCGGCTTCAAGCCGGGCGACGCCGAGTGGCCGGAGTCGGCCTACAACGGCGACTACATCCAGGACATCGCCGACGACTTCCTGGCGAAGAAGACCGTCGCGGCCAGCGACGGCCAGCCGGCAACCGCCTCGGGCGATGTGAACGACATCGAATCGATCCGCCGCTTCGCCGTCACCTACCTGCGCAACGAGCAGGACCAGGACTTACAGGCTTTCGGGGTCAGGTTCGACAACTACTACCTCGAATCCTCGCTGTACAGCGACGGCAAGGTGGAAGCCGCCGTGCAGGCGCTGGTCGACGCCGGCGTCACCTACGAGCAGGACGGCGCCCTGTGGCTGAAGACCACCGACTATGGCGACGACAAGGACCGCGTGATGCGCAAGTCCGACGGCACCTACACTTACTTCGTGCCGGACGTGGCTTACCACATCCAGAAGTTCAAGCGCGGCTTCGACCAGGCCATCAACGTCCAGGGCAGCGACCACCACGGCACCATCGCGCGCGTGCGCGCCGGCCTGCAGGCGGTGAACATCGGCATCCCGCAGGGCTACCCGGACTACGTGCTGCACAAGATGGTCACCGTGATGAAGAACGGCGAAGAGGTCAAGATCTCCAAGCGCGCCGGTTCCTACGTGACCGTGCGCGACCTGATCGAATGGTCGGGCAACGGCGACGTCACCCGCGGCCGCGACGCCGTGCGCTTCTTCCTCATCTCGCGCAAGGCCGACACCGAATTCGTGTTCGACGTCGACGTCGCCCTGGCCACCAACGACGAGAACCCGGTGTATTACGTGCAGTACGCCCACGCGCGCATCTGCTCGGCCCTGGCCAACTGGGGCGGCGACGTCGCCAGCCTGGCGAACGTCGACCTGTCGCCGCTGACCCAGCCGCACGAAGCCAGCCTGCTGGCCAAGCTGGCCGCCTACCCGGAGATGCTGCAGCGCGCCCAGCAGGAGCTCGGCCCGCACCAGGTCGCGTTCTACCTGCGCGAACTGGCCGGCGAGCTGCACAGCTACTACTTCGCGCACAAGTGGCTGCTCGACGACGACGAAGCGCTGAAGCTGGCACGCCTGGCCCTGGCCACCGCCACCCGCCAGGTGCTGCGCAACGGCCTGGCGCTGATCGGCGTCTCGGCACCGGAAAAGATGTAATCAACGTTTATCTCAGCAAGCAATGACCGCCTTCCGTTCCAGCACCAACCGCGCTTGTGCCCGCCAGCGCGGCAGCACGCTCACCGGCCTGATCATCGGCCTGATCGTCGGCCTCGGCATCGCCGTCGCCGTGGCCCTGACGATTACCAAGGGCGCCTCGCCGTTCACCGAAAAGACCGCCAAGTCCGGCCGTCCGGCCGACCCGGCCCCGGGCCAGGCGATGGACCCGAACAAGCCGATGTACACCAGCCGCGAGGCGGTGCGCGAGGCGAACAAGGAAGTGACCGAGAAGGCGGCGGCGCGCAACGCCAGGCCGGCCGAGGCGCCCGCAGCGGTTGTACCGGCGGCGCCGGCTGCACCTGCCGCACCGGCTGCCTCGGCGGATCCGCTGGGCCAGGCGATCGCCAGCATCGAAGCCCGCCAGCCGGCAGCGGCGGCGCGCGACAGCCGTCCGCCGGCCGCCGCCGCGTCTGCGGCACCGGCTGCGGCTGTGGCTGCGGCGCCTGCCGTTGCTACCGCCGGCACCGGCGAGTACGTGTACTTCCTGCAGGCCGGCGCCTTCCGCAACATGCCGGATGCCGAAGCCACGCGCGCCAAGCTGGCCCTGCTCGGCTTCGAAGCGGCGATCAGCGACAGTACCCGCGACAGCGGCGTGCTGCACCACGTGCGCCTTGGCCCGTACAACCAGGTCGAGTCGATGAACAAGGCACGCGCCAAGCTGCTCGACAACGGCGTCGACGTCGCCATCGTGCGCAAGCAGCGCTGAGCACGCCGATGACGAGCCGCCGCCTGTTCTGCAGCGCCCTGCTCGGCCTCGCCGCGGCGGCGGCGGCCTCCCTGCCTGCCGCTGCCGCTGCCACTGCTGCCGAACCGAAGGACGGGGTCGAGTACCTGACCCTGCCCTCGCCCCAGCCGACGGACACCGGCCGGAAAATCGAGGTCATCGAGTTCTTCGCGTATTACTGCCCGCACTGCTACGCCTTCGACCCGGCTTTGAAAGCCTGGGTCAAACAGCAGGGCGACAACATCGTCTTCAAACGCGTGCACGTCTCGCGCGACGCCAACGTCGCCCCGCAGCAGCGCCTGTTCTTCACGCTGGAAGCAATGGGCCTGCTCGATCAGGTCCACGACAAGGTGTTCGCCGCCATGCACGCCGAGCGCCTGCGCCTGAACAGCGACGAACAGGTGTTCGACTGGATCGCTAAGACCGGCATCGACCGCGCGAAGTTCGTCGACACCTACCGCTCCTTCGGCATCCAGCAGCGCCTGCGCCGCGCGGACGCGATGATGGATGCCTACCGCGTCGACCGCTGGCCGGTGGTCGCAATCGGCGGCCGTTTCCTGACCTCGCCTTCGCACGCTGGAGAAGCCGCCGCCAAAGCTGACCAGGCACTCAGCGAGGCCCGGCAGATCCAGGCCGCGCTGCAGGTGATGGAGTACCTGGTGGCCAAGGCCAAACAATGAGTGCCGCGCCGCTGCGCGTGTTCATCACCGGCGCCTCCAGCGGCATCGGCGCCGCGCTGGCGCGCGAATATGCCGTCCGCGGCGCGGTGCTCGGCCTGCTGGGCCGACGCCGTGCCGCGCTCGATGCCCTGATCGCTACCCTGCCCCATCCCGAACGGCACCGCGCCTACGCCGTCGACGTGACCGACCATGCGGCGCTGGCGCAGGCCGCGCAGGATTTCATCGACCAGCACGGCGGCGCCGACGTCGTGATCGCCTCGGCCGGCATCTCTTACGGCACGCTGACCGAGCGGCTTGACGACCTGCCGCTGTTCGAGTCCGTGTTCGCCACCAACGTGACGGCCACCATCGCCACCTTCGCACCCTTCATCGGCACGATGAAAAAGCAGTCCGGTCCGCGCCGGCTGGTGGCGATCGGCAGCATGGCCGGCATCCGCGGCATGCGAGGCGCCGGCGCCTACTGCGCCTCGAAGGCGGCGGTGCACAGCTATGCCGAATCGCTGCGCCTCGAAATGCGCCGCTACGGCATCCGGGTCGTGACCATCGCGCCCGGCTATATCGATACGCCCATGACCAGCAATAACCATTTCCCCATGCCTTTCCTGATGCCGGCCGAACGCTTCGCCGCGCAAGCCCTGCGCGCCATCGATGCCGGCAGCGCCTTCCGTGTGATTCCCTGGCAGATGGGGCTCGTTGCCCGCCTTCTGCGCATGCTGCCGAACGCTTTGTTCGACCTGCTGTTCGCGCGTGCGCCGCAGAAGGCGCGCAAGGAGGCTGCATGAACGCCGAACGGATCATGTCGCTGTCCCATGCGGGCGTGGCTGTCGAAGTCGTGCCCGAAACCGGTTCGACCAATGCCGACCTGCTGGCCCGTGCATTCACACTGCAGGGTCCATTACTGCTGGTGGCCGAGCACCAGACCGCCGGTCGCGGCCGCGCCGGGCGCAGCTGGCTGTCCAGCCCCGGTCACTCCCTCACCTTCTCGCTGGCCTGGAAGTTCGGCGGCGGCCTGCCAAAGCTCACCGGCCTGCCGCTGGCGGTCGGCACCGTGCTGGCCGAGACCCTTGGCCGGCTCGGCCAGCCGGTCCAGCTGAAATGGCCGAACGACGTACTGAAGGACGGCGACAAGCTGGCCGGCATCCTCGTCGAAACGGCGTCCGCCGCCGACGGTGGCGTCTGGGCCGTGATCGGTATCGGCCTGAACCTGGCGATGCCGGACGAACTGGAGCAACAGATCGGCCGTTCGGTGGCGGCCGTGCCCTGGCTGGCACGCATGGAGCGTGACACCCTGCTGGCGGCGATCCTGGACGGCCTTGCAGAGGCCTTGCGCCTGTTCGACAAGGCCGGCTTTGCCGCTTTCAGCGCACGCTGGAATCTGCTGCACGGCTGGCAGGGCCAGACCGTCGTCATCCTCGACCGCGGCGAAGTGCTGCAGGAAGGCCTGGCCGCCGGTGTCGACGATGCCGGGCGTCTGCTGCTCGATACGGAAAGCGGCCGCGTGACCGTCGTCGCCGGCGACGTCTCGCTGCGCATCAAGACCTGAGGACCGCGCCATGACAATGCTGCTGGTCGACGCAGGCAATACCCGGGTCAAGTGGGCCATCGCGGATGCAAGCGCGGCGCCGGGCGAGTGGATCGCCCACGGCGCCGTGGTGCACGCGGAGCTGGACGGTTTGAAGGACGCCTGGGCCGGCCATGGTGTAGCGCGGGCGCTTGTCTCGAACGTCGCCGGCAGCGCGGTCCGCGAACGCCTGGCGGCATTGCTGCCCCTGTCCGCGCCCGCGTGGTTCAGCGCCCAGCCTGAACTCGCCGGGCTGCGCAACCGTTACCGCAATCCGACTCAGCTGGGCGCCGACCGCTTTGCCGCCGCGCTGGGCGCGCGTACCCTGATGCCGGGCAAGGCGCTGGTGGTCGCCACCTGCGGCACCGCGACCACGGTCGATGGTGTGTCGGCCGACGGCGACTTCGTCGGCGGGATGATCCTGCCCGGCCTGGGCCTGATGCTGTCCTCGCTGGCGCGCGGCACCGCCCAGCTGCCCGATACCAGCGCGCTGGAAAGCGTACCGCCTACCTTCGCCGACAACACGCTGGACGCGATCCGCGCCGGCTGCGTGGCGGCCCAGGCCGGCGCGATCGAACGCGCCTTCGGCGTCCTGCCGGCCGAGCTGTGCATCGTCTCCGGCGGCGCGGCGGGCCACGTGGCGCCGGCGCTGTCGGTGCCGTACCGGATGCTGGATAATATCGTGCTGGTCGGCCTGCATGCGGCCGCCATCGCCCCCACTTCACCATAGGAAACGCCGTGTTGAGATTCGTCTTCTGGTCGCTGCTGTTCCTGAACGCCGCCCTCTTCGTCTACGCCCAGGGCTTCCTGGGTTCGAGCAAGGGCAGCGAGGAAGAACGCGCGCGCATCAAGCCCCAGCTCGAACCTGCCCGGCTGACCCTCTTGACCAGCGAGCAGGCCGAAGCGGCGAAGGCGGCGCCGGTTGCATCAGCCGTCTCGGAAGCGGAGGCCGGCGCGCCAGTCCCAGCGGCGGCAGCGGCAAGCGAACCGGCTGAACCGGCGCCGACGGCGGTACCCGCCAGGCCGCTGGCCTGCATCGACGTCGGCACCTTCAGCGCCGGCGAATCGAAACGCTTCGAATCGCGCCTGGCCTCACTCGACCTGGGCGAGCGCCAGTCGCGCCAGGCCGTGCAGGCCCAGGACGTGACCAGCTACCTGGTGAACATCCCGCCGCAGCCGAGCAAGGACGCGGCCGATCGCAAGGCCGGCGAACTGCGCGAACTGGGCGTCACCAATTTCTTCATCATGTCGGGGGATTCGCCCATGAAGTGGGCGATCTCGCTGGGCGTGTTCAAGACCGAGAGCGGGGCCCAGACCCTGCTGGCGCAGCTGAACAAACAGGGCGTGCACAGCGCGCGCATCACGCCGCGCGGTCCCTCGAGCACCCGTTACAGCTACCGCTTCCGCGATATCGAAGCGGCGCAGCGCGAGCGCATCGTGTCGGTGGCGGATGCGGTGTCGTCGGCTGAGGTGAAGAACTGCCGCTGAGCGGCTCAGCGAAGCAGCACTGCAGGAAATTTTTCCGTTACAAAAAGCGTATTTTTGCAGCATCGCATTTGCTATCGTGCTTGCGAAGCGCCGAGTCACTGCGCCAATTCCTGACGGAGTCCCTGCATGCTGCTGCACTACCCGATCCGCTCGACCATGTTTGCCGCTACCTTAACTCTGTCTTGCGTAGCGCTTGCGCAAAGCCCACTCAAGGTCGAAAGCGAATCGCGCGACGCCGCCGCTGCTTTTGTCGGCACAGAGAATTTCATGATCGGGCGCATCGGCCGCGACTGCATGGCGGTGCTGGGACGCATGGAGACGCCGCAACAATTCGTTCAAGCCTGGCAGGGACGCAATAGCAAATACTATGTGTCCAGCATCACATACATGGCAAAGCGGCTCGACGAAGCGCTGGCCGAAGGCGGTACGTCGAAACGCGACACAGTCCTCTCCGCCTACGTAACAGCCATCCAGAAGGACGGGGCAGCAGCCGCCAACGACTGGCTCAGCCAGGGCGAGCGGAAGCAGGCCTGCGAGCGCGCAGTCGCCACCATCGAAAGCGGAGCCGCCGATATCACACCGAAAATTCGCATGTTCGGCGAACTGGAGGCGCTGACCGACTGGGTGGAGCGGCATCCCTAGATCTGACCAGGTAAAAGCACAATCGCATTTGCCGCGTTCAATTTTTTGTGCGTTGTAGGCTTAGTGTTTTACATGGCATGGGCCACGGGCATGCGAATGCCCTGGTGGCCCATCACATGAAAGGCGGCGCCCAGGCCGCCTTCAGCTCAGCGGCGCACGACGATCGGCTTCAGACCCAGCGACGAAGGCAGCGCCCGCATGGCTTCCTGCGCCATCGCACGGCTTTCGAACGGCCCGCTGTAGAGGCGGTTCACGGAACCCGAGCGCACCACTTCCAGCGCCTGCGAGACGCCAGACTTCTTCAGCATTTCGCCGATTTCTTCCGCCTTGCCTTCGCGGCCGTAGGCGCCCAGCTGCAGATAAAAACCGGATTTGACCGCGGCCGGCCTGGCGGCGGCATCGGGACGTGCCACCGCGGCGCTGTCCATCGCCACCCGGTCTTCCAGCATCAGCGCGGCGATTTCCGCCGGCGCCGGCGCGGCCTGCGCGGCCGAGGTGGCAGCGCGGCGCACGGTGGCGATGCGGGTCGGATCGTCCGGGAACAGGCGTTCGACCTCGACCTGGTGGCTGCCCTTGCCCAGCAGCCCGAGCTTGAGCGCCGCCGTGTACGAGACGTCGACGACGCGGTCGGAATGGAAGGGACCGCGGTCGTTGATGCGGACCACCACCGACTTGCCGGTTTCCAGGCTCGTGATGCGGGCGTAGGACGGGATCGGCAGCGTCGGGTGCGCGGCCGTCATCTTGTACATGTCGTAGGCTTCGCCCGACGAGGTGCGCTGGCCATGGAACTTCACGCCGTACCAGCTGGCCACGCCGCGCTGGCTGAAAGGCTCGTCGTTGAGCAGCGGCGTGTAGGTCTGGCCGAATACCGAGTACGGCCTGTTGGCGAACTTGGCGTAGGGCTCGTATTTGACGACCGCATCGGGCAGGTCGCCCAGGCCTGGCGGCGGATTGTCGCCGGGGCCGTCGTCCTGGTAATAACCGCCGCGGCCGGAACCGGCTGCGGGCAGTTTCGGGAGCTTCGGGTCGATATCGCCGTGCCGCGTTGCCACCTTGTGCTTCCAGGGTAGCGGAATCAGGCTTTTGTGTTCGCCGTCGGCGGTCGTTCCGCAGCCTGTCATCAGCGCAGCCGAGGCTATCGCAATGACCGCTGGCAGGAATCGGACTGCGCGAACGGCCATCGCGTTCTCTTGCATGTCAGGTCTGCACCAGTTTGCGGTGTCTTTGAATACTCATCAATATACCACTGCAGAGCCCCAAAGTAATCAACGCGGTACCGCCATAGCTCATGAAAGGAAGCGGAACTCCGACCACCGGCAGGATCCCGCTGACCATACCCATGTTAATGAAACAATAAGTGAAGAACATCATCGACACCGCGCCGGCCAGCAGGCGGGTGAACAGATTCGGGGCATTTGCAGCGATCATCATGCTGCGCCCGATGAGCAGCAAATACAAGAACAGTAACACCAGGTTACCGATCAGGCCGAATTCCTCCGAGTACACCGAGAAGATGAAGTCGGTGGTGCGCTCGGGGATGAATTCGAGGTAGGCCTGGGTGCCTTTCATGTAGCCCTTGCCGCTCACGCCGCCGGAACCGATGGCGATGGTCGACTGGATGATGTGGAAACCCTTGCCCAGCGGGTCCGAGGTCGGGTCGATCAGCGTCATCACGCGGTCGCGCTGGTAATCGTGCATCATCGACCAGGCCACCGGCAGCCCCGCGCAGCCGCTCAGGAACAGGGCCAGCAGGGCCTTCCACGACAGGCCGGCCAGGAAGATCACGTAGAAGCCGGATGCACCCACCAGCAGCGCGGTGCCGAGGTCGGGCTGCTTGGCGATCAGGGCGAAGGGAATCAGGAGCAGGATCGCCGCCACGATGAAGTTCTGCCACTTCATGAAGCCGGCCCGGGTCTGGAAATACCAGGCCAGCATCAGCGGCGTGGCGATCTTCAGGATTTCTGAGGGCTGGATGTCGACGCCCACGTGCAGCCAGCGCCGCGCACCCTTCTTGATGGTGCCGAACAGCGCCACCGCCACCAGCAGCGCCACGCCGAAGGTATAGATCGGCACGGCGAGCCGCAGCAGCATCTGGGGCGGGATGTTTGCCGCGATCCACATCACGGTGAAGGACAGGATGATGTTGCGCATCTGCCCTTCCATGCGGCCCGGGAAGTCGTGGCCGGCCGAGCTCATGGTCAGCGTGCCGACCGAGAACAGCAGGAACAGGATCAGGGCCAGCGGGCCGTCGAACACCAGCAGATAAGGTTTCAGGCGCCGGCTCAGCGAGCGCCTTTCCGGGATATGTGCCGGCATCGCTTACTCCTTGTTGCCGGGGGTTTCACCGCCCGGCGGCTTGGGCAGGCCGGCGTGCGGCCCGAAGGCTTCCTCGGGCACCGCCAGGTCTTCCTTTTGTACGGCCGCACTCGGCACCGGCTTGGCCTTCTCGCCCGGACGCTTGCCCAGCAGGTAGTAGTCGAGCGCCTTGCGCGCGATCGGCGCCGCATACTGGGCGCCGAAGCCGGCATTCTCGACCACCATCGCGATCGCGATCTTCGGCTTGTCGGCCGGCGCGAACGCGGTGAACAGCGCGTTGTCGCGCAGGCGTTCCGGCGTCATGTTGTGGTTGTACTTGGCGCCCTTCAGGCCCACCACCTGGGCGGTACCGGTCTTGCCACCGGCCGTGTATGCCGCATCGCGGAAGGCCAGGCGGCCGGTGCCGCTCGGATCGGTCATCACACCCACCATCGCGTGCTTGATGGTGTCGATGTTTTCCTGCTTGAGCGGGATGCGGCCCGACTCCTTCGCCACTGTCAGCGTGCGCTGCTTGGTGCCGCCGTCTTCGAGGATCTTGACCAGGTGCGGCTTCATGATCACGCCGTTGTTGGCAAGGGTCGCCACCGCGTGCGCCAGCTGCAGCATGGTGTAGCTATTGTAGCCCTGGCCGATGCTGATCGAGATGGTGTCGCCGCCGACCCACTTCTGGGCCGCGCGGTTGCGCTTGAAGCGCTCGCGCTTCCACTCCTGCGAAGGCAGCACGCCGCCCTTCTCGTGCTCGAGGTCGATGCCGGTCGGCGAGCCGAAGCCGAACTGCTTCATGAAGCCGCTGATCGCATCGATGCCCATCTCGTTGCCGAGCTGGTAGTAGTAGGTATCGCAGGACATCACGATCGAACGGTACATGTCGATGTAGCCGTGGCCGCCGGGTTTGTCGTCGTTGAAGCGGTGGCCGCCCAGCATGAAGAAGCCGGCATCGCTGATGCCCTGCTCCGGACGGCGCTTGCCGAGTTCGAGGGCGGCCAGCGCCATGAAGGGCTTGAAGGTCGAGCCGGGCGGATAGGTGCCCGACAGCGGGCGGTTCATCAGCGGCCGGTCGAGCGAGGTATTCAGCTCGTTCCAGTTTTGCGAGTCGATGCCGTCGACGAACAGGTTGGGGTCGAAGCCGGGCCGCGACACATAGGCCAGCACGTCGCCGGTTTCCGGCTCGATCGCGACCAGCGCGCCGCGGAAGTCGCCGAAGGCTTCCTCGATCACCTTCTGCAGCTCGATGTCGATCGACAGCACCAGGTTCGTGCCCGGCGTGGGGGCCGTGCGCGACAGCGTGCGGATCGCGCGGCCGCCGGCCGAGCGCTCGACTTCCTCGTAGCCGGTCACGCCATGCAGCTGCTTCTCGTAGCTCTTTTCCAGGCCTTCCTTGCCGATATGGTCGGTGCCGTTGTAGTTCGCGGCGTCATCGCTGTTTTCGATGACCTTGGCTTCGGCCTGGTTGATGCGGCCGATATAGCCCAGCACATGCGAAGCGATCTCGCCCAGCGGATACTGGCGGAACAGGCGCGCCTGCACCTCGACGCCTGGAAAGCGGAAACGCTGCGCGGTGAAACGCGCGACTTCGTCGTCGCTCAGGCGGGTGCGGATCGGCACGCTGGAAAAGTTCTTCGACTCTTCCAGCAGGCGCTTGAAGCGCTTCCTGTCCTTGGGCTCGATGGTGACCAGCTTGGACAGCTCGTCGATCACGGAGTCGAGGTTCGCCTCCAGTTTCGACGGCGTGATCTCGAGCGTGTAGGCCGAGTAGTTGCTGGCCAGGACCACGCCGTTGCGGTCGAGGATCAGGCCGCGGTTGGGAACGATCGGCACCAGTGCGATGCGGTTGTCCTCGGCCTGGGCCATGTACTGGTTGTGCTTGACCACCTGCAGCCAGACGAAGCGGGCCACCAGCAGGCCGAAGCAGATGAACACGAGCACCACCAGCGCCGACAGGCGCATGCGGAAGTGGTGGATCTCGCGATCGCTGTCTTTAATTTCGGTCATGCGGCAAAATCAGATTGGACGGGTATGGTCTTTGTCCACTGCGCGGCGCTGCGGCGCCAGCAGCAGCCAGGTAATGGCCGGCCACAGGGCGACCGCGATCACGCTCTCGATGAAATGCAGCCAGCCCGGGAAGCGCCCGGTCACGGCGAAGCGCACCATGACCTGAATCGCCTGCGTCATGAGGAGCAGCGGGAACACGTGCATCGCCTGCGTCACCAGCGGGAACCACAGCACGCGGCGGTGGATCATGATCGCCAGATAGGATAGCAGCGTGTAGGCCAGCGCGTTCTCGCCGAGCAGCGTGGCGTCGTGCACGTCCATCAGCAGGCCCATCGAAAAGGCGATGCCGATGCCGACCTTGCGCGGCTGGTGGATACCCCAGAACACCAGCACCAGCGCGACGAAGTCCGGCGCGCCGATCCAGCGCCCCCAGGGCATCAGGTTGAGCATGAAGGCGCAGATCAGGCTGAACGCGATGAACAGCGGGCTGACCGGCAGCAGGATGTAGTGCGGACGGGTCGGCATCAGACGCCCTCCCCGGTCCGTGCTGCGGCCGGCGCGGCCGTTGCCAGCGGCGGCACCGTGCGGGCCGGCGCGGCGGGACGGTTCTGCGTAGCGGGTGCGGTGGCGGCCGGTGCGTTACCCGGACGCGCGGTGCCCGCTGCAGGTGACGGCGCCGGCGCCGGCGTCGCGGTGGCCGGTACGCCAGCCGCGGGAGCGGCGGCGCCCGGCACGGCAGGCGCACCGGCTACGGCTGCGGCGGCAGGCGGCTGGGCCGGCGGCAGCGGCTGCGCAGGCAGCGGCGGCAGCGGGATCGGCGCCATCTTCGGCAGGTTGCGGCGCGGCGTATTGTTGCCGTTGTTTTTCGGTGCCTCCGCGGGCGGACGCGGCACAGGCGGCTGGTCGGACATCACGATCAGCAGCTGGCGGTGGCGGTCGATGCCGGCCAGCGGCTGGCAGACCACGCGCCCGAAGGCGCCCTGGGCCACGCTCTCGACCTGGGTCACCTTGGCCACGGCCAGGCCGGCCGGGTACATGCCGTCCAGGCCCGAGGTGACCAGCACGTCGCCGACCACGATATCGGCGTTCGGCGCGACGAAGCGCAGGTCCAGCTGGCCGGACTGGCCGCGGCCGTAGGCGACGCTGCGCAAGCCGTTCCTCAGCACCTGCACCGGGATCGCCTGCTCCTTGTCGGTCAGCAGGGTGACTTCGGAAGTGAACGGGAACACGCGCGTGACCTGGCCGACCACGCCGGCGTTGTCGATCACGGGCAGGCCGAGCTTGACGCCGTTCTGCGAGCCGCGGTCAAGCACCACGCGGCGCGTCGACGGGTCGCGCGCGTCGTACAGGATCTCGCTCATCATCGAGCGTACCGGCAGGTGTTCGCGTGCGTCCATCAGCTTGCGCAGGTGCCCGTTCTCGGCCATCTGGAGCTGGGCCTGCTGCATGGCCTGGGCCATCGCCACCTGCTGGCTCTTGAGGTCGCGGACTTCCTTCTGCAGCGCGGAAATCGAGGAAAAATAGCTGCCCATGTTGCTCATCGCATCGCGCGGCATCAGGGCAACCATCTGCAAGGGATAAAGCACCGTCGCCGCCACCTGGCGCACGCTGGTGAGGGTATGAAACCGCGCGTCGACGACAAGCAGGGCGATCGAGATGAGCGCGAACACCGTCACCTTGACCCTGGCGGGAGCGCCTTGCTTGAAGAGCGGCGGAGGACTGTATTCCATGACTTCCAATAATGAGGGCGACCGCTCCGGAGACGACCGGCCGCCGACGTGAAGACACACTAACATGACAGAAAACAGGATAGGCGGAGCGATCCGCGTATCCTGTTTTCGATATTCTTTTCTTCCGGCTTATTCGTACGAGAAGATCGAACCCAGCTTGTCCATGCGCTCGAGCGCCATGCCCGAACCGCGCACCACGCAGGTCAGCGGATCTTCCGCGACCAGCACCGGCAGGCCGGTTTCTTCCATCAGCAGGCGGTCCAGGTCGCGCAGCATCGCGCCGCCGCCGGTCAGCATCATACCCTTCTCGGCGATGTCGGCGCCCAGTTCCGGCGGTGCCATCTCGAGCGCGTTCTTGACGGCGGAGACGATGTTGTTCAGCGGGTCGGTCAGGGCTTCCAGGATCTCGTTGGACGAGATCGTGAAGGAGCGCGGGATGCCTTCGGACAAATTGCGGCCCTTGACTTCCATTTCCTTGACTTCGGAACCCGGGAAGGCCGAACCGATGGCCTTCTTGATGGACTCGGCGGTCTGCTCGCCGATCAGCATGCCGTAGTTGCGGCGGATGTAGTTGACGATGGCTTCGTCGAACTTGTCGCCGCCCACGCGCACCGAACCCTTGTACACCATGCCGC
>Ga0265798_10006629_pt1 | contig 15178 bp, 10 predicted proteins | sample P3T30metagenome_FD_192430 | JGI IMG/M metagenome (GOLD analysis project Ga0265798, IMG submission 192430) | Plant litter microbial communities from East Loma Ridge, Irvine, California - P3 T30 | ecosystem: Environmental > Terrestrial > Plant litter > Unclassified | place: USA: California... | reverse complement strand
GCGGGGGCTATGTGCCGAACGTGACCTATAGCTGCGGTGCGCTGATCCGGGATCGCCGCATCTTGCTGCCCTACGCGATCGGCGACGAGTATTCGGCGTTTGCCGTGGGAGACGTGGATGACCTGCTATCCGTGATGACCGACACTTGATCCGGCGTGGCGCAGGCTGGCGTTTTGGGTAGTGGAACCTGGCAAGCTCACCAACTACGGTTGGGCGACGGATGTCGCATTTCTAAGTTGGTAAGCTGCCATTCCGGGCTCGTCTCCCTGACAGCCGGTCTGATAGCCGAGTATAGCCGAGTATGGATCCTGCCCGTCCTCGGCGTGCAACGGCAGCATGCGCGGTAGACAGGAACGCGGGAAGGAAGGGAGCCGTCCGGCTGACACGAGTGATCTCCGCATTGCCGGCAAAACCGCTGACACCGATGTGACAAATGCAACTGACAAGTGAGCAGGCGGTCTCGACGTAGATCGCCATAGCATCGGGGCAGAGGAATAGCACGGGTCGCTGCCGCGTCTTGGCATGACAGCCGTTGGAATCGCTATCGCACTGCGTCGCCCTCGGACAGGACATGCCGGGCGAAGTCTCGCCGGATCGCAACCAGCTTGGGGTCGATATAGCGTTGGCAGAAAGGTCGGGTCGGATCGGTACGGTAATAGTTGCGGTAGCGCTCTTCCGATGACCGGAACCCGACGAGCGGCAACACCTTCGTCCGCACAGCGCTGTCAACTTCCTGCCTGAGCAGGGTGATCGCCGTAGCCGCCCGATGCCACTGGTCGGCATCCCCAAAATAGACAGCGCTGCGGTAACGCCCGTTCGGTGAATAGCCGCTGTTCGCCGAATGGGTGCGCAGATGGACCTCAATCAGAATGTCGAACGAAATTATCCCGGGATCGAATCGGACCATCACTCCTTCGGCCCAGGCATCGTCGGGTGCGGTCGATTGCAGAAAGCCTTGATTGACCTGGGAGACGCCGCGCAGGATTTGAAACACGCCTTCGGTGCACCAATGACACCCGCCGCCGAAGCCCGCCGTTTCCATGCTTACCTTCTCCAACCGGTCAGGCGAGATGCCCTTCCGCTTTCTGCGTTGAATGGCGGCAACGTGTAGCGGTGGTCGGATCGTGGCCTGGCATCGGCCAGGCCGTCTTCCCGAATGGGCTTGTCCGCCGACGGCGCTGACCGATACCGGCCCGAGTACACCCGCTAGACAACACCTGAACGAACCAATGGTTTCGAGATAAACTCACGTCGTTCTGAACGACCAGTTGTGGGTCTACTAGTCAAGGTTTGCTCTGGCCCATCACCCAACCTGAACGCTCAAGCCGCTTGGAAAATCAATACGGGCGTCCGCATATCGGGTATTATGATCATTATACATTTGGGGTGATTGGCGAGTACCGTTCAGGCGCGGGCTCTCGAACTGCAAGTCATCGTATCTGACTTATTTGCGGCGGTCCATAGGGGACCGTCGCAAGTAATCATCGACCTTCGACCAAGCGAACAAGCTTGGCGGGATCCTGCCCCGTCGGTAGCGCGGTCGAAGCGCTAAGCCGTGCGGCGGTGTCGTCCCAGCGTAATGTCGCCGACTTGCCGCCGTCCTTCCTGTAGGCGTTGGTGGTGCCGTCGTCGTCGTAGAGCGAGAAACTGGTGCTCCGGCCCGGATAGATGCGGATGGACTCTAACGGCTGGCGCGTCGAGGTGCTCGGCACCTGAACGCCGATCGGTAGAATGGATCCGGCGCGGACGAACAGCGGGATCTGATCGATCGGTGCGGCAACATCGATCGTTTGGCCGCCAGTGTACTTTTTCTCAGTCCAAAAATCATACCAGTCGGCACCAACGGGGAGATAGACCTTTCGGCTGGTAACGCCTTGGTCGGTGACGGGGGCAACGAGGAAGGCGGGGCCGAACATGTACTCGTCGCCCATGTCGGCGACCTTCGGATCGTTCGGGAAATCCATAAACAGTGCGCGCATGAATGGTGCGCCGGTCTGATATGTCGTGTGCCCTAGCGAGTATATGTACGGGATCAGCGAATAACGGAGCTTTAGAAACTTCGCGAGAACGGGTTCAGCGGCGGTGCCGTAATCCCAGAGTGCCGTGCCGGGGCGCTGGCCATGGATACGCAGTGTCGGGGTGAAGCTGTTATAGGCGAACCAGCGCGTGAAAAGCTCTGGGTAATCGGCATAGCTCGGTGACATTGCGGCCGCGCCGGCAGGGTCGAGGAGCACGGGGTTCAACGCCTTGGGGCCGTTCGGATACTGCCAACCGCCGGTGTCGCTGCTCCAATAGGCCATGCCGGTTGCGGTGAAGCCGAGGCCCGCAGGGACTTGGCGACGCAAGGCTTCCCAAGTCGACTGAATGTCCGACGACCAGAACAACGCGCCGTTGCGCTGCGTACCGAGATAGGCGGCGCGTGACAGGATCAGATTACGGAAATCAGGTCGGTCGCGTGCCGAGCCGTCGGCGACCCCCGTAGTATGCACGAGCGGGTAGAGGTTGTGATAGCGGTCACCCGATCCGATCGAGTAGAAATGGCCGTCCGGTACTAAATCCGGCTCGGTCTCGTCGAGCCAGAACCAGTCGAAGCCTTGGCTGGCGATGTTGTCGCGGATCTTGCCCCAGAACCATTCGCGCGCGTCCGGGTTGGTCGAATCGAGCAGGCCGCCGGTACGGTCGGAGCGGACTGGCAGCCCGTCGACCACACCGCCGTCCTTTTCATGGAGCATCCAGCCCTTGCTCGCTAGCATGTCGTAATAGCGCGACTCCCGCTCGAACCGCGGCCAGACGCTGATGATCGAGCGCATGCCGAGGCCCTTCAGCGTGTCGTTCATGCCCTTGGGGTTGGGGAAATAGGTGCGGTCGATGTCCAGCTGCCCCATCCGCGACCAGTAGAACCAGTCGAGCACCATCACGTCGAGCGGCAGATTGCGCTTGCGATACCCTTCCGCGACGGCGAGCAGCTCAGCCTGTGTCTCGTAGCGCGCCTTGGACTGGATCAGTCCGAAGGCGGCCTTGGGGGGCAGGGGAGTGGCGCCGGTGAGCTTCGCGTAACCCGCATAGATCTCGTCGGTGGTCGCGCCGCTGATGACGAAGAACGAGACGCGCTCCCCGACGTTAGACTGCCAGTGCGTCGAATTGTGCAGCCCCGGCGACACCGTCGTCGCCGACGGATTATCCCAGACGATGCCATAGCCCTTGTTGGTAACCATAAACGGCACGCAGAGCGTCTCGCCGGCGGGGGCATCGTAATTGTGGCGGCAATCGATGGTTCGCCCCTTGAGATCGAGTTTGCCTTCCTGGTTCTGGCCAAGGCCGTAATAATGCTCGTCGGGATGCACCGCGAAGCTAGCGCCGACCCGGAACGTCTTTTCACCGTTGATGGTCTGCGGCGCCATTTCCCAGCCGGTCATCTCGGCGAGCGCGCTGCCGTCGGCGCGCTTGATCGTGATCCCGACGCCCGGCAGCGAGGGCGCGAAATAGCGTTCCATTTGGCTAGGCGCCTTCGGCCAAGGCTTGGCATCGACCGTGATCAACAGCGCGGAAGAAGCGAAGACGTCGCCGCTGGCATCGGTGCGGTGGCTCCAACCGGTCGCGTCGGGCTTGGCGTTAGGGCCAGGCCCGGGTGCGGCCGTCACCTCGTCACGGTCGAGCGCGATCGTGACCCGGACGATATTAGGCGCGTAGGGTTCGATCGCGACCAAGCTTCCATTGCGGTCGACGGTAGCGAGCGGCTTGGCGAGCGCGGGTGCGGCAAACGCGACCAGCGAGGCGCCGGTGGCGAGCAGCAGCGCGCGACGGATGAACGGACAGCTCATTATCTCTCTCCCGGACGTGGCGCGGTTGTCCGCTTCGTAATTTCACTTATGATATCCTTGTTCATCAGCGCAAGTCATGCTTGATCATACAAATAACATCGGGACCAGAGGGTATCCGTCCGGAGAGGAACATCATGCGTATCGCACTTGCAACCTTGGCCCTGCTCGCTTCCGGCACGGCGTTCGCCCAAGCGACGCCGATCCCAAAGATCGAGACGCGCGACGGGCGCCACGCGTTGATCGTCGATGGCGCGCCGTTCTTGATGCTCGGCGCACAAGCGAACAATTCGAGCAACTATGTATCGCAGTTGCCCGCGGTGTGGCCAATGCTCGACCGGATGCACGCTAACACGCTGGAGATGCCGGTCGCGTGGCAGCAGATCGAACCGATCGAAGGCAAGTTCGACTTCACATTCGTGCAAACGCTGCTCGACCAGGCGCGTACGCACGACAAGCGCGTCGTCCTGCTCTGGTTCGGCACGTGGAAGAACACGTCGTTCGCCTATACGCCCGACTGGGTAAAGCTCGACAATGTGCGCTTCCCCCGGATGAAGACGCGTGATGGCAAGGATCATGGCGTGCTCTCAGCGATGTTCCCCGCAACGATGGAGGCGGATAAAAAGGCGTTCGTTGCGCTGATGACGTACCTCAAGGCGCACGATCCACAGAACACTGTGATTATGGTCCAGCCCGAGAACGAGACAGGCAGTTACAGTAACCCGCGCGATTATGGCGCGAAGGCGAATGCGCTGTTCAATCAGGCAGTGCCAGCGTCCTTGACAAGGGCGCTTAGCAAAAAGCCCGGCACGTGGGGCGCGGTATTCGGCGCGCAGGCCGATCGGGCGTTCAACACATGGCACGTTGCGCGCTTCGTCGACGCGATCGCCGCGGCGGGTAAGGCGATCAAGCCCCTACCGATGTATGTAAATGCATCGCTTGCCGGACCCTCAAACGTGCCCGATCCCAACGGCGTCGCGAGCGGCGGGCCGCAGCAGGACGTGCTTGACATCTGGAAGGCGGCAGCGCCGTCGATCGATGCTGCAGCGCCCGACATTTACGACCGCAAGGCGAGCAACGTCGTTGCATATCTCGGAGCCTATACGCGGCCGGACAACGCTTTGCTGGTGCCCGAGATCGGCAATGCGGCCGACTTCGCACGGTTCTTCTGGCTGGCGCTGGGGCGCGGCGCCATCGGCTATTCACCGTTCGGCATGGATGACACCGGGTACTCGAACTATCCGCTCGGTGCAAAGATGCTGGACGACGAGACGGTAGGGGCAATCGGCCGCAAATACGCATTGTTCGCACCAATAGCGCGCGAATGGGCGAAAGTAGCGTTCACGTGTCCGACCTGGGGCGTGGCCAAGGGCGACGACGGCGCGGCGCAGTCGACGGTGATGGGCGACTGGTCGATTACGGCGAGCTTCGGCCAGTGGCAGTTTGGGCAGAAGGAATGGACTTGGATCAAGTCGGATAAGCCGGGCTGGGCGGACCAGCCGGTCGGCGGCGCGGTGGTGGCGCAACTGTCACCCAACGAATTTCTGGTCGCAGGCGATTATGTGCGACTGAACTTCGGCATGACGTCGAGCGGGCCGGCCAAGGGAATGATGGTGCGAGTCGAGGAGGGGACGCTGACCGGCGGCCGCTGGACAACGACAGCGGTGTGGAATGGGGACCAAACAGATTATGGCCTCAACATCATCAACCGACCGCTGCTGCTCAAAGTGACGATGGGAGTGTATAAGTAGGCGTCGCCTTGTTGCCCCTGACTTCCCCGGCAAGCGCCGGGCCAGCCGGGATGGTGTCTCGGCCAGACCGATATATCGTCAATTGAACCGCGCCCTCCGCCAGGTGGCGTTAAATCATACCAATTCGCGGCCTTCGATGTGCATCGCTCGATCTCGCCGCGCGCTCGGCCGGTGGCAAAGCTCGAGGCGGCGGTGCCAGCGAGGACGCCGCGGCGGTCATACCTCAATTGCCGGTTCCCAGTGTCTTGGCGATCGCAGCCAGCGCGAGGGGTTTCATGATAGCGTAGCCGGCGGGAGTCGGGTGGACGCCGTCGCTCGACAGACCGGGTTTCATGCCACCTTCGGGCGTGGTCAACACTTTGTAGTAGTCGACATACGTGTAGCCGTGCGTCTTTGCGTAGCCCCGTATCCAGGCGTTAAGTTCGACGATCTGCGGCGAGGGACGCTTCGACGGGTTCCACGGGAAGGCGCTGGCGGGCGGGGTCGAAGCCAAAATTACCTTGATACCGTTTGCGTGAGCGAGTTCGGCCATACTGGCGATGTTACCCTCAACGGTCGCCATCGTCGCGGCGCCCGTATTACCCGCGATGTCGTTGGTGCCAGCCATGATGTGTACCGCCTTTGGGTGAAGCAGGACTACGTCGTTGCGGAAGCGGATCAACATCTGCGGCGTGGTCTGGCCGCTGATTCCACGGTCGAGAAGGCCGTTTGCGAACAGCGACGCATCCGCGCCGATCCAGTTGTCAGTGATCGAATCGCCCAGAAAGACGACGCGCGTAGGTGTCTTCAGCGCGGCGTTCTGCGCGGCGTAGCGGCAGATTTGACCATAATCGCGCGTCAGCATGTGCAGATTATACATCTGGTAGCTGTCGGTTGGCTTAGGATGAGTAGGACACGGGTCGGCGACAATGCCTACGGCGTCGTCGGCGTAGGGGTCGCCGGGGACTATAGTCTGCGCAGAGGCAGGCGCTGAGAGTAGGAGGGCGGCAAGTAGAGCTGCGAGACTTTGGTGGTGCATATCAGTTCCTTGCAAGTGCAGAGGCGATCGCGCGCGCGGCGATCGGAGTCATGCGGGCATAGCCAATGTCGAGGGGGTGTACGCCGTCGGTGGTGTAGGCGTGGCCAAGCAGGCCGTTGTCGTCGACCAGTACATCATAGTAGTCGGCATAGGCATAGCCCCGCCTTGCACAGAACGCGCGGAGCCAGGCGTTGAGGGCGCGGAGTTCGTCGGGTTTCCGCTCCTTGACGACATCGCGTGCGGCTTCGGTATAGTTGTTTACCGGGAGCAGTGATCCAAACACGACTTTGATGTGATGCACGTCGGCTAGGTCGGCCATGGCTTCCCAGTTGGTTTCGATCTGCTCGGGGGCTTCTTGTTGCAGGAAGCCCTGTACGTCGTTGACGCCAGCGAGGATCACCACTGCCTGTGGGTCGAGCGCGATCACGTCTTCGTGGAAGCGGAGAACCATCTGCGCGGTGACCTGGCTGCCAATTCCACGGTTGATATAGGGTTGGCCAGGGAAGCTGACGGCAAGATTCCAGCGGTCGGTGATGGAGTCGCCGAGGAATACGACGCGGCGCTCGCCGGGTTTGCGGGCCGGAAGGGCGGCATTGGCCTTTTGATAGATGTAGCGTTCGCCGAAATCCTGCATCAGGCTCGGCACCAGTTTTGCGCGGAATGGGCCGAGCCAGCGTCCCCAGTCCTTTTCCACGACTGTCCTGCGCTCGGGTGAGCTTTGATAGTTTTGTGCGCTGGCCGCGCCAGAAAGGAGCGCCAAGATGAGGACTGCCGCGTTCATGGAAGTGCGCCGTGATGCGTCGCGAAGGTTGCGAACAGACCGGGTCACGTCAATGTCCAGCGATCGACGGTCCACGCATGATCGAGGCGCATACTTTTGATGTTCGCGGCATCGGCAGGCGCGTACACGATCTCTGTCTGGTGGATTGCGCACACGCTTGCGGCGCCTCTGCGTGGAACAGGATCATGGGATGAGTTCATGCGGATGAAACTTCTTGGCGATCAGCGCCGACGCGATCGTGCACCACGGGAGTGAGCTGTTCGGCTATTGTGGCTGCGGCCTCGCGCAGGACGGTCTTGGAGGCGTCAAGCGTCACGCGAGTAGCGGGACCATCGACGAACGGCATGGTCAAAGCGGCACGCGCGATCCCTGCAGCGAGGATAGGTACCGATAGGTCGGTGATGCCGTTCAGTACCGGGCTAGGACTCGTGCCGCAACCATTGGCGGCGAGTTCGCAGAGCTTTGCCGCAAGCCCGCCTTCTTCGATCTTGGCGCCGGTCTGGCGAATGTCGTCCAGCATCGCCCGCCTCGTCTCGATGGTCTGGAAGGCGAGCAGGACACGTCCTGAAGCCGAGTTGTGAAGAGGGCGTCGATATCCCACGCGCACTGCGAACCCGGAGAGGCCTGGCGCCTCCATCCCTGCGATAACGATCATTTCAGCACCGGAAACGACGGCCAGATGGCAACTTTGCCCGGTTTTGCGAGCGACATCGCGCATCAATGGTAGCGCGGTCGAGACGAGATCTCGGACAGGCGGTTGGCCCATGCTGAGCGCGAATAACCGGTCCGTCAGCCGGTAGCCGTCGTCACCGCGCGCGATGTAGCGATACTCCTCGAGCACCTGAAGCATCCGAAAGATTTCGCTCACCGATCGGCCGAGTGCGGTCGATATATCTGACATCATGAGCGGAGTGCTGGCCGAGGCGAGCAACTCAAGGATTTCGAGCCCCTTGACCAGTGCGGGCGCCTGATAACGCGATTTGCTCTCCATACCTCTCCTTCACGGACTGTCGCGTGCCGGTTCTACAACAGCGCCGTTTCCACCGCAAAGTACGAGGAATAATTACGCATGAAACCCACTTTTATATATCATACTTATTCGCTTAAAGTTAAAGACTGGGGCTAGGGTCCCGTTAGAGGCCGCCAAGTCAGGAGAGTGAGACGATGACCTCAGCTAAGACCCCGCGCGCTAGTCGCAACCAGCTGCACGCCGGCACCTCGGCGCTTGCGCTTCTCCTGATCTGGGCGAGCCCCGTCGCGGCGCAATCCACGGTCAATCCGCAGGACGCAGCAGCGCAGAGTGGGACTGTCTCGCCGAGCGGCGATCAAGGCGTTGCCGATCCGCAGTCGACCGGCAGTGGCCCCGCCGACGGCGACATCGTCGTCACCGGCGTTCGCGCCAGCCTGTCGAGCGCGCAGGCGATCAAACGCAACGCCGACCAGATTGTGGATTCGATCGTCGCGGAAGACATTGGCAAGCTGCCCGACCGAAATGTTGCCGAAGCACTGCAGCGCATTACGGGCGTACAGATCCAGCGTAGCTTCGGCGAGGGAAGCCAGGTCGCCATCCGTGGGCTTAGCCAGGTCCGCACTGAGATAAACGGCCGCGACGTGTTCACTGCCAATGGCGGCCGCAACCTGAGCCTAGAGGACGTGCCGTCCGAGCTGCTGGCCGGCGTCGACGTCTACAAGAACCCGTCGGCCGAACAGATCGAAGGCGGTCTGGGCGGCCTGATCAACTTGCGCACGCGCAAACCGTTCGACTTCGACGGCTTCAAGGCATCGATCAGTGGCAGCTCGAACTATTACGACCTGTACAGCACGACCAAGCCCCAAGCTAACCTGTTGCTGTCCGATCGTTGGAGTACAGGCATAGGCGAAATCGGCGTCCTCGTTGACCTCGCGTATCAGCAAACCGCGTTCCGCCAGGACCAGATTTCCAGCCAGCCCTTCTACCTCCTCAACGAGGCGCGCAACGCGAACGGCACGTTCGTCAATCCGCTCGACGCGGCGACTGCTGCTGGCCTCGGGCGCACCGGTACACCGACCTATCTGTCGCACGGTGTCGGCATTGGCGAGTATCTGGGCGACCGACGACGCCTCGGTACCGATATCGCGGTGCAATGGAAGCCAACCGACCGCCTGTTGCTCACCGGCGAGTACATCCGTTCGGACTTCAAGTTTCGTTACGGCGACTACAGTTATTTCGCTTATACGGGCGACAATCCGATCACCCCGGACTTCACCAAGCCGTTCACCTTCGACAAGGACGGCAACTTTACCAGTGGCACCTTTGCCGACGTGCCGACCAACGCCAACACCAGTCTGGAAACGCGCCATTCGGTCACTAGCGACTACTCGCTGAACGCCAAGTGGAACCCGACCGACCGGCTGACGATCAACGCCGATGCGCAATATGTCCGCGGTGTCACCAACGGCACTCGCTCGATCGTGATCCTGAGTTCGACTGCCGAGCGTCTGTACGAGGCGACCGGCAAGGGCGTCGTGCCGACCTTCCAGATCTCGCCGGACGGCAACGCCGCCAACGGCAATGGGTCGACCATCGATCCGGCCAACTACGCCTCAGGAGGTGGCTATCTCGACCATATCGAACATTCGGTCGGCACCGAGAAGGCGGGTCGCCTTGACGCAACCTACAAGTTCGATGGTTTCCTCAAGTCGATTAGTGGCGGCTTGCGCTACACCGATCGTTCGGCTGTCACCGACAGCAGCGGCTATGCCTACTACGGCCTGAACCGGCCGCTGGCGCCGGAGCTTTATGAGGTACGTCCGTTCGCGGGCAGCCTGTACCGCGGCTATCAGGGCGTGCCGGCTGGCGCGGTGTTCGTTAGCCGCGACACCGTGCTAGACTATGATGCAACGCGCGCCGCGCTCGCGCCTTATGTCGATGCATCGCAGACCGCCGCGCTGCTGAAGGGCGTCGGCTATCTCCCGAGCGACCGCAACACGCAGAGTGAGAAGACCTATACCGCCTATGGTGTTGCGAAGTTCGGTGTGTCCGACTTTGCGGTACCGATCGACGGCAATATCGGCTTGCGCGTAGTGAAGACGAAAGTCGGCACTTCGGGTTTCGAGAGCCGTTCGGCGCAGGTCCAGACAGGCACTGACGCAACTACCGGTCAGCCGATTTTCGGCAACGGGCCAGTGGCGTTCGTACCGATCAGCGTGAACTCGAACTACACCAAGTTCCTGCCTAGTGTGAACCTGACCTTCCATTTCACGGACAGGCTCCAGTTGCGCCTCGCGGCATCGAAGGGGTTGACCCGTCCCGACTTCTCGCAGCTCAACCCAAACATCGCGATCAACGAGTTCGTTGCGACTGGCGGTCAGCGAACAGCCAGTTCCGGCAATGCAAACCTGCGCCCGCTCACTGCCGACCAGGCCGACGCGTCACTCGAATATTATGTGTCGAAGAGTACGTCGATCTACGCGGCAGGCTTCTACAAGAAGGTCGACGGCTTTATCGCCAACGTCACTGCACCCGAGACGTTCACCTTCGGTGCCAACACCTACACTTATCAAGTCACGCGTCCGCTCAACGGCGACAACGGCACGATCAAGGGCTTCGAAGTCGGCGGCAACACCTTCTTCGACTTCCTACCAGGATGGTTGTCGGGCTTCGGCACGCAGGCCAACTTCACGTTCGTCGACAGCAAGGCGCCTAGCCCTGGTGCGCGCGATACGTCGGGCAACCAGTTGCTCGTACCGCTCGAGAAGCTGTCCAAGTACAGCTACAACCTGATAGGCTTTTACGACAAGGGTGCGTTGTCGGCCCGCGTCGCGTACAACTGGCGCAGCAAATTTGTGGACACAACGGCGGGTAACGGCAGCGGCAATTTGCCCATCTTCAATGCTGCGCGCGGGCAACTTGATGCTTCCGTGACATATACGGTCGCACCGCACTTCGCGCTGACCGTCGACGGCACCAACCTGACAGATACCGAGAACCGTACCTATTACGGCTTGCCCAGCCGCCCGCAGTCGTCAGTTCTCAACGATCGTCGCATCAGCGTTACCGCGAGACTGACCTACTGATCAGCTGCGTTTGCGCGAAGAATGCTCCCATCGGTGATCTGGGTTCGTACGAGTTGGACGAACCCAGCGGCACCGATAAAGAGGAACGAACATTGCGGCCTACAAGACGGACTATCCTAGGAGCAGGCCTTGCCGGAACGGCTGCACCGTTGCTGACCAAAGTTTCGCATGCCGCATCGCGTGCCTTAACATTACGGCCTGTGAAGGTGACACCGCCGCAAAGCTTCGCTGGCAACTGGGCCTCGCTAACGGCAGGATACAGCGCGCCCGACTGGTTCTGCGATGCGAAATTTGGTATTTGGGCGCACTGGGGCGCTGCATCCGTGCCGGCCGCAGGCGACGACTGGTATGCGCGGGACATGTACCTTCAAGGTCATCCCTCATACGAACATCACCTGAAGAATTACGGACACCCCGCAGACACCGGATTCATGGAAATCCAGAACCGTTGGCGGGCGGAGCGTTGGGACCCTGGCGCACTTCTGGACCTCTACAAGCGAGCTGGCGCCCGTTATTTCATGGCGATCGCCAATCATCACGACAATCTGGACTGCTATGCCTCGTCTCACCACGCTTGGAACTCGACCCGGGTCGGACCGCACAAGGATATCGTGGGTACGTGGGAAAAGCTTGCACGAGAGCGTGGGCTGCGCTTTGCCGTGTCCAACCATTCAGGGCATGCTTGGCACTGGAATCAGGTTGCTTACGGCTACGATGCCGAGGGAGCGCGGCGGGGTCAGCACTACGATGCCGCTAGACTTACAAAGACTGCTGGCCGGGGCACTTGGTGGGAAGGGCTCGATCCGCAGCAGCTTTACACCCAGGCGAGCATGCCAATGCCCGATGGCATCACATCGATTGCCGAGGCCAACGCGTGGCATGCCGCGACTGATGGATTATGGGATGAGGGTGTGCCCCCGGATCCCGAGTTCGTCCGCCAGTGGGTACTACGATGCCAGGAGCTGATCGATAAGTATCGGCCTGACATGCTCTATTTCGACAACCACGACCTGCCGTTGCAACAAGCCGGGCTCGACATGGCAGCATATTTCTACAACCGAAACATGCAGTGGAACGGTGGCCGACTTGAAGGTGTGGTAACGGCGAAGGAAACGCCACCGCAGCGGCGGATGGGGTTGGTCGATGTCGTGGAGCGTGGCCAGAAGAGCTACATCGACGCGTTCCCGTGGCAGACCGAAACGTGCCTTGGAAACTGGTTCTACGGCGAGCAATATTACCGCGAGAACCGATACAAGACCCCCGCGAAGGTTCTTCATACCTTGTGTGATGTGGTGTCGAAAAACGGCAACCTGATGTTGAGCGTCCCGATCAAAGGCGATGGCACCATCGATGAAAAGGAGCGGCAGATCGTTGAGGAGATCGCGACCTGGATGGGCCGGTATGGAGAAGCTATCTTTGGCACCCGCCCTTGGCGCTTGCACGGTGAAGGCTCGACAACTGATGGAGGCGGCGCTTTCTCGGAGGGAGGCCAGACCTCCACTTACACTGCAAAGGACGTACGTTACGTGACCCGCAACGACGCAGTTCACGCGCTGGTTCTAGGGTGGCCCGCGGACGGCAAGGTGCGCCTCACATTGCTGGGAAGCGGCAACCCCGTTGGTAGAGGCGAAGTACGACGCGTAACGCTGCCCGGTAGCGAGGCACCTTTACCATTCACCCGTTCGGCCGACGCGCTTGAAGTTCGTCTGCCCGATACCGAACGAAATTCTATCGGGCTCGCTCTTGTCATCAACGGCGTCGGACTGACGACCTAAAGCAGAGCGCTGACAATCGGCAGCGACTGCTGACACGTCAACTCACAAGCGCATGTCATCAGGCCTTCTTTGCTTTTCTGAGAGATGAACGGCAATCGATCGAGTAGGCCGCGGCGTTATTGGATTCGATCCCTTTCTAGAAAGCGTGGCGGTCAGACGGAGTGGCGCGCCGCTCCAACCCTCTGGCTATGGACATGAACAAGCGGCTGGAATTGGGAAGCTGAACCGATGCTAGAACGTCCCCTTCTGGGTCTGGCCGGCAGCCGTAGGGCAGGGGGCCGCTTGCCCAAACGCGGACGTTGAAGCTCGTGATCTGGACTCCCGATAACGGCCATTCGTTAGGCGCGATCTTTCCTGTCACTATGGGTGAAAAACTTGGAATGCAGCGCCGCTGTGATCTCACTGCCCTATCGGCCTCGGCGCGTGCTAGATTGCAGCAGCTTCAATCCGGCTTTGAAGGTCTTTGATATTCTGCTCTACGGCGTGCTGTATAACTGCATCGCCCAGAGCCCGCGCGGCCTCATATTCCGCCCTCCTAATCTTGAGCACCTCGCTGGCGACATGTTGCCAATCGGCAGCAGGTATGCCGTAGTCGCGGGTAGCTTCTGCTTGTTCGAGAGCGCTAATTCCAATCAGATGGAGGCGAGGCCACTGATCAATCTCGTCGACATACGCATAATCGAAGTTGATTTTAGCAGTTTCGGTCAATGTCACCGTAACGTGATTCCAAGGCCTTGGCAGGAAGATGTCCAGCGTTCTCATTCTCGCGAGATCGACCTTGATTGACTCCTCCACCTCTTCGGGCCTGCTACCAAAGCCGGCATACTGCCCTTGAACACCGTCGCGACGGGTCCACTGACTGACTCCCGCGGTCTGCATCCACTCATGAAATTGCGCCTCGAACCGCATCTCCACAGCATCCGCGGGGAAGATCGACCAAAGCTTTCGACCAATGTCGCCAACGATTGCTTCGAAATGCTGCTTGTCTGCCATCGGTGTCCCAATCCGTTTGTTAGCACTAATTCGTCGGTCTCCGGCAGCAGGTCCAGTCTCGTTCCAAACTTCGTAATTCGGTGCCGACCAACAGGACGTCTATCGCGCAATCATTTCGGAAAATGCGACGTACCATCTCGGCTATCGCGATCGATTTTCCGTAAGCGGTCCGTCCGCTTTCCTCTCCGTTTCCGACCATCCTGATGCAAAATCAAAAGTTTTGCATCAGGCCGGGGCGCTTGGCCGAGGCCGCAAGCGCCCAAGGGGATCTAGGACCTTCACCCGTTGGCCAGGTATTCCCGCATAGTCTGTTGCGGAGCGGTGACCGTCGCGGTCAGTGATCGTCACTGTGAAGTGGCAGTTCAACGCGTCGGACCAAAAGCGCGCCTTTGCTTCTACCACGTTAGCGATTGATCCACCGGCTTTCGAACAGAGGTCAGCGAATGCGGTCTTATAGAGCGCTACCGACTCCACCAGCGAGGTAGACGGTTCACCTTCGATGACAACGCCGTGTAGGAAATCGACCGTGATCGCGCGCTCGTGAGAGCGCTCGGCATCTCCATAAACGTCCATCTCGTAATGGCCGATCATGAGACCGATGCCGCTCCCGAGGGAATCGGCGACGTTGTGAACGATGGACCGTAGTTCGGCATGTTTCATAGGGGCAGGCTATAATGGCTCAGACCCGTCTCCTATGACTTTCCGCACCCATCTGATGCAAAACTCACGGATTTCGCATCGGCCTCAAGGCGGCCCAATCTGCGGCCTTTCTCGCTGCAGAACTCTGATGCTTCCCGAGCAGCACGTCGGTTGCAAAGGGTTCGTTTTTTGGGAACGCTGAAAAGCTCCTACATTCCCTTCGTGAACCAGCAGTTGACCACGCGACCGTCCTCGGCATCCACGTGGCAACGCCCGGTCCATGTCGTCACTTCGAGCACCGCCTGATCTAACGCTATGATCTGAGAGTAGCCTTTCGCGTCCGACCA
>Ga0265798_10006628_pt1 | contig 15178 bp, 14 predicted proteins | sample P3T30metagenome_FD_192430 | JGI IMG/M metagenome (GOLD analysis project Ga0265798, IMG submission 192430) | Plant litter microbial communities from East Loma Ridge, Irvine, California - P3 T30 | ecosystem: Environmental > Terrestrial > Plant litter > Unclassified | place: USA: California... | reverse complement strand
GAGATCGACGCGGTTTCGCAATTTGCTTGAATTCGGGGTCTTTCACTTAATCTCGGTACATCTGCGGCGTAGAGATCCATCCTTGATTCGTTCGACGACGATATAACAATCACATTTCTACCAATCTCGAGACACTCAGGTTGTCACGAGGTCTCTCCGTCTTGGAAGAGCGACAGACGTCCTCACAAACGTTGTATTCATGCAATACAGTACTTATGCTTACGGCAGCGCTTCCACGTGCCCCTCTATGAACGCTCACAATCGTCAACACAAATTCATCATTGCAGACTCACTTCTTTCCAAACCCGAGGAACTTCTTCATCTTCGCCTCTAAATCGCCGCCGCCTTTGCCCTTGCCGCTACCCTCTTTCTTCACTGGCTCCGACTTCTGCGAGGAGCCGCCTTCAGCCTGAGGGACCGCACGGAACGCCGACAGGTCCACATTCAACTCCTGAGCGTGGCTGCGATACTCGTCCTTCAACGCGGGAGCCTGTCTAGCAGCCGCAGAAGCTTCCTGCGACCACACGAAAGTGACAAGCACCTTACCTCTGAAGCCAAAGTCGCGCACGAGACGTTTGCCAGCGCTGTCAGGGAGGGTTTGGTGGCCTTTGTTGCCGACGAATCTGAGCTCGAAGGGCTCTGCTGAGTGGGTAAGAGTTTCGCGGACTTTTCGGTAGACCTCTGCGCTCGTCTCCGAGGCGTTGATTGTGGTTTCGATCATGCTCTGGTCTGGGTAGCGGACGCGGACCGTGACGTTTTGTACAGTGGCGAGTGAGGCTTGCCGTTGAGCTTCCTGCTCTGCAAGCTCCTTGTCTGAGAGAAGGCGTGTATTGCGACCTGACCGTTCGAGCGCAGCCTGGTGTGCTTTTGCGTGGGCGATGCTAGGTTCAAAGGTCGTTGGATCGTCTGGTTCGAGAGCAGCGGCAGGTGTGTCGTTGGAAGGTGCACGGTAAACCGCGACACCATTGTACAGACTCTGCTGAGGCGCTGGTGTGGGTTCCGTGGCTTGAGGTTGTGTTTCTGAGGAAGATGCAATCACGTCGTCTTCCACAATTGGTGCAACTGGCCCGTCAGATGTCATCTCAACATCGTCGTCGTTGGGCTCTGGTCCAGCGACTTCGTCCATGGGCACGCCTGCATTATCTGCACTTGCATCTGGAACGCTCGACATGCTTCCAACACCAGAAGCATGAGCACCCTGTGCTTGCTGAGTCGCACTTGTCCCGCTTCCCTCAGACGTGGCGTCCACCGAAGTGAAGTAACCTGAAATCTCCGCCATGGCCTCCTCGAGTGGCTGTCCGCTGTTCTTGAAGTTCAGTCTCATGAGCATGCTCCCCCCGTTGATTCCAAGTTGAGCAAGTGTCTTTTGTAGATCCGTGAACGTCTCAATCGTTCTGCTCATCACGTTGATTGAGGGTTGCTCATACAGTAATCGTCCAGCGCCAGAGCCATCCGAAGGAAGTGCTCGTTGAGTCAGGTTGAGTTTCCTCTGAGGCTGTCCCGCAACACCCTCTTCAAACTTCCGTAACACCAGCCACAATGATGTGTTACTTGGGAACTTGTCGGTGAACCTCCCTCCTCCCTCAACATCCGGCAGCTGCAATGCAACGGAAACAACTCCAGTCGATCGACTAGCTTGTACGAGTTGCAGCTTTGCTCCAGCCGAGAGTCCGGATAGTCGGAACGGTTGCGATAGGTCAACGGGTTTGTTGTTCTGGGTCTTCAGCGCGTACGCCTCCGGGTTGAGCTTCTTTGCGCGACATGCCTCTTCCAGGACTTCCCTCAGCACCTTGCCAGGTGTGACCTTGATCTGTGTCCTCCTCGCGGCCGAGTCAACGACAAACACCGAAGCAGACATGCTCAGTCGTACAGTGCCTGTCTTTCCGCTGCCTCCGCGTCTGCTGCCTCCCTTTCCCTTTGCAGCTGTTCTTGATATGCCGCAAGCACACGCTGAGCTCGTTCCCTGCGTTCGACTCTCCTTCGTACGCGCTCTTCGTCAGCTAGCTGTCGCCTGGCTTCTTGCGATGTGCCGAGTAAAAAGGTGATGATCCGTTTGCCGTGGGCGAATATTCGTGGCGCGACGTAAAGATAGCTCAAGGCAACGACGAGTATACGTTCAGATCGAGTCAACGCCAGACCTGTGAGGTTGCGGTCAGGCATGGAGTTTGGAGGGTGGTATAAGTGAAGGTATATGTAGGGGTTGGCCTACTGTGGGGTATCAAGTGACTGGTGCACCAAGTAATTGTTGAAGTGGTCAAGCTGCTTCGATGTGTTTCTCGATGTTCTGTCAGCTCGTGAACTCACAGGTGGCGCCTGCTCAAAAGTCCCCGCGTTGGCCTCTTTCACCGATGACGGGAGAAGAGACATCCAGTCCGATCACAACCCCACCAACAGCCAACAACAACTTGTGAAAGTGGATCACCATCACACCTCCAGAACAGGAACCTCCAGAAAGACGCACATATAAACTCAGCCTAGCTCAGCACACGCATCCACCGACCACACACAAGAGGACATCCCTCCCCACCCCGCCAACATGTCCCAAACAATCACCATCGACTCGCCGGCGCACTTCACCACCATCCTCTCCTCCAACCGCATCTGCGTGGTAGACTTCTACGCCGACTGGTGCGGCCCTTGCAAAGCCATCGCGCCCATCTACGAGCAACTGTCCGCCCAACTCTCCCGCCCCGGCACCCTGGCCTTCACCAAAGTAAACGTCGACTCGCAGAAGCAGATCGCACAGACGTACAACATCACCGCCATGCCGACCTTCATGGTCTTCAAATCCGGCCGCGAGAGCAAGCGCATCAAGGGAGCGGACATGAAGGCGCTGGACGCGGCGGTCAAGCAGCTGGCGCAGGAAGCGAGCAGCGCACCCTCGGGCAGCACCAGTGGGCTCGAGGACCCGTTCACCACAGGCGGCTCTTCCAAGGGCTGGGCCGGCGCTAGCCTACCAAGGGGGTACGGAGACGTGACCGAAGCCGTGGACCAGCTCAACTTGGACTTCCTGAACCTGGACAGCGAGTTTGGCGGCGCAAGGACGATTTTCGAGACGACCAAGCCCAGTTCACTGGGTTCCAAGGGCAAGAGTGTGGAGGGCAAGAAGGACTGGATTGAGAGTGACACGGATGCTCAGATGATGCTGTTCATGCCTTTCCAGAGCACCATGAAGCTTCACACCTTGCAGATTACTTCGCTGCCCACCAAAGGCGAGGACGGTGAGATGACGACAAGCCGCCCAAGCGCTCTGCAACTCTACACCAACCGCTCTCACACTCTAGGCTTCGACGAGGCAGACGACGAGCCCGCTACTCAGAAGATCGAGCTCAGCGAAGACAGCTGGGATGCCACGACCGGAACCGCCAATGTCGAGCTACGCTTTGTCAAGTTCCAAAACATCTCAAGCTTAGTCATCTTCGTTGTCGACGGCGATGGAGAGATTGACAAGACCAGGATCGACAGGATCCGTCTTGTTGGTGATACTGGCGAGAAGAAGGCAATGGGCAAGCTTGAGAAGTTCGGTGAGGAGCAGGGCGAATAAAGCAGTCACGCAGTCACGACATTGAATGGATTGATGCTTGATGGTGGCAAGTGGATTTAAGCCTAAATCCAGCCTGGTTTGCGCGAGGAGTGCAATTCCAACATCTGATAAATTACAAGTAGAAACTCACAAAAGAGTGCATTGCATGAATTCTCGAACCACGTTCGTCTCTTTCCGCCGTATTCATACTTGTGGCCCATTCGAGTTTCTTTGTTACGAGAGTGTTGAACGATGTGACGTCTCATGTGCAGCATCACTAAGTGACCATAGTTGGTACAGGTGCCCAGTCGGTGGGTTTGTCCGTCTGCGGTCCATTTCGAAGAATCCTTTGTCGAAAAGCGCCCTGAGAGCCACAGCAAGGGTCGTAGTATCCAGTGTCCTTGAAAGAGAGTTGCTGATGCAAAAGTGCGAGAGAACAGGTAAGAGAAGCATGAAAGCGTAACAAGATTCGTTTCGAAAGAAGCGTGCAATTTCCCCTGCTGCTGTCTCAAAGTATCAAACGCTCAGTAAGGCATGTTCATTTTCCGCTGTATCAAAAGGCTCCCCCGCGGTCGTCCGTAGACTGGGCCCGCTGTAGGAAGTGCCGTTGCCATTGACGCCGGATACATGTAGCAGGTTCCACCCCGGTTGCACACCTCTCCCATAGTCATCAAACGAAAAAGCAGCACGCTTAGTGACCGGCACGCTTGCTCTCGGCGATGACGCGGGTCATCTCGTCGACCTTTCTCTTGCCACGGCCGAAGGTGCCGAGCCTCTTCTTAGCGAGCTTGCGCGCGCGCTTGTCCTTGGAGTTGCGGAGGAGTTCGATGACGCGACGCTCGTAGGGGGCGAGGCTGTTGATGCTATGTTAGTAGAGTCCTGGTGGTGGCGTGGGTCCCAACTGGCTCGAGGCCAGGCGATATGGGAGGTGGTGGTGGGGAAAGGCGTACCCAGAAACCTCCTTGACAATGTCCCTCACGAAAGCAGTGCGCTTGCTGAGGTGGCCCTTGGTGCGCGAAACACGGGGCTTCGACTGGCGAGGGGTGACCTTCTGTATACACGCAAGCCTGGTCAGCCTGTGTCCTTCGTTCTCCATATCCATCCGCATCCGTCTCGATTTCCTCTCATCCTCCTCCATTCGTGTGCGGCGGTAGATTTCGGGGTGGACGTACGTGACCCTTGTTAAGGCCGATGGCAATGCCGGACTTCTGCTTGACTTCCTGGGGCATCGTGGCGGTCGTCGTTGGTCGATGTCGTCGATGGAAGTGCGGTCGTCAAATCGAACTTTCGCAATCTTCACCCAAAGCCCGCTGCAAGCGCGAGCGTGGTGCGGAGCAATTTTGGGTGGGCTTGGCGGGGTGCTGCCTGAGGCGCCAAATTCTCGACCTCACTCGTTCCCTTTCGCATGTCTTCGCATGTACGTACAGTGTTCTCATGTGATTAATAACAACAAATTGCATCTTCAAAGCGTCCTCATTCATTATTCTTGAAGTCTCATCGGATCAATTCCTGTCGACGGAATTAATGGAGGCTTTGTCCAAACTTTGCAGTACAGCAGATTTTCGACACAGTTCCAACTAAAAGATGTATCACCAAATCATTCGAGTTGCAATTTATATCACCCAGTGGTGCTGCTCTAGACATTGACTGCATTCTTAGCTCGATTGATGACGATTTCGCGGGAAGAAGGTCTGTAGCAGCATATATTGAGCAACTGCAGCTACTTGTTAGACTGATCTCTGCAGCGCAATCCATAATAGCTTTCCAACACGCAATCGACTGTTACGGAATCTGGCATGGTAAATTCTCTTCAAATCAATTCGAGCTTGCTTCAGGCCGTCGACAAAAGTTGATTGTTTTATCAAATTATCATTTGAATATGGGATTTTGTAACAAGCATAATATTCACAGCGACGCTACAATGGAAGTCTGCGAAAACACAAGATCGATGGTCAATCATTCCACAGTTCGTTCATTCAGCACTGGCAAGGTTGCAAGATTGGTCGAATTTTGAGCAGACAAGGCACAATTGAAATTTAAGCTTCAATCACCGCACGACATACATGAGGTCTAAACATATTCATATTGGCATTCTATCACTGCGGCGGAGGAGTAAAAACGTAAACGGATGGGAGGAACACACCCAATCTTGATATAACGACTGCTTTTTCCTTTCCCCTCCACATGCAGCCATCCAGAAGCACATTCTCATGCATCGTTCACCACCATTGCCAATCGCAGACATCAGATACACACAAGAAAAAACGCCATGCATCCGGGCGATCCGTCCGTCGCCTTCATCATCGCGTATTACGCCCACAAAGCAAGTGACTTTTTCTACTCGATGATCTCCTCGGTCTCGTCGAGGATTTCTTCGAAGATCTCTTCGACAACCTGGCCCTCGTCGCTGACCTGCAGAGCCGCTTGTTCGTCGCTGATCTCGGGAAGGCGGAGCTCGTGGCGCTCGTCGAGGAGATCCTCGACGGTACGCTCGCGGTAAGCCAACCATTCGTTGAGCTTGCGGCGGCGTTCCTCGACAACGGCCTTGTCGGCGGAGCTGCGCTTGGCAAGATCGGCCTCGTCAAAGGCACGCGAGTACTCGCGGAGGTTCTTGCGAACAGTCTTCATCTCCTCCTTACTAAGAAGGCGTTCGGGGCGAGGACGCCAGACGAACTGCTTGAATTGCTCAATAGGCTCTTCGCGGAGAAGCTGTCCAGAGAAGGAGTACATGTGGTAGCCGTTTTCCATCTGTAAGGTGTGTTAGCGTTGGCTTTTGAGTGATGTGTCTCTACGTTGTCACTTACCCTGTGCTTCCAGACACTGGCACTGGTGGCCACAAAGCGGCCAGAGGGGTCCCACTCAATATCGGTCACGCCGTAGTGGTCCGCGGTGGTAAGAAGTTGAAGGTTGGCAGTGAGATCCTTGTCCTTCTCGTCTTTGTCACCCTCGAAATCGAAATCGTAGAAGTCCAGGTCGTAAGACTGTTGGCTGAGGACGGTAGCCACAACCACGAAACGACCGTTGGGCGACCAGTGGATAGCGTTGTTGTTCTTCTTGTCGATTGTGCGGATAAGCTTGAAGTTGCCGACACCGTTGCCCTTGACCTTCTCAGGGCAGAAGAAGCTGACGGCAGTCTTGGGTGCAACAGCGGCACCAGGTGTGATCTCGCCAGCGGTGATGAGCACGAAACGGTCACCCTTGGGCTCCCAGGCGAAGTTGATGACGGTTTCCTTGATGCTGTCGATGACCTCAACTGGAACACCCTTTTCTCTGACACGGAAAATCTCGAGGTTGGTGGCAAGACTCTTCTTGCTCTTGCTGTGCCTGTCGACCTTGACGCAGACAAAGTCGGCGTTGGATTGCCAGTGAAGTTTGGCGTCAGAGACGTTGAAGAGGTTCCTGGTACGGACGATCTCCTTGGTGGGGACAGCCATAAGACCAACCTTGGCCGGGTTGCTGCCCATTTCGGGGGTCCAGTAGCAGAAGAGCTGCTCGTAGGTCTTGACATCGGCTCTCTGGGGTGTTGCGGGGGCCCACTCGAAGTCCATGATTCCTTCGATTTTGATGCTGGTCTTGTCCATAAGGTTCATGCGCGGGAGCTCGTAAACACTCACACCCTGGCCAGGGTTCATGCGTGCAACGTAGTTGGAGTCGGAAGACCACTTGAATGCGGGCCATTGCAGCTTCTTCTTCACGGGCTGGCCGTCTGCGTCCACGGACGGGCCAGGAAGATCGAGAGTGACGAATGAGCGGATAGGCTTGCCAGTCGCGATGTCCCAGATGATGTAGTTCTTGCCGTCCTCGTCGGCGCCCAGGATGGGGTGGCCCTCGTCGATTACCATCGGGCGGTGAGACCAGGTAGTGAGGTAGCGCTCGTTAGGCGAGAAGTCGACAAGGTTGACGCCGGGGTGCATGAAACGCTTCTGTCTTGCCCAGTTGGGGCCTCCCCAGAGTTGCACACCTTGGGCGTGCATAGATGTGAGGTATGTGCCCTTGGGAGACCACTGTATGAACGACTCGGTCCAAGCCTGCCTATCGACCACCGGTTCGGGCTGGTCCTCCTTCTCGTTCCAGAAGACACCGACGTTCTCGCCACGGTACATGACGAACTGGTCTCTGCCCTCGTGATCACCCAACCACCAGCGCAAGTGCTCCTTCTCCTCGAAAGGTGCGATCTCCGGCTCCTTGTAGTCCTCATCGATGCGACCCTCCCTGCCGTAGCGCTCAATGTCGGTAAGCTTGTTGACGGCGATGGTGTGCTTCTTGTCCAGAGGGGTGCCGTTGAGTGCCTTGACGGCGGCGACGGCCTGCGCGGGGGTCTCGTATTCGACGAAAGCGTATCCTCCAGTCTGCTGGGTGGCCTCGTCCATGGGCATGAAGACGTTCTCCTCCTTGGTCTTGCCGGCGGTGGTGAGCTTGCGCAGCAAGAACTTGATAAGCTTGGGCCTGCTGTCCTCGGGGACCTTGGGCAGGCCATCGATCACGACAAAGGTGTCGAGACCCTCCTCCATGCGGACCTCATACTGCTCGCGGAGATCTACATATCGTCAGTATCGCACTCTCGCCGCGCATCCAGCATTCTCGATAGCGGCGTGGCATACCAGAAAAGTCGACCTCCTCCTCGCCGTCGTACTCGGCCTGCTCGGGGTCCAGTTGCTCGAATGAAGGCGCCATATTGTCTGTGATGCTCGTCGGCGCGGAGACGAGATGTGCGTGTGTGTGCTGGCAAAGGCGGTGGCTGTAGTCTGGCGCTCGTTCTGCGTTGCTTCGCTGTCGCCCGACTCAGATGAACGTCTTAATTTTGCTGTGGGGTTCGATTTTTGAGGCCTGAGGCAGCACTCTGAGACGCAGGCTTCCATCGGCCAAGAAAGAGAGAGGCACCAAACAACCTCTCGGTAGGCGGCGTTCACGGCCCGACGTTTGCGGGGATCATAGGCGATGCGATGGATGAGATAATTGCGATCTAGGCTAGTCTCTCAGTATTCAGACTACGACCAGCACATGCTTCCAACTCGCACGACTTCACTCTCTTGACGCATGCCACGTGACAGCTTCTCACTTACAGCAGCACGGAACCGCGATCTCTTCCGGCCTCAGCACAAACACTTCTCCAAACCATTTTTGCTGCGGCAACCTGCTTTGCGCCCCGGACATACGTCGTACCGGCCTGGGACAAGCCTGCTAAGCGCGACAAGGTCCATTGAGTGCTGCAAGCGCTGCGATTGCTAGCTGATTGCTTCTGCGACTCTTTGTCGCTGATCGACGCATATATCTAGTACCAATGGCCTCCAAGCGTAAGTCAACTGTACCTGCACCTGCAATGCGACACAGTACGCGCCAGTTCACGCCGTCACACCCCGCGAGAATGAGCTGCACCGGGATACCAGCTAACACCTCCCCTCCAGTCCCCGCCGAGCAACGCGCTTCGTACGCGGCGATCATCGACGAGATCCTTGCAAACGCCGACTTGGAGACCATCTCTGCGAAGCGGATTCGCAATGGGCTGCAAGAACGGGTGGACTATGACCTAACACCGCAAAAGGTAGGCTTGTTCGATCGAGATATGACGCGAGCATATCACTAAGTGAATGTAGGATGCTATCAAGGAACTCATTATGGAACGCTTCGACAAAGTACAGAACGACGTCACAGCTGGAGCACCAGAGCCTCCACCTACGGTAAACGGCACACATCATGACGAAGACGAAGACGAGGCATCTCCCAAGAAACGCAAGGCCAGCGAAAAGGATGAGGAGAGCGAGCTGAGCGATGTCGCGGATTCACCTCCACCCAAGAAGGCCAAAAAGAAGACGAAGTCTGAAGCTGAGAGTGACGAAGCTTTCGCAAGGAACCTACAGGCAGAGATCAACGGAGAGAAGCGAGCAACACGCGGAGGGGGAGCCACCAAGAAGAAGCCTGCTGCAAAGCAAGCCAAGAAGCCCAAGAAGAAGAGCTCAAGCAAAGTCAGTGCTGCGGATGATAGTGATTTGGCAAGTGGCTCTGAGAAGCCTGAGAAGGAGAAGAAGGGAGGGTTCCATGTAAGCTTTTCTTGTTGCATGAGGCAAAGCTGCTTTACTAACGGCTCCACAGAAACTCATGAACCTCTCCGAGCCACTGGCAGAAATGCTTGGTCAGCCCGCCCTTTCACGGCCACAGACTGTCAAGCAAATCTGGGCATATGTCAAGGAGCGTGACTTGCAAGATCCCAACGACAAGCGTCAAATCCGGTGTGACGAGAAAATGTACGCCGTGTTCAAGCAGGACAAGGTTCACATGTTCACCATGAACAAGCTGCTCGCCAGTCACCTCTATCCCGCGGATGAAGAGTGATGCTCGTGAAGCCAATCTACTCGGTGAAACCATACCAAGTCGGTATCCTGCATCGCACATCCTAGCGGTAGGATGTTCGCACGGAGCCCTACTACGAGCGTCGGCTTGGAGTTCTCGGCAGTAACAAGCCGCGCGCATGGCCAGTGTATGGTGGGTGAAGGCACTCTCAAAATCACATTTGATTCACATCATGAACGATCTCTCGGATAGTCAAGACCCCAGCAGTTTTTGGGAGTAGATGTTGGGATTAGGAGGTTCTACTAGCACGTCCAGTGGTGCGCCTCACCTGGTGAACGACACCAGGTCTTGTACTCGTAAGTCTTTGCGGAATATCCAAATCACGACAGGTACTTCCTGTGCCACGCGATTCTTTACTGCGCCGCGTCTTTCGGCGCCATTCTCGCTTTTTCATTCTTGGACCCGTCGAAAGGCCGGATTTTTGCTCTCGATTTCTAAGAGCCTCTCGCAATTCCTTCGTCACTTACGCTACATTTTTGTCAGCAGCCGCTTCGGGCTTGAGCATCTCGCCTTCGCCCAAATTGTGTCCCCCTTGTTTGAAGCAGTTGACAATATGCGCAGAATTCCACGATTCACGCTTGTCATCGTTAATCGTGGTCGGTGTAAACACTTCTTGTTCGTTTCCGCCCTCATCGTCGTCTTCTCCTCAGCTCTAGTGCTAGTGCTATTCCTATGTTGACAGATATGCCCACTAGTGCAGGCTCATATCTGAGCGCTGCGTCGACGACCACTCTGTCATCCCGAGGGGTCACATGAGACTGCATTGTGAGGGCTTGTCACTGGAAGCATGGTATTCCGTGTAGATGGTGTGCAGACAGGATATTAGCAGGGTTGGCTCTATCACATGCTCAAAAGCTATAGCGTCATGATACCTTGGACATGACGATGAGAATACCGTTGTGACAAATATTAGGAGTTCCAGTCAATCTACAGCAGAGAGGAGGATATATATACACTGTGTGGTCTCTGCTGTAACTCGCACTTCCGGTCTATCCTTAGGCCAGACCAGGTCGGTGTATAGCACCTTGGTGGTTTCCATGGCTTGACAAGGAGGATTGTTGCAGACTCGACGCTGTCGTGGAGTTGAAATGGCGTCTGTCCTCGAAGTCACCAAACAAGTCTGCTACTACGGGTGTAGGCACATGTCCCCAAACATTATTGATTACAGACAAGACATATCGATCGAACAATGTCACGTATACTACATATCGATCCAGTCAACTACAGAAACCATTGATATGGGCACGATATCCGAACCCAAACTCCAACCCTACGCAATGAAGTGAAGCTTTCCCCAGATTCATGCTCGCGTCGTCCCTTCTCCAGTTTCGCGTCTTCCGTCGAACATCAATTAATGACGTGCCCACTCTTGTCTTCACAGATGGACTGAACACTTGCAGTGCGATCTTCTAACAATCGCAGCCATGGTTTCAGCACGCTCGCCGGCGATCCCCAGCTCACAGCAGTCAGCGGACAAGAAACAAAAGTCGATATCGAGTTTCTTCTCCGCCAAACCGGCTCAGCCTGTCAAGCCCAAGACGACACAAAATGCACCTTCACAGCCGAACAGCGGTTCCACTTCGAAAGTCGCGGAAGACCACAGCAACGAGCTGTTTGTGAGCGATGATGAGGCACCCACCGATGGCCGACGACGATTGTCTCAAGGAACAAAGCGGACAGTGAGCGACTCGAAAGAACCCGATGAAGACGATGGACTGCCGGATACGAAGAAGCTGCGACGTGTGACAGAGGAAGAGGAAGATGATGCTATCCCGGGCGTGGAAGAATCAAGAGACCATCCGAGCGGCTTCACTCAACCAGCTAAGAAGCCCAAAGCGACTGAACGGACATCAAAATACATGTTCTCCAGTTCACCAGCAGTCTTGCCGAACGATGAAAATGACCTGGTTGTAGATGATGAGGAGACTAGAAAGCTCAAACAGAAACTACACGAGAAGTTCAAGAAGAAGCTGGGAAGACCGGACAGTATCGCAGAGATCAAGCGCCGCAACAGGCACATCACAGAGGAAACTGCAGAAGGTCAAGATGCCGATGAGGATGGTGAGGCTGACGAGGACCCCGAACCAGCTCCCAAAGCCAAGGGAAGGAAAGGTGCTGCTGCAGCGAAGACCAAGGACAAACTCACTCCTTTAGAGAAGCAAGTCCTTGCGATCAAGCGCGATCATCAGGACACTCTACTAATTGTGGAGGTCGGCTACAAGTTCCGCTTCTTTGGCGAAGACGCTCGTGTTGCAGCGAAGGAGCTGAGCATCGTCTGCATACCAGGGAAGTTCCGCTTCGATGAACACCCCTCTGAAGCGCACATCAACCGATTTGCTTCTGCAAGTGTGCCGGTCCATCGACTGCACGTCCACGTGAAGAGACTGGTGTCTGCTGGGCACAAAGTCGGCGTAGTACGTCAGTTGGAGACTGCAGCCTTGAAGGCTGCGGGCGACAACCGCGGCAAAGCCTTCGAGCGCGGACTCACTAACCTTTACACGAAGGGCACGTACATTGATGACCAGGAAAGTCTGGAACCTGCAGCAGCTGGAGATGGTGGCAATGCTCCTGCAACAGGTCATTTGCTATGCTTGACCGAAACAGCTCCCAAAGGTTGGGGATCTGACGAGAAGGTCCATATCGGTCTGGTAGCCGTACAACCTCAAACTGGCGACATCATCTACGACGACTTCGAAGATGGCTGGATGCGAAGCGAGCTTGAGACAAGGATCCTGCACATAGCCCCGTTGGAGTATCTCATCATTGGTGAGGTGTCCAAGGCAACGGAGAAGCTCATAAAGCACCTGTCGGCGTCCAAAACGAATATATTTGGCGACAACGCTCGTGTTGAGCGCAAAGAGAAGCCCAAGACGATGGCTGCACAGGCCTACAGTCACATCACCAAGTTCTACGCAGACAAGATGTCCACGGCGGATCCGGCATCGTCACAGATTGAGACTTCACAAGAAAACGGAACCTTGCTCGACAAGGTTCACAAGCTGTCGGAGAATGCCACAATATGCCTCTCTGCGATGATCGAGCACCTGCAAGAGTACGGCCTCGAGCATGTCTTCGATCTGACCAAGTACTTCCAGTCGTTCAGCGCCCGATCTCACATGCTCCTCAATGGCAACACTCTCAACAGCTTGGAGATATATCTCAATCAAACCGATCATTCTGAGCGAGGCAGTCTCTTCTGGACTCTCGATCGAACGCAGACCCGTTTCGGCCAACGCCTCCTACGAAAATGGGTTGGTCGTCCGCTGCTGGATCGTGCAAAGCTCGACGAGCGAGTGGCGGCAGTTGAAGAGCTCAAGGACGGCGAAGCGACAATGACTGTCGACCGCATCAAGAGTTTACTCGGCAAGACTAGGGGTGATCTGGAGAAGTCTTTGATTCGCATCTACTACAAGAAGTGCAGTCGACCGGAGTTGCTTTCCGTTCTGCAGACCCTCCAAATGATCGCACAAGAGTTCGCGCATGTCACCTCCCCTGCAGAGTCAGGATTCAAGTCCGGCCTTCTCAGCGACGCGGTTGCAGCTTTACCCAGGATCGGTGACGACGTGATCGAGTTCCTCGAGCGCATCAGCATGCAAGATGCCAAAGAGAACGACAAGTACAATTTCTTCCGTGAAGGCAGTGAGACTGACGACATCAAGGATCACAAGGTCGGCATCCTCATGGTCGAACAGGATCTGAACGAGTTCAAAGCAGTCGCTGCAGAGAAGCTGAAGCGCAAAAAGGTCGACTATGTCACCGTCGCAGGCATCGAGTTCTTGATTGAACTCGACAACACCACGTTGAAGAATGTCCCGGCTTCGTGGGCCAAGATCAGCGGCACCAAGAAGTTCTCGCGATACCACCCTCCTGAGGTCGTTCGTTACCTCCGCGAGAGGGATCAGCACAAAGAAGCGCTCGCCAACGCATGCGATGCTGCCTTTTCGGATCTACTAGGCGAGCTCGGATCGAAATACCAAGCCTTCCGAGACTGTGTACAGTCCCTCGCAACTCTCGACTGCTTACTCTCACTAGCCGAGATCGCAACCCAACCCGGTTACTGCAAGCCCGAGTTCACCGATCAGGTCGGAGTAGACATCACAGGCGGCCGCCACCCCATGGTCGAGCAGCTCCTCCTGGACGCCTTCGTCCCGAACGATGTCCACTTGTCCTCGGACCAAACTCGCGCACTGCTCATCACCGGCCCGAACATGGGCGGCAAATCCTCTTACGTGCGTTCAGTCGCGCTGATCGCCATCATGGCCCAGATCGGCTCCTACGTCCCCGCCGACTCCGTCCGCCTTGGCCTGCTGGACGCCGTCTTCACCCGCATGGGCGCCTTCGACAACATGATGAAGGGCGAGAGCACTTTCATGGTCGAACTGTCCGAAACAAGCGACATTTTGAAACAAGCCACGCCGCGCAGTTTGGTAATCCTCGACGAACTCGGCCGCGGCACCTCGACGCACGACGGCGTGGCCATCGCCCAGGCTGTCTTGGCACACATGGTCGCCGACCTCAAGAGTCTGACGCTCTTTATCACGCACTACCAGACTCTGGCGCGCATGGCGGAGCAGTTCGACGGCGAGTTGAAGAACGTGCATATGCGCTTCAATGAGCAGAAGAATGCGGACGGGTCGGGGGATGTCACTTTCCTGTATGAGGTCGGGGAGGGAGTGGCGCACCGTAGCTATGGTCTGAATGTTGCGAAGCTGGCTGGTTTGCCCAAGGCTTTGATCGAGAGGGCCGCGGGCGAGAGTGCGAAGATGGAGTCGGAGGAGAGGAGGAGGAGGCTAGGGTTCCTTTCGAAGGCGATGGAGGATACGCTGGCTGGGGATGGTGAGAGGCTGGAGCAGTTGGTTGCTGGTATTGAGCAGCTGTGATTGCGGCAAGGTGCTTGACGGCTGTAGCCGGTGCGAAAGCATCTTGTGTGTATACTAAATGATACCCATGTTTATCTTGATCCAAATCAGATCCAGGACTCGCAAGAAATTTCTCAATTTTGATCTACAAGTTGAGGTATCCATAGTAAACGTACAAAAAACGACGCAGATTCGATGCCCCAACCATTATGTAACTCCACTGTCGGGAATTCACTCCCCTCATGTTCTCACATGCACGTTTCACTGAGAAACCCTTACAAGTGTCGTGCTTACTGCTGCTTGCCCTTGTTCTGAGCAGCAGGGCCCATCTCCTTGCTGAAAGCCATGTAGGAGACTTCGAGACCTGCGATGGCAGAGACGGCAATCCACAGCATGACGAAGAGGAGCAAGCTGATGGTGAGACCCATGAAGATGCCTGTGCGAGTCG
>Ga0265798_10006626_pt1 | contig 15179 bp, 12 predicted proteins | sample P3T30metagenome_FD_192430 | JGI IMG/M metagenome (GOLD analysis project Ga0265798, IMG submission 192430) | Plant litter microbial communities from East Loma Ridge, Irvine, California - P3 T30 | ecosystem: Environmental > Terrestrial > Plant litter > Unclassified | place: USA: California... | reverse complement strand
CAGACGGTCAGATCGCCCGGTACATCCAGTCCGCGCCGATGCGCGATCGCCACCGCCGCAGCCGCCATATCGTCGTTCGACGCGAAGATCGCGGACGGCGGATCGGCGAGTTCCAGCAACTGGTCCTCCGCGTCGAGACCGGATCGATAGGTAAACAGCCCCTCCGCGATCAGCTCGGGCGCGTCGGCGAGGTTGAGATCGGCAAGCGCCGCACGGTACCCCTCAAGCCGCTCGCCACTCGCGGTGAGATTGCGGTTGCCGGTGATGAACCCGATCCGCCGGTGCCCGAGCGTGCCGAGGTGGCGTGTCATGTCGTATGCGGCCTGGCGATCATCGATGCTGACCGACATCGCCCAATCCGGCGCATGGCCGGTGGACAGCGCGACGATGGGAATATCGCAATCCGCCAGCGCCTCGAGGATCAGCGGCGAATCGCCAAGCGGTGGCGGCAGCACCAGACCGTCGATGCGGCCGCGCAACAGGTGTTCTATCGCCGCTGCTTCGGTGCCTTCCTCGTCGCATTTTTCGACGATGATCTGCACGTTGGCACGGCTCGCCTGATCGAGGCTGCCGACCAGCAACGCGCTCAGATACGCGAAGCTGGGATTGGAATAGAGCAGCCCAATGCGGATTTCGTCGCCACCCGCCAAGGTACGCGCAGCGGCGCTGGGCCGATAGTTGAGCGCGGTGATCGCCGCCTCGACGCGACGCCGCGTCTCGTCGCGGACGTTCGCCTCGTGGTTGATGACGCGGCTCACCGTCATCGGCGATACGCCCGCCTTGGCCGCGACATCGCTGATCGTCGGCACGTTACGTTGGCGCCGGGGGCGGGGTTCCTTCAAATGCAAAACCTTTCGCACAGCAGATTACGCACACGCAAACTTTGCGCAAGGCCGATGCGTGCGGCTTTCCCGACATGTGCGGTCGCACCGCAATATATGGACGGTTACGGCCGTGCCGTCCCGATTATTTTCCTTGGCCCGGCGCAAACGGAAATTGCTGCCGCTCGTACCACGCCAGATCATGCAACGGCGGCGCCGCGCCGGTGGGTAGCGGCAGATGGTTGACCGACATCCAATAGGCGAGGCTCGCATCGCGCCACCAGCGCGCCTCGCGCTCCTGCACCGCGAGGTACGTCGCGGTCTTCTGCCAGCGTTCGGCGTCGACGAGCGGCTTCACGCTCGCCCAGCGCGTGCGCATGCCTGCCACGTAATCGACACCGCGATCGTAATCCGCGACCATCTCGGCCCAGAGCGTGCGACCCGACGCCATCTTGCGATCCCATTTCACGTGATGGAACCACAGCAGATCCCGCTCCGGTGTCAGCGCAGGGTCGGCGAAGATCTTCGCGACGGGCGGGGCGTACTGGGCGACCGCGTCGCTGCCGGTGGCGGTGCGGTCGAACCCGATGCCGCCTGCGTCGGCATGATTGTAATAGGTCGGATTCCACTCGGGCCGCTTGAGATCGCTGATCCACGGCGCCGGGCCATAATGACCCGACGTGCTCATCTGATGCGCAAGTCCGAGCGGGGTCATGTAATCGACCACCGCCTCGCGCGAGCCTTGCATCATCTGCGTAGCGGTATTCACCACACGCGGATCGGTGCCGAACGTCTGCTCGGCCCATTCGCGCGCGATCGCTTCCGATGACAGCGACGGATCCCACGCCAGCCGGCCGAACGCATACCAGTTCGCCTGGTTGAAGGTCGACCCAGACCAGTCGCGGTCGCGCCCGATGTTGGCGACCCCGGCGATGCCGGTCAGCTTATGCCCTTCCAGCGACCCGTCGATGACCTTGGCGACTGTGGAGCCCGGCCCCTTCTCGAACGTGTCGGCGTCGAGCGTCTCCTTGAAGAGCGGTCCGAGATAGGCGAGGTGCGTCGCGAAGCCGAGATATTCCTTGGTGATCTGGAATTCCATCATCAGCGGCGTTTTGGGCATCGCGCCGAACAGCGGATGGAACGGTTCGCGCGGCTGGAAGTCGATCGCGCCGTTCTTGACCTGCACGATCACGTTGGGCGCAAACTTGCCATTAAGCGGCTTGAACTCGGTGTAGGCCTGTTTGGCGCGGTCCTCGGCGTTGGTCTCGGCATAGACGAACGCGCGCCACATGATGATGCCGCCGTGCGGCGCGACCGCCGCCGCCATCATGTTGGCGCCATCCGCGTGGGTACGGTGATAGTCGCGTGGGCCGGGTTGGCCCTCACTGTTCGCCTTGACGAGGAAGCCGCCGAAATCGGGGATCGCGCGGTAGATCTCGTCGGCCTTGGCCTTCCACCACGCCGCCACTTGTGGGTCGAGTGGGTCGGCCGTCTTGAGCCCACCGATCTCGATCGGCGCGGAGAAGCGCGCCGAGAGATAGACCTTGATGCCGTAGGGGCGGAACACGTCGGCGAGCGCGGCGGCCTTGGCGATGTAGGGGGCGGTCAGGCTGGCGGGGCTGGCGTTGACGTTGTTGAGGACCGAGCCGTTGATCCCGACCGAGGCATTGGCGCGCGCGTAATCTACATAGCGCGGGTCGCGGAAATCGGGGAGCGTCCACCAGTCCCACAGCGATTGCCCGGCGTATCCGCGTTCGACCGTGCCATCGAGATTGTCCCAATGATCCAGCACGCGCAACTTGATACGCGGGCTCGAGGTCAACGTCGCGGTCGCCAACGCGCCACCGGTCTGCACGTGGCGGATCAGCGCGAACGCGCCGTAGAGGATCGCGCGATCGCTGTTGCCGGTAATCAGGGTCATCGCACGCCCGCCGATCCGTACCGGCCGTACCGCATAGCCTTCATCGCCCAGCGTACCGAGTTCGAGCTTCAGCGCGACCACCTGGGGCGATGTGGTGCGCGCGAGCAGGACCTGGCGCGCACCGGCGGGCAGGCCGCGGCGGAGTTCGGCGGCGGCGACGCTCAGTGTCGGCGAGGATTGCTGCATCACTACGGGAGCGGCGGTGTGCGTGCCGTACCGTAACCACAGATCATAACCGTCATCGGCATGAGCGGAACCACTGGTCATACCAAATAGCGCGACTGCCGCCACAAGCGATTGAACTGCCTTCATGTGCCTCTCCTTGGTACTGCGGCGTCGTTACCAATCGCGCGTATCCTGGTGGTTGATAGCGTTATCACTAGCAGGGCAGCACAGCAATGCCGTGTGTGAGCACGCACGGAGGGGCGGGTTGGGCAACGCGAATGCAACCTCAGACCCACCGTCCAAGAACACGCCGAACGCATTTTGCACTTCCACATCGACGTTTATGTCGGCATATGATCTGACCAATTCGGGAGGGGTGGTCAGATCTTGATGTCGAATGCTGTTAACAGCCGCAGCGATCTCCTGCTTCTGAGCGCCGGCGGGTCGATGCTAACGCCTGCCGTCAAGTTCGCGTCGGACCCAGCGCCGCATGCTCCGCTTCAAATGCCGGCCGGAGGCGTTTCGGCTGTGGAACGCCGACATGCGTGAAGTGGTCGAGCCCGGCCTGTTCGACATCATGGCGGGGCCGAACTCCGCCGACCTCAAAACCGTAACTCTCGAAATCGCCTGAGGATAGTCATGCCAAAGATCGTTTCCGCCCGCGTCATCATCACCTCGCCGGGGCGTAACTTCGTCACGCTCAAGATCGAATGCGACGACGGCACCACCGGTGTCGGTGATGCGACGCTCAACGGCCGCGAACTGGCGGTGGCGAGCTACCTCAACGATCATGTCGTGCCTTGCCTGATCGGCCGCGACGCGCACCGCATCGAGGACATCTGGCAGTATCTCTACAAGGGGGCATACTGGCGGCGCGGCCCGGTGACGATGACCGCGATCGCCGGCGTCGACATGGCGTTGTGGGACATCAAGGGCAAGATCGCCGGACTGCCGGTCTATCAACTGTTCGGCGGCGCGGCCCGCGAGAGCGTGATGGTGTACGGCCACGCCAACGGCACCACCATCGAGGATACGATCGCCGCCGCGCTCGAATATCAGGCGCAGGGCTACAAGGCGATCCGCATCCAGTGCGGCGTGCCCGGCATGCCCTCCACCTACGGCGTCTCGAAGGACAAGTATTTCTACGAGCCGGCCGATGCCGATCTGCCGACCGAAAACGTGTGGAACACGAGCAAGTACCTCCGGGTCGTGCCCGAACTGTTCAAGGCCGCGCGTGAGGCGCTGGGCTGGGACGTGCACCTGCTCCACGACATTCACCACCGGCTGACACCGATCGAGGCGGGTCGGCTCGGCAAGGATCTCGAACAATACCGTCCGTTCTGGCTGGAGGATGCAACCCCGGCCGAGAACCAGGAGGCCTTCAAGCTGATCCGCCAGCATACCACCACGCCGCTGGCCGTGGGCGAAATCTTCAACTCGATCTGGGATTGCAAGGATCTCATCCAGAACCAGCTGATCGACTATGTCCGTGCAACCGTCGTTCATGCGGGCGGCCTGACGCACCTGCGCCGCATCGCTGCGTTCGCGGACATGTATCAGGTCCGCACCGGCTGCCACGGCGCGACCGATCTGTCGCCGGTATGCATGGCGGCGGCGCTGCATTTCGATCTGTCGGTCCCGAACTTCGGTGTGCAGGAATATATGCGCCACACACCTGAGACTGACGCGGTGTTCCCGCACGCCTACACGTTCGAGAACGGCGCGATGCATCCGGGCGACGCACCGGGCCTCGGCGTCGACATCGATGAGGAACTCGCCAAGGGTTACGAATACAAGCGCGCGTTCCTGCCGGTGAACCGCCTGGAAGATGGTACGATGTTCAGCTGGTGATCGCGGCCGGCGTCCAAGTGTTTTCACAGTTACACTCCCCAGTGTAATCCTCGGGGCCGGTCATCATGGCCGGCCCTGTTTTTGTTTGAAGGATCAGCGATGCGCCCGATGTTGAACTTGGCATTAGTGCTGCTGGGCGCGGGCGGTTTCGCCACGGCCGCGCAGGCGGCGGCTCCCGGTTGTTCGTGGCAGGCGGCCTGGGCTTCCTCGCAAATGGCGCCCGCCACCGCCGACGCCTTGCCGGCCGACGGGATGGCGGGTGCGACGCTGCGCGAAATCGTCCGGCCGACGCTCGGCGGCAAGACGCTGCGGGTGCGGTTCTCCAATGCGTTCGGGCGCGAGCCGCTCGTCATTCTTGGTGCAGGCGTGGCGCGTTCCGCCGACAACCGGAGTGACCGCATCGTCGCCGCGTCCCGGCGGACGCTGACGTTTTCGGGCATGAACGGCATCACCATTCCGGCCGGCGGCGACTGGCTGTCGGATCCGGTATCGCTCGATTTCACGGCGTTCGATGACCTCGCAGTTTCGTTGCGCGTCAACGGCGATGCATCGAGCCAGACGTCGCACCCAGGTTCGCGCGCGACCTCCTACGTGCTTGCTGGCGACCGGATCACGGCGGAAAGCCTGCCCGGCGCGGCCAGGATCGATCACTGGTACATGCTGTCCGGCGTCGAGGTGCAGCGCTGCGCGGCGCCGAATGGGGTAGTCGCGCTGGGCGACTCGATCACGGACGGGCACGGCGCCACCACCAACGGCAACGATCGCTGGCCCGACGTGCTGGCGCAGCGCTTGGCCGGTAAGGCGGCGGTGCTGAACGAGGGGATCGGCGGCAATCGGGTGCTGCTTGACGGATTGGGGCCGAACGCGGTGTCGCGGCTCGACCGTGACGTGCTGGCACTACCCGGCGTGCGCTCCGTCATTTTGCTGGAAGGTATCAACGATCTTGGCAATTTCACCCGGCTCGAGGCGAAGGCGCCGGACCAGCGTCGTGCCTTCGTAGCCGAGCTAACGGCAGCCTACGCGCAGATCGTCGAGCGGGCGCATGCCCGCGGGATCAAGGTCTATGGCGCGACGCTGACGCCGTACATGGGCAGCGATTTCTACCATCCCGATGCGGGTAGCGAGGCCGATCGCCAGGCGATCAACGCGTGGATCCGGGCGCCCGGCCACTTCGATGGCGTGGTCGATTTCGACAAGGTGACGCGCGATCCCGCCGACCCCTCGCGATTGGCGGCGGCGTTTGATTCCGGCGATCACCTGCATCCCAATCCGGCCGGCTACAAGGCAATGGGTGATGCCGTGCCGCTGGCGGTGCTGCGCTAAGCCAGTCCTTGGACGTGGCCCCGAAGCGCTAGCACGGCGGCGCCATCCTGAAACGCAAGCAGGCCCGGAACCGCGCGGTTCCGGGCCTGCTTCTTTTGGGAAGGAAGGGGAGGCATTGCCTCCCCACCCAATCACACGAAGCGGTTGACGAGGTTTTCCAGCCGCTCCTGCTGACCCGACCGCGGCTTCGGATCAAGCTGCTTCTCGACCGCGAGATCGGCAATGCCGGCAAGATCCAGCCCACCGATCTGCGTGCCCAGCTCACCCGTCCAGCCGGCATAACGCTCGGCCTTGATCTGGTCGACGCGACCATCCTCGATCAACGCCGCCGCGCCGAGCAGGCCGCGCGCCACAGTGTCGATGCCGCCGATATGGCCGTAGAACAGATCGGCCGCGTCCATCGACTGACGGCGCACCTTCGAATCGAAGTTGAAGCCGCCATCGGTGAAGCCACCCGCGCGGATGATCTCGACCACCGCCAGCGTCAACTCCTCGGCCGAGTTCGGGAATTGGTCGGTGTCCCAGCCGTTCTGATGGTCGCCACGGTTGGCGTCGATCGAGCCGAACAGGCCGAGCGCATTGGCGGTGGCGATCTCATGCTCGAACGTGTGGCCGGCGAGCGTGGCGTGGTTCGCCTCGATGTTAACGCGCACTTCGTTCTCGAGGCCGTAGCGCTTGAGGAAGCCGTACACGGTCGCGGTATCGAAATCATACTGGTGCTTGGTCGGCTCGTGCGGCTTCGGTTCGATCAGGATCGTGCCCTTGAAGCCGATCTTGTGCTTGTGCTCGACGACGAGGCTGAGGAAGCGCCCGAAATTGTCGAGTTCGCGCTTGAGATCGGTGTTGAGCAGCGTCTCGTAGCCCTCGCGACCGCCCCACAGCACGTAGTTGGTGCCGCCGAGCCGATGCGTGGCCTCAAGCGCGTCGCGCACCTGCATTGCGGCGACGGCATAGACTTCCGGGTCGGGATTGGTCGCGGCACCTGCGGCGAAGCGCGGATGGCTGAACGCGTTGGCGGTACCCCACAGCAGCTTGCGACCCGACGATGCCTGCAGCTTCTCGAGGTGATCGACGGCTTCCGCGAAGAACGACCGATGCTCGGCGACCGAGTTCGCCTCGGCCATCACATCGGTGTCATGGAAGGTGTAGAACGGTACGTCGAGCTTCTGGAAGAAGTCGAACGCGACCTCACGCTTCACCGCAGCGGTATCACGGTCGTTCGGACCCTGATGCCACGGACGATTGAAGGTGCCGCCGCCGAACACGTCGCTGCCCTGCCATACGAAGGTGTGCCAGAAGCAGGCGGCGAAGCGGAGATGATCCTCCATGCGCTTGCCGAGGACGATCTTGTCCTTGTCGTAGAAGCGGTAGGCAAGCTCGTTGGTGCTGTCCGGACCTTCATATTTGATCGTCGGAATATTTGCGAAGAAGTCGATGGCCATCAGGCACTCCTAGAGGCGTTGAGGGGGGTGATCTTGGAATAGGCTTGGCGAAACGCGTCGAGCTTTGGCGCGAGCCGGTCAACCAGCGTTGCGTCGGGTTCGATGGTATGCGCGACCGGTGGTGCGACACAGACCTCGGCCGGGCTGCCGCCATCGACGGCAAGCTGCGCGAGCCGCGCCGCACCGAGTGCCGGGCCGACCTCGCCACCTTGCAGATAGACCAGCGGCGTGTCGAGCGCAGCGGCGAGCGTCTGACCCCAGTAGCGCGAGCGGGCGCCGCCGCCGATCACCGACAATTGCGCGACCTCGGTGCCGGCACCGCGCAACGCATCCAGCCCGTCAGCCAGCGCGAACGCCACGCCTTCCAGCACCGCCTGCGCGAGCCGTTCCGGCCCGGTATCGTTGTCGAGCCGCAGGAACGCGCCGCGCACCTCGGCATCGTTATGCGGCGTACGCTCGCCCGAAAGATACGGGAGGAACAGCTCCGGCCCGCTCGCCGGCCCGGCGGCTTCCGCGCGCGCGAACAGGTCGGCCGCCCCGGCCGCCCCGGTCAGCCGTGCCACCCAGTCGATGCAGGAGGCGGCGGAGAGGTGCACCGCCATCTGGTGCCACATTTCCGGCAGGCAGTGGCAGAAGGCATGGACCGCACGGCCCGGATTGGGCTTGAAGCGATCGTTCGCGACGAAGATCACGCCCGACGTGCCGAGCGACAGCAACGCATCGCCATCCTTGACCACGCCGACGCCAGCCGCGCCCGCCGCATTGTCCCCGCCACCACCGGCGACGGGCACCTGCGCCATGCCCCACAGTTCGGCAACCGCCGCGCTCAGCCGCCCGGTCGCCTCCGGTCCCTCGACCAGCGCGGGCATCTGGCTGACGTCCAGCCCGCATGCGGCGAGCAGTTCGTCGCTCCACTTGCGACCTGCCACGTCCAGCCACAACGTTCCGGCGGAATCGGACATGTCCGATGCCTTGTCGCCGGTCATCAGCAGCCGCACGTAATCCTTGGGCAGCAGTACCCGCCTGGTGGCGGCGAACACCTCCGGCTCATGTTTGCGCACCCACGCCAGTTTCGGCGCGGTGAAGCCGGGCATGACGATATTGCCGCCGATCGTGCGGAACGCCGGCGTCGCCGCCTCAAGTTCGGCACATTCGGCGGCGCTGCGGCCGTCGTTCCACAGGATCGCGGGGCGAAGCGGCTTGTCGTCCGCGCCGAGCAGGGTCGCACCGTGCATATGCCCGGCGAGGCCGATGCCGCGCACTTTGCGCCGCACGTCCGCGTCGATCGCCTGCACGGCAGCGGTGGTCGCCGTCCACCAGCTATCCGGGTCCTGTTCCGACCACAAAGGCTGCGGGCGCTGCACGGTGAGCGGGGCAGTGCCTTGCCCGACCACCGTGCCGCTGGTGTCTATCACGACGGCCTTGACGCCCGACGTGCCGATATCGATGCCGAGGAACATCCGCTTATTTCACCATCGGGTCGATGGTCTTGATCGAACCATCCGGGTTGAAGGTCAGTTCGGTCACCTTGACGTTGCGAAGGTGGTTCTTGTTGCTGAGCTGCGTGTCGGCATAGAACAGCCACCACTTGCCCGCATCCTGGATGATCGAATGATGCGTCGTCCAGCCCTGCACCGGCAGCAGGAAATGCCCGCGATACTTGAACGGACCATAAGGGCTGGTGCCGGTCGCATAGGCGAGAAAGTGCGTGTCGCCGGTCGAATAGGTGTAGTAATAGGTGCCGCCGCGCTTGAACATCCACGAGCCTTCGAAGAAGCGCTTGTCGTGTTCGCCGCCCTTCACCGGCTGGCCGTCCGCGCCGAGGATCACCGCGTTGCGCGGCTTTTCGGCGAACGACTTCATGTCGGCGTTCATCCGCACGACCTGGCCCGACAGCGCTGGCTGGTCGTCCTTCAGCAGATCGGTGTCGCTGCCGTTCGGATCATACACGCCGTTCTTCCAACGCTGGAGCTGGCCGCCCCAGATCCCGCCGAAATACATGTAGGTCTTGCCGTCGGTATCGGTGAATACCGCCGGGTCCATCGAGAAGCTGCCGGCGATCGGCTTGGGGTCCGCCTTGAACGGTCCCATCGGGTTCTTCGAGGTGGCGACACCGATCTTGAACGCGCCGAGACCGTTCTTGTCCTTCGATTTGTCGCGCGCCGGGAAGTATAAATAATAGGTGCCGTTCTTGTACGCCGCGTCGGGCGCCCACATCTGCTTCGACACCCACGGCACGTCCTTGGCATCAAGCGCGACCGGGCCGATCGTCACCGGGCCGCCGATCCTGTCCATGCGCAGCACGCGGTAATCGTGCATGGCATATTCATTGCCGAGATCGTCGTCGGGCGTGTCGGTCGGCACGTCGTGCGAGGGATAGACGTAGATCTTGCCGTTGAAGACATGCGCCGACGGATCGGCGGTGTAGATCGACGTCACCAGCGGCTGCGACAGGAACTTCGATTTGTCCGCGCCGCCGTTCTGCGCCGATGCGGCTGTCGCGCCTGCGCACAGCAGCGTCGCTACCATCAAGGTCTTGGAAATCGACATGCCGTTCATCACCCTCTTTAGCCTTCTCGTGAGGCTCGCACCGAATAGATAGCGCTACCATATCCGCGAAGATCGACTGTGGCAACGCCGCGCGGGCAGGCTTTTTGCGGGCAAAAAGATGCCGCCGCCGGTGGGATCAAGCGGCGGCGCGGGGAGGGTGGACGCGGGCGTTCAGGCCCAAAGGCTGACGACAGGCGTTTCGGGCGGCTCGGTCGCGGATGGCGCCGCGCTGCCGGCGGTCGCGAAGTCGTCGACATCGACGAAGCGGCTGCCCCAGCAATCGACCAGCGCCAGCAGATGCTCGATCAGCGGCGAGGTGCGATGCTCCACCACGGTCGAGCGGAACGGCAGCGGCAGCGTCGGGCTGGGTTGCAGCGCCTGCGCCAGCGTCGCCTGCGCCGGCGTGAACGACAGCGGCGAGAACAGCACCGCGCCGGCGATGTTCTCGATATAGGATTTCGGCGAAAGCTGCGCCCAGCGCACCACCGCCAGACAGGCCAGGCCGCGCGCCACGATCACGCGGGGTTCGCGCATGCCACGCGCCGCCTCGTCGAGCTGCATCGCCCAGAAACCGCGATGATGCTTGTGGCTCATGTCGAGCGTCAGCGTGGCAACGTCTTCGCGCGCCGGCGAAGGCCAGCCGGGCGCACGGTCATCCGCCAGCGACACCATCAGGAACGGGCCTGTATCCACGTCACTCTCCGTCGTCATGACCGGTCTCCTCGCAGGGATCAGCGTCTTTCGGGTCGGGTGGGCCGCGACTCCGGTTATGGGGACGATGATATTCCCACCTTGAGGATAGACAATCGCAATTGCGTCCAGATGATGACGGTATGCGACGGTCCGTCAGTCGTCGGTCAGGCTCGGTTCAACGCACAGATCGAGGAATGCGCGCACCCCCGGCGTCACGTACTTCTCGCGGTGCGAGACGATGTAGAACCGCCGCGCCAGTTCGAGGCCCGGCACGTCGAGCCGCACCACGCGCCCCCGCGCCAGCGCATCGCCCACCGCGAGCGCGGAGACGCAGCCGATCAGCGGGCTGACCGCGACCATCTCGATGATCGCGTCGATCTGTTGCAACTCCATCGCGATCCGCCAGAAGCTCCAGTGCGCGTGCATCGCCCGGTCTAGCGTCTGGCGCGTGCCCGATCCCTTCTCGCGCACCACCCAGCGTTCGGCGAGCAGATCGTCGAGCGGGCAGGGGTCGCGCCCGGCAAGCCGGTGATCGGGCGCGCAGATCACCACCAGTTCGTCGCCGCGCCACGCCCGCATTTCGAGATCGGGGTGCGCATGTTCGCCCTCGATCAGCCCGAGGTCGAGCGAGAAGTCCGCCACCCGCGCGGCGATGCCGGCGGTGTTGTCGATCTCCAGCGTCGGTGGGCGACCGGGGTGGCGTGTCGCATAGGCCTGGAGCAGCCGGGGCGCGACATGGCTGCCGATCGTCTGCGTCGCGCCCAGCCGGAATGTGCCCGGCGCTTTGCGCCCGGCGAGCAGCGCATCGATCTCCTCCGCGCGGTCGAGCAGGTCGCGCGCGGGGGCGAGCAGCGCGCGGCCGGTCTCGTTGATGCGGAGCCGCTTGCCCGCACGGTCGAACAAAGGCGTGGCGTAGCGGCGTTCCAGCTCGATCAGCGCCGCGCTTGCCGCGGATTGCGACATGGCGAGCGCATCCGCCGCCGCCGAGATATTGCCGTCACGCGCCACCGCGACGAAGATCTGGAGATGGCGCAGGGAAAACCGCATATCCTGCTCTATCGATGATCCTTAGCGATATTACCAGTTTTTCAGATGACGCGCGGCACCCTATCTGCACCACCATATAAGGAGCATCGATATGGCCAGTTTGCGCACCGAACGCGTTCTCAGCGTCAACCACTGGAGCGACAATCTTTTCAGCTTCCGCACCACGCGCGATCCGTCGTTCCGCTTCGACAACGGCCATTTCGTGATGCTCGGCATCGATCTCGGCGGGAAGCCGCTGCTGCGCGCCTATTCGATCGCCAGTCCGAACCACGACGAGGAGCTTGAGTTCCTGTCGATCAAGGTGCCGGACGGCCCGCTTACCTCGCGGTTGCAGGCGATCCAGCCGGGGCAGGAGATCTTCGTCAGCAACAAGCCGGTCGGTACGTTGGTGGTGCGTGATCTGCGCCCGGGCCGCACGCTGTACCTGCTCGCCACCGGCACCGGCCTCGCGCCGTTCATGAGCATCATCCGCGATCCCGAGACGTACGAGAAGTTCGACCATGTCGTGCTCGCCCACGGCGTGCGCACCAAGGCCGAACTCGCCTATGCCGATGTCATCAGCGATGACCTGCCGAACGACCCGTATCTCGGCGACGACATCCGCGCCAAGCTGCGCTACTATCCCACCGTCACGCGCGAGGCGTTCCGCAATACCGGGCGGCTCACCAGCCTGCTCGCGTCAGGCAAGATGCAGGCGGATCTCGGCCTGCCCCCGCTCGATCCCGCGCACGATCGCGCGATGATCTGCGGCAGCGCGGCGATGCTGGCCGATCTGTCGGCGCTGCTCGACGAACGCGGCTTTGAAGTATCGCCCGGCGTGGGTGAGCCGGGCGATTATGTGATCGAACGCGCCTTCGCGGAGAAGTAGGCTACTGCGACCGGCTCGCAAAAACATCCGCCCGGTGGTTGACGTCGGCGGGCGGGTCTGTAGACCGCTGCCGGTTACGCCCGTGGCGATGCTGCCGCTCCCGAAACCGCGGGCGTTGTGGTTTGACTGATCGGAATATCGTTACATGAACGCGCCTGTCCAAACGCCGCGCCTGGTGCCCGAGCACAAGAGCTTCCACGCCGTACCCGTGAACTGGGTGCGCCATTGGAACGAGCATCTGTTCAGCTTCGCGATCGAGCGACCCGCGTCGATGCGTTTTCGTTCGGGCGAGTTCGTGATGATCGGTCTCGACGATGAGGCCAAGCCGCTGATGCGCGCCTATTCGATCGCCAGCCCCGCCTATGCCGAGGAATTGGAGTTCCTGTCGATCAAGGTGCAGGACGGCCCGCTCACCTCGCGCCTGCAGGCGATCCAGCCGGGCGATCAGCTCTATCTCGCGCGCAAGCCGACCGGGACGTTGGTGTGCGATGCCTTGCTGCCCGGCAGCCGGCTGTTCCTGCTGTCGACCGGCACCGGCCTCGCGCCGTTCCTCAGCCTGATCCGCGATCCCGACGTGTACGACCGCTTTTCGCAGATCGTGCTGGTCCACAGCGTCCGTCGGGTGAGCGATCTCGCCTATCACGACGAGTTGACCGCGCGTCTCGCCGATGATCCTCTGGTGTCCGATCAGGCGCTCGAGCAGTTCCATTACGTGCCCACCGTCACGCGCGAGCCGTTCCATACCTCGAAACGCATCAACGGCCTGATCGAGGACGGTACGCTGTTCAACGGCCTCGCCGGTCCAAAGGCGCTAAATCCGGAGACCGACCGCGTGATGCTGTGCGGCAGCAACGCTATGATTCACGAATTCGCCACCATGCTCGAATCGGAAGGTTTCACCGAAGGGTCCAACGCGCATCCCGGTCACTTCGTGATCGAGCGCGCATTCGTCGGCTGAAGGTGTGCGGTGGCGCGCCGCGCGCCGCCGCCGCAGGTTTGGCGTGACCGGATAATCGATAGCTGTAGGGTAGCCTTCGTTTTGCGGGCGCTTGCGGCGCTTAGCCGCCCGGGTTCAGCGTGGAATTCGCCATTTTGCGGAAGCCCCAACACGCCGGCCCATACGAGCCCGATGCGGACGCAGTATTGCGGCTCCCGTCATCACATCAGGCGCTTGCCCGATATCGACAGAAATGTGCCCGCCGCCTCGATCGTGAAGGGTGCGACTATGTCGTCACGTAAGGTGCCGTCGAGATGCCTCAAACGTGCCGGGCGGACCGCCGGCGGCCATACGTAGTAGCCTGCGCCACGCCGCCTTGTCGACCGGCGCCATATTCCGGGCAGCGACCCAGCATGTACGGACGTTAAAGCTAGATGGGCCGGTCAGTACCCTTGCCCAGAACCGCGCGAGAGTATCTGCCAATAGTCTGCTCGCGCACCGACCGAGCGGCTTGGTGATTCGCGGGTGCGCTACTCTAGAGGACGATCCCGCGCTAGAAAGCTTCTGCTGACGCGAACCATTGGCGCACCATTGCAGTGCCTCAACGTACGGCGGCGCCCCCTCCGCTAGACCCGCCAGTGCCGACGCGCGGTTTACCGCGTAGTTCGGGATTATCTTGAGTTGGAGAACAATGGTGCGGACGGCGGGACTCGAACCCGCACTCCGAAGAGGGAGATTTTAAGTCTCCTGCGTCTACCGATTTCGCCACGTCCGCATGTGCAAACCGCCAAACCGCAGGATGCGCCGATCGTCAAGGCGGTGATGTCTCAGACGTTGAGGCGAACGCGCATTTCTTTGCCCGGTTTGAAATAGGGCACCCGCTTGGCGGTAACATCGACCACCTCGCCGGTGCGCGGATTGCGACCGGTGCGAGCGTCGCGCGCACGCGTCGAGAAAGCACCGAAACCCCGCAATTCAACCCTGCCGCCGGCGGCGAGCCGCTTGCAGATCTCGTCGAAGAACGTGGTGACAATCGCCTCGATGTCACGCAGCGCAAGATCGGGATTTTCATCGGCCAGCAGCTGGACCAGTTCCGATCGGATCATTGCGCTCTAAGCTCCCGAGAGGCGAATCGAAGCAGAATGCCGCGTCGATCATCCCCTTTCGGCGCGCATCTCGACCATACACTTAGATCAATCCGGTCAAATGTAAACGCAAAATGGGACCGAACGCGTCTTAATTGAGCGTTCAGTCCCATTCCGACACCATCACGGTGGCCGACGCTGTCGACCACCCTAAGGTCAGCTTAGCGCTTCTCGTCGCGCGCCTTCAGCGCGAGGCCGAGGATGTCGCCGAGCGACGCACCCGAGTCGGACGAACCGTACTGCGCCACGGCCTGCTTCTCTTCGGAGATCTGCATCGCCTTGACCGAGAAGGTCGGCTTCTTGGAACGGTCGAAGCCGGTCACCATCGCGTCGAACTTCTGACCGACCTGGAACCGCTCCGGACGCTGCTCGTCGCGGTCGCGGCCGAGATCGGTGCGCTTGATGAAGCCGGTCGC
>Ga0265798_10006622_pt1 | contig 15183 bp, 18 predicted proteins | sample P3T30metagenome_FD_192430 | JGI IMG/M metagenome (GOLD analysis project Ga0265798, IMG submission 192430) | Plant litter microbial communities from East Loma Ridge, Irvine, California - P3 T30 | ecosystem: Environmental > Terrestrial > Plant litter > Unclassified | place: USA: California... | reverse complement strand
CCTTTATCCGGACGACGAAGGCGAGTTTGGGCTCGGCGGGGACGTATAGGCTGTCGCTCTTCTTGGCTTCGCGCGACAAGCGCACGCGCTCCCGCTCGGCATCGCGGTACTCCTTCACATACTTCTCAGCTCTCGTGAAGATGACCTCGCGCTTCTTCTTGCTCTTGTCTGTGTCATGTCAGCGCTGTTTGCAACAGTGTGTCATGCCATGAGCTCCAGTGAGGGCGATTGCATCATTCCCGAAAGATGGTTAACAATTCGACAACATTGACCGTAGTCTAGCCGATAGTGTGGTAGTTATAATCATCGTAATCGCCCTCATGGATCGTCGATAGCATGCTGGGGTTGGTCGTACCTCGCTTCTCGCGTGTTGCGATCGCGCGCTCCTCACGAGCCTTCTCCTGAGACTTCCTCTTCTTGAGGAGGTTCTCAGGCACGAGAGTGATCTCACTCTGTGTGGGAACAGTTCTGTTGGGTAAGGATTAGCTTTGGAAACTGCGCGTGGTGTAGGGACAACGTACGACTTCGACGACATGTTGAAGTGGTGTTCGAGAAATTCTTCGGAAGCTCAATTTTTGCCAGACCCTTAGCGTTAGCGCTAGCTGCTATCCCGCAAGCGCGGGCGCCAAGATGCTGCGCCCCACAAAAAACAGATGCAGCTGCGACCGAGGTCAAGGGAACATGAGCGCTCCAACGGCTTCGCATTATATCCGCTGCACACCTTGTTTACGTCGCTGAGCATATACGGTGGAGTCTGTACTCTATTTTATCACATCCCATTTTATACCTCTTGATAGGATGCCTCTGGCAAGCGTTCCTCCAGTTGCGTCCACGTACGTACTTCAGACGTCTTCATGCCACCATTGCAGGAGGGTCCCTTTTTGCTGCTGCTGCATTCCTCCTCTGTCATCGCTTTTTTGATCATCTCACATCGTTTATATTGACGAACAAGAGCAATTCCTATTACAGCTACGCTTCGATAGGTCATTTCCGCCGTCGGTCCTCGAATCATTCTCAATAAAGCTCCGGCAAAGGATAGCCTTGCTCACCAGCAGCAAACTTCATTCAGTTTCTCTGCGAACAAATGTACAGTCCTCCAGCCTTTTCTGTCTTTTTTCATGGGCGTTTAGAGTGATTTCGGTATCCCGAGGTCTTCTCACTCACCACTCACGAAATTCTTCCAGGCTGCTGCTCCTCTAGTACAATGCTGTGCATAGGAAGGGCTCCCCCAATAGGTCGTCTATTCAAGCTTTGTTGCGCGACGATTCACAATGTCACAAAGCCGAGCGCGTTCTTATTGATAAACGCTTGATGTCAACCTGATCTACAACTACGTTACCAAGCCACAAACTTCCACATTAACTTCGCACTCGCGGGAAACAACTTTTGTATCGTAACTACTGTAGTCATGACTGAACCTATTCCGATTCTAAAAGACCCCTATGCCTTTGCATACCGGTACCGTGAGTATATGAAAGAGAAGCCCCGGGGTCCCGCGGAGCGCTGTAACCCATACTACGAGAAGCTGCTAGCAAATTTACCTGATCCTGACATCAGTGCTATGGATAACCGCTCACGCGCCATTCGGTACGCAAAGAAACATTATGAATGCTATTATGAGATCAGGGATATTTGGCGCATCATACGATGGCTGCCACCAGCCGACGAGGAAGATTCTAGCTAGACGGTAGTAGATGAGTTCATGGGAACTGGCAAGAATCACTATGATGGTTTCTCTTATTTCGTATTGCTCTATCCCCGGAGTTGATGTCCAAGTCAGATCTTGTTGGTTATGCTACGACCACCTCGCCAAGTTTGCTCGTTGTTATTGGATCTAGGACACATCCTAAAATGCTCGCCGTTTTTATAAGATTCTCAATCAAGTATACCGGCATATGATGCATCTTAAAAAATGAGCATCTGCTTGTAGAAGGACCGCGCGAACATAGTAAGCTACTTTGATCACGTCCCGTAATGTAGAGACAAGTGCACAAAACTCTTCTTCATGAATCGACATCATTGATCCTCTCCGTTCGACGTACACCACTGGTGGGTTTCCCGATACAAAATTCCTAACTGACACATCGTCTACGGAAATTGCACTCTTTTGCCAACTCCCGAATGGCCGCCTTACATGCCTCACATAAAGCATCCCCGTCGCACCTTCCTGATTAGTCCCTTCGTTGTCGTTCGAAATCTACACCACGGCACAAGAGAACCGCGAACCTGGTCTAGACCTACTCTGAACCCTCAGATCGTTCGTTTCACAAATGACGAGATTCGCTTTGCGCCACAGGAAGCGCTGTGCCGTTTCGTTTCACTACACCCCGGGTCCCACTTGTTTCACACAGTGCCATGTTCTGCTGGCCTTAACCGTAACGCTATACCGTATTGCATTTTGGAAAAAACCTGCCGATGTATACTGTTGCACGCCTTCTTTTCGTGGTGCCGGAGAAGAAGGCCCGATAAGTGTTTCTGACATGCTATAGTTGGGCACAGTTAAGAAACAGAGCGGTGCACAATGATGCGTTCAGTCAAGTGGCAAGTACGATGACGAGTGTCTTTTTTGGAATTGCTATCGTCGAATAGTAGAATACTTGTACATTTAGAGGGATATCGTTAACGCATGATAAGACTCCTGGAACGCCATGCTGATGAAACGCCGATTATGAGGCATGAAAACGCCACGCCGTAAGTGTGGATAATGATGATGACGAAGTTTGAAGAGCCCGTGTAGGTGAGTGTCGTGATGCGAATGTTATGGGCAAATACCAAGGTTTGCCATGCTGTCGTACCCCAATGACCCGAGTCCGCTGTCTCTAGGCCCACCTTCTCTATGGTAGGAAATGTGAATAGTGGCCTGGAACCCGCTGTCTGCACTTCTCGCAGTCTTCCCGGTAACCCATACTGAAACGTCCCATACCGGTCAAAGCACCGCTTCGTTTCCTTCCGCGAGGCGTCGAAGGTGGGGCCAAGGTGGAGGATGACTCGGTATCCATCTGATCGGCCGTACTGGTGTGCGAAAAACTAAGTCGCGATAGTTGTGACTGGGTGAAAGCGGTTGGCGTATCTGGAATGTCATCGTCCTCGGATATGGGTGAAGGCATGCGTCTAGTCCGATCTTCGTCTACATCCTGCCTCTGTCCCTTCCAGGCTGGTGGAGGTGCCTGCATGGACGGTACATTCGAGTTGTTCATAGCTATGCCACCGGCTGATCCGCTCATCGGATAACCCAATCCGCTCATCCCTCCTCTCTTAAAAGTCGGGTGTATGGGTGTCGGTATCCGACTATTGTTGTTGACGGCATCTGAGTTGAATAGCGATGGTTGGAGCATGGGCGGTCGCATGAAGTTGCTGCCAAACGAGTTGAAGGCGGGCGACTCTGGCGGCTGGCTCCGAACATCCATGTCATCGTCGTCCATATCCATATCCATGTCCATCCCACTTGATTCTCTTGATATACAGACAGGTCCACCATATATGGAATCCGGCGAATTTGCTCCTCCATATTCTGAATGTGCCGGTGTCATGGACCGGATGTCTGTAAAGAGTCTTGGTGGGGTCGATAGCGATTGATGTTGGAGCTGGTCATGGTTGGTCGGCTCGTTGCTGCCCGGTCGGGATTTCTGTACCGCCATTAGCCAAAGCCCGGCACACGATATTGCCGACATACCTTGAGGTACCTTTCCTCGTCGAAATCCGAGTCTGAATCGTCGTCGCGCCCTCGCTTCCTGGCCATGAAGTGAAATGCAGACATGGTGATGTAGACTAAACGAGTGGTCCTTCCTTACGTCGGCGCAACGCGATCAACGCGTCGGTGGAATGGTAACGAGATGATTGTGGTGGTGCAGTGAGGGTCGAGAGGGGTGCGGCTGAGGAAGCGGGACTGCGATCGAGAGACCTGGTCGGTATGTTTGACGCAAGCCGGGCGGGGGGTTGATATGACTATCAGGGGCGCTGTTTCAGGTCGCATGAAAAGAACCAAGGCTTGGATGGTGGAGTCGCGCGCCTCAAGCGACTGTGGGGGGAACTTGCGACTTGGTTGCCGGGAGTTGGAGGCCCGTCCAGATCCAGCCCGAGGTGTCGCTTGCCGGCGGTGCGTGCGAGAGATAGTCGCGATGATGTCGACGATGGTGTGGCTTAGCGTGGCGGAGTGGTGATTGGCAACTGAAGCCAAACCTTGAACTCGCCGAAACCGAGGCAGGTACGGCATCACGTGGGCTGTGTATCTGCATGTCTAAGGAGAAGGGGGGAGGAGCATACGTTCACTTGTCATGGCGGGATGTGGCAGGAGGCGTGTGTGTGTAGCCACCTGGACATGTCGCAAGCTGAATGCAGGCCTCTAGGGGTCGGAGAGATGCTGTTGGAAGGGATACGGGCTGAGTGAGCCGTTGCTGCAGCTTTGGTCAGACAGTGCCGCCAACGTTTCCATCCAGCCTGCCAGCTGCCACCTCATACCAGAATTCAAAACCAGGCCGATCTGCAGACTACACCAAGAGGAAAAGGTCATGTGCACGCCGTCGTCGAGCTCCAGCAGCAACATAAACGTACATTGACCAACTGGAAGAGGGCGATTCCCAATTCCAGGGTAACGAGCTTGGCGCACATGCAGCTGCAAAGCTCCGTCGACGGTGTATCGATAGCCTGCGGGACCAGAACCAACCATGAGCCCCACCCCGACCTAAAGTTTCCCAAATAATTTGGTGGCATATGACTGTATCTGCAACGCCCTCACTATATCCTTTGCCTGTCATTCTCGCCGACCTCGGACCTGCGCCTGCATACACCATCTGCGCGCTTGATTTCCTGACTTGAGACATTCAACGCCCCTCCTTGCACTCTACTGCACGCCCTGTACAACCTCGCTGCTGTACATCCGCATACGTCTGTGCTACAGTCCAAGTAAGACTGACCGCAAATTGACAGTCGCTTAGACAGCCTACTAATACACATAAAGATAGCCTACTCACTGTACAATGGCTCCCGCTGCAACGGAAACACCCGACATGTCTATCAATCCGAGCGACGATGTGCGCGTACTTGGCTACGACCCGCTGATCCCACCCCAACTTCTCGCGTCCGAGATCCCCATCCCCGCACATGCCGAAAAGACCGTCATTCAAGGTCGCAAGGACGCTGCCAGCATCATTACCCAGAAGGATGACCGTCTCCTCGTCATGGTCGGGCCCTGCTCGCTCCACGACCCAGAGCTGGCACTCGAGTACTGCCAGCGCCTCAAGGCCCTCGCCGACAAGCTTCAAGACAACCTCTGCATCATCATGCGCGCCTACCTCGAGAAACCACGCACAACCGTCGGCTGGAAGGGCCTGATCAACGACCCAGACATTGACGAGAGCTACAAGATCAACAAGGGCCTGAGAGTGTCGCGCAAGTTGTTCGTGGACCTCACATCCGCGGGCATGCCTATTGCCTCCGAGATGCTCGACACTATCTCTCCACAGTTCCTCGCCGACCTCATCTCTCTGGGTGCTATTGGTGCACGAACAACCGAGTCACAATTGCACCGTGAGCTAGCCTCTGGTCTCTCTTTCCCTATTGGATTCAAGAACGGCACCGATGGAGGCTTGACCGTGGCGGTCGATGCGATTGGTGCTGCTGCTGCTAAGCACCACTTCATGGGCGTAACGAAGCAAGGTCTGGCTGCTATCACCAGGACGGCAGGTAACGAGCACTGCTTCGTTATTCTTCGTGGTGGATCCAAGGGTACCAACTACGACAAGGACAGCATCAAGGCTGCCAGGGAGGCTTTGAAGAAGAAGAACCTGCCTGAGGTCATGATGGTCGACTGCTCACACGGTACGTTCCCGTATACAATAATGCTCTACCAACACACACTAATGTCTGACAGGCAACTCCAACAAGAACCACCGCAACCAGCCCCTCGTAGCCAAGGACATTGCCGATCAGATCCGCAACGGTGAGACCGGCATTGTTGGTGTCATGATCGAATCCAACATCAACGAGGGCAACCAGAAGGTCCCACCTGAGGGACCTAGCGGTCTGAAGAAGGGTGTCTCCATCACAGATGCTTGCATCGACTGGGACAGCACCGTCGACACTCTCGAGAACCTTGCGTCTGCTGTCGCCGAGAGGCGGGCAAACCAGAGCAAGTCCAACGGTGCACACTAAACGCATCTGTCGAGTGCAGTGTTCGGGTTAGATTATGTATATAGTATGGGGTATTTGGCGTTGGCAAAAGTCTAGAGAGTTTGGGATATGGATGAGACGATAGGGACTGACTTATGATCGATGAACGAGATACATGATGGAACCAATCAAAATTCTTGGCTTCAACTCCAAATCACAAAACATCCAACGCCTGAATGCCCACGGGTATCTTCGTTCTGACGTTCCTGGCTCTTATCACGTGCTCTCACTCATCTTCTTCCTCGTCTACCACTTCCTGCTGCTGCGTGCTGCGCCGATTACCGCCAGTGCTCGTCCTTGCTCCCGTCCAAGCCGCCCTTTCTCCTACAAACACGTCTCCCGTACATTCCGTCTGACACTTTGGACACTTCCTACGATCCCCGCTTCTGCCTCGATAGTAGCTATTAGCACACGCATCGTGCCACCGAACCCCACACTCTTTGTTGTTGCACCTTATGCCAAAAGTAACAATCTCCTTACACCCCTCACAATCCCGGATCCTGATGATCTCCCGCCCATCCTCGTTTTCTTCGGCAGACTCGTTGTACGTTTCTTTGAGGTAAGCGCGGAGTTCCATGAGCGCGCGTGGAGCCAGGGAATAGTAACCCGCTTTGGACTTTTGGAAGAAGGCTTGCGAGACGAGTGTCTCCAGGACCTGATCTGCCTCGGCTATTGTTATTCCCGTATCAGCGCTGGCCTGGGTGTCGTCTGCATCGCCGTTGATCTGGCTCTGTCTGCTGTTTGCCTGACTCTGTCTGTTCCGGCGTGAGGTGCGAGCAAGCTGTGAGGCTTCTGTATGCTTCACCGCCATGACTTCGCGAATGTTGGTGTTATTCGTCTCAAACATTTGGTCGAGGACGCGTCTGATGTATGCGATTTCGTTTGCGGAGAAGGTGGTAGCGAATTGTGTGACGGTGTCGCTTGCGTTGTTAACGAGGGCGTATATGCTTTCTTTGGTTTGCTGATCGCGTGTTGATCGGATCTCGTAGTCGAAGGCTTCGATTTTAGCGTTTATGGTTTGTATGGTGGACGTGATGTTTGGCTGGGTTACGTCGCCTGCTGTCCATGGGCGTTCGGGGTCTGTCGGTGTTGTCAGCTTGTGCAATGGCAATGGCGTAAAGAGAACGGACTGTGTGCAGTCATCACATGGGCGAGGATAGACTTCATTTCGTCTACTGTGAGGACGCTGTGCGTATGGAACGCCTGTAGGAATGCGCGATGGATTCCGTTGTAACCCTCGTCTTCGGCCGGCGCGCGCACGAAAGGTGATTCTTCGCGAGACATGTTGCGTGAGAAGGATGTTGGATAAATTTGAATGAGATGTAAAGAGGCGTGATTTGACTGCGCGACTGCAGTTTGGTAAGTGCGGCGACGGATCACTTACGCGATCGCGGGGAACCTGAAAACGCGTCAACGCGAAACCACGTGAAGGTATCCCATGCCACCTACCCGACCTGCGACTCGGAGCATCTCTCACGCCACCATTATACAACAGCATTTGGATGGAACAAGCTGCACTTGTAATGTATGAAGTCACTATACAAGAGCTGTAATAGATCCACTGTCTTCACATACGGATATGTTCTGGAATCATGCCTCGGGCACCTAGTGATTCGTAGAAGATACAAAGACAAGCGCTTCGTGAGCCATCTAGTCACTGTGTTTGCCATCCTTCCATTCATGCTCATCCAAGCTCGTATATCTACCAACTCCCGGCCGCCACCTGTGCATCTGCGTATAATACAATATCCTAGCATTCCTATCCATAGCTCGTCAAAGTCGTAGCCCTGATACTGTCCCTCACATCTCAAACAGGCAGATCAGCATTTCGCCTCGCACCGCTTATCGCTTCCAGTGCCTTGGCAATATATGGCCCAATCACCGGTACATTGCTGACGAAGCCCGCAATGGTCATGAGAAAGTCTCCAAACAGCACAAGTATGCCGTACAGTTCGATTATGAAACCGATGAAAGCCCAGCGCATCAGGATAAGTGATATACCAGCGACAAATGCCACTGTGCCTTTCCATTTCTGCTTGCGCGCGAAGAAGGCGACGGTTTTCGTTGTTCCGATGATGAGTGTGAGACCAATCAGAAAGAGTATCTATTGGGGGTATTAGGGAGGGTTCGATAGCGGAGGACTTGGTTCGAGGAGGTCGAAGACGTACGTTTCCCATTGCTAGCCTGTTCGCATGTTAGTAAAGGCTGTACGTATATGCAGAGTTGAAACGTACATTGCGCGATCAAAAAACATCATGACACCTCCCATCAGAAAGAGTCCGCCTGTTCATGCTGTCAATCTTCTGCTGAGTAGTGGGCGCATTCGTGGTGGTGGGCGCGTACCTACCCCCTGAACAGAAGGCGACCCCAATCTCTGTCATTGCTGTTAGCTCATGTCCTATGCGGTGACTGAGGCTGCATGTTTGCGTAACTTACTCTGGGTGTCTGAAAGCCACATAGTCGGCATCTTGGTATTTTGTTGTTTGTACAGTGCGCGGCGTGCGAAATTCCGTAGCGATGTGGAAGAAGACGGCGTAAGAGAGGAGAAGTAGTAGAGTGGTGCCTAGTCTCGATGTATATCTGGCATGAAGGTGCTACCTTTCGTCTTGCTGTCTCGTGTCCCCTTGCGAGTGAAGACGCGGCGCGCTCAATCGACGGTCGGCCCGAAGCTCACCCCTGCTAGCGCTGCAGTTCCCGCGGGTAATCGCATAAAATTCTGGTGGCATGCTCCTCAACCTCTACACCTCTCGAGTCCATCTAACGCAAGAGCAGCTAGACAAGGCTCTGATATTCAGCAGGAAAGAGCAATCGATTTATTGTTCGCTTGTAGTTACAAGACACTCGAATTATCATTACAACATAGATCCCGCCCTGACAACAGCATGCTTCAAGCTGCTGTAACTAGGAATCCTCCCTCGAGGCCCTGGTATCCTGTCTTATGGGCGCAGAAGAATACTGGATCACGGTTAAGCCGGAGCACCTCCTTGAGCCACAAGCCGAGAGGCATGTGGTGGGTGGAGAGTAGTTTGACTTTGATGATCATACATAAACCTTGAATAAGACCCTATCTGAGCAGTGTTCCTCGCCCGGCTCAGAGGCATGTTGTTAGCTTACTTGGTTTTGCGCATATCAACGAATGGACGAGTAGTCGTGTATTTGATGAGTTGAGCGATGCGCCACCCGTGCAAGACGCATGCCGATGAGTCGACTTTGGAGCAGCAATAGCTACGCCAGCACCGAGACATGCTCACTTCAAGACTGTGTGTGCACCTCTGGCGGCGAGATAACCCTCGGATACATTCTGCGGCATGGTCCGAATGCCTCCAAAGACCTCCTTGTTGTGATAGCGTAGACGCGTCTTGGGGTCGGTGTATGGCGCAGGAAGGCCGGTGATGTCGCAGTACTTCTTTTGACTGCTCGGGTGGAAGCTCGGGGCTGACTCGATGTTGGTGTATGTAGGCGCCGGCCCGGCAGCAGCCCTGCCGTTCTTCTCCAGCACCAGCGTGCTCAGGCTCTGGGCTGCTTGGGCGATGTTGGGTTGGCGGCCTGCGTTGCCTTCAGTGGCCACGGCAGGTGTCGAGTTGCCACTGTTGTTCTGCGTGGCCATTACTGAGGCTTCTTTGCGCGATGCCTCACCGAGAATCTGCTTGAGGTTCTTGTTGCGGCGTTGTGGAGGCTTCCAGTTGGGGTTGCGGAAAGGCTTGGGTACCGCGTAGACGTCAAGCTTGTCCAGGAGCGCTTGATGCGTCTTGTCGTCAGAGGCCGCTGTTAGGGGTGCCATATTGTGAGTTGTCAAGAAGCCAGCAAGTCGCAGTCGGTGGTCTCGTCGCGCTGTTCGCTTGCCGATGTCCAAGTTTTGATTGTGTGCGAACGAGGTTCCGATGGGATGTGTCTAGGTGTCGTGATGCTCGGGTGTACGTTGTGGCAAGAACGTTTGGGGACGTAGAAGAGTCTCGGTGTTTGTATCGCGATGGAGCTTGCGGAGGTGGAGCTCTTCCAAGGTTCCGTCTCGGGACCTGCATGTGCATCCTCTGCACTAACTGCTTTCATCCTCCCCACCAAACAGCTCCAACGCGTACTATCAACTGCAACACTATCGAGTCGCCAAAAATGGTAGGACGGCATCAGAAATCTATTGCAACCGGCGCGTAGTTCTGACCGCATTTCTAGGAAAGCCCTCACGAGCACCAACAGAGCCAGTTGCTCTCTCGCATCATTGTGAACGTCGTGAGTCAATTCAACATGTCGATGCACAACGAAAACAATGCTGACTACCGGAAAGGAGAAGCTGAACGAGGCCGTCATGATGTTGAACAAGAATCTGCAAGAGATCAACATCCAAAACATGGATACGGAGCTTGTGGCTCAGATGTTCAAGAACTACCAATCTAACGTTCTTTTCCACCTGGAAGGTATCTACATAGTCATGCTGGGATGCTTTTGTAATAGCGCTAACGAGCCATAGCAACAAATGGTCTGAAGGATCCTGCTTAAGCATGCAAGATGAGATATACTTGGTGTGAAGGGGACAATACCCAAGGCAAGGCCAAATCTAGTGAGAAATTCGATTACAGGACGTGGAAATAGCAAACAGGCCAGTAGATACCAGTAATGAGATATGATCATGTTAGCACTATGTGCAAGACTGCAATCCAGACCGTCGGCATGTGAAGTAGCGTACCTAACATACGGAGACGGGCTCGGACCACCGAGCATTGCAAGAGCCTCACCACACCGCAGTCGCCATGCCGCGCATCCTCAGCACCAATCGCGCTAGCCAGGCACACACGCCACATCTCCGACCCGCGACATGAGATAACGCCCTGATCTTGGACCTGCCGCATCCCCATCTCCAGCTCCCACTTCACCACCATGGCTCCCTCGGCCATCGACGAGGCGCCGCAACTTGCAGGGCGCAATCCACCCAAACCTCCACCCAAGCTCTGGAGCGTGTCGGAACCGCCTTTTGAGGGCTTCCGGCCCATCGACAAGGAAGGCTGGTCGCGTAGCAACAGCGAAACCGCCATAGTCATCGACAATGGTATGTCCAGACTGCGCATGCGCCAAAGCTGCCATGCCGACTAACACACCACAGGCTCGTCAGCAGTCCGCGCCGGATGGTCCTTCGATTCCAAACCCCGATTATCCGTACTACCCAACATGGCTAGGTATCGCGACCGCAAGCTCAACCGCACCTTTACCTTTGTTGGGTCAGATGTCTACGCCGACGGCACCGCGCGAGGTCAATCCAAGCCCGTCTATGAGCCTGGCAGCAACATCGTGAACAACTGGGATGTCATGGAGGGCGTGCTCGACTACTGCTTCGTCAAGATGGGTGTAGACGGCCGGTCTGGGCGCATCGAGAGGCCCATCGTTATGACCGAGCCGGTTGCCAATTTGGGCTACTCACGAAAAAGTACGTGCGCTTATACTGGATAACATCGTGTCGATAGCTAATATACATCCTACAGCCATGTCCGAAATCCTCTTCGAGTGCTACGGCGCACCATCCGTCGCATACGGTATCGATTCGCTCTTCTCCTACTCCTACAACGGCGGTCGCAACGGTCTGGTCATGGACTCTTCGTACACTTCCACACATGTCATCCCCGTGGTAAACTCCAAGCCGCTCCTATCGCAAACTACTCGTCTGAACTGGGGACGCTTCCAGTCCGCGCAATACCTGCTGAAGCTATTGAGGTTGAAGTACCCTACATTCCCCGGAAAGATCAGTGACAACCAGGCCGAAGATCTCGTCCGTGAGCACTGCTACGTATCACAAGACTATGAGAACGACCTCAGCCACTATCTGGACTGGACGGGCCTCGAAGACCGAGATCATACTATCCAGTTCCCCTACACCGAGCAGATTGTAGTACAAAAGACAGAAGAAGAGCTGGCTGCCGCGGCAGAAAAGCGGAAAGAGAGTGGTAGAAGATTGCAGGCTCAGGCTGCAAAGATGCGGCTTGAAAAGCTGAAGAAGAAGGAAGAAGAGTTGGAGTGGTGCATACAACTGCAGGCGCAACTGGAGGAGATCACGACCAAGAAGGAAAAGGCACGCGTATTAGAGTCGAACGACTTTGACGACGAGAATCAGCTCAACAAGCGGGTCAAGGAACTGGAAGCTGCTATCAAGAAGGCTCGTAACAAGGACCTTGGCGACGTCGAAGAAGAACAGGTCGAAGTACCTACATTCCCCCTGCTCGAAGTTCCGGATGACCAGCTGGACGAGGACGGCATTAAGCAAAAGCGACAACAGCGATTGATGAAGTCCAACTACGATGCACGCCAGCGTGCCAAGATCGAAAAGGAGAAGGAGAAGGCGCGCCAAGCAGAAGAGCAACGACTCGACGATCAACGGCGAGAGACAGACCCTCAAGGCTGGATAGAAGAACGCCGGATAGCCCGTCAAGCCATTATTCAGAAGATGAAGGACCGCGAACGCCTCAAGGCTGAACTTGGAAACCGAAAGTCGCTCGCCAACCAAATGCGCATGAAGTCGATTGCCAATCTCGCGTCAGACGCACCCACTAAGAAACGGAGAAGAGGCGGCGGCGACGATGACACATTCGGTGCCGACGATGCAGACTGGGGCGTCTACCGCACCATCGCCACAGGCGAAGGCTCCGACGATGAAGAAGAGGAAGACCTTTCCAAGAACCTCAAGGAGATCGAATCCCAACTTCTCCAACATGACCCAAACTTCACCGAAGAATCCACTCGCGAAGCACAAACCGACTGGACAAAATCCATCCTCCACTCTTTCCTCCACGGTCCCTACCCATACGACGCCGAAAGTCAAAAGGAGACGAACCAGATTCATCTCAACGTTGAACGCATCCGCGTACCAGAGGTGGTCTTCCAACCCACCATTGCGGGTCTCGACCAAGCCGGCATCGTCGAAATTGCATCCAATATCCTTACAGAACGTCTGGCAGATTCACCTCATCGCGACAACGTTCTGAAGGACATTTTCCTTACCGGCGGCAACACCATGTTCCAAGGCTTCGAGGAACGCCTGCGCTCTGAACTGCGCGCTGTACTACCCGCCGAGCAAGCAATCAATGTGAGGAAAGCAGGGGATTGCGTTCTGGATGCTTGGCGTGGAGCAGCGCAATGGGCGGGTAAGAAGGAGTCGAGGCAGCATTTTATTACTAGGCAGGAGTTCTTGGAAAAGGGCGCTGAGTATATCAAGGAGCATGATCAGGGAAATGCTGCGTATTAGGTTGCCTGTCTTGCTTGCGGGCATGGCGATGTGTTCAATTTGCTGAGTTTGTTTATTCTCTTTCTGTCCTGGTAGTGGGAATCGTGGAGTATAACTAGCCCCAGGACGTTGTTGTCATATGGGTCCGATAATATTATCATGAAGAGAAACCTCTGGCACATGTACAGGGTCACGGTCCCAGACGTTTGATTACTGAAGCACCGTCTCCTTTTATGGCTTTCACCAGTACGAGTTTCCGTCGTTTCCCAGTGCGCCATCTTCCAGTGGTGCTATACAGTCAAAGTACAATAGGAAGGTAAAATGCAATAGGATGCAATTCTCAAGTTATCTAAAAACAAGTCACAAAACACTATCCCAGATCCCCTTATGCGCCGAAATGACAAGGACACCCATCCCAATGCATACCCATGTATATGCTCTAAGCCAAGCAATGCCGCATGCATGCAGAACGCCTCCCAATGAGCCCCAGTCTTACACCAATCAAGATGCATACGCCGCCCATTGCCCCGATTCCCTGGTCGTTAACAAATTCGTGTTTCTCATTTCCATATTATGATTGCGGGAACAAAGGTGTTTCCGTCGCAGGAAGATATCACCTGAGTCGCCGCGTTCTACGCAGACTTGGGATGTTGCTCCACAAGCCATTCCATTACGCTCTCGTAGCATAGCACAAACTGTCGCAGACTCTGTACCATGCTCAGACGCTGCAGTCTAAAGTCTTCCACCGTCTTTGCAATGAGATCGATGTCCTCATTGTTCACCCAGCTGTCGTCTTCACGCTCGTTCTTCGCGAGCTTATCGTTGGAGTCGGCATCCATTGGCGTGTTCTGCCTGGCGTTGCGAGCTTGTCGTTGCCGTTTGAGCATATCCAGAACCGAGTCGACTGTGCAGAAAGTACCTGTACGGCCACATCCAGCAGAGCAGTGGACAATGATCGGACGGCTGTTAGGCGGATCAGGCTGCGAAGGCGAGCCACCGTTGACAGAGCGGACGACGGCGTCTGTCTGCTCAATCAGACCGAGCAGGTGGGTGGGATGAGCCGGTGCACCAAAGTCAGGCCAATGGGAATACTGCAGCTGTGTGATCTCACGCATACGTGCGAAAGGTTCATCATCGTTGGACAAAGTGAACTTGCGAACGGTGACATAGGGCTGCTCTTGGCTGGGAGAGCCGGTAGTGGCTTCCTTGGTAAAGTTGGCGAGCTTCGGTGGGTTCGTTGACCGGCGCTGACCCATCGTTGGCCTCGATTGTTCCCTGTGACGGTAGATCTTCGATGGCTCCAAGGATGCCCTGCGTTCGCCAAGCGGGTTGAGGTGTAAAGGTCCGTATCGCTTATCCGACCAGTAATTGTGAGCCTTGACTTGTCCACCTTCTTGTTCGGCAGTCAGCATAACGATGACGCGAACATCCTGCTGCCACACAACGTTCCAGAAGTCCTATCAAAGAGTTAGTGAATGACATGGTGAGGGTTGTGAGGGAGCCTACCTTGAAAGTAGCTGGTATAGGTCCCTGCGTTGCAATGTAACGCTTGTTGGAATAGGCAGCTTGGACGTGGTTGGCATTGACATAATCGCAGCTTCCTTCAGCGACTCCTTCGAGCTTGACGCGTGTGTGTTCGTATGGCCAGATGTTGTTGTAGCGATTCTTCGAGCCCTTTTCGATGCCTGCAATCTGAATGTGTTTCCCGGGACCTCCTGATGACGATGGTGCATTGTAGACGACCTCACCGGACAAGGCCTTCTGCATACGCTTCTGTTCGCGTTTCTCGATCTGCAGAAACCGCTCCGCGA